>Ga0190266_10000030_pt1 | contig 22317 bp, 15 predicted proteins | sample Popmic220T_FD_132448 | JGI IMG/M metagenome (GOLD analysis project Ga0190266, IMG submission 132448) | Populus adjacent soil microbial communities from riparian zone of Indian Creek, Utah, USA - 220 T | ecosystem: Environmental > Terrestrial > Soil > Riparian zone | place: USA: Utah | collected...
CTCGCGGCGCGCGCTGGTCGCCGAGACGCTCAACGTCCATCCTGTCCCCGGCTACGGCGCGATCGAGGATGGCGAGCACGTCTTCTACGAGCGTCAGGGCGATGGGCCCGAGCGCCTCGTCGGCCGCGCACGCTTCACCCAATTGTGGGCGCTGACCCCGGACGGGTGGCGCCTCGCGCGGGTCATGAGCTACGGCCACCGGGCCGCCGGCCCCTAGCCGAGCAGCGCCTCTGCCTTGGCCAGCGCCGCCGGATCGTCGACATCGAGCCAGCGGGCCCCGGCGACATCGACGGTGGCCGCCCGGCCTTGATCGGCGAGGCGCTGGACGCCGTCCGACAGGCTACCGCTGCCGCCCGCCGCAATCGCGTCCTCGATCGCCGCCGCCAGCGCTGGCGTGGCGCGGAACAGGCCGGTGTCGACCGCATCGAACCGCTCGAGCGTCTTGCCAATGGCGCGGATCGCGCCGCCCTCCCCTAGCGCGACCTTGGTGGCATCGTCCATGTCGATTAGTGGATTGGCGAGGTCGCGGTCGACCGCGAGCGTGAGGTCCGCTGCGGGCGCGCCGAGCAGCCGCCGGATGATCGACGGATCGAACAGATGGTCGGCCATCGCCAGCAGATAATCGCCTTCGATCGCCGCGGCCCCCGCGAGCACCGAATGGCCGTTGGGGCGATCCCAATCCTCCACCCGCACCGAGACGATCGGCACTGTGAGGACCTGCGAGAGATTGGTCAGGAAAAGCTCGAGCCGCGGCGCTTCGTGACCGGTGACGACGGTGAAGGCGCTGGCCCCGCCCGCCAGCGCACCGCGCAAGACATGCTCGATCAGCGGCGTGCCGGCCACCGGCGTCAGAGGCTTGCTGGGAGAGACGGAGCGCAACCGGCTGCCGTGCCCGGCAGCGATGATCAGGCAGTTCATTCCGCGGCGAGCGCCTCGCCGGCGATGAATTCCTCAGTCAGCTGCGCGGCGACATCGTCGCTGAACTGCTGCGGCGGGTGCTTGCAGAAGAAGGCGCTGGGGCCGGTCAGCACGCCGCCCACGCCGCGGTCGAGCGCGACCTTGCAGCAGCGGATCGCATCGACCACGACGGCGGCCGAATTGGGGCTGTCCTCGACCGACAGGCGCAGCTCCAGGTTCATCGGCACGTCGCCGAACAGATTGCCCTCGGCGCGCAGGAAGCAGAGCTTGTTGTCGTCGAGGAACGGGATGTAGTCGCTCGGCCCAATATGAATGTCTTCGGCATCGAGCCGCTCGACCAGCGCCGATTGGACCGCCTCGGTCTTGGATTCCTTCTTCGACGCCAGCCGGTTCCGGTCGAGCATGTTCATGAAGTCGGTATTGCCGCCGGTGTTGAGCTGGTAGGTGCGCGTCATCTGCACGCCGCGCGCGCGGAACAAGCTCGAAAGCACGCGGTGGACGATCGTCGCGCCGAGCTGCGCCTTGATGTCGTCGCCGACGATCGGCAGGCCCTTGTCGCGGAAACGCTTCTCCCACTGGGGATCGCTGGCGATGAACACCGGCATGCAGTTGACCACCGCAACTCCGGCCTTGAGCGCGCATTCCATGTAGAAACGGGTCGCCTCCTCGGAGCCCACGGGGAGATAGTTGACCAGCACCTCGGCGCCGGTCTCCTTGAGGATGGCGACGATCTCTTCCTCGCTCGCCTCGGGCGCATCGGCGCGGACGAAGCCGCGCTCGCCGGCATCCAGCATGTGCGGCGCCATGCCGTCGAGCACCTTGCCCATGCGCACGGTGACATTGCTCTGGGGAATGTCGCTTTGGAATACGGTGGTGCAGTTCGGCATGGCGAAGACCGCCTCGGACAGGTCCTTGCCGACCTTGCGCGCGTCGGTGTCGAACGCTGCGACGAAGGTAATGTCCGAGATGGCGTAGCCGCCGAGCCGCTCGTGCATCAGGCCGGCGGGGGCCTTCTTGCCGGCGTAGAAATAGCGTCCCTGGACAAGCGAGCTGGCGCAGTTGCCGATCCCGACGAGCGCCACCTTGATCTTGTTCATATGTCCCCGGTTCTCTGGTCGGGCTGCAGCAGCCCGGAAGGTTCATACGCTCGTCACAATGCCCGGGGAAGTCAAGAAGCTATGCCGCCCGGCGAAACGAGGCACGGGCGCGGGGAAGCAGCGTGATCAGCACATAGGGGAACCAGATCGCGCCGACTCCGGCGTAGATCGACAAAGCGGTCCGCTCCAGCCCGGCAATGATCAGCACCATGTAGAGGAAGGCGAAGCAATCCCGCCCCGTCAGCGTCTGCACCGCCCAATAGACGGCATCGGCCGGGGTCCGCACGGGCGCGGACTTCTTCAGCATGTCGAAGCCGAGCGGGCCGCCCTGGGCGCGGCTGCGCCAGGCGATCACCATGCCGCCGAACAGCGAGACCGCCACCGCCCAGGCGCCGACCCAGCCGATCCAGTCGCCGTCGCGCAGCGCGAGGTGGACGGTGATCGCGGAGACGAACAGCAGGTTGGTGGCGATGTCGACGGCGCTGTCCATCGTCGCGCCCTCCGGCGTGGTCCGGAAGGTCGCCCGCGCCATCTCGCCGTCGACGCCGTCGAGGATCGAGGCGGTTTGAAACAGGATTCCACCGAGCACGAGCCCCGCCTCGCCCCCGGCCAGCACGATTGGGAACATGACGAGTGCCAGCAAGGCGTTGAACACGGTCACGTGCACGGGCCGTGCGCCCGGGATCTTCAGCGCGAGCAACGTGATGCGCTGGGAAACTGGCCGATTGAGCCAGCGCGAGACGAGGCCGTCGCCCGGCTTGCCGGTGCCTCGGACGATTTCCCAGGACGAGGGCAGGGGCAGCGGATCGGCCAGCCCCTGGCGGATCGCAACCGGCGTTCCGCCGCGCAGCCTCTCTATGTCGTCGCGCGACGCTGCCGAGAGCGCGCCGCCATCACCGATCCTGATCTCGATCTCGCCTGCGCCGTCGGCGGCCAATTGATGGATGGCCCGTCCGATCGCGGTCACCCCGGCGATGCGCTGGTCCGCCGCCGCGGCCGAGGAGAATCCGGCAATCCCCCGCACGGATTTTTCGCTTCCCATCGAGCGGCTCCTTACCGCAAGGAACGGTGCAACTGCGCTTTTCGACCAGAAAGGAGGCCGGATCATGGCAAGTGCGCGCGCCAATCCTCTTCGGCCTCCAAGCCGTCCGGTGGAACTGCAGGATCCGCTCAACCGGTTCGTCTATCACCCGCTCGCCGCGCGGCTGGCGCGCCTCCTGGTGCCGACCGGCATCTCGCCCAATCTCGTATCGGTCGGGAGCGCACTCTGCCTGCTCGCCGCGACTTGGTCCTTCGTCATGCTGGCGCCGCCCGCCAACTGGTCCGTGGGCCTCGGCTTCATGCTGCTCTGGCACGTCGTCGACGGCGCCGACGGCGATCTTGCGAGGATGACACAGCGGGCCTCGGCGACCGGCGAGCTGGTCGACGGGGTCTGCGATATTTTCGGCAATGTCGTGATGTATTTCGCCTTCGCCTTCTGGCTCGACGATGTGATGGGCGGCTGGGCGTGGGCATTGGCGTGGAGCGCGGGCGGCAGTCACGTCCTCCAGCTCAACCATGCGGAAACGCAGCGCCGGCTCTATCAGTGGCGGGTCTACGGCAAGCCCTGGCTCGGAATGGCCGCCGAAAGCGGAGACGCCGTGTTCCGCCGGGAAAGCTGGTTCAGCCGCTATTTCTCGTTCTGGGCGGTCGGTTACGTCTGGCTGTCGAAGCGCTTGACCGGAACGGCCAACCCGATCGACGAGGCGCTCGCGACTGCCGGGCCGGAGGAGCGCGATCGCATCCGCGCGATCGTCCGCCGTCACGCGGGCTTCTCGCTGCTCCTCGAGAAGGCGTTGGGCGGCAATCCCAAGACCTTCGTCATCGCCGCCAGCGTCGCCCTTGGCGGCCCCTATCTCTATTTCATGACGACCCTGCTGCCATTGAACCTCATCCTCCTGATCTCGCTGCTCCACCACAAAAGGATGGAGCGCCGGATCGTCGCCGAGATCAGGGCCGGCTGAGCCTTTCCTTCAGGAAGGCGAGGATGCGCTCCGCGCGCTTGTCCCAGGTGAGCGCCAGGGCATCCGCGCGCGCGGCCGAGGCCAGCCGTTCGGCCAGGCTGGCGTCACCCAGCAGCCGATCGAGCGCCTCGGCGGCCAAATCAGGCCGGCCAGGAGGAACGAGCAGGGCATTGTGGCCGTCGCTGAGCAGTTCGGCCGTGTCGGGCGATTGCGGGGCGAGGATCGGCCGGCCGGCGGCGAGATAGGCGAACAATTTGAGCGGCAGCACGCAATTGCGGAACGTCTCCAGCGGCGAACGGGAGGGCGGAATGAGGAGGAGATCCGCCGCCGCGAGCCAGGCCGGCAGGTCGACCGGCGCCTGCCACGGGACGATCCGGACGTTCGCCAAACCGGCCGCCTCGGCCTCAATCGGCCCGTCGCCCTCCGAACCGACGAGCACGAACAGCACCTGCGGCCTCAGCGCGGCCATCGCCAGGATCTGGTCGAGCCCCTTCTCGCGGTTGATTCGGCCCGCATAGAGGGCGATTGGCCGGCCGCGGGGGAGATCGACCGGCGCGTGCGGCGCGTCCGCGACCGGATCGGCCCCATTGTGGGCGACGAGGATCTTCGCCTCCGGCACGCCCGCGCGGCGATAGGCAGCGGCGGCATAATGCGAATGCAGTACCAGGCCGAGGCATTTGCTGCTCCGCGCCGTGCGCCGCACCAGCGGCCGGATCGCCGGCCAGTCGTCGGGCCAGGGTCGATAATGGTCGATGGCGAAGGGGAGCGGAGCGCGCGCGCCGACGCCGAGCAAGGCCGGAATGCGGGCGTAAAGCAGGTCCGCCTCGCCGAGCAGAGGGTCGCGGAAGACCTCGCGCAGCCAGAGCAGCTGCCGCGCCAGGCTTTCTCCGGCCCAAGCGCCTTGCCGTTGGACGACCCGGAACTCGCCGCGCACCGCAAACCATGCCCGCAGATCGTCCGCGGACAGGACGGGGTCACCCGTACCGCGAGGAAGGATCAAGGTGACCTCGATCCCCTGCCGGGCCAGCGCGGCAGCAGTGCTCATCGATTGCTGGCGGCACGCCTTCCGGTCGGGCCGCGACCACATCATGGGATAGACGAGCCGCATCGCCCCTTGGTCTTCTGAACGCGCCGCCGATACAAGGCCCCATGTCCGCAAGCGCATCGCATGACGTATTGATCGTCGGCTCCGGCCATGGCGGGGCGCAGGCCGCGATCGCGCTGCGCCAGCTGGGCTTTGCCGGCTCGATCGCCATGGCGAGCGCCGAGCACGACCTTCCCTATGAACGCCCACCGCTCTCCAAGGATTATCTCGCCGGGGAGAAGGCGTTCGAGCGGATCCTGATCCGTCCGCCGGCCTTCTGGAGCGAGCGCAAGGTGGAGATGCTGCCGGGCCGGACGGTGGTCGAGGTCGAGCCCGGCGCGCGCCGCGTGCGCTGCGCCGACGGCTCTACGCTCGGCTATGGCAAGCTCATTTGGGCGGCGGGCGGAGTCCCGCGCCGGCTGGGGTCGGGCGGTCATGTCATCCGCAGCCGGGCCGACACCGACGCGCTGATTGCGGCGCTGCCCGGTGCCCGGCGAATCGCCATTATCGGCGGCGGCTATGTCGGCCTCGAGGCGGCGGCCGTTCTCGCCAAGCTGGGCAAAGAGGTCGTGCTGCTCGAGGCGGCGGACCGAGTCCTTGCCCGCGTTGTCGGCGAACCACTGTCGCGCTTTTACGAGGCCGAGCATCGCGGTCACGGGGTGGAGATCCGCCTGAATTCCGGAAGTGAAACCGCCGCGGCGGATCTGACCATCGTCGCGATAGGCATCGACGCGGCGGTAGAACCCTTGATCGCAGCCGGCGCGGCGGGCGCCAACGGCGTCGACGTCGACGCCTTCTGCCGGACCAGCCTGCCGGACATCTACGCCATCGGCGACTGCGCCGCGCACGAGAACCGCTTCGCCGGTGGCGCGCGCGTGCGGATCGAATCGGTCCAGAACGCGCACGACCAGGCCGTCATCGCGGCCAAATCGGTCCTTGGCGCGCCCGAGCCCTACGATGCCATCCCCTGGTTCTGGTCGAACCAGTACGATCTAAAGCTGCAAACCGTCGGCCTGATGCAGGGCCATGACGAGCTGGTCGTGCGCGGCGACCCCAATGCGCGCAGCTTCAGTCTCGTCTACCTGCGCGAGGGCCGCGTGATCGCGCTCGATTGCGTCAATGCGGTCCGCGATTATGTGCAGGGGCGCAAGCTGATCCTTGACGGCGCGGCCCCGGACAGGTCCAAGCTTGCCGACCCGGCCGTGCCGCTCAAGGAGCTCTAGATGGCGATCGCCTCAGTCGCCGATTTCCGCACCGCGGCCAGGCGCCGCCTGCCGCGCTTCCTGTTCGATTATATCGACGGCGGTTCCTATGCGGAGGTCACGCTCCGGCGAAACGTGGACGATCTCGCGGACATCGCGCTGCGCCAGAGGGTCCTGCGCGACGTTGCCAACATCGACGTCTCGACCAGCCTGTTCGGCCGCGAGATCGCCATGCCGGTCGGTCTCGGCCCGGTTGGCCTGTCCGGCATGTACGCGCGGCGCGGCGAGGCCGTCGCGGCAGGGGTCGCGGGCAGGAAGGGCATTCCGGCTTGCCTCTCAAGCCTCTCCGTCTGCGGCCTGCGCGAGGTCAAGGCGGCCGGTGCCGATCCGCTCTGGTTCCAGCTCTACGTGATCAAGGATCGCGGCTACATGGGCGAGCTGCTGAGCGTGGCGAAGGAGACGAACTGCGCCGCGCTCGTCTTCACCGTCGACCTGCCCGTGCCGGGCGCGCGCTACCGCGACGTTCATTCGGGCCTAGCCGGTCCCAATGCGCGGCGCCGCCGGCTTGGGCAGGCGCTGACCCACCCGCGCTGGCTGTGGGACGTGGTACTGCGCGGCCGCCCGCACAGCCTCGGCAATTTCGAGCCGGTCCTCGGTAAGGCGAGCGGACTCGACGACTATATCGGCTGGATCGGCCGCAATTTCGACGCCGGCATCGCCTGGCAGGACATTGCCTGGATCCGCCAGCATTGGGAGGGGCCGCTGATCATCAAGGGGATCCTCGATCCCGAGGACGCGCGCGAGGCGGTGAAGCTCGGCGCCGACGGCCTCGTCGTCTCCAATCATGGCGGTCGCCAACTCGACGGCGTGCTCTCCACGGCCCGCGCCTTGCCCGCGATCGTCGACGCGGCGGGAAGCGATCTCACCATTCTCGCCGATGGCGGCGTGCGCTCGGGTCTTGATGTGCTGCGCATGCTCGCGCTGGGCGCGAAAGGCGTCCTGCTGGGGCGCGCGTGGGCCTATGCGCTGGCCGCGGAAGGCGGCCCCGGCGTCGCTAAGATGTTGTCGATCATCGAAGCCGAGCTCCGAGTCGCCATGGCTCTCACCGGTATCACCCGCATCGACCAGGCCGACCGTACGATCCTCGCCTGAGCGGGGAGAGGGAGGCCGGCTTGAGGGCGCGCTGAAATTACGCCTTAGGGGCGAAGGATGGTGCGGGCCGCGGCCCTCGCGTCGACGGCCGCGCGGCTGAACAGCATCGGCTGCAGCTCGCCGCTTATCCAATGCGCATATTGATCGCGATAGTGCGGCGAACGCGGATCGTTGGACTGGCCCGGAAAGTTGAGCATCAGCGAATTGTCCCAGGCGCCGACGTCGATCACCTGCAAATAGCTCGCGCCGCCCGCAACCTGCCAGGCGGGAGCGCCGCGCAGCCAGCGCGCCATGACGGTGTAGGAATCGCCCCCCGATCCCTCGCCCTCGATCGGGGGAAAGGCCGCGGCGATGGCGGGGATCCGCGACAGCGGATGCTGGATGCGCACTTGGTGCAGGCTGCCCCAGCGCCAGGCGGCTGGATCGGGTCCGAGTTGCTCGCGCGCTTGAGTCCAGGCGGCCGCGAGCGCGCCGTCGAACAGGGCATCGCGGGCGGCGGCCGGATCGGGGCCGAGGCGCCGGTCGGGATGGGCGAGCAGCCCGAGCAGCACGGAGGGCGCGATCTCCTTGACCAGTTCACGCGCCCGCTCCGGCACGATCGCCGCCAGCATTCGGTTGCCGAGCTCCCGCCAGAGGATCTGGTAGAGGGCCGCCGGGCCGCTGTCCGCATCCAGCCGCCCGTCCCAACCGCGCAACATCGCGAGCGCCGGTTCGGCCCCCGCCGAGCCGCGCGCGGGCAGCAGCGCGATGAGCTGCCGTGCGGGGGTGGAGAGCGTGTCGTGCATCAGCGCGACGCTGTCGGCGAGGCGGTGCCGCGGCTGCGCCGACAGCACATCGGAGATCCGCTGGTAGCGATAGGGGTCGCGGAAGGAGAAGGCCGGAATCCGGTCGCGCGGCCAGCCTTCCGGGAGATTGTTCTGGTTGGCCGAGGCGAACCAGCCCTTGGCCGGATTATATTCGTTCGGCAGCGCCCGGAAGTCGCGCATCCCGGTCCAGTCGTAGCGACCGTCGCCCGGCACCGGCATCAGTCCGTCGCCTTTGCGCCGAACCGGCGCGAAGCCGATCACCTGCCAGCCATGGTTTCCGTCCACGTCGGCATAATGGAAATTGGTCGGCGACGGATGGAAGCGCAACGCCTTTTCGCGCAGGTCCGCCCAGTCGCGCGCCAGATTGATTGCGATCATCGCGAACGCCCCGCTGGCACCCGGCTGCAGCTCGACCGCGGCGAGGGCGGTGGCGCGGCGCCGCGCGGGATCGTGCGAGATCACCGGGCCCTGCGCGGCGTAGCGCAGGGTCGCCGGCCGCGGCGAGCCGTTCTTCACCGGGATGGAGATTTCGACCTTGTCGAACGACCGCCATCCTTCGCCGTGACGATATTGCTCCGGATCGTCGGGGTTGAGCTCCAGGACGAACAGATCCTCCTGGTCGATATGGAAATTTGTGCGGCCGAAGGCAAAGCGATCGGTGTGGCCCTGCATGATCCCGGGTAGGCCGGGGGCGCCGCCGCCGATCACGTCGAGCCCCGGCGCGGTCAGATGAGCGACATGGCGCGGATCGAAGCCGCCGATGCCGAGGTGCGGATCGTTGGCCAGAATCGGCCGCCCCGTCGCGCTGCGTCCCGGACCGACCGTCCAAGCATTGCTGCCGGCGTTCGCGGCGGCGGCAGGCGCGGCGTCGGGAGACTCGATCAGTGAGTTCCACGGCAGGCCGCCAAGGCGGAGCACGCCCATATCCGCGTCGGACACGGCCGCCGCGTCCAGCCCTTCCGGCACGGCGAGGTCCCATGCCGGCCTGAGCGGCGCGATCACCGCGTCCAGTTCGAGCAGCCCCATGGCGGCGAGCCGGGCGCGCCGGACCTCGGGCTCGACGCTGAAACCGCCGCTGCGGGTCAGCACCATGTCGCGCACGTCCCACTTGAGCGGGCTTACGCCGAGGATGGAATATTCGAGCGGCAGCAAGGTGGGATCGGCGAGCACCTCGTCGATGCGGGCGTTGATCCCCGACGCATAGGCGCGTGCGCAGGTGACGAGGTGCGCCGGGACCGCCGCCAGCTCCGCGTCCAGGTCGCCGCGAAACAGGAACAGCCGCGCCGCGGCGTCATGGGCGGCGAACTCGGCGCCGAACGCCTCCGCCAGCCGCCCGAGTTCGCGGCGGTGGGCGAGGTCGAGCTGGAACAGGCGGTCGCGCGCGACGACATAGCCCTGCCCGAAAAAGGCGTCGGGGATCGACCGGGCCCGGATATGGGGGATTCCGTAGGGATCGTCGACGATCTCGACCGGCGCCGACAGGCCTGCGGCAGCCACCTGGCGCCTGCGCGACACAGGCACGGCAGCGGCGAGACCGGCGGCCGGCAGGAGTGCGACCGTCGCGGCCGAGCCGAGCAGGAATGAGCGGCGATCGAGCATTGAAGGCGTTCCCCTGCGTTGGGCTCCAGATTAGCGGCGGCCGGTGGCCGGTGTCACATCAAAGCGCTCGGGCGGCATAGGGTGAGGCTATGGCGCCACGGCACGGGGTCATTGCGAACGGCCGCGGGCGTCGACCGGCCAGATGTCGATCACCGTGTCGCCTCTGACGATGTGGTAGTAATCGTAGAGGTTCACAGTGGGATCGCAGTGGGGGACGGCGCAAGTCACGACGGCGCCGGCCGCGAGCCCCTCCCCGGGCGCGAATTCGAGCTGGCCATGTTCGTCGCCGCGGAAGATGTAGCGCGTGCCCGCGGGCGCCCCGCTTGCGATGCGCGGCTCGCCGGCGTCGGTGGCGAAGGCCTTGAGGCCGGCGTCGGTGGTCGCGAGGCCGGGTAGATTGGCGTTGATCACCGTGGTCTGGACGAAGAGCGCGGTGGCGAAAGGCGCTTCGTCGCCGCTTTCGGTCCAGACGTCGTCATATTGGCGGTCCATGAAGACGTAGGAGCCGGCCTGGAGGTCCGTGAGCACGCCGGCGGCGGGATCGAGGTCGAAGCTGCCGGTGCCGCCGCCGGTGACGATCGGGCAAGGCAGCCCGCGCGCCTCGAGCGCGGCACGCATCTCGGCGAGCATGGCCATCACGCCAAGCGTCCCGGCTTCGCGTACCCTCCGGTCGTGGACGTGCATCAGATGGCCGGCATAGCCCTGGATTCCGGCGAGGCCGAGACCAGGCGTGGCGGCGATCGTCCCGGCGAGCGCGATTGCGCTCTCCCCCGGCGCGATACCCGTACGGTGCTGCCCGACATCGAGGTCGACGAGGACCTTGAGCGGCTTGCCCGACGCCGCGGCCGCGCCGGCGAGACCGGCCACGTTCGCCTCGCTCCCGGCGACGACCATAAGGTCAGGGCAGAGCGCATTGAGGGCGGCGAGGCGCCGGCAGCCCTCGGCCGTGACCACGGGCGAGGTGACGAGCAGAGCGTCGATTCCCCCGGCCGCGAGGACCTCCGCCTCGCCTAGCTTCGCGCAACAGATGCCGATCGCGCCGGCCTGCAGCTGGCGCCTGGCGATCTCGACCGACTTGTGGGTCTTGGCGTGGGGCCGAAGGCCGATACCCCGCTCCGCGCAAAGCCGCGCCATCTTCGCGATATTCTCCTCGAGCAGGCCGAGATCGACGATCAGGCTCGGCGTGTTGAGCCGCCATCGCCCGCCCGGGACATTTAGGAGGTGGGCGTTGACCCCGAGGCCCGCGGTGTCCCGTGCCATCAGCGCCCGCCCGGATCGAGCCAAGCGGGCACGCTCTCGTCGGCGAGGAAGGCCTCGGTGTCACGGCGCGCGCGGACGACGGCCCAGTCCGCACCGTCGACCAGCACCTCGGGCGCCAGCGGGCGCGAATTGTAGGTTCCCGCCATGGTCGCGGCATAGGCCCCAGCCGTGCCAATGGCCATCAGGTCACCCGCCGCGACCCGGTCGATCCGGCGCGCGACCGCAAAAACGTCTCCGCTCTCGCAGATCGGGCCGACGACGTCGGCGACCATCGCCTCGCCCGAAGGCGCGACGGCGCCGATTTCGTGCCAGGCGTCGTAGAGGCTGGGCCGCATCAGGTCGTTCATCGCGGCATCGACGACGACGAACGGATTCTGGACTCCGGGCTTGACCCTTATCACCTCGGTCAGGAGCAGGCCGGCATTGCCGACGATCAGCCGGCCCGGCTCGAAGATCAGCCGCGCGTTCCAGCCGCTTGTGGCCCGCGCGACCATCGCGCCATAATCCGCGATGCTCGGCGGCGGCGGCGCCGAGGGGTCGTAGCGGATGCCGAGGCCGCCGCCGAGATCCGCGGTGGCGATCTCATGGCCGTTCGAGCGAAGCTCGCCGATCATCGCTCCCAGCTTGCCGAACGCCTTTTCGAGGGGCGCGAGGCTGGTGAGCTGGCTGCCGATGTGGACGGCGAGGCCCATGAGCGCCAGCCCCGGCAAGCTTCGCAGAGCGGCACAGGCGGCCGGAGTCTCGCCGATCGGAATGCCGAACTTGTTGTGGGCCGCGCCGGTCGAGATCTTCGCGTGGGAGCCGGCGTCGACGTCGGGATTCACCCGAAAGGCGACCGGCGCGGTCCTGCCCATGGCGGTCGCGACCGACGAAAGCATCTCGGCCTCGGGAAACGATTCGAGGTTGAACTGGCAGAGGCCCCCTTCGAGCGCGGTGCGCATCTCGTCGGCGGTCTTGCCGACCCCCGAGAAGACGATCCGGCCGGGATCGATGCCGGCGGCGCGGGCGCGGCGATATTCGCCGCCCGAGACGACGTCGGCGCCGAGCCCTTCGGCCGCCAGCGTGGTCAGGACGGCGATGTTGGGATTGGCCTTGACGGCAAAGGCGACGAGCGGATCGTTGAGGGGAGCGAGCGCGGCACGAAGGGCCCGCGCCTGGGCGCGCATCGCGCCGGCGGAATAGACGAAGACCGGCGTTCCGACCGCCGCCGCGATGTCCGGCAGGGCGACGTCCTCGCAATGGGTGACCCCGGCGCGAAGGTGGAAATGGCTCATCGCTCTACTCGAAAAAAAAGCGGCGCGGCTCCGGGAAGGAACCGCGCCGCCGGAGATGTGCCCGCTAACGGATGTCGAAGCGAACGCCAACGCGGAAGGCGGTTCCGAGCATGTCGCTGAAGGTGGGGTTTGCCGCCAGGCCAGTTTCGGGCAGCACGATCGGATCGGCGTCGAACAGGTTGGTGACGTTGACGAAAAACTGTCCGTTGCCGCGGCCCAGCGCATCGAAATTCACCGTCGCGTTGAGATCGACGTAGAACGTCCCCGACACATGATTGTTGTCGTAGGTCGGGAAGGCCGAAGCTTCCGCGGCCGTACGTCCGGCGGGGCAGGTGCCGGGCGCGCATTCGATGCCGTTGGCGGCATAGCGGCCGGAGCTCACGCCGCGCCCGACGACGGTTATCGAGCCCTGCGGTGAATCGTAGCTGGCGCCGACGCGATAGATCCAGCTCGGCGTGCTGAACTGGCCGCCGTTCACGCCGGTCGTATCAAGCACCGCCGCCCCGGCAATGCCGGTGTCGATGATGTTCTCGAGATAGTGAGTCGCCATGCCGCGGAGGGTGAAGCTGCCCTGAGCTTCGGCCCAGACCCGGTTCAGCGGCAGACGGTAGGTAGCCTCGAAATCGATGCCGCGCACCAGCCTGCGCTGGAAGTTGAACGGCTGGGTCTTGATCAGGATGCGGGTCGCATTGGCCGGATCCTGGGTGATGGCGGTGCAGACGTCCGTCCGTCCCTGGAAGCAGAAATTGATGATGGTCTGCGCGCTGAGGCTGTCGATCGCGCCCTCGAGGTCGATCCGGAAATAATCGACCGACGCGCTGAACCCAGGGATGAAACGGGGCGTAAGGACGCCGCCGACATTCCAGCTGTCGGCCTTTTCCGGCTCGAGGTTCAAATTGCCCGTGGCGAGCCCCGAATAGCCGATGCTGGCCGTGTTGTAGACGACCCCGTTCAGCGGCGAGGAGGTGCCGGTCGCGGGATTGAAGAAGGGGTTGCTGACCGAATCGGTGTTCGCCGTGCCGGCTGCGAAGAACTCGTTGAGGTTGGGCGCGCGGATGTCCCGCGACCGCGTGACCCTGAGCCTGAAGTCGTCAACTGGCGACCAGGTCGCGCCGGCGCGCCAGGTCGTGACATAGCCGGAGGTCGAATAGTCGGTGGCGCGCACTGCGCCGTTGAACTCGAAGCCGAGGCCGAGCGGTACGACCGTCTCGAAATAGGCTTCCTTGACGCTGAAATCGCCGTTGGACGGAAGATAGTTGCCCACCGACCAGATGTTGGTGGTGCCGGTCGGCGTTATGATCGGCTGGAACTCGACGGGAACGAACCCGTGGATCTCCTCTTTGCGATATTCCGCGCCGATGGCCACGCTGACGTCGCCGGCCCAGGTCGCGAAGGGCGTGAACGACAGGTTGGCGCCGGTGACGAACTGCTCCACCACCTCGTCGCGATAGGGACTGCCGAGCACGTAGGAGATCGCCTGCGGGTTGGCGACGCCGACCCCGAGGCGGTTCAGGGGAACGCAACTGGGGTCGTTGTTGGTGGTGACCGCGTCGAGGTTGATCACGCATTGGATCGAGCCGACCGTGTAGCCGCCCGGGTTGCCGGCCTGGGCGAACGCCACGCTGGTCGCGTTGGCCAGCCGCTGCGTGTGCATGATGTTACGCAGCTGCTCGCGCAAATCGGCGCGGCCATATTGCCCATAGACGTCCCAATGTGCCCCGTGGCCGAACAGGTCGAATTCGCCTTCGGCGCCAGCCACATAGCGCTGCACTTCGCGCTTGTTGTTGATGACCCGGTAGGGAAGGTCGACGGCGGTGGTGGCGAAGGTGACGCTGGTGATGCCGTTGAGGGTTGTCGGCCCGAGCGCGTTGTAGAGGAAGGCGTTGCAGGTGATCGGTGCGGCCGCGGCCGTCGCCGCCGCTCCGCAGCCGGTCGCGTTGAGGACCTGGCCGGTCGACAGGTTCGGGCCGGCGTTGAAGAACACCTCCTGCCAATTGTACGAAGCTTCGGCGAACAGGGTGACGTCGTCGGCGACCTCGAAGCTCAGCCGGCCGAAGATGCCGTGGCGATCGTCCTCGGCGTCGAGTCCGATGCGGCGGCCCGAATCGTTGACCCGCCAGCTGCCACCCTGGGTCAGCGTCGGAGCGGCCGTGCCGGTGGGCACGGGGAACGTCAGCGCGCCATATTGATATTGGAGGACCTGGCCGCCACCGACGAAATAGAGGCCGCGCAGCCGGTTGGCGACGCCGCCCGCCGAGTTGGTGATGAGGCCGCCCGGCGTCGAGTTCGCCGCGCCGACCTGGAGCTGGGTGGTGATGAATTGGGGATTGGTGCTGGCCGTCGTCCAGGTCGGGTCCTGGATGCGGACGTATCCGGTCTGGTTCCAGTCGCGGTCGGCGACATCGAAGATGCCGTCCTTGTGCGCGATCTCGCCGCTGACCATGAAATGGCCGCGGCCTCCCGCGAAGGACGTGCCCCACGCGGCGTTGAAGGAATAATTGAACCCGTCGCCCCGCGAGGTAATTCCGCTGTCCCCCTCGAGATGCAGACCCTCAAAGTCGTCATTCAGGATGAAGTTGACGACGCCGGCGACGGCGTCCGAACCATAAGTGGCGGATGCGCCGCCGGTGACGATCTCGACTCGTTCCACAAGCGCTTGCGGGATCGTGTTGACGTCGACCACGCCGGTGATCGTCGAAGCGACCGACCGCCGGTTGTTGATCAGGATCAGCGTGCGCGTCTCGCCGAAGTTGCGCAGGTTGAGCGCGTTGATGCCGGCCTGGCCGCTGCTGATGTTGAGGCGGGAGTTGGAAGGCCGCGTCGAGCCGGCCAGCGCCGGCATCTGATTGACGAAATCGGCGATATTGTTGGTTGGGGAGGTGTTCTCGATGTCCTCGTTGGTCAGCACGGTGAGCGGCGTCGGTGCCTGGTAGCCGTCGCGAACGACGCGGGTGCCCGTGACGACGATATCTCTCCGGTCCGCATCGGTCGCAGGCGTCTCGGTCGCCTGCGTTGCCGCGGGGTCGGTGCCCGGCGCCGGCGTCTCCTGAGCCTGGGCGCCGCTGGCCATGGCCGTCGCGGTGAAGGCGGCTCCGCAAAAAAGCACGGTTTTCAATGACATGGAAGCGCGCATCGCAATAATCCCCCCAAAGACAGCGGCCAAACGGCATTAAGTAACAATAATTGGACAGCCCGCCATAGTTTCTGTTGGCCAATCCATAACCTGCCGCCATCTTGTGGGCCAAAGCGGGACAGGCATGATACCCGCCAAGGGTGGCCGCGGACGGGAGGGCTATGGCTTCACAGGTACAGGGCAGCCCCGGGGGGACAGATCAGGTGGTGCCGAGAGGTGTCGGCCGCCAGGCGCTCTATGTGCTGCTGGGGTTCTCGGCCGGCCTGCCTTTCTACATGTTCTCCACCGTGCTGTCGCTGAGGCTCCAGGCGCATGAGGTCGGGCTGGTCGTCATCGGCTTCTTCGCCTGGGTGCAGTTGCTGCCGACCTTCAAATTTCTCTGGGCGCCGTTGCTCGATCGATACGAGGTCCCGGGCTTCGGCCGCTTCTGGGGCAAGAGGCGGGGGTGGATCATGCTCGCCCAGCTCGGCATCTTCGTCTCGATGGCGGTGATGGGCCTGACCTCCTCGGACGGGAATCTCGGGATCACGGCGTTGTTCGCGGTCCTGCTCGCCTTCTGGACGACGACCTTGGAGGTCGCCGCTGACGCCTGGCGGATCGAGCTGGCGCCGACCCAGGCCGAGCAGGGCCCGCTCGCCGCCGCCAATCTGTGGGGCTACCGCAGCGCGATGGTCGCCGCGGGCAGCGGCGCGCTGCTCATCGCCGATCGGCCCGGCTGGGGCTGGACCGGCGCCTATCTCGCCATCGCTGCTGTCGCCTTCCTGCCATTCCCGCTCCTCGCCGCCATGCGGCCCGACCCGGGCCACGGCGGCAGCCGCGCCGGCGCGCTCGTCACCGGCCTCGGCGCGAGCGCGATCATTCTGGGGGCCGCCACGGCAGCCGTCGGCGCAATCGGCTGGCTGCTGCTCGGCGCCGCGTCGGGCATCGGAATCAGCGGGCAGACCAACGTTACGCCATACGTGCTGGCGATCTGCATGGTGCCGTTCCTGATCATGGCGGCGGCGCTGCCCAAGATTCTCAAGCTGCCGCCGACCGCGCCGGCGCGGCGCTCGGTCGCGGTCGGCCCCTATGTCGATTTCTTCTGGCGCTACGGCTTCATGGCGCTGGCGTTGATGGCGTTCGTGTCCGTCTACCGCATGGGCGACGTGCTGGCCCTCAACCTGTCCAAGCCGATGATCCGGAATCTCGGCTATTCGCTGACCGAGATTGGCCTCGCCGATTCCTATGTCGCTCTCGTCGCGAGCATCGTCGGCGTCGGTCTCGGCGGCTGGATGGCGGCGCGCTGGCCGCTCGGGCGGACGCTGGCGATCGGCGCCTTCTTCGCCGCGCTCGGCAATTTCGGCTTCGTCTGGCTCGCTCACCAGCCGGTCGATGGCCTCGCGCTCTATTTCGCCACCGCGGCCGACCAGTTCGGCAACGGCATGTCCGGCGCGATCTTCGTGGTTTACCTCTCACTGCTGGTGAACCCCCGCTATCCCGGCGCGCAATATGCCTTCCTGTCCGGCTTCGCCTTCCTGCTGCCACGGCTGCTCTCGGGCGCGGGCGGATCGATGGTCGAAGCGTTCGACCGGGCCGGTTATGCAGGCTTCGACCTGTTCTTCATCTTGTCCGGGGTGGTCAGCCTGGCGGCGCTCCTGTTCCTCCCCGTCATCACCAGGGCGCGCCCGCGCCCGGCGGACGACATTCCATGATCGAGCAGGCGGCGGAGCGGGCTTTCGCGCCCGCGGCAGAGGCTGTCGCCGCCGGCCGGGTCCCCGGCGCGGCGCTCGGGATCGTCGCCGCCGACGGCCGGCGCGCGGTTCGCCATGCCGGCATGGCCGCCTGGCTGCCCGAGCCGGAAGCGCTGACCGAAGACCATTGGTTCGATCTCGCCTCAGTCTCAAAGGTGATCGCCACCACCAGCATGATCCTGTCGCTGGCGGAGCAAGGCCGGATCGACCTCGATCGGCCGCTGACGGACGCGATTCCAGACTTGCGCCAATACGACGTCGCGAATGCGCCGGAGCGGACGCTGACCTTTCGCGACTGCCTCGCCCACCGCACCTTCCTTCCCGCGGTGGAGCCGATCTACACCTATGGCGACGATCCGGAACGCCTGCGCGCCTTCGTCCTTCAGCGCGAATGGCGCCACGGCCCGCCGGTCTATTCCGACATCAACTTCATCCTGCTCGGCATCGCGATCGAACGGATCACCGGCGCGCCGCTGACGGCCTGGCCGCTCGGTCCGGGTCTCGCCTACGGCCCGCCGCCCGGCCCCGCCGTCCCGACCGAGGCCTGTTCCTGGCGCGGCCGAGTGATGAAAGGCGAGGTCCATGACGAGAATGCCTGGGCGCTGGGCGGAGCGCCGGGCCATGCCGGCCTGTTCGGAACTGTGGCGGGCGTGCTCGGCTTCGCCGCTGGGCTGCTCGACGGAAGCGGCGCCTCGCAATTCGTGCTTCAGGCGATCCGCACGCCGGTGCACGCGCACCGGACCTGCGGCTGGGAGCGGCGTTTCGACGGCTGGCACGGCGGCGATGGCTGCTCGGGCGAGACGATCGGCCATACCGGCTTCACCGGCACTGGCCTGTGGGTGGATTTCGAGCGCGGCCTCGCCTGGACCTTGCTCACCAACCGCGTCCACCCCTCGCGCCATCGCGAGACCGGCATAGTGGAGTTGCGCCGCGCCACCGGCGATGCGGTCACGGCTTGGGGCTCGGCCTAGTTCTCTGCCGCGATCAGCACGAGAGCCCGCTCCATTACCGCGCTCGCGCCGGCGTCGGCGGGAACGTCGTTGGCGTAGAATGAGAAGATCAGGGTCCGCCCGCTGCGGGCGATGAAGTAGCCGGACAGCGCATTGGTCGCATTGAGCGTTCCCGTCTTCGCGAACAATCGCCCCTCGAGCGGCGTGCCGCGGAAGCGACGGGCCAGCGTGCCGTCGACTCCGGCGACCGGGAAGGTCGCCCGCCACGCCGCGCCCCACGGCTGCGCGGCCGCCCAGCGCAGCAGGGTGGCGACCGCGCGGGGCGACAGGCGATTGTAGGTCGACATGCCCGAGCCGTCGGACAGGTCCCAGCCCGTCCGCGGCGCGCCCGCCTGCGCCATCATCGCCGCGATCGCCGCCACGCCGTCTTCGATCGAGCCCGAGCCGGTCGCCAGGCCGACACGCCGGAGCATCAGCTCGGCATGCAGATTCTGGCTGACCTTGTTGATCAGGGTCAGGTCCTCGGCAAGCGGCGGCGGCGTGAGCCGCGCCAACGCCGCCGGGTCCGGCGGCCGCGCCGGCGGCGGGCCGCTTCGATGCGCCGGATCGTCGGCGCGCTCGGCCGGTCGGTGGCGCGCCTCCACTTCGCCCGTCACCCGGAGTCCGCGGGCCTCCAGCAAGGTGCGGAGCCGCCAGGCTGCGAAGTGGGCCGGATCGTCGATGCCGAGCCGCAGCGTTTCGGGCTCGGCCCCGGCCAGGATCGTCCCGGTCAGGCGGACGATGCGGCTGTTCGGCATCCGCTGAAACTGCAATTCGGCCGGCCCCTCCGCGACCGTCGTCGCGAGGTTGAGCACCTCGTAATAAGGCAGAAAGTCGAGCGCGGGACGGGCGCCTGGGGCACCCGGCGTCACCCGCATCGCCAGCTCGTTGTCGTCGATCGTCAGTGCCGAGATTGCCGTGCCGGACCGGGTCTGGATGTTGTTCCAGCTCATTCCCGGGCTCCAGCGCTGATCCGGGAACAGGCTGTCGTCGCCGACGACATGGCGCACCCTGCGCGTGCGCGCCGCCACCGCGTCGGCAAGCGCGGCAAGGCAATCGACGACGCAATCGGGCGCACTCGACAGCCGAGCGTCGCCATGTCCCGTCAGGATCACGTCGCGTGCCCGCCCGTCGCCCTCGAGCCGCACCGTAGCGCCGCCCGCCGCGTCCGGCTGGTCCAGCGCGGGCAGATTGGCGAAGGCCGCGGCGGTGGTCAGCATCTTGGTGTTGGAAGCCGGGATGAAGCGGCCCTCGGGATTGACCGCGATCAGCTCGCGGCCGTCTTCCGCCATGACCACCAGGCCGAAGCGCGTGCCGGCCGGAGCCTCGGCCAGCGTGGCCTCCACCCGTTGTTGCAGCGGCGCCTGCGCGGCATAAGCCGGCGAAGACAGCGAGATCGCAACCGCCAGGAGGGCGGCGCGGAGGGGGGAGCGGTCAGCCGGCATCGGACAAGCCTAGGGCACATCGCGGCCGGGGCAATATGGCATCGCTCATTCAGAGCGTTGGCGTCGCCATAACGGCGGGGCATTTTGCCCACCCGGCGCTTGCCTGGCGCCCCCGGGAGCCTCAATCCGAAGGAATGAAAATCCATTTGATCCGCCTGTGGCTGACGGCGCTTTGCCTGGCGCTCGTGTCGCCTTCTGTCGCCGCCGAGCGCGACGCGCTGGCCGAAGCGCTCGCCCTCCCGGTGGCGAGCGGCCTTGCCGGAGCACGCGACGTGCCGCGCTTCGCGTGGATCGTGAACGAGGCCGGCGTGCGCAACGTCTGGCTGGCGGCGCGCGGGCAGCCGGCGCGGCGCCTGACCGCCTTTGCCGAGGATGACGGACAGGAGCTCTCCGAGCTCGCCTTCAGCAATGACGGCGCCAGCATCGCTTTCGTCCGCGGTGGCGACGAGGAGTTTCCGGACCAGGAGGATTTGCCCAACACCGGCACCCAGGCATCTACCCCCGCCCAGCAAGTGTTCGTGGTCGCTGCCGAGGGCGGCGAGCCGCAAGCCATCGGTCAGGGCCATTCCCCGAGCTTCTCGCCCGATGGCGAGCGGCTGGCCTTCACCCACCGGGGAGAAATCTGGCTGTGGACCCGCGGCAGCGCGGCGCGCCGCATCGCCAAGGTCGGGGGAAGCATCGGCCGGCTCACCTGGGCACCGGACGGCAGCCAATTGCTGTTCTCGGAGGATCGCGGCGAGCACAGCCTTGTCGCCGTCCTCGACGTCGAAGGCGAGCGCCTGCGCTATCTCGACCCCGGCCTCGGCCAGTCCATCGAGCCGGTTTTCTCGCCGGAGGGGCGCGAGGTCGCCTTCATCCGCGCTCTGTCGCCGCCCGCCGGAGCGGCGGCCGACAGCGGGCCCTATTGGTCGATCCGCGTGGTCGATCTCGCCGGCGGCGGCGCGCGCACCCTCTGGTCGGCGCCGGCGGGCCCGGGCGCGCGTTATTCCGGAACCCGCAGCCGCAACCTGTTCTGGAGCCGCAGCGGGCAGATCCTGTTCCCCTGGGAGCGGAGCGGCTGGCTCCACGTCTACGCGCTCGACGCCCGCGGGGGCGGCGCGCCGCGCGCCCTGACCGGCGGCGACTTCGAGGTCGAAACCTTCGTTATCGACCCGGCGCGCGACACCCTCCTCTACGCCGCCAATGACGGCGATATCGACAGCCGCCACATCTGGCGCCGACCGCTGGGCGACGGCGCCGCGGTGCGGCTGGACGGCGGCGATGCCATGCATTTCGCCCCGACGCTCGCGGGCGACACGGTGGCGGCGATCGAGACCGGCGTTTCCAACCCGGCCCATCCCGTCCTGCTCGGCGCGCGCCAGACCCCGCTCGGCGCGGTCGCCACCGCACCGGGCTTCGTCGCCCCCGAGACCGTCCTGTTCCGTGCGGCCGACGGCGTCGAGGTTCATGGCCAGTATTTCCGCGCCCGCGGTCCGGGCCGGCATCCGGCAATGCTCTACATTCACGGCGGTCCGCGCCGGCAGATGCTGCCCGGCTTCCACACCTCCGGTTATTATTCGAAGACCTACATCATGAACCAGCATCTGGCCGCGCTCGGCTATGACGTGCTGTCGGTGAACTATCGCAGCGGCACCGGCTATGGGCTTGCCTTCCGCGACGCGGCCGAGGCCGGCCGCGAGGGCGCTTCGGAATATCGCGACATCCTCGCCGCCGGGCGCTGGCTGGCGACGCGCCCCGATGTCGACCCGGCCCGCATCGGGGTCTGGGGCGGGAGCTGGGGCGGCTATCTCACCGCGCTCGCGCTGGCGCGCGACAGCGGCCTGTTCGCCGCCGGCGTCGACCTGCACGGCGTTCACTCGATGCTCCGCCCGGTCCCCAATTCGCTCTCGCCGGAAGAGCAGGAACGCGTCCGCCAGGTTCAGTGGGAATCCTCGCCGCTCGCCGCGATCGAGCGCTGGCGCTCGCCGGTGCTGCTGATCCACGGCGACGACGACCGGAATGTCGATTTCTCGCAATCTTTGCTCCTCGCCCGCGAGCTGGCCGCGCGACGCATCCCCTATCGCGAGCTGGTCTTCCCCAACGAGCGCCACAGCTTCTTCCGCCACGAAAACTGGCTTAGCGCCCTGCGCGCGACGGAGGCGTTTCTGGATCTGACCCTGATGCGCCGGCAGCCGCTGCCCTAGACGTAATGCGGCCCGCCTTTTTCGCGCAGCGCTTCATAGTGGACCAGCGCCGGCTCGGGTCCCAGCGGCACCGGCCGGCCCTCGCGAAACGCCCATTCGCCGCGGTCGCAATCCTCGGCGCGGACATAGCCGTTGATGTAGAAACGGCGCTGATGGTCCGAGCGGTTCGGGCCCGATCCATGGACCAGATAGGGGTTCCACAGCACCAGGTCGCCGGGATCCAATGCGAGCTGGATCGTTTCCACGGCCGAGAGCCCCACGCGCTTGAGCGCCGCGTCCGACATCGCGTTGCCCAGAACGTCGGCGTCCGTGTCCAGGTCGAGGTCGCCGCGCAAATGGCTTCGCGGGACGAAGGACATGCCCCCCGTCGCAGGGATATGCGGATCGATCGCGAGGCCGGTCTGAACGCAGGACGCGCCGAGGCTTCGGTAGCAGTCCGCAG
>Ga0190266_10000031_pt1 | contig 22043 bp, 21 predicted proteins | sample Popmic220T_FD_132448 | JGI IMG/M metagenome (GOLD analysis project Ga0190266, IMG submission 132448) | Populus adjacent soil microbial communities from riparian zone of Indian Creek, Utah, USA - 220 T | ecosystem: Environmental > Terrestrial > Soil > Riparian zone | place: USA: Utah | collected...
CCCGACATAGGCCGCGCGGCCGCTGTCCTTCAGATAGGCATGCTCGGGCCCCACCGCCGGATAATCGAGCCCCGCCGAAACCGACCAGCTCTCCGAAATCTGCCCGTCCGCGTCCTGCAGCACATAGGTCTCGGCGCCGTGCAGCACGCCCGGCCGCCCGCGCTGGAGCGTTGCGCCATGCTCGGCGCCGTCGAGGCCCTTCCCCGCCGCCTCGACGCCGATCAGCTTCACCTCCTCGTCCGCGATGAAGTCGGCGAACAGGCCGATGGCGTTGGAGCCGCCGCCGACGCAGGCGATCGCCGCGTCGGGCAGCCGTCCTTCCATCGCCAGAATCTGCGCGCCCGCCTCGCGGCCGATCACGCGCTGGAATTCGCGAACCATCGTCGGATAAGGGTGCGGCCCGGCAACCGTTCCGAGCAGATAATGCGTTGTCTCGAAGCTCGCGGCCCAGTCGCGCAGCGCCTCGTTGATCGCGTCCTTGAGCCCCTGCGAGCCGCCCGTGACCGGCACCACCTCGGCGCCCATCAGCCGCATGCGGAACACGTTGAGCTCCTGCCGCTCGGCGTCGCGCGCCCCCATGTAGATGCGCGTCTCGAGGCCGAACAAGGCGCCCGCCATGGCAGTCGCGACGCCGTGCTGCCCGGCGCCCGTCTCGGCGATCAGCCGGGTCTTGCCCATCCTCTTCGCCAGCAGCGCCTGCGCCAGCACCTGGTTGGTCTTGTGCGCGCCGCCGTGGAGCAGATCCTCGCGCTTGAGGTAGATCCGCCCGGGTCCCAAGTTGCGGCACAAGGTGAGCGGCGTCGGCCGCCCCGCATAATCGGCGAGAAGGGTCATGAGCTCCCGCTGGAAGCTCTCGTCACCCTGCGCCTCCAGGAAGGCGGCCTCGAGCTGGTCGAGCGCCGGCATCAGGATCTCGGGCACGTAAGCCCCGCCATAATCCCCGAAGCGGCCGCGCATCAGCATCGCGCCAGCTCCCCGCGCACAAGCGGGCGCAGTGCGGCGAAGAAGGCGGCGGTGCGGTTGGAATCCTTCCAGCCCGGCAAGGCTTCGAGGCCCGAGCCGACGTCGAGGGCGAACGCCCCGAGCCGCGCGGCGCGCCCGGCATTGGCCGGACTGAGCCCGCCGGCGAGCAGGCCCTGCCGCAGATCGTCGCGCCCAGCGACGCGCGACCAGTCGAACGCGCGCCCGGTCCCGCCGCGGCCGGAATCGAACAATACTCGGTCGGCGCCGGCCCGGGGGCCGATGGTGCCGGCGCCGACCTCGACAGCGGCCCAGATCTCGGTCTCCGCGGGAAGCAGGGCGCGAAAGGCGCCCACCTCCTCGCTTCCGTGGAGCTGGACGGCATGGAGGCCGAGCCCCCGGGCCGCTGCGTTCACTGTCTCGGGATCGGCATCGCGAAAGATGCCGACGATGCGCGGCGCCAATTTGGCGCCGGCGAGAAGGGTTTGGGCGGCGCCCAGGGTCACCGCACGCGGCGTGCCGGGCACCATGACGAGGCCGGCATGGGTCGCCCCGGCCTTTGCCGCCATGTCGAGATCAGCCGCATTGGTGAGCCCGCAGACCTTGACCCGCCCGAAAGCGAGCAATCGTACCGCCTCGGCCGGCCGCTCGGCGCGCATCAGCGCGCTGCCGACTAGAAAGGCGTCGGCGAAGGGCGCGAGCCGCTCGACATCGGCGCGGTCGCCGATGCCCGATTCGGCGACGACGATCCGGTCCGCGGGGATGAGGGGCGCCAGGCGCGTCGTCGTCGCGAGATCGACCTCCAGCGTCCGCAAATCCCGGTTGTTGATGCCGATCAGCGGGGCGCCGAGCTGAACCGCGCGCCTAACTTCCGCCTCGTCGTGCGCCTCGACCAGCACGTCCATGCCGAGCGCCTCCGCCTCGGCCATCACCGCGCGCGCGCCCTCGTCGTCGAGCACCGAGAGCATCGCCAGCACCGCGTCGGCGCCGGCGATCCGCGCCTCGACCACCTGGCGGGGATCGACGATGAAGTCCTTGGCGAGGATCGGGCCGTCGAACACGCGCCGAACCGCCCGCAGATCGTCGAGCGAGCCACCGAAGAACGGCCCATCGGTCAGCACGCTGATCGCGTCGGCGACGTCGGCATAAGCCCTGGCCTGCGCCGCCGCGGCCACGCCCGACAGCGCACCGGCGGAGGGCGAAGCCTTCTTCACCTCCATGATGAAGCGCGCGCCTGGCTGGGCCAGCGCGGCGCGCAAGCTGCGCCGCGTCGGCGCCGCCCTCGCCCGGAGATCGGCGAGGGCGGCGCCTGCGAGCCGTACGGCGAGGTCGGCCCGCTTGCGTTCCAGGATCGCGCCAAGCACGTCACCCATGGCTGAGCTCGATCAGGTCCTGAAGCTTGCGGTAGGCGGCGCCGGTGCTGACGATGCGGAACGCCTCTTCGACGCCATCGCGCAGGCTCCCCGCCTTGCCCGCGGCGAACAGCAGAGCGCCGGCGTTCATCGCCGTCGCCTGCTTCTCCGCCGGCGAGCCGTAGCCGAACAGCAGGGCCTTGAGCCGCTCGGCATTCTCCTCCGGCCCGCCGCCCTGGATCCTGGCCAGCGGGGTGCGCGCGAAGCCGACATCCTCGGGCGAGAAAGACAGATGCTCGATCGCGCCGCCTTGCATCAGCACCGCCTTGGTCTCGCCGTGCAGCGCGACCTCGTCGAGCCCGGCGCCATGGACGACCATCGCCCGCTCCACGCCGAGCGCGGCCAGCGTCAGCGCCACCGGTTCGAGCAGCCTTTCCTCGGCGACGCCGAGCAGCTGCACGGGCGGCTCGGCGGGGTTCAGGCAGGGGCCGAGCACGTTCATGATCGTGCGGATGCCGAGCGCGCGGCGGACCGGGCCGGCATGCCTCAAGCCCGGGTGGTAGAGCGGCGCGAACAGGAAGCAGATGCCCGCCGCGTCGAGCGCCCGGCGGCTCGTATCGGGCGAGGCGTCGATTTTCACGCCGAGATGCTCCAGCACGTCCGCCGAGCCGCAGCGCGAGGTGACCGAGCGGTTGCCGTGCTTGGCCACTGGCAGCCCCGCCGCCGCGGCGACGAAGGCGACCGCGGTCGACAGGTTGATCGTGCCGGAGCCGTCGCCGCCGGTGCCGCACGAATCGGCGAACAGATAATCGGGTCGCTCGAAGTGGAGATCGGCCGCGCGCAGCGCCCGGGCGGCGCCGATCAGCTCGTCACCGGTCTCGCCGCGGATGCGCAGCGCGACCAGCATCGCGGCGATCGAGGGTTCGTCGAGCCGCCCCTCGACGAGCGCCGCGAACAGGCTTTCGGCCTCGGCCTGGTTCAGGGAATCGCCGGCATAGAGACGCGCCAGCGCGTCCTCCTTCGGCTCGGGCGCCGCGGCATGGGCGGCGAGACTGGTCATGTACATGGGTGACTACCTGCATCGATGAGACAAAGAAAAAGCCCGCCGGGAGCGGCGGGCTTGCGTTCTTCAGGTGTGGACTAGAGAGTCGTCACCATCGATGCAGGCGAGCCGCGTCAACCGGGTTTCCCCGCCACCAAAGACGAACGAAGGTGAAGCGTTGGCTCATGGCCTAAGCATCCCGAATTGCCGGCGTCCCGTCAAGCGGTTAGTGTACCCTCACATGGAACGCCGCGAGCTGAACGTGCCCCGAGGCTTGCGTTACGTGCCCGATTTCATTTCGGAAGCGGAGGCGGAGGAGTTGGCCGAACGGATCGGCAAGCTTCCCTTCAGGCCCTTCGGCAGGCGCAAACGGCAGACCGTCTCATTCGGCTGGACCTATTGGCACGGCGCACGCGACCTCGCCAGGACCTTCCCGAACCCATATTGGCTCATCGGCCTGCGCGACCGCGCCGCCGCGCTTGCCGCGCTTGTCCCGGACGCGCTCGAACATACCATGCTGACCAGATACGAGGAGGGCGCCGGCTTCGGCTGGCACCGCGACTTGGCGGGTTTCGGCGACGTTGTGGGTATCTCGCTACTGGCGCCGGCGGCGCTTCGCTTCCGCCGCAGGGCAGGCGCGGAATGGCGGCGCTTCACCCTTCCCGCCGAGCCGCGCTCCGCCTATTTGTTGCGCGGGCCTTCGCGGATCGATTGGGAGCATAGCCTCGCGCCTGTGGAGAGGCTGCGCTACTCGATCACCTTCCGGACGCTGAATTAGCGCTCGCCCTGGTCTTCTTCGTCGGCTTGGGTCTCGCCCGGTTCGACTTCGGCCACCTCCGGATCCGGTTCGCCATCCCCTTGGGTCGGGCCGACGAACATGTGCACGGCACCGCATTGTTGCATTTCGAGTCTCCCCTTGTGCGAGGGCCCATTCTAGCCGAGCGAGCCCGACAAGTCATTGTTCGATCACGAGTAGAAGATGTGGAGCCCGATCTGCATGTTGCGGGCGAGGCGGCGGCCCCAGGAGGGGGAGACGTAATTGGCGTGGTACCAGAGGCACGAGCTCGGCAGCACGCGATCGACCAACCGCTGCTTGGCGATCCGGGCGACGGCGACGGCGCGGCGCCAGGCGTCCGACGCGCGGTCGGCGCGGGGGATGATGCCGCGGCGGACGAAGGAGAATTGGGCGGGCTGGACGACGACGGCGCAGAGCGTCGACGGGTAGCGGCCCGAGGCGGCGCGGTTCATCACCACTTCGGCGACCGCGAGCTGGCCCTGGAGCGGCTCGCCGCGCGCCTCGAAATAGACGGCATTGGCGAGGCAATCCTCCTCGGCGCCCTGGGTGTCGGGGCTGAAGCCGGCGACCAGCAGGCTGGTGACCAGCTGGTCGAGCGAGGCGCCGGCGCGCGCGCCCTCGGGCACGGTGGTCGGCTGCGTCGCGGGCTGGCCGTCCTGGTTGAGGCCGAGGCTGTCGCTCGACAGATCGGCCGAGGCGTGGTCGAGATAATAAGCCGTGGGCGTGGGCGCGTCGCCCGAGCCTGCCTGGACCGGAGCCGTTGCGGCGAAAGCGGCGGCAGCCGCAGCGGCCACGGCGAAAGCCGCGGCACGAACCGTGCGAATCATGTGCAATTTGCTTCATTGCGGTACGACCGGCCCCCGCCATTCCCCCTTATCGGGCCGGCGATCCCAGGTTCGTTCCGTCTTGCTTCAGCCGCCGGCCTCAAGGCCCTGGCGACACCCGCTCATTCAAATCAGTGAGCGCCACCTGATGTTTCTACTTAGGGGAATCAACCTAAATGCTGCGCCGCAGCGGTGAACCGCGTGAGCGATGGGACGAACCGTGGAACCCGCAGGTTTTTCATCGCTTTTCCGCGGCCTCCGAAGCCGAATCTCCGGCCCGCGGAACGCCGGAAAGGAGCCGCACCCGGGCGCTCGGCACCCAGCCGGCGGCGCACGGCCCGAGATAGGCGCGGCGCTGCGGCGCCGGCGCGTCGACCCCGCAGCGCGGCGTGGCACGGCCGCCTTCGTCATAGACGATGCCGAACCAGCGCTCGTCCTGGCTTCGCGCGCAGATGAAGAATTCGGCCGCGGGCTCGAGCCGGTCGATCTCGCCCGCCGCATCGAACGGCGCGGCGCGCACCGGCAGCGGCGCGGCGGGCCCGCGCAGGCGGACCCCGCCCTGCGCGTTGCAGGCGGCGAAGCTCGGCCCGAGCTCGCCGATCCGCACCGGCGCCTCGAGCTGGTTCAGAACGGTGGAATCGCTGTCGTCGCGCACGTAGGGCGGCGTGGTCGAGCCCTCGGCGCCGCGATTCTGCGTCGCCCGCTCGCCGCACCCGGCCAGCATGACGGCTGTGAACAGGAGCGCGGCGCGGGCTTTCATCGCCTCCGATTTAGCCCTAGCGGAGCGGCATTGGAACGCTTTTCGAAGGACTCGCACATGGCCCGCTGGCTGATGAAATCGGAGCCCGAAAGCTATGGCTGGGCGGACCTCGTGCGCGACGGCGGCACCGAATGGGACGGCGTGCGCAACAACGCGGCGCGGCTTCACCTGAGGGCGATGAAGCCCGGCGACGAGGCGTTCCTCTACCATTCGATGTCCGACAAGGCGGTGGTCGCGATCATGCGCATCGTGAGCGAACCCCGGCCCGACCCCAAGGACGGCGCGTGGGTCAGCGTCCGCGTCGAGCCGGTGCGCGCGCTGGAGCGACCTGTGACTCTGGCCGAGATCAAGGCCGAGCCGAGCCTCGCCCAGATGGAGCTGATCCGCCAGTCGCGACTGTCGGTGGCGCCGGTGCGGGATGAGGAGTGGGCCAAGGTGCTGAAGATGGCGGGCCGCTGAGCTGGCGGCCGGAGCGCCTAACAAGCGGATATTCCTTACCAATAGCTCGGGATGTTCCCCGATAGCGCTCATTGCAGCCCTGTTGGATAGCGCAGTTGGGCCTGGGCCGGCGGGGCGCGGGCCAGGCGGATCCGCTCCGGCGTCCTCGTTCAAAGGGTGCGGACCCACTCGGAAAGGACGATGCTCATGCCCAGCAATCTGCCCCGTATCGCCGGTCTCGCCCTGGCCGGCCTGCTGATCCTGGTCCCGCACGAGGCGCTTGCCCAGCGCGGCGGCCGCGGCGGCTATTATCCCGGCGGCGGCTATGGCGGCTATGGCTACCGAGGCCATGGCTACCGTGGCTATGGCTACCGGGGCGGATACGGACGCTACGGCTATCCCGGTTACGGCTATGGGTACGGCTATCCGGCTTATGCCTATCCCGGCTACGGCTACGGCTATCCCCCCTACCCGGCTTACTATGGCGGTTATGGCGGCTATTACGGCTATGGCGGCGCGGCCCTCGCCACCGGCGTCCTGATCGGCGCGGCGATCGCCGCCAATCGCCACCGCGACCATTATATCCAGGTCCCGGTCCAGGTCCCGTACCAGGCGCCGGCGATCGAGCAGCCGGCGATCGCGCCTCCCCCGGCCGATCCGATGCAGACCTGTCCGGACGGCTCGGTGGTTCCAGCGAACAGCTATTGCCCCCGGCACTATCGCGGAGCCGGGGCTCGAGACCCGCGCGACATATCGCCGGACGATCTTCGGCCCGACTGAAGCCGCCGAAGCGAAGGCTCCGACGAGCAACCGTTGTCGCGCGATCCCGGATCGGGTCCGGGAAGGGCGAAGATCGGGCTCCGCTGAAGCGGACCGTAGCCCGTTCAGCCTTCTGGGCGCAAAGCTGAATAAGATCCGGAAAGTCCGGCTTCATAGAACGAAAAAGTCCCGACCGGCGCACCGGCATGAGGCAAAGGTCCCAATGTTCGCGGTCACCATGGTCGGCGCGCCGGATTGCGTCAGCGACCGGGCGCGCGCCGCGCTCGCCGCCATGCGGTGACGGCGCGGAAAGGGTGTGGAGGTGGTAGGCCGCGTGCACGGGCGGGCCCTTCGACTTGGCTCAGGACAGGTCTCCTCGAGTCGGGCGAATCGGCCAGTTTATGACTCAAGGGTGGGGTTGTAGGAAAGCGATTTTGTTCTGGGTTTGTTTGATCTCCTAGATCCGGAGCTGGCTGCCGAGCTCGATCACCCGGTTGGTCGGCAGCCTGAAGAACTCCATCGCGCTTTCGGAGCTTTTCATCATCCAGGCGAACAGCCGCTCCCGCCAGAGCGCCATGCCGTGCTGCTCGCGCGAGGCGATGAGCTTCTGCCGGCCGAGGTAGAAGCTGGTGCTCATCATGTCGAAGGCGGCGCCGCAGGTTTCGATGCGCAGCAGATCGGCCGGGATATCGACCTCGTCCATGAAGCCGTAGTGAAGCACGACCCGGTAGAACCCCTTCCCCGCCTCGTGAAGCTCGACCCGGCCCGCTGTTGCGACGTGGGGCACGTCCTCCACCTTGACGTTCAGGATCAGCACGCGCTGGTGCAGCACCTGGTTGTGCTTGAGGTTGTGGAGCAGCGCCGAAGGCATGGAATCGGCCGAGGTCGACAGGAACACCGCCGTGCCGCGCACCCGGTGCACCGAGGCCGTCGACTTGATGAAGATGTCGAGCGGGAGCGCGTCCTGCTCCAGCCGCTGGCGCATCAGCCGCCGCCCGGTCGCCCAGGTGGTGAGCAAGGTGAAGATGATCGCGGCGATGACCAGCGGGAACCAGCCGCCGTCGGCAACCTTGGTGACGTTCGAGGCGAAGAAGAGCGTGTCGACCAGCGCGAAGACGCCGATCGTCACGGCCGCCAGTAGCCGGTTCCACTTCCACACCTGGAAGATCAGCACGGCGAGCATGATCGTAGTGATGATCATCGTGCCGCTGACCGCGATTCCGTAGGCCGAGGCGAGATTGGTCGATTCGCGGAAGCCGAGGACGAGCAGGACGACCATGAGCAGCAGCCCCCAGTTGACCGCCGGGATGTAGATCTGCCCGGCTGCGCGGGCGCTGGTATGCTCGGTCCTGAGCCGCGGCAGGAAGCCGAGCTGCACCGCCTGGTGGGTGACCGAGAAGGCGCCGGAGATCACCGCCTGGCTGGCGATGATCGTCGCCGCGGTGGCGATCAGGACGAGCGGCAGCCGCGCCCATTCCGGCGCCATCAGATAGAAAGGATTTTCGACCGCCGCGGGATTGCCGAGCAGCAGCGCGCCCTGGCCGAGATAATTGAGGGCGAGGCAGGGATAGACGAGGGTCAGCCAGGAAAAGCCGATCGCCTTGCGGCCGAAATGGCCCATGTCGGCATAGAGCGTCTCGGCCCCGGTCATGGCGAGGAAGACCGAGCCCATGGCGAGGAAAGCGAGCCGCGGATCGTAGGCGAAGAAGGCGACCGCCCAATGCGGGCTGAGCGCGCCCAATATCTCCGGATGCTGCAGGATGTTGACGATGCCGAGCGCCGCGAGCGCCGCCAGGTAGACGAGCACGACCGGTCCGAACATCGCCCCGACCTTCGCCGTGCCGCGCGACTGGACGAGGAACAGGCCGATCAGGATGACGATCGCGATCGGCACGACGAGCGGCGCCAGACCCGCCTCGACGATGGTCAGCCCCTCGACCGCGGAGAGGACCGAGATGGCCGGGGTGATCATAGCGTCGCCGTAGAAGAGCGCGGTCGCCAGCACGCCGAGCATGACGAGGCCGGACGCCCAGCGCTTCGCGCCGAGATTGCGCGAGATCAGGGCCAGCAGCGCGAAGGAGCCGCCCTCGCCCTTGTTGTCCGCGCGCATCGCGACGAACACATATTTGGCCGTGACGACGAGCATCAGCGACCAGAAGATCAGGCTGATCACGCCGAAGATATGCAGGGGATCGACCGCCAGCGGATGCGGGCCGATGAAGCTCTCCTTCATCGCGTAAAGCGGCGAGGTGCCGATGTCGCCGTAGACGATCCCGATCGCCCCCAGCATCAGGGCCGCGAGCGGTTGCTTATGGGGCGCGGCCGGCGAAGCGGCCGGCGTGATCGGGTCTGTGTGCGTGAGCGTTGCCATAAGCCGGCCATGTGGCGTGCCGGGGCATAAAGATTCCATGTGGATTCGCGCATGGACCACTCGACGGCGGCCGCCCCGAGGCGCATCTGGCGCGCATGGCCGCCCTACTCGCCAGACGATCCGCCGCCGCCCAGCTGCGCGGCTATGCCGAGGCCGCCCTGATGGTCGCGGGGTCGACTCTCATCGGCCTCGCCATGGCGCCGCACTGGGGCAATGCTGCGGTCGACCTGCTCTATTTGCCGGCGGTGCTCGGCGCAGCGGTGCTCGCCGGGCTCGGGCCGGCGCTGTTCGCCGCCTTGGCCTCGGCGCTCGCCTACAATTTCTTCTTCACCGCGCCGCACTTCACCTTCCGCATCGACAGCCCGAACGACCTCGTCACCGTCGTCGTGCTGTTCGCGGCGGCGCTGGTCACCAGCCAGCTCGCCGCGTCGGTCCGGAGGCAGGCGGAGATCGCCAGGACCCATGCCGCGCGCAACGCGACCATCGCCGGCCTCGCCCGGCGCCTGCTGACCTGCACCTCCGAGCGGGAGATCGGCGCGGTGAGCACGACCGAGATCGGCGCCCTGTTCGACTGCAGCGCGGTGCTGGCGGGCGCCGACGCCCATCCAATCGCCGCCGCGCCGGCCCCGGCCCGGCTGATGCCCGCCGACGCCGCCGTCGCCGCCCTGGTGCTCGAAAGTGGCGAGCGCGCCGGCCGCGGAGTCGACCGCGCGGTGCCGACCGAGTGGCAGTTCCACCCGGTCCGCTCGGGCGCGGCGGTCATCGCCGTGATCGGCCTCGCCCGCGACGACGGCGCCTCCCCGGTCGCCGCCGACCAGCTGCCATTGCTCGACAATCTGCTCGACCAGGTGGCGCTGGCGCTGGAGCGCGGCCGGCTCGAAGACGAGGCGCGCGAGTTCGCCCGGGTCCGCGAGCGCGATCAGGTCCGCTCCGCGCTGCTCTCGTCGATCGGCGGCGATCTGGGGCCGCCGGTGAAGACGATCGGCAATTCGGTGCGTGCGTTGCGGCGCGCCGGAGCGGGGGACAAGGCGCTCCTCGCCGACCTCGGCGCGGAGACGGTCAAGGTCGAGCGCTACCTCGCCAATCTGCTCGACCTAACACCGGAATCGGACCGGCGGCCGGTCGAGATCGACGGCGTGACCATCGATCTCTTTCAACGAACGGTCGCGCGGGACGGGGAGGAGGTGCACCTGACGCCGAAGGAATTTGCAGTGCTCGCCGAGCTGGCGAAGCATCCTGGCCGGGTGCTCAGCCACGCCCATCTGTTGCGAACGGTATGGGGACCGGCGCATGAGGGCCAGATTGACTATCTCCGCGTCGCCGTCCGCGCACTGCGGCAAAAGCTCGAACGCAATCCGTCCGAGCCGGAGCTGATCGTCAACGAGCCCGCCGTCGGCTATCGTCTCAAGGTGCAATAGGTCTCGTCAGACGCTTGCACCCGCAGCCTCCGCCACCGGCCTTGCCTCGCCCTCCCCGCCACCGCGCATCGTCGCCAGGTTCCGCCAGAACCTCTCCAAGCTCTCCGTCCCCCCGAACAGGGTCGTGAAGTGGGTGGAATCGACCAGCACGATATCCCCCGCCCTCTCCCCCTCGGGGGGCATCCACAGGACCACGTTGAACGCCCGCTCGCCGCCCGTGCTGAACGGGTGGGGGCGGCGGAGGTCGACCGGCTGCCGGGCGAGGATTCGGATGCGCTCGCTGTTCGGCTCGGTCACCTCGTAATGCGGCAGATGGGGGTGGAAGTTGAGGGTGGGGACGCCGACGAGCAGGCCGAGCGCGTCGAGGCCGACCGTCTTTTCCAGCGGGGCGATGCCGTCGTCGTCGCGCGCGGGCCTGAGGCCCCAGATGTTGCGGACCGGCACGTCGAGCGCGGCCATCAGATCGCGGGTGAAGGCGGTGAAGCGCTGCTGGCGGGGAACGAGCGCGTCGCCATGGTGGAGATATTCCATCTGGCGCTGGCCGAGATCGTCGGCGAAGCCGACGTCGTGGTGCGGGGCGAGGACGAGGCAGGTGCCGTCGCGCTTCAGCCATTCGCGGATCGCCGCGATTTCCGCCGGTTCCGCGCGCTGATCCGACGGAAGGTGATCGAGGCCGAAGACCATGAACGTGTCGCAATCGGCGAGCAGTTCCGCGTCGATTAGCTGGCGGAAGCCCGCCTGGTCGACGCGCTGGAACACCGCGACCGGATGGCCGGTGCACTCCTCCGCCACGCGCTGGAAGGCGAGCGCGGAGATGTGAAACAGCTCGAGCGTGCCGGCGATGCCCTGCAGGAAACGGTCGGACTGGTAATCCGGACCCTCATAAGCGGGCCAGAGCACGTTGCGGACCTCGGTGATGGTCGAGAAGCGGTTCTCCATCAGCGCCGGATCGCGCTGCACCTCCCAGGGATAGGACCAGGTCCAGTAGATGCTGATCCTCCGCCCGCCGCCGGGGGGGCGGGCGACATGGGCCTGGTTGTAGGTGCGGGCTGCTGTCATTGCTGGGCTCCTTCGAGCGAGGGGACGGCGGCTTCGGCGCCGGCGGCGAGGCCCGCGAGCCAGTGCAGCGCCCGGATCCCGGGCAGGAAGAAATAGGCGCCGCCGCGGACGGTGGTGAAGGCGGGCAGGCCGGTGATCTTCTTGCGCAGGGGGCGCTTCGGAATCTTGTATTCGAGGCTGCCGTCCTGATTGCCGATGATCGGGTCGCGCTCGTTGCCGAGCTCGTGAAAGTTCTTGTCGTTGACCCAGACGTTCTGGGCGAACTCGAACTGACGGACGAGCGAGGCGCAGATGACGAAGGCGGCGATGCCGCGCTCCGTGCCGTCGTCGCTCGTGCCTTCGGGGAGGTGGGCGCCGTAGGTCGCGCCGCGGCGGATCATCCGGCGGCGATTCATGTTCGCGGCGGTGTCGCGGGGGTTCATCCGCCGGATGTGCGAGCCCAAGGGCACCGCATAGCCGTGCGGGTCATTGTCCTTGTAGTTGAAGTCGTTGTTGCGGGTGAGGTCCTTGCCGAGCTCGGCATCGTCCTTGTCGGGGCAGAGCGTCAGCGGCGCGCCGCTGCGCCAGCGGCCCATCAGCTTGGCGGCGATCAGCTCCTGCTCGTCCGCCGTCTCGCCATGCTCCTTGAGGAAATCGCGGAACTTGCCGACATGCTCCTCGAGCCGGCGATAGGCCATGTAGGTGCCGTTGCGCGACAGGATCTCCGGCTGCGGCATGGCATAAGGCTGGCCGCTCTCGTCGGGATAGCCGAGGATGAACTCGCCGGCTTTGAGCGGGCCGCCGCAGCCATTGTAGGGGATGTCCTCGGTCCCCTCGATCACCGGCTGCGAGAGGCGGTCGCGATAGCCGAAATGGTCGTGGGCGTGGTCGAACGGCGGCGTCGCCTCGAGATGGAGGCTGGAGATGACGCGAACGCCCGGGAGCCGGTCGAGCAAGGCGTCGTGCTCGCGCTCGCAGCGGCCGCGCTCCTCGTCGTCGCGCGCGAACAGGATGGCGATGGCGTGGAGGTCCGGGCCCGCGGTGCCGTCGACCCAATGCTCAGGGGCGCTGGCGCCGGTGTCGCCGAGCACCTCGGCGCGCGCCGCCATGCCCTGGCGGAACGCGTCGGGGAAGCTGGCGAGAGCCGCCTCGCTCACGCCCAGCCGCTCGAGGCCGTTCGCGGTGAAGGCGATCGTCACCCAGCGCTTGTCCTCGTCGCTGGTGCCGACGGTCGCCGCCGATGGCACGATCGGCAGGATTTCCTCGAGCCAGGCCCGGCCGCTCTCCCCGTCGGCGAAGGAGAGGAAGACGTAGCGGCCGGTCAGCGCCGGCGTGCGGGTCAGCAATATGTGCTGGATGTCGTCGATTTCGAGCATCGCCGGCGCGTTCCTCACTGCATGTTGTCGAGCACGCCGGCGAGGCCGCTCTTCACCGCCAGCGCGCTCTTCACCTCCTTGGCGGTGACGTAGGAATATTCGGCATATTCCATGAAGCTCGGCCGGTGATGATCGCGCACGAAGGCGATGAACGCCTCGGAATTGCTCTTCCAGTCGGCCGGGAAGCCCTGGAGATTCTCGAACACGGTGGTGAGCCCGGTGGCGGCGAAGATGGCCACCGCGTCCTCGGTATATTTGTCGAAATCGGTGTCGAACACGCCCTGGTACATGAAATAGGTCTCGCCCTTGAGGTCGAACAAAGCCCATTTCAGCGTGTGCAGCTTGAGCACGTCGAGCACGTCCGGCGCGCCGGCCACCGCCTCCTCGATATTGCGGGCGTAGCCGTAGAAATTCTCCTCGGTGCCCGGCTTGATCGCGGCGATGATCGTGAAGCCGTAATTGAGCGGCGTGCGCGGGAAGACCGGGCCGAAGCGCCCCTGCTCGACCCGATCGGGGAAGTAGCCGCCGGGCGGGATGGCCATGGCCGACTGGCGGCCCTTGACCTGCTCCGGGGGGAGCGCCTTGGAAACTTGGGGCCTTTCGAGAACGCTCGCCATTTTCATTCCTCCTCGTTTCAGAAAGCCACGCCGAGGATGGTGCGGAGCATCCATCCGTTCGGCCCATGTTCGTTCCGCGCCACCACACCGCCGCCGCTGAGGCGCAGCGAGAAGCCGCGGCCGAGCGCGACCACGCCGGTCGCGCCGAGCGAGAGCGCGCTCTGCCGGTTGCCGGCGCCGGCGCCGTCGACCTCGACCTCGCCGCCCTCGCGCCAGAGCAGATCGAGCGAAGCCCAGACGCCCTCGCCGATGCCGCGCGTGACGTGCCCCTCGAAGATGAACAGCGGCTTCTGCCGGGTCCGCCCGGCGCCGAACGGATTGTCGTTGGCGGCGAAGAAGGTCACCGTCGGCAGCGCCTCGATCGTCAGCAGATGCGGATCGCCCATGCCCTCGCCGATTGCGTAGACGACCGGCGCGCCCAGCCTGACCGCCCAGCGGTTCGAGCCGATGTTGAGCGACCGCGCCGCGCTATACTCCCCTACGGGCACGAAGATCTTGCCGAGCAAATTGACCGCCAGCCCGGGCCGGTGCGCGGCATAATCCCGGGCGGAGAGCGTCGGCGTGCCGTGCACGCCCATGACGAAGCCGAGCTGGGGATCGCCGAACCCCTCGATGTCGCCGGGCATGCCGCCGGGGGCGCCAGAAGCGGGGGGCGGCCCCTCGATCCGGCTCGCCGGCACGACCAGGAAGACGAATGCCTGCCGCCCGCCGATGTCGAGCGCCTGGACGAATTGGAACACGCCGAGAAGCGTGTCGAGCGAGCCTTCCTCGGCGACATTGCCGGGATCGACCGCGAGGTTGGAATGCAGGCGGTGCAGCCGCAGCGAGGCGATCGTCGTCCCCTCGGGCACCAGCATGTAGAGCCGCGCCCCGTCGTCCTGCGCCCGCGCGGGGCCCGCGGCGGCGAGCAGGACCAGCCCCAACAGCAGCGGCCAGGCGGCTGGGGACTGTCGCACCACTGGAAGATCCGCGCGCGCCTCGAGGCCGCGCCGCGCTCCGACTGCCATCGCACGGGTCTAGGATCGGCCCCAGGCCCGGCCCATCGGTGGAAACCCGCAAGCCGCCGGGGCTGGCGCCCTAGCCGGCGCACCTTCAGTCTTGCCGTCCCCGGTCGAGCCGCGATACTCTGCCAACGTCAGGGTGATGGGAGGGTCTCACGATGATCTTCATTGCGCTCTTGCAACTGGCGGCGGCGGGCCCGAGCTTCGATTGCGCCCGCGCCCGCACCCCTGTCGAACGGACCATCTGCGCCAATGCCGAGCTCGCCGCGCTCGACCGCGAGGAGGCGCGGATCTACGGCATCGCGCGCATCCTGCCCCAGGCCGACCGGGCGGCGCTTCTCAAGCGCCAGCGCGACTTCCTCCGGGACCGCAATTCCTGCCCGGACGCGGCGCAGGAATGCATCCGCGACGCCTATCTCGGCGACATCGGCGATCTCAGGCGGATGGCGGCGCTGGAGGATGACGACGAGGGCCTGTCGCCGGGGCCGACCCGCTTCCACTGCGACGGCGGCTATCCCGACGTCTATCTCACCCTCTTCCGCACCAGCCCGGCCCAAGCCTGGCTCTCCGTGCCGTCGGCGAACGAGGGCCAGCCCCTGGCCGCCGACCCGGCGGACGGAGATCGCCTCGTCGGGCGCTACGCGACCGACATGATCTACGAAGTCGGCGCGCGCCGCGTCCGCACCGGCGCGCGCATCTGCACGCCCTAGGCGAGCGGCTTCTCGCCGCGAAGCATCATGCCGAGCTCGCGGTTGGTGTGGATGCGGTACGGCAGGTCGCGCAATTGCCTCACATGAAAAGCCGTCCGCCGCCGGCTCTCACTCGAAGGCGCCCTCGGGGGGCCCGGCTGTGGGGGCCGCGCTCGCCACGACGGCTAACACTCCGACGAGCAGCAGGACACCGCCGACGACGATGTAGGTCGTCGATCCGTGGAGCCCGAGTTGGCGCCGCAGCTCCGGCGCAGGGCGGCCGCCGATCGACAAGGCCGGCGCGCCGCTGCGCGCGAGGCCGAGCTCGAGGCCGGCCGCCGGACGGGTGCCGACGAGGGCGCCGGACTGCGCGTTCAGCATCGCGTAGCTGGGCGCGACCTGCAGCCGCGCCCGCAGCGCCGGCCTCTCCGCGCCGCCCAGCGGCGTTGATAATCTGAGGCCAGCAAAGGCGCCCATGCGCCCGCCCACCATAACGGTTTCGGTCGTGAGGTCCGCCGCGAGGCAGGGCTGGGAAGCGACCGCTGAGAGGGCGATCGCGGCGATGGCGTGTCGATGGTTCATGTTCCTGCCCCCTGTCGCTTTGGTACCGGAACCATGGGTGCGCGAGATCGGCGGCGATGTCACCCTTGAAAAAGGGGCGGCCGGATTTCCGCGTCGCATTTGCGCCGGGGCAAAAAGGCCAGCAATTAAAAGCTACTTAATCGCGCGAGCCGGGCAACGACTACGCACAGCGAACGTTGTCTTGTCAGGCCCGTTCGGCCTTTTCTCGAAAATGTAGGAGTTCTCATGAACCAGAATATTGTCTCGGCCGTCTTCGACAGCCAATCCGAGGCGGAAACCGCCGTCCGCGAGCTTCGCCAGGCCGGCGTGCGCGACACTGCCCTTTCCGTCATCGCGCGCCGCGAAGGCGCCGACGGCGACTATGGCGACGCCGAGACTCATGAGGTCGGCGAGACGACCGAAGGCCTGATCAAGGGCGCGCTCGGTGGCGCCGGCGTCGGCGCTTTGCTCGGCATCGCCGCTCTCGCCATCCCCGGCGTCGGCCCGCTCGTCGCCGCCGGCGCGATCGCCACTTCGGCCATTCCCGGGGCCGCCGCAATCGGCGCCGGTGTCGGCGCAGTCGCCGGCGGAATCACCGGCATGCTGACCGAGCACGGCGTCAGCGACGAGGATGCGACCTATTACGAGGGGCGCATCAATGACGGCGGCGTGTTCGTTTCCGTCGACACCAGCGACGCCGGCATGACGCGCGAAACCGCCGAGGACATCCTGTACCGCAATGGCGGCCACAGCTCGACGCGTGCCAGGACGGCCGCCACGATCTAGCGCAAGTCCGGGGAAACACCCGACCCGCTCTGGAAGCCCGCCGCAACATCGGTTGCGGCGGGCTTTCCTTTGCCGGCGGAGCCGGGAGGCCTATGCGGCTTCGCTCCGCGACGCGCGCTTGCGCTCGTGTGGATCGGGATGGCGCTCGCGGATCCGCACCACCTTGGGCGTCCTCGACTAGCTCGTCGCCCTCAATGTAGGCGATCGTGGCGTCATTGCCCGACCCAGTCGTTGACGAGCATCCGGTGCCAGCGCGCCGAATAGCCACGCCCCTGCATCGAGGCGACCTGAGCGTCGCGTTCCGCCGTGTCGTATCGGACCCCGCCGTTGGACCAGAGGGTCTGCCATTCCGAGTAGGTCATGATGTTGCACTCGTCGTCGGAGCGGCGGGGATCATCGACCCAGCAGACTTCGTAGCGGCGCTCGTGTCGAGCGGTTTGGTAGGGACCGTTGTTCGTGGCGCCGCAGCGCTGCCCGCCGCCGATGGGATCGGACGGGTCGCTGTCTCTGCAGCCCTGGTTGGCGGCGGTGCAGTTGCGGCCCGCCCCGGCGGGGTCGCTCGGGTCGCGGTCGCTGCAACCCGTGTTCGGCCGATTCTGGCAATGCCGGCCCTGCCCGCCGGGATCGCCACCGCTCGAAATCGGATCGGAATCGGAGCAACCGCCCTGCAGCGCCACGGCTTCGTCGCTGACTACGGCCAGCGCGCCCGCCGCCATACCGCCGCCGACGACACTGGCCAGGAACGAACGCCGATTGAGCTTGCGGACCCTGTTCATTCGCGCATCCCCCTATGCCGCGGGCGCGCTCGAGCGCGAACCCAACGGATGAGCCGGAGACAGGCGGCATGGCGGGGCGCGAAACGAGACAAGTCACGCAGCCAGGTTCGGGAAGCGACTCGCCCCAAGCCGTTGCAGCCTTGTCACGCTATATGATCGGCGGTGGCTCCGCCATAGCGCGCCGGAGAGGTCAGGCCGGTCTTGCCGGCTTCCTTTTGGGCGGTGCGATTTGCCTGTCCTATTCCGCAATTATTGTTACGATATCGAAACGAGCCTCCCTGCGGAGGCGAGACGCTGTCGTAGCCCCCGCTCCCCAGGGCCCGGGTATTTGCCTTCACCCCGCTCGAGGAGCTCTGCCATGACGATCCCGACGCGATTTCGCGGGCCCAGAGCCCTTGGGCGGGCCTTGCTCGCCGCCTCGCTTTGCGCGGCCTTGCCGCCGGCCTTCGCGTCGGCCGCAGTCGCGGTGCAGCCTCCCGGCGGCGAACGGGTGGATGGAAGCAATCTCGCGCGCGTGGACTTCGCCGGGGGCTGGTTCGAGCAGCGCGACGGGCGCTGGGCGGAATATGATCTCGACGGCCGGCCCCGCTTCCGGTTCGAAGAGACCAGCCGCGACGAATGGTCGGTCTACATGATCGATCGCTCGCGCAACGTCGCGATCCAGCTCGACGTCTACCGCCGGATGGTGACCTTCTCGGAACATGGCGGGCCCCGGACCGACCTCTATCCGATCACCGAGGTCGCCGCCGCGTCGCAGCGCGAGCGTTTCGGCGGATCGAGGGGGGATTATTCCGGCAAGCCCGACGCCGGAGCCGACGCCGGCGACAGCAATTATGCGGCCGTGGGGGCATTCTACCGGCAGAGCGATCGCCCCGAAGTGATGTTTCAGTTCGGCCCGCTGAATCATTGCCATGTCCAGAACCCCTCGCAGATGACCGCCTATGGCGGGTTCAGCCGCGTCCGCGACGTGCCGCGCCTCGCTTTGCGCGGCACGTCCACCGGCGAGTGTGGATGGCCCAACGGCTTCTTCCGCCGGACCAACGAGCCGGCGGTCTACCGTCTCTATGGCGCGGGAGATTTTCGGCTCGGCCGAATGGCTTGCCTGGTCGTCGACCCCCGCCAGATGGCGCTCTTCGGCGGCTTTCGGGTCGTGGCGATGGTCGAGCCGAACTCCGACCTGTTCCATGGACGCGAACAGCCGGAACCTTGCCCCGACCCCTGAGGGCTCGTCATTCGACGCCCCTGCCCCGGGATCGGGACGCTCCCCGATAGCGCCGCTCGGCACGCGGAGCGATAAGCAGTGCGGCCCGGCCGACGACGCGCGCGCCGGCGGGCTCCGCTTTGGTAGCCAAAGCCGCATCAGGGGTGCGGACCCGCGTGGTAAAGGAAGGTGCCCCATGACCAGCAATCTGGCCCGTCTCGCCGCCTGCGCATTCGCCGGCGCCCTGCTCGTCCTGCCCTGGAGCGCGCTCGCCCAGCGCGGCGGCCATGGCGGCGGAGGCCATGGGGGTGGCGGCGGCCGCGGCGGAGGCGGCGGCGGTTGGCATGGTGGTGGGGGCGGCGGTGGCGGTGGCGGTGGCGGCTATCGTGGCGGAGGCGGCCGCGGCGGCGGCTGGAATGGCGGCGGCGGAGGCAGAGGCGGCCAAGCCAGCTGGAGCGGCGGTGGCGGCGGCCGCGGCGGCGGCTGGAACGGTGGAGGCGGAGGCCGCGGCGGCGGCTGGAATGGTGGTGGCGGTGGCCGCGGCTATGCCGGCGGCTACGGCCGTCACGGCGGCTATTACGGCCATGGCGGGCATTACGGCCATGGCGGGCATTACGGCCGCGGCTATGGCTATGGCTACGGCTATCCCTATTACGGCTACGCCTCTTATTACCCCTATTACGACTACGGCTACGCGCCCTATTACGGCTATCCGGGCTATTATGGCGGCTATTACGGCTATGGCGGCGACCTCCTGATCGGCGGCCTGTTCGGGATGGCCCTGGGCGCCGCGATCGCCTCCGATCACCACGACGATTATTATGACGGCGGTTATGGCGCTGCGCCTTATGGCGCCGCCCCTTATGGCGCCGTCCCTTATGGCGCCGCCCCCTATGGAACTGTCCCCTACGGCGCGGTGCCGCAGGGCAATGTGCCAATGCAGACCTGCCCGGACGGCGCCATCGTCCCCGCCGACGCCTATTGCCCGGCGCCGCATCCAGGCGCGGGCGCCGAGGCGCAGCCAAGAGCGGGTGTCGTGGAAGCGCCGGTCAAGCCGAGCGGGCTCGAGCCCGTAGAGGCGGCTCCGAAGGCCAAGGGGCCGTCACGGGAGTGAATCCCGTGACGTCAGTCCTGTCTGCTTCGCAGCAGGCTGGCCGTCCCTAGCCGGCTCTTCGCCTAAGTCCGGCGGCGCTTCGCGCCGGCGGCCTTAGGCTCGGCGGCCCGCCGAAGCGGCTACGCCGCTTCGGCTTTACGGGATTGCCGCTTGCGCTCGTGCGGATCCAGATAGCGCTTGCGGATCCGGATCACCTTGGGCGTGACCTCGACCAGCTCGTCGTCCTGGATGTAGGCGATCGCCTGCTCCAGCGTCATGCGCTTGGGCGGGGTGAGGCGGATGGCGTCGTCCTTGCCGCCCGAGGCGCGGAAGTTGGTCAGCTGCTTGGACTTGAGCGGGTTGACCTCGAGGTCCTGCGGCTTGGCGTTCTCGCCGATCACCATGCCCTCGTAGAGCATGTCGCCCGGCGCGATGAACAGGATGCCGCGCTCCTCCAGCATGTTGAGCGCGTAACCGACCGCGGCGCCCGTCTCCATCGAGATGAGGACGCCGTTCTGCCGGCCCTGGATCGGGCCCTTGTACGGGCCGTAGCGGTCGAACAGCCGGTTCATGATGCCGGTGCCGCGCGTGTCGGAGAGGAACTCGCCGTGATAGCCGATCAGGCCGCGCGACGGGGCGGTGAAGGTCAGCCGAGTCTTGCCGCCGCCCGAGGGGCGCATGTCGGTCATCTCGCCCTTGCGCTGCGCCATCTTCTCGACGACCGTGCCCGAATGCTCGTCGTCGACGTCGATGACGACCGTCTCATAGGGCTCCTCGCGGCCGTTCGGGCCGTCGCGGTAGAGGACGCGCGGGCGCGAGATCGAGAGCTCGAAGCCCTCGCGGCGCATCGTCTCGATCAGCACGCCGAGCTGAAGCTCGCCGCGGCCGGCGACCTCGAAGGCGTCCTTGTCCGAGCTTTCGGTGATGCGGATCGCGACATTGCCCTCGGCCTCGCGGGCGAGGCGGTCGCGGATGACCCGGCTCTGCACCTTGTCGCCGTCGCGGCCCGCATAGGGGCTGTCGTTGACGGTGAAGCTCATCGCCAGCGTCGGCGGATCGATCGGGCGTGCGCGCAAAGGCTGGGTCAGGCCCGGTTCGGCGATGGTGTTGGAGACGGTCGCCTTGGTCAGGCCGGCAATGGCGACGATGTCGCCCGCCTGGGCGGTCTCGACCGCCACGCGCTCGAGTCCGCGGAAGGCGAAGACCTTGGTCGCGCGGCCTTCCTCGACGGGGTTGCCGTCGACGTCGAGCGCGCGGATCGGCATGTTGACGTTGAGCGTGCCGCTCTCGATCCGGCCGGTCAGGATCCGGCCGAGGAAGGGGTCGCGGTCGAGCAGGGTGGCGAGCATCTTGAACGGGCCGTCGACGTCGAGCTTAGGCGCCGGGACGTGGCTGACGATGGTTTCGAACATCGCGTTCAGATCGCCCGAGCGGACGTCGTCGGTGAGGCCCGCATAGCCGGCGCGGCCCGAGGCGTAGAGCGTCGGGAAATCGAGCTGCTCGTCATTGGCGTCAAGGCTGAGGAACAGCTCGAAGCATTCGTCGAGCACTTCGGCCGGCCGCGCATCGGGGCGGTCGATCTTGTTGACGACGACGATCGGCTTCAAGCCGAGCGCGAGCGCCTTGCCGGTCACGAACTTGGTCTGCGGCATCGGCCCCTCGGCCGCGTCGACCAGCAGGATGACTCCGTCGACCATCGACAGGATTCGCTCGACTTCGGCACCGAAATCGGCGTGGCCGGGCGTGTCGACGATGTTGATGTGCACGCTCTCGCCGCCGCCGGGCGGGGCCCACTCGACCGAGGTGCACTTGGCGAGAATCGTGATCCCCCGCTCCTTCTCGAGGTCGTTCGAATCCATCGCCCGCTCCTCCACGCGCTGGTTGTCGCGGAAGGTGCCGGACTGGCGGAACAACTGGTCGACAAGGGTCGTCTTGCCGTGATCGACGTGGGCGATGATCGCCACGTTGCGAAGGCTCATCGTGCGGTAACTCTCGATTGGGGTGCGGCGGCCATATAGCGACCGTGCTGCGCTGCAACAAGGGCGGAGCTACGCGAGGGACACGATTGCACCTATAATGGCCACAGCAATGCCAATCGCCCAAAATACGAACGGGCGCTCTCGATACCACTCCTCTATCCGTCGGCGGGGAGTCACCATCGAGAGTTCCGAACGCAAATGCCGCG
>Ga0190266_10000032_pt1 | contig 21936 bp, 23 predicted proteins | sample Popmic220T_FD_132448 | JGI IMG/M metagenome (GOLD analysis project Ga0190266, IMG submission 132448) | Populus adjacent soil microbial communities from riparian zone of Indian Creek, Utah, USA - 220 T | ecosystem: Environmental > Terrestrial > Soil > Riparian zone | place: USA: Utah | collected...
ATCGTCGAGGTCGCGATGCACTCGATGATCAAGCCGGTGTTGCCATGAGAGGCGAAGACGATTGGCATGATCCGTTTTTCATTGCGGTGTGGCGCAGGAAAAGTGTGCAGCACAATCACCACGTTCGTGCATGGCGTGCGTGGTTGAGGATGGCTCAATGATCGACGTCACGCTGCCGAACAACAACTGGACGCAGCGGCCACATCAGAACGCGTTGTGGCAATACCTGCGCGCCGGCGGCAAGCGCGCGATGGCAGTGTGGCACCGACGCGCCGGCAAAGACGACGTCTGTCTGCATCACACCAGCATCGCTGCGAATGTCGACCGCGTCGGAAATTACTGGCACTGCCTGCCGGAGTACAATCAGGCGCGCAAGGCGATCTGGACCGCGATCAATCCGCACACCGGCAAGCGACGCATCGACGAAGCATTCCCGATCGAGCTGCGCGCCAACACCAACGACACCGAGATGTTCATTCGCTTCAAGAACGGCTCGACGTGGCAGTGCATCGGCAGCGACACTTACAACACCACGGTCGGCGCGAGCGTCGCCGGCATCGTGTACAGCGAGTGGGCGCTCGCCAATCCATCGGCGTGGGCATATCACCGCCCGATGTTGGAAGAAAATTCTGGCTGGGCCGCGTTCATTACGACACCGCGCGGTCGCAACCACGCGTTCACGATGTACAACCACGCCAAGCAATCGCCGGACTGGTTCGCCGAGCTGTTGACCGTCACTGACACCGAAGCGCTCAACGAGCGGGCGCTGATCGAGACGCAGAAGGAGTACGCGGCTTTGTACGGCGAGGACGTCGGGCGCGCGCAATATCGTCAGGAGTATTTCTGCGACTTCCAGGCCGCCATCCTCGGCGCATACTTCGCGATGGAGATGGCGCAGGTCCGCAACGAGGGCCGCATCCTGGCGTGCGAGGCGATCGCCGATCAGCCGGTGCACCGCGCGTGGGATCTCGGCGTCACCGACGACACCTCGATCTGGTGGTTTCAGCTGCAGGGATCTCAAGTCGTTATTCTTGATCACTACGCCTCATCGGGCGCGGGCGTCGAACACTACGCCGAGCAGATCGCGATGCGTGGCGCTAAGCATGGCTGGAAGGACGGCACCGACTATGTGCCGCACGATGCCAAGGTCAAGGAGTGGGGATCCGGCAAGACGCGGGTCGAGACGATGCAAGGCTTCGGCCTGCATCCGCTGCTGGTGCCGTTTGCGACTTTCCAGGACGGCATCAACGCAGCGCGACGCACGCTGCCACTGTGCGTGTTTCACCCGCGCACCGAGGAGACGGGGATCGCCGCGCTCGAGCAGTACCGTCGCGAGTGGGACGATGACAAGAAGGCGTTCCGCGCCACCGACGTGCACGACTGGTGCGCGCATCCGGCGGCCAGCTTCCGCTACCTGTCGCTGGCGTGGCGGCTGATCCCGCGGCAACCGATCGAGCGCAAGATCGAACCCGGCGCGTGGTACATTCCACCGCCGGCAGAACCGGGTGACCAACGAGGAGGGCTGCAGCTATGAACGAACCGAAGAACGAACCGAAGACGGCACTGACATTCGAGGAGAAGATCACCGCGGCGTTCATGCACTACGTGCGTGGCGTGTCGCAGCAGAACATCGCCATCATGATGGGCGGCGTCAACGGCGGGCGCATCAACGACGCCTGCCGCGACGTCAGCATCGGCCTGGGCCGGCCCTGGAAGGTCAAGCGCGAGGATCCCGACCAGATGGACCTCGAGGATCTGCCGGCGCTCAAGGTCGTCAAAAAGTGAGCGAGTTCATCAAATACCGGCGCAAGCAGGTCGCCGAGCTGCGGCCGTGGGTCGAAGGCGAGGATCTATCCCGCGTCAGCATCTCGACACCGGATGCTGAAGCCGGCTCACCCAAGGTCGGTGACATGATTGCGCGCAACCCGAAGAACCACGATGATCAGTGGCTGGTCGCGAAGGTCTATTTCGAGGACAACTTTGAGAAGGCACCGCCATGACGCCGGCGCAGCGCCAGTACGACGAAGACCTGATCACCTCGCTGCGCAACATGGCAGCATGGGTGCTGCCGCGATCGCGCAAGATGTCCAGCACATTGAAGCTTGCCGCCGACCGTCTCGATGCGCTCTGCTCCGAACTGCCGGTTACCATGCCGGTCGACCAATCACACACACAGCCCGCGTCAACGCCGGATCAAGCCAACCACGCTTGAACCGGTGAGGGACTATGTCGGAGATCGTAGAAGAGCTGGCACCAACCGGCGACGACGAGCGCAGCGGCGACGCTGAATACAATCCCGCGGTGGAGCCTGACAAGGCAACCGCGTGGCTTAACATGTTGACCGAGAGCGAGAAGGCGTTTGAAGAGTGGAACGAATGTTGTGACAACATCGAGAAGCTGTACGCCAATCTGACGCAGCTGCGTTCGACCACGCGCGACAAGCAGTTCAACCTGTTCTGGGCGAACTTGGAGATTTTGAAACCAAGCATCTACGCCAAGAAGCCGGAAGCCGTGGTGGTGCCCAAGTTCAAGGACCGCCGGCCGCTGTATCAGGTCACCTCCGAGCTGCTCGAACGTTGCAGCAACGTGGCGTTCGATCTGACGCGCATCAACGATCTGCTGATGCTGTCGCGCGACGATCTCGCCACCAACGGCCGCGGCGTGGCGTGGTGTCGCTACGAGCCGTCCGACAAGAAGCGCAAGAAGCCGGAGTACGTCTGCGTCGACCACAAGAGCCGCAGAGATTTTCTGCACTCGCTGTCGCGCAACTGGCGCGAGGTGACGTGGGTCGCCGCGGCGTCGTACATGACGCGGGCGCAGGCCAAGGAGCGCTTCAGCGAGTACAGCGGCGACGAGTATCAGCTCGCCGAGTACAAGGTCGACAAGGACCTGCAGGAGATCGGCGGCACCGACAACCGCGAGCGCGCCAAGTTCTGGGAGATCTGGCACAAGGGCCTCAACAAGGTGGTCTGGGTCGCCGAGGGCTGCGAGTACGTGCTCGACGAGGCCGAGCCCGAGGAGCTGGCGCAGTTGCAGGGGTTCTTCCCGTGCCCGAAGCCGGCCTATAGCGCGACGCAGCCGGGCTCGCTGATCCCGGTGCCGGACGTGCTGCAGTACAAGGATCAGCTCGACGAGGTGAACACGCTGACCGGGCGGCTGCACGCGCTGTCGCAGTATCTCGAGGTCAAGGGGTTCTACCCGGCCGGCAGCGCCGAGATCTCCGACGCCGTGCAGGCCGCGGTGCGGACCAATTCGAAGGGCCGCGTGCTGGTGCCGATCTCGAACTGGGCGGCGTTCGGAGGCAGCAAAGAAGTTATAATTTGGATGCCGATCGACATGATCGCCAACACCATCACGGCGGTCATCGCGGTGCGCAAGCAGGTGATTGAGGACATCTACCAGATCATGGGGCTGTCCGACATCATGCGTGGCTCGACCGATCCTGGTGAGACGCTCGGCGCGCAGCAGCTCAAATCGCAATACGGCTCGGTGCGGATCCGCGACAAGCAGGGCGAGATGGTGCGCCTCGCGCGTGACATCGAAGAGATCATGGCCGAGATCATGTGCAGCGAGTTCGCGTTCGGTACGCTGATCGAGATGTCGCAGATGGAGATCCCGACCCAGGCCGAGCAGCAGCAAAAGCTGATGGCGCTGGCGCAGCAGGCGCAGATGATCCAGCAGCAGGCCGTGCAGCAGATCCAGCAGGCGCAAGCCGCGCCGCAGGCGCAGGCGATGGCGCAGCAGCAAGGCGCGCCGCAGGCCGACAAGCAGCTCGAGCAGCAGTTCCTGGCGCTGAAGGGCAACATCGAGGACGAGCAGCAGCGGCCGACCGCCGAGCAGGTCGAGCAGTTCATCCGCGACTACCGCACCACGGCGTTCATTCTCGACATCGAAACCGACAGCACCATCCAGGCCGACGAGAACGCCGAGAAGCAGCGCCGCGGCGAGTTCATGGGCATGATGGCGGCGCTGCTGCCGCAGCTCGGCGCGCTGATCGCGGCGGAGCCGAGCAGCGCCGAGTTCTGCGGCGAGCTGCTCAAGTTCAGCGTCGCGCCGTTCCGCGTCGGCCGCACGCTCGACGGCTCGATCGACAACCTCGTCGAGCAGGTCGAGATGACGGCGGCCGAGCGCAAAGGCAAGGGCGATCCCAAGATGGAGGCCGAGAAGCAGAAGCTCGAGGCGCAGGGCATGATCGAGGTTAAGAAGCTGGAGGCGTCGAAGGCCGAGGCCGACGGCAAAGCGCAGCTTGAGGTGATGAAGCTGCAGAACGAAGCCAAGCGCGAGAGCGAGAAGATGCAGGGCGAGTTCAGGCTGGCGATGTTCGAGGCCGAGAGCAAACGCCGGCTCGAGGAGGCCAAGATCCAGCAGCTCCACGTCAAGGGCCAGCACGAAGCGCGTGAGCACGAACAGAAGCTGGTCGAGGGCGCGCAGAAGCAGCAGATCCTCACCCAGACCGCGCAGCAAAAGCAGGTCGACGCCCAGAACCGGCAAGCCGACGTCGCATCACGCCGCGCAATGGGCGAGCGCAATCAACTGTTTAAGGAGAGACAAGCCGCGATGAAACCATTCCCGACGGTGGCCTGATGGATGCCATCACTCCCGCGCCAGTGCTCGAGCGGCCGCAGCGCCACGAAGACGTGTTCTCCGACGACAAGCGCAGCAAGATCTACGATTTCCTGCTCGAGCCGGGCTGGGAAACCGGCTGGAAGTCCAACCGCGCGCGCGACGGCCTGACGTTCCTGCACAAGCATTTTGCCGGCTGGCGCAGCAGCGAGAAACAATCCTACGATTGCCAAGCAGAGCTGAAGGTCAATGCGCCACTCGTTTTTGATGCATGGCTCGACGTCCGAGACAAGGTTTTCGCCGGACATACGTTGGTGCGGTGCTACGCCAATGGAATGGCTTATGGCATGGACGGCTCTGTTCATCTCGACGCCAGTGCTGCTGGGAATTACACGGCTGTGTACTACCCACACGCACGATGGTCGCCGAACTGGGGCGGCGAGACGATCTTCTACAATGACAAAGAGAACCGCGTCGTCGCCTGCATGTATCCAAAACCGAATAGCGTGGTGGTGTTCGACGGCCGGATGCCCCATCGAGCCAACGGCGTGACGCGGATCTTCCCCGGCGTGCGGATCACGCTGATGTTCAAGACCGAGAAATTTCCATGGAAGCCTTCCACCGCGAGTTCCTGACGTCGCTCGACGCCAATCAGACGCCGCACAGCGGCCGCACGCTGTTCGAGCACCTGAAGGGCGTGCACGATCTGCTGCGTGACTGGGGCAACAGCGAAGAGGTCTGCCTCGCCGGGCTGTACCACAGCATCTACGGCACCAACACGTTCAAGCATGTGTCACTGAAGGAGCGCGAGCGACTGGTCGAGAAGATCGGCGATCACGCTGAGTTCCTGGTGTTCTGCTTCTCGACCAAGGATCGCCCGTTTTTTGACAGCGTCGATGATCCGGTAATCCGCGGCCAGCTGATGGAGATCGAGGCGGCCAACCTGTTCGAGCAGGGCGGCAACGACAAGACGCTGGGCAAGCTGCTGCGCAAGAAGATCAGCGACGGCGCGAAGGCCACAATCGGGGGAGTGGTGCGATGAGCGATTGGTACATGGGCCAGCTGGCGCGCCAGGATCCCGACTGGCCGGATCCGCTGCCGCCACGCGAGCTGTCGCCGCATGAGATCGCGGCGCAGCGCATGCAGAACCAGTATCGCCGCCTGCCGCCGGCGGGCTCCAGCAACATGGGCGCGATCGCCGACATGATGATCCCGCAGGAGCCGTGGGAGTACGCCCTGATGGCGGCGGCTCCAGGCCCCGGCGCAGTGGTCGGCCGCGCGCTGTCGCAGCTGCCGAAGGCGGTGCGCGCCGGCGTGCTGGCGGCCGGCATCGGCACCACCGCGAGCGAGGCCCAAGCCGGCAAGGGCCAGATCGCCAAGGGGTTGACCGGCTTCGCGCCGGGCGACATCGCAAAGCTGCCGGGCGCGCCGGCGATCGTGTCGCGGCGCGGCGGCCCGACCGCCGAAGACATCGCCGCGATCAAGGAGGCCGCGGTCGGCTACGGCCGCAAGGGCTGGCCCGAGGCCGAGCGCGGCGTGTTCAAGACCACGCCGGAGGCCTACGCCGAAACCACCCAGCTGGTGCCGCAGATCTCGATCAAGGACCGCCTGCCGGGCCCGCTGCCGGGCGAGAAGCTGCCGCTGAAGGGGCGCGCCGATCCGATCGTCGAGAACACCGACGCGATCGCCGAGCGGATCGCGCAGCGGCTCGAGCCGATGGTCAAGCAGGGCGACGAGCGGCTGAAATTTTACCACACCGCGCCGGTGATCCGCGGCCTCGAGCAGTACGCCGGCATGAGCATCCCCGAGGCCAACACGTTCATGCGCGGCTGGGCCGGCCAGGGCGCGGCGACATCGCCACGCACCCAGACGCCGCCGAACCTGCGTAACTCCAGCTACCTGGGCTACGAGCGGGCCCGCGGCGAGCCGCTGACGCCGGAGCGCTACGCCAAGGAGGGCAACATCCCCGGCTTCCCGATGATGGGCATGCACGTCGATCTCGCCGACAAGTTCGCGCGCGGCACCGAGAACGCCTGGATCAATCCGAAGCCGACCACGTTCCGCGAGAACTGGAGCGGCAATCTGCGCGACGTCACTGGCGACACCCACAACATCCGATCGACGCTGTACGAAATGGATCAGGTCAAGCCGGGCTCGCTGCCGCGCGGCTGGTTCACCTCCGACGAGGCGTACGGCAAATACAAGAAGGAAGGCTTCCGCGCGGTCGACGCCGGCGACATCGCCGACACGCTCGGCGACAAGGCGGTCAATAAGATCCGGCGGCAATCCGAATACCTGCCGATGACGGAGCCGTGGTACCGCGCCGCCGAGAAGGTCGGCATCGCGCCGGCCGAGGCGCAATCCGGCGGCTGGTTCTCCTATGGCGACATCACCGGGCTGCAGTCGCCGCCCAAGACCATCACCAACCTGCTCAACGATCAGGTCGCGGCGACCGCCAAGGCGATCGACCAGCCGCCCGAGAAGGTGGTCGACTGGTGGGCGCAGGGCAAGATCCCGCTGGCCGGCGTCGCTGGCGCTGCACCACTCGCGCCGGAGATCCTCGGTGAACTGGCGCGCCAGGACGAGTACCGACAATGAGCATGCGCGACCAGATTGCGAAAGCGATCGCCGGTCGCATCAAGGCGTGGCACGCCTCGCCGCACGACTTCGATCGTGTCGACCTCAGCAAGGTTGGAACTGGGCAGGGCGCGCAGAGCTACGGCCACGGCTTTTACGCCGCGGAGAGCCCGAAGGTTAGCGGCGTCGGCGGCGAATACTGGCAGGAATTTGCGCGGAATTTTACCAGAGGCGGCGACGTTACAGGTGACGCTGTAGAATTGTTGCAGACTGTCGGCGGAGATCGTGCTGCGGCTCTTGCGAACATCGAAAACCAAATCAAGAACCAGAGGCCGGGGCCATACAGCGAGCGGGTTGGCACAAGATTGCGCGAGGTCCGCGATCTGCTCGCCTCCGACAAGCAGGTCGGCCCACGCGTCTACGAACTGGACATCAAGGCCGATCCGAAATCGTTCCTGCAGTGGGACAAGACGCTGGCGGAGCAGCCCAACATCACGCAGAAGCTGCCGATGCTGCTCGATGCCGCGAAGGACGAGGCTTACTGGCGGGCGGTGTCGGCGACCAGCAAGTCGCGGCAAAACGAACTCTACGACATGGTCAAAAACCCCGAGCAGGCGACCGGTGAGTTCGCCTATCGAGGCCTCGCCGAGCGCTTCAAAGGCCATGAGTATGGTGAGAAGGGCCCTTCGCGCGTGGCGCGGACGTTCGATCTCGCCGGCGTCCCTGGCGTTCGCTACCTCGACGAAAAATCGCGTGCGCTCGGTGCGGACGATGCCGATCGGATCGCCGCCATCACCAAGGAGATCGCCGAGCTGCGTGCCGGCGGCTTCAACCTGCGTGCCAGCGAACTGGACCAGACCCGCGCGGCTTTGCAGCGCACTGCCGACATCCCGCGCACCTACAACTACGTCGTCAACACGCCCGACATCATCGACATCACCAAAAAATACGGCATCCCTGGCGCGCTCGGCGCAGCGGCAGCGCCGGAGCTGCTCGGCAATGTTGCGGCGCAGGACCAGTATCAGTAGCGGAACGAATGTTGTCGTGTACGCGTAGAGAGGCGTCACCAACCAAGGAGGCGACAATGGCCGACCCGAAAAAGCCTGCAGACGATCCGGCACCGCAGACCGCGCCGCCGGAGCCCAACAAGATCGCGCCGGAGGACATGACCTACCCAACGCCGGAACTGGACCCAAATACCGGAGCGCCGCTCGATACGCGCTTCCAGGGCGACAGAACACAGGAGGCGATGGCTGCTCAACAGCCATCTCCCAAAAGTGGAGCGCAAGACGACGAGGCGCAGCAAGCCGCAAGCCGGCAAGCGCAACGTCAGCGAAAGGACGAAGACGACGATGAGGACGACGACAAAAACAAAGCGCGCCGCGGCCGCCGAGAGCGGTAGCCGAAACGCCAAACGAAGCGTAAAAGTAACGGCACGCAGGAAGGCCAAACGCACGGCCCGGCGCTAACGCGCTGAGCCAGAGGAGGGGTGATGGCTGAAGCAAAGCGGAAAACTGTCGAGGACGACGACAAGAACAGAAGCATCACTGACGAGCGGCCGGACGATGCTGGCAAGGACGACTATCGGGGCGTCATACACCCCGCCAGCATGGTGATCTCGCCGCACGAAAAGATCCCCGACACGCCGAGCGACAAGGACGCCGCTAAAATCGGCGAACCCGGCGACCCTCGCATCATTTCACCCTTCGCCAGCGATACTCCGATCTTCGGAACGGAGACGCCCTACCGAAAGACGCCGCCGACCAATGTAGGGTCGGCGGCGGAGGCTGCGGCGACCACCACGCCGCCCACTGGTGCCGGCGTCACGCAGGCGCAAGCCGACGACAATCTGACGCCGGTTGCCGCGGTTGCTCCGACGATCGCCGGCACCACCACCAACGGCCAGACGCTGACCTGTACCCCGGCACCATCGCCATGGGTGCCGGCGGCGTCGAGCTATGCCTACCAATGGTACCGCGGCGACAGTGCGATCTCCGGCGCGAACGCGGCGACACGGGTGCTGACGGCGGCCGATGTCGGCTATCGCATGAGCTGCCGCGTCACGGGCCTGCACGCGACGTACGGCGGCAGCTCGCCGGCGTTCACCGCACAGACCGCGGCCGTCGCGCCTTAAGGGGGTCACCATGGGCATGGCCGTTGTGACTGTTGCGTCAGGCGGCATGCCCGTGGTCGATGTGACGCCGATCGCGTCGATGACGCCGAACAAATACGGAGTTGCGGTGACCGAGGCGGCCAACGGCAAGGGCGTCCCGGTCACCAAAGTGGTTGGCAAGCCGGGCACGCCGGTCGTCTACGTGGTGCCGCCGCTGTAATGGAGTTGTTAGGGGGATGTCTGAACTGGTCGAGATCGAGCCGGGCCGCTTCCGGTTCGTGAAGCCTGCGACCGCGCCGGCGCGCTCTGCGCTGGCGTGTCCCTACGTGATCTCTGACACCATGCCGCCGACCGAGCAGGTCGACGGCAAATTTTATACCTCCAAGGCGGCGTTCCGCGCCACGGGTCGAGCGCTCGGCCTCACCGAGATCGGCACCGAGAAGCTGAAGCCGAAAGTGCGTGCGACAGACTTGCCGGAAACCAAGCGCGCCCGGCGCGCCGCGCTGAAAGTCGCGCTGGAAAAACACCGAGCCGGTTACCGGCCAAGGAAGGCACCATGAGCGACGTCTCCCAGCCATCAGTACCGCCACCGTCAGCCCCGCCACCGTCCACGCCGGCACCAGCGCCGCAGCACGCCGAGGTGCCGGTCGACCAGAGCCCGGTCAGTTCGCCGACCCCGCTCGGCGAGCAGGCCCCACCGAAGCCGCCAGGGCAGCAGGACAACAAGTCGTCGCACGTCAGCCGGCGTGAGGCGCTGCAGAACGCGTTCGCGCGTTCCAAGCAGGCCCAGGACGAGGCCGTGAAGGACGCGCCCAAGCGCAAGGTGGGGATTGGCGACAATCACCCGCCGGAGCCGATCGAAGCCGAGGCCAAAAAGCCGCCGACCACCGCACAGGTGGCGGAACGGTATCGGGAAAGCGGTAAGTTCGCGCGGGATCCGGCGAAGGCCGACCAAACGCCACCCGGCGAACAGCCTCAGCCAGGACAGCAATCCGGCCAGCCGGCGCGGCCCAAGCCGCTCGACGAGCGTGCGCCGTTCCGCGAGCCGCCCGGCCGCTTCAGCGATCAGGCCAAGACCGAGTGGGCGGCCGCGCCGGAGAGCGTGCGTGGGGCCGTGCACCAGATGGCGCGCGAGTTTCAGGGTGCCTACGAGAGGTATCGCGGTAGTCATGAGGTGATGCAGGAGCTGCAGCCGTACCACGACCTCGCCACCAAGCAGGGCACCACGCTGCGCAAGGCGTTCGACAACTACTACGCCATGGAAGGCAAGCTGCGCAGCGATCTGGTCGGCGGGCTCGACGTCCTGGTGCAGAACGTGGCGCGCGGCCAGAACCTGCGCAAAGCGGATGGCTCGCTGATCAACCTGCAGGACGTCGCGCTGCACATCATCAGCATGACGCCGGAGCAGCAGCAGCTCTCGGCGCAGCGCAATCAGCAGTCCTCCGCCGAGATGAAGATCGGTCAATTACACCAACAGGTTGATCAGCTATCCCAAGGTATTAGTCAGCTGCTGTACCGGGAAAAGTTCACGCAGACCCGATCGCAGGTCGACCAGTTCGCCCAGAAGCATCCGCGGTTCGACGAGTTGTCCGACCTGATCAAGTCAGAACTTGATCTCGGCTTCACGTTGGAGCAAGCTTACGCACGGGCCGATCGACTACGGCCCGCACCACCACAGGCGGCTCAGACCCGCAACACACCGGCTCAGACCCGAAAGACATCGATCAGCGGCGCTCCCGACGGAAACGGTAGACCTTCCGTCACCACACGTCCCTCAGACGGACGGCAGCGCACGAACGGTGAAGCGAAACACCCAACAAGACGCGAGGCGATTGCGAAGGCAATGCGCCGCGTCGGCAATGGCGTGTAGGCGGGGGACATCAATCAGCTCGTCCTGCGCGCCCCGTTCGCAAAGGGATGAGCCATGCCTATTATTCCGAACGACGGCACCACCGTCGCCTATCAACAGATCTTGTCGATGGCGCTCGAGAGCCGATCGCCGAGCTATCAGGATCTGGTCAGCGACAACAACGCGCTGCTGGCGATCATGCGCGACAAGGGCCTGTGGCAGACCTACTCCGGCCCGCGCATCCGCCAGACCCTGCAAATCGCGAAGCAAGTCGCGCAGTGGTACAACGGCTATGACGTGCTGTTGAACCCGGCGATCGACCTGTTCGCCGATGCCTACTACGAGCCCAAGATGGTCGTTGTGCCGGTGATCCTGAGCAATCAGGAGATCCTCAACAACGAGGGCGACGCCCAGCTGATGGACGTGCTGGACAGCTACATGGACGCCGCCGAGCGTGCGCTCGAGGACGCCATGGACGGCGCGATCCACTCCGACGGCTCCGCGAACTCTGGCAAGCAGTTGTCCGGCCTCAAGGTTGCGATCCCGACGGTGGTGAACACCGGCACCTACGGCGGCATTGCCAGGGCGAGCAACACGTGGTGGCAGACCAAGACGTTCGACGCCAACAGCTACTTTCCCACCATTGGCCCGCAGGTCAGCTCCACCACCATCCGGCCGATGCTCAACGTGGTGATGACCCAGCAATCGCGCGGCAAGGACTACGCCGACCTGTTGCTGATGTCGCCGGAGCACTACGCGGCGTACGACGCGGCGACGCTGCCGATCCAACGGCAGAACAGCGGCTCGCTCGGCAAGCTTGGCTTCTCGACGCTGGAGTACATCGGCGGCGGCAAGCGAGCGGAGATCGTGCTGGACGGCGGCATCGGATCCGACATGCCGGCCAACACCACGTACGGCATCCACACCGACAGTCTGCGTCTGCGCTACCACCCGAACCGCAACTTCGACAAGTTGTTCAAGGGCGAAGGCCAGATGCCAATTGATAAGGACGCGGTTGCTCAGTTCATTGGCTGGATGGGGGAACTCACGATGGTGAACCCGCTGTTCAACTGGAAACTGATCGACAGCTCTCCGTAGCGAACTTTGATCCGGTTGCGTTGACGCGGGCTGGATCGCAAGAGGGGGCGGATGCCGGGCGCAAGAACAGCCTTCCGGCGTCTTGGCATTCGCCCCTGCTTACAACAGGGAAGGCATTCACATGCGAGACGACAAGGGCGTTGTTGCGGTGTTCCGCAATGACATCATCAAGAACCACGGCAAGTCTGTTGAGGCCGGCCGACCGATCTTCGACGACGTCGAGGTGGTCGAGCTGCGCTACGCGGGATCCAAGAACGTCGGCGTGTTTCCGGCGATGGAATTTTCGCACTGGGACGAAGACGAAATGAACGGCGGGCAGCGGGCGTACACCTACGCCGAGCGCTTCCCGCGACAGTACCAGCAGTTCAAAGCGCACCAGCAGCAGACCAAGGCCGGCACGCCGCTCGACTATCTGCCGTTCCTCACTGAGGCGCGGCGTGCCGAGCTGCGCGCGCTTAACATCTACACCGCGGAGGCGCTCACCGTGGTCGACGGGCCGGAGCTCAAAAACCTCGGTCCCGGCGGCCGCGAAATGAAGAACCAGGCGATCGCGTTCCTCGAGAGCAGCAACGACGCCAGCCGCGTCACCAAGCTGGAGGCCGAGCTGCTCGAGATGCGGGCGCGCAATCAGGTGCTCGAGGACGACATCAAGAGCGGCATGCTCGACAAGATGCCGCCGAGTTCGTTCGACGGAATGACTGACGAGCAGCTGCGCGCGCACATCAAGTCGATGACCGGCGTTGAACCGAAGGGCAACCTGCCGCGCAAGACGCTAATCCGAATGGCGCAGGAGCAGAAGGAAAACGTCGCAGCATGAGCCTGCTCTCGGTGATCAAGGATGTCTGCCTCGCCGTCGGCGTCAATCCGCTGGCGTCGATGTTTGCGACCTCGATCCAGCCGCGCACGCAGGCCGAGATGTTGGCGCTCGCCAACGAGATGGCGCAGCGCATCGCCTACGACGTTCGCGAGTGGCGGCACCTGAAGGCGATCGCCGTGCTGACCGGCGACGGCGTCGCCGATCGGTTGCCGCTGCCCGCGAACTACAAGCGGATGCTGCTGGCGTCGCAGGTCTACCCGTCGTGGGCCCCGCGCCAGCCGCTGCGCTTCATCGCGGACACTGACGAGTGGCTGGTGCGGCGCTTGAATGGCGACCTGTTCAGCTGGGGCGAGTGGACATTGATCGGCGACGACATGCTGATCCACCCGATCGTGCCGCTCGGTCAGGCGGTGTCGTTCACCTACCTCGACAAGAACTGCGTCAAGCTCAGCGCCGGCGGCTATGGCGACGTGTTCACCAACGACGCCGACGAGTTTCGGCTCGGCGACCGCTTGTTGCGCTTGGGCATGATCTGGCAGTGGAAGGCCAACAAGGGTTCGCCGTACGCCGAGGACATGGGGACCTACTCCGATGCGCTGGTGATGACCGCCGGGGCTGACGGTCCCGCACCAATCATCATCGATCAGGGCAGAAGGGGGCCGGTCGATGTTGGGCAGCTCCAGTAGCCGCAACTTCAACGTCCCGTACTTCAACGTCGCCCTGAAGGGCGACACCGGCCCGCAGGGGCCGCAGGGCGAACAGGGCGAGCCCGGCACGCCGGGCGGGCCGCCAGGACCGCAAGGGGTACCGGGACCTGAAGGGCCGGAGGGCGACCCTGGCCCGCCAGGGGCGACCGGGCCGCAGGGGCCACAGGGCGTACCGGGCGATGATGGTGCCAGCGACTGGGCCGACATTGCCAACAAGCCGGCGACGTTCCCGCCGTCGACACACGGCCACGCCATTGCCGACGTCACCAACCTGCAGACATCGCTGAACGCAAAAGAGCCGACGATCGCTCCTGGCACCACGGCGCAGTATTGGCGCGGCGACAAGTCGTGGCAGACGTTGCCTGCGGCACCGCCGCCGCTGTACGTCAGCGACACGCCGCCGGCCGGCGCGCCCGACAACTCGCTGTGGTGGGAGAGCGACAGCGGCGTGCTGTACCTGCGCTACAACGATGGCGTCGGCGCAGCGCAGTGGGTGCAGGCGGTCGCGGTGCCGGCGCTCGATACGTCCGCTTTTGTGATGAAGAGCGGCGACGTCATGACCGGCCCGCTGACGCTGCCGGGCAATCCGACCGTCGCGCTGCACGCTGCGCCGAAGCAGTACGTCGACGCCAATGCCGTGCCGGCGTCGCGCTTCCAGCGTGTCTCGTTGTCCGGCACGCCGCCATTTGTCATCACGGTGCCGGCGACGGCGGTGGCGGCAAAGCTGACCGGATTTATTGCGACGACATCGGGGGCGAACCAGTACCCACTGCTGGAGCTGGGTTTTAGCGGCGTCTATCCGGCGGTCGGTCAGTATTATTTGAGCGGGTTTGACAATAAAAGTAGCGCGGCAACCATTGCTAACGTGTACGCCAACCTTGCGACGCTTGCGGGGATGTTGCTGGCGCAAGGCAATGGCAACGTCGGCGTCCATATTTTATTCAACGGTCAAGTGCTGCTGCGGCGACGCTCGACCGGCGTGTCTTTTAATTCGATGTTTTTGGGGACGGTGTACAACGCAGATAGTACTGTGACGTCGACGTATTACTCCAATCTTCTTGGATCAACCGCGACGGCTGCGTTACAGGTGACGACGCTGCGCGTCACCACCGTGCCGGCCACAGCGCTCCAGTCCGACAGCTTCCTCGACGTGGAGTGGCTGTAATGGGCATCAACTTTCCCGCCTCTCCCGCTGTCGGCACGCTGCATCCAGATCCGGCGCAGGCCGGTATTCCGCAGTATCGCTGGGACGGGACGGTGTGGACCGCAGCTGCAGCTGCTGGCGCGTCGACCGAGTATGTCAAGAAAGCCGGCGACAGTATGACTGGTGCGCTGACCTTGAAGGGCGGTGCTAACAACTGGATGGCTGATAGCGGCGGCTCTGGCGGTTACATCGGCACCATCACCGATCCGACGCGCTTCTACTTTGGCAGCGACGGCGCGGCCGACCGGCTGCGCATCTATCAGAACATCGTCGGCAACGTGCTCACCGTTGACGGCGCGACCGGCAAATTGAATTTCCCGTTCGGCGCGACGCTGCCGACGGCGACCTTTGTTACTGACGGCAACACCAACATCGCCAACACCGCCTACGTCGAGAACCGAGCCGCGGCGTGGGCCAGCCTGAAGCTGCCGCTGGCCGGCGGCTCGATGACGGGCAACATCTATACGAACAACAGCGGCCTCATCGGGCAAGCGGGGGCCGTGCCAAGCATCCAGGTGCTGGGCAACCAGCACGCCGGCATCGCCTTCCACTGCCAGGGTTACTTCGGTGCCAATTTTGGTCTGGCGAATGACGGCACCTTCTATTGCGGCGGCTGGTCGTACGGCGAAGGCGTGTACCACCGGTTCTGGACCACCAGAAACCTCGCCAACCCGCTGATCAGCACGCGCTTGGTCTACGGCGCGGACCACAGCTACACCGTCACCTCCAGCGTTGAGACATATCCCGGCTATGTGCTGTGTGGCGTGGATTACAGCCTGATCTTCCGCTACCGCGCGCTGCAGATGCAGGCCGCCGATGGCGGCTGGTACGGCGTGGGGCTGGCATGAGCATCCTCAACCACGGCACCTGGAGCCACTACGTCCCCGCCAAACCGAAAGAGGGACTGCCGCCGCAGGTATTGTACTTGCATCGCGACGGCGATGGCGTCGATTGGTACGAGTTCAGGGACAGCGAGCCATTCCATCTCGCCAGCACCTTGATGACGGCGTCGCCGATCGACGACGGCCTCTTCATCATCCAGCAGGCGACCTTCGACCACACCGCGATCTGGCCGGTCAGTTCGCTGCTGCTCGAGCATCAGTCTTACGAGGGCACCGACCCGTTCACCGATCTGCACTGGCTGACATTTGATCCGGCGACCGGACAGCTCGGCGAGCGCTACGTGCCGCCGCTGTCGCCGCTCGCGATGATCGATCAGCTGACCAAGCGGATCGCCAAATTGGAGAAGCGCCGATGAGCGGACACGCAGCGTTCCGCCGCCAGCCGGTGCCGGGCCAGATGGCACTGCAGCACCAGCTGACGACATTTCCTGCGCCGATCCGCGGCATCGTCGAGGTCGAGAACTGGAGCTACACCAAACCGGGCGCGGCCACCACGATCGACAACTGGTACCCGACCCAGAAGGGCCTGCGGCTGCGCGGCGGCACCGAGCGTTGGTGCGTGTTGCCGGCCCCGCCCGAGGCGGTGCGCTCCGGCTTCGAATACGTCAGCGGCAGCGTGCAGCGGATGTTCGCCGCCACCAATTCGCGGTTGTTCGACGTCACGTTCGCCGAGACGCCGGTGCTGGTGACGGGCCTGGGCACCATCACCGACGGCAATTTCAGCGTGGCGCAGCTCGCCAACACCGGCGGCGATTTTCTGCTCGCCGTCAACGACGCCGGCGACTACGTGCGGCGCTACAACGGCGTGTCGGGCGCGTACCTGACCACCACCACGCCGACCGCCTGGGCGATCAGTACGGCTTACGCCATCAACGCCCGCGCGCTCGACACCGCCGACAACTCGCGCTGGAAATGTCTGGTCGCCCACACCAGCCCCGGCAGCGGCACGTTCGCCGCGGCGCGCACCGCAGCGCCGACGCAGTGGACCCGCGAGATGGCGTCCGACGGTGCGAGCTACATCACCGGTCCCGCCGGTACGCCGCTCGAGAACGGCCACGGCCTGACGTACGTCTGGAAATACCGCGGCCGGCTGTTCTTCATCCAGGGCAAGACCATGAACGCGTGGTGCCTGCCGGTGAACGCGGTCGGCGGCGAGTTGATCTACATCCCGCTGTCTGGCGCGGCCAAGAAGGGCGGCTCGCTGCTGTTCGGCGCGAGCTGGTCGACCGACAGCGGCGACGGCAACGACGACAAGAACTGTTTTTTCACGGACCAGGGCGAGGTCATCATTTTCAGCGGCACCGATCCGACCAGCGCGACGAACTGGAAGCAGGAGGGCCGCTACGACATCAGCAAGCCGCTCGGTAAGAACGGTCACCAACAGCTCGGTGGCGACGTTTTGGTCTGCACGATCGACGGCATTGTCCCCTTGTCAGCTGCAGTCGCAAAAGACGTGTCCGCTTTGTCGCTCGCCGCGATCACCTACAACATCGAGCCGATGTGGATGCGCGAGTTCAGGCGCAAGAACTTTTACCCGTGGACGATCGCCAAGTGGGACGAGGGCGATCTGATGTTTGTCAATTTCCCCGGCGGCAAGGACTACAAGACCCGCACGGTCGGCGTCAGCAACCTGCACACCGGCGCGTGGTCGCGCTTCGTCGGCTGGGACGCGATGTGCTTCATGCAGATCAACGGCAACCTGTTCTTCGGCACCCAGGACAGCAAGATCATGCTGGCCGAGAGCAGCGGCTTCGACGACGCCCACGAAGACGCCGGCGGCAACATCACCGGCAACTCGTACGTCTGCACCATGGTCGGCGGCTGGGAGGTGTTTCAATCGCCACCCAGTCAAGTGACGTGGCTGCAGGCGCGCGCCGCGTTCTTCAGCGCGGCCAAAGAACCGTTCGAGCCGCAGCTCACCGCCACCGTCGACTACGAGTTCAGGATCCCGCCGCCGCCGAGCGTAGGCCCTGATCCTGGACCACTCGATGTCTGGGATCAGGGTCTATGGGACGTCGCCAAGTGGGACCAGCCGGGAGCCGGCAATCCGGCGGTGCGCAACACGATGTGGGTGTCGGTCGGCGAAACCGGGTTCAGCCACGCGCCGATCGTGCAGGTCAACATCGGGCAGCAGTTCAAGCCTGACGTCGAACTGATCTCGATCGCGGCGACGTTCGTTCGCATGGGAGCAAACGTATGAGCATCGAATTGTTCACCAAGCTGCACTGGATGCTCACCGAGCGGCTCGACGGCGTCAGTCCGTTGCTCTGCTTCGATGACGGTGACGGCGGCGGCGATGGCGGCGGTGATGGCGGCGACGGTGGCGATGGTGCCGACGGTGGCGACGGTGCCGGTGACGGTGCCGACGGTGGCGATGGCGGTGACGGCAGTGGCGGAGGCGGCAGCGGCGACGGTGGCGATGGCGGCGAAGGCGGCGGAGGCGGAGAGGGTGGCGGGGCTGGTGGAGCCGCTGGCGGCACCGAAGGCGAAGCCGGCGGCTACGGCGGCGATCCCGGTGCGAGTGACCCCGGCAGCGATCCTGGCGCGGATCCCGGCGCGACCGATCCTGGCGCTGCGCCAGAAGCCGCGTACGATTTCAGCAGCGACCCCGGCGGCTATGGCGATTACGGCGGCGGGTTCGGCGGGATTGGTGGCGCACCGGCCGGCGCGGATCCCGGCTCTGATCCCGGCGCGGATCCTGGCGCTGACCCTGGCGCTGACCCTGGCGGCGGCTTCGGCGGCTTCGGTGGGTTCGGCGGGTTCGGCGGCTACGGCGGCGCAATGGGTGGATTTGGTGGCCCCGGCAGCGGGGCCCCTGGCGGCGGTTATGGCGGCCCCGGTGGCTATGGCGGTGTAGAGGGCGGCTACGGTGGACTGGCCGGCGACGTGGCTGGCGGGTTTGGCGGTCCTGGCAGCGGCGCGCCCGGCGGCGGCTATGGCGGCCTGGGTGGCGATCCTGGCGGCTACGGCGGCATCAGCGGCGATCCCGGCAGTGGCTATGGCGGCTTCGGTGGCATGGGCGGCGCTCCCGGCGGCTTCGCCGGTGATCCCGGCGGCAAGGGCGGCGATCCCGGTGGCAAGGGCGGTACCGATCCCGGCGGCAAGGGCGGTCTGGTCGAGGACATCTCCTCGCAGTCGAGGGGGCAATACTCACCCACCCAAAGCACAGCTCCGGTCGGCATCGGCTTTGTCGCCCCCAGCACGCAAGGGGCCCCTGAAGGCACGCCCGGTCAGGGCTATGGCACCCAAGGCGGCTTCGGCGGCTTCGGCGGCTTCGGCGCGCCCGGCGCTGCCGTAGGTGACCTCAGCGGCATTGGCGGCATGGGCGGCTACGGTGGCGTCACTGGTGGCGGTCCTGGCGGCTACGGCGGAGCCTCTGGGACGGCTGCAGCGGCTGACGCCGCCGCCGGCGCGACTGCCGCCGGCACCGCCACCGACAGCGGGCAGGGCGGTCAGGCCGGGCAGGGCGGTCAAGCTGGCGATACTGGTGGCGGCTACGGCGGCAGCACGGCCGGCGACACCTCCGGCGGTACGGCTGGTGGTACGGCCGGTGGTACGGCTGGAGGCACCGCGGGTGGCACCGCCGGCGGTACGGCCGGCGGATCCGGCACCGACGCCGGCAGTTCGACCGGCAGCGGTCAGGGCGGCATCCTCGACGCCATTGTCGGAGCGCTGATCGGTCAGGCTCAAGCCAGTCCGATGGACAAGGGCGGCTTCGGCGGCATGCCCGCCAAGGATCAGAGCCAAGTCCCGGCGATGCCGCAGACGCCGATCTTCGATCCAACCGCGCCGTCGCAGCCGATTGCCGCGCCACCCGTGGCGGCAACGCCGGGCCGGCCAGGGCCGGTGGCTGCACCGGGCAGGCCGGGGCCAGTGGCTGCACCGGGCAGGCCTGGATTGGGCGTGCCGGGCACGTTTAGCGGCAACAACGGCCCCGGCGGCTACAGCGGCTACGGCAACCCCGGCAACTACGGCGCTCCCGCCGGCCGCGGTCCCGCCGAAACGCCCGGCGGTACGACGATGGCGCAGGGCCCGAACTCGTTCTCGGCAGTGGGACGCGGCCCAACGGAGGCTAGTTTTGATCCGCTATCGTTTGCCGATCGCGGCGCGCCATCTGGCTGGGGGCCGGGCGGCGCGGGACCGGCTGGCCCAGGCGCAGTCGGCCCGCCAGGGCAGGCAACGTCGCCGGGGCGCGGCCGCGGCGGCCGTGAAGGCGACCTCGACAGCAAGGAAGCCGATCCATTTGGCATCCCAGGCGCGTTCGATCCCAACGCACCGTTCACTGGGCGCGACATCACGCTCGGCATGCCGACGGCACCGGATCCATTCGGCCAGCCGACCTACGGGAAACCCGGCCCGGTCACTGCCAACCCAGACTACTTTGACCCCGGCACTTTCGCGCCGTCAGCGCCGCCAGCGGCCGCGCCGCCGGCTACAGCGCCGCCCAACCAATCGACGCAGGGAAAAAACACATCGACGCGCGATTTTTACGATCCGGTCTACGGCTTCCCAGAGCCGCCAGCAGGTCTGCCCGTCGCAGCGCCGCCGCCGGCACAAGCCGCGCCACCACTCGGCGCGCCAATCGAGGTCGGGCCGCCGCCGGGGATTGCGCCGGCGCAAAACGCACCACCGGATCCACTCGGCCCGCCGGCGGCACCACCCGCAGCGCCACCCGCAGCGCCGCCCGCAGCGCCGCCCGCAGCGCCGCCCGCAGCGCCGCCGATCTCGCAGATACCAACGCTGCCAAACATGCCGGCACCGGCACCGTCGCCGGATCAGCTGGGGCAGCTGCAGGGACGGGATCCGGCTTTCGACGACCCGCCGGTGTGGCCGGGGTTCAATTCACAACGTGATCTGATCGCGCAGGTGCTAATGCGCGCGCGACAAGAGCAGGAGAGGAACAGGGCGTAAGCCATGCTGGAGCTGGTGTACGGCTACGACGAGGAGGTCGCGCGGTTCATCGCGTCGTTCGGCGCGACTGGCCCCGACTACGGCCGCTGCAAGACGATCGGCGTGGTCGAAGACGGCCAGCTGATCGCCGGGCTGGTGTATTTCAACTACGACCCCGACGCCGCCGTGATAGAACTGGGTACCGCGTCATCCAGTCCGCGCTGGCTCAATCGCGTCACGTATCGACGCATGTTCGAGTATCCGTTCATCGAGTGCGGATGTCAGATGCTGATCGTCCGCGTCCGCGCCGACAACGCGGCGTTGCTCAGCGTGCTCGCCCGCATGAATTTCAACCTGACCTACGTGCCGCGCATGTACGGGCGCGACGCCGACGGCGTGCTTGGCACGCTGACCGATGACCAGTGGCTAGACAGCAACGTGGCGAGGCGGCTGTACCGCGACGCGCGCAAAAGGATGGAGGCGGCCTGATGAGTTTTTTGTGGGACAGTCCAGATCCGCCGAACCCGATCTACACGGCAGCGGCGCAGACCGGCTCCAACGTCTCGACCGCGATCGCCAACGCCAACCTCAACAACGTCAATCAGGCGACGCCAGCCGGCAACCTGACCTATTCCCAAAGCGGCTCCTACAACATGGTCGACCCGACCACGGGCGGTCAGTATTCCATTCCGCAGTTCACCGCGACGCAGACGCTGTCGCCGATGGGACAGGTGGCGTTCGACCAGCAGCAGGGCGCACAGGCCAATCTTTCCGCACTGGCGAACGAGCAATCCTCCCGGCTGCGCAATCAGTTCGCCACGCCGTTCACGCTGGATGACGCGCCGGCATTTGGCGACGTCAATACACTGAAGAACGCGCCGCAGGCGCAGACCACGTTCGGCGACGCCGGCGCGGTCACCCGGGATTTTGGTCAGACCCAAGGCCAGATCGGCACGACGTTCGCCGACGCGCCGGACGTGCAGCAGAGCTACCAGCACGGCGATGATTTTTCCGCCGACCGACAGCGCATCGAAGAAGGCCTGATGGGGCGGCTCAACCCGTCGCTGGCGATCGAGCGCAACAAGTACGAGCAGCAGCTCGCCGACCAGGGCATCCGGCCGGGCTCGCCGGCCTACGACAACATGATGCGCAACTACTCCATGCAGGCCAACGACGCGCGGCTCGCCGCGATCGGCCAGGGCGGCCAGGAGCAGCA
>Ga0190266_10000033_pt1 | contig 21607 bp, 22 predicted proteins | sample Popmic220T_FD_132448 | JGI IMG/M metagenome (GOLD analysis project Ga0190266, IMG submission 132448) | Populus adjacent soil microbial communities from riparian zone of Indian Creek, Utah, USA - 220 T | ecosystem: Environmental > Terrestrial > Soil > Riparian zone | place: USA: Utah | collected...
AGCGGAGAGCGCGAGCTGATCGGCGAGGACAATGTCGCCATCCCGCTGTCGACCGGCGAATATAATCTGCTCCACGCTTTCGTGACCCACCCCCGCCGGGTGCTCAGCCGCGATCAATTGCTCGATCTCAGCCAGGGCCGCGAGCTCGCCGCTTTCGAGCGCAGCATCGACAACCATATCAGCCGCCTCAGGAAGAAGATCGAGGAGGACGCGGCCAATCCCAAGCTGATCAAGACCGTCTGGGGCGGCGGCTATATGCTCGCGGCCGAGGTTAAGCGGCTGTGAGCCGGTTCCTCCCCAAGAGCCTGATCGGCCAGATCGCTCTGGTCATGGCGCTCGCTTTGCTCGTCGCCCAGGCGATCAATTTCGGAGTGATCTTCAACGAGCGCCAGCGCGCCACCCACACCCAGATCGAGGCGCCGCCGATCGGCCGCTTCGTGATGATGCTGCAGCGTCTCGGCCCCCTCGACGCCGAAACGCGCGGGACCATGCTCGCCGAACGTGGCCGCCGCGGCCGCTTCGCCATCGAGGCGCAGAGCTCGGTTGCACCGGCGGAAAACGACGAGCGGATCGCGCAGCGCCTGCGCGAGCACGCCGCCGAAAGCGGTCTCGTCTTGCGCGATGCACGCGCCGCGGTGCGCGACGTGACCGAGCTTCCGCGCCGGATGCGGGGCCGGCTGTCGCCGGCCGAACTCGAGCGCGCGCATGAGCGGATGCACCGGATGCAGGTCCTGCTCCTCTCGGCGCAGCTCCAGGACGGCGCCTGGCTCAACGCCCGGATGCTGACGCCCAAGCCCAATCCCTGGCTCGCTGCGCGGCTCGCCGGCTCGACCCTTTTGATCTATTTCCTGATCCTTGCCGCCCTGGTCTGGATCGCTTCGCGCCTCGCCCGCCCGCTCAGGGCGCTGACCGCGGCGACTCAGAGCTTCGAGGGCCGCGGCGAAGCGCCCCAGGTCGAGCCGCGCGGGCCGGCCGACGTGCGCCGCGCGATCCTCGCCTTCAACGCGATGAGCGCGCGGGTCTCGACCATGCTCGACGAGAAGGATCGAATGCTGGGCGCGATCGGCCACGATCTGCGCACCCCCCTCGCCTCGCTGCGCATCCGCGCGGAGAGCGTCGAGCCCGCCGAGGAGCGGGCGAAGATGGTCGCGACGATCGAGGAGATGGCCGCCTTGCTCGACGATGCGCTGGCGCTCGCCCGCTCGGGCCGCGCGACAGAGGAGATTCGCGACATCGACATCGGCGCGCTGGCCGATGCCGTGGTCGAGGAGTTCCGCGCGCTCGGCAAGGATGTGAAGTTCGAGGAAGGCGTGCGGCTGAGCGCGCCGGTCCAGCCCAATCTGTTGCGCCGCGCGGTGCGCAATTTGATCGACAATGCGGTCAAATATGCCGGATCGGCGACGGTGACCGTGCGCGCCGCGCAAGGCGGCATTGCGATCGAGGTGGCCGACAGCGGGCCCGGCATTCCCGAGGCGTCGATCGGCAAAGTGCAAGAAGCGTTCGTCCGGCTCGAGGAATCGCGCAGCCGCCAGACCGGCGGCTCCGGCCTCGGCCTCGCTCTGGCGCGCGGCGCGGCCGTTGCGCATGGCGGGCGGCTCGAGCTGGAAAACCGCAGCGAGGGCGGCCTGCTGGCTCGGATCGTGCTGCCGAAGGGGAGCTAACTCCCACAAGCATTCCCTACTACCGAAGCTAGCCTTCAGCCGCCTCGCGATGCACCGGAAGGCTCGCCACCTTGCGCTTGCCGCACCAGAGCTCGACGGCGTGGGTGCCACTGCGTTGCTCGGCGCTTTGAATCGCCTGTTCGTCGTCCATGGCGTCGATTTCCTCGAACCCCACGAAGCGGCCGTTTTCGATCAGATAGAGCCTGTAATAGCCCATGATGCCCCGCCCTCCCGACTCGGAAAGCGCATCGAGTTTGCCATGAAACGCGGTCCAATTCCTTAAGCCAGATCAAGGCCTTCGTGACCCGGACGACAAAGCGGGGCGGGCTCCCCGCGAAGCCCGCCCCACCCGATTCTCGTTATTCCAGGATCAGCCCGGGCGGCGCTCGCGGCGGCCCTCGCGCATCGCGCCGCGCGCGGCCTGCCGCTCGGCCGCGGTCAGGGTGCCGTTATGATCGGCGTCGGCGCGGTCGAAGCGGGCCAGAGCGCGCTCGCGCATCTGCTCGCGGGTGATGAAGCCCTGCTCCCCGAACATGCGCTCGCCGCGCATGCCGTGGCCCTCGCCGCCATCGGGACCGCCGTGCTCGCCATGGGCGCCGGGACCACCAGGACCACCGGGGCCATGCGGGCCGCGATGGCGCATGCCGCGATGACCACCCATGCCGCCCTCGCCACGATGCTCACGCATCTGCGTATGGGCCTGGGTCATCTCCTCGCGGGTGATCGAGCCGTTGTGGTCGAGGTCCATATGGTCGAACATGCGCGTCTGCATCTCGGCGCGGCGAGCCTCGCCGGCGGCGCGCATCTCCTCGGGGGTGAAGCGGCCGTCATTATTGGCGTCGAGCCGGGCGAAGCGCTGGTCGGTCCGCTCGATAACCTGTTGGCGGGTGACGTCGGCATTGCGGTCGGGCCGCTCGCCCGGCCCGCCTTGCGCAAGCGCAACGCCGGTGATCGCAAGCAGGGCGGTGCCGGCCAGGACTGTGATCTTGGTCATGTGTGTGTTCCTCTGCACAGACAATTTCGATTGCGCCGGTTTGGCGGCCACCTGTCCCCCAATTTTGTCAACGCCTGGCGAAACTTGTCTCGAATTGTAGCACGCTTTGGAACGACGAACCGCCCGGCCGCCGCGATGAAAGCGTTTGATATAACATTACGCCTCTTATAACGACGCGGCGATGGCTCGCCTTTTGACGCTGCTGATGATCATCACGCTGGTGGTCGCGAACGGTTCCGCGGTCGCGGGGGCGGTCTGCCGCCACCGGGACGCCCGCGAGCATGCGATCGCGCGACAGAGTCAGGATGCGACGGTCAGGACAGCGGCACTGACGGAAGAGGCTGCTGCCGCCGTCGCGTCGAAGAAGGGCGCCCTCGGGAGCGTCGCGTCGCTGTCGCTGCCCGCCTATATCTTGCCGTCCGCTTCGCTCGCCCCTGTTCCGCATCCGGCTGAACCGATGCGCGGCCCAGAGCGCGAATCGACGCCGCTGCCGAGCCGATCGATCCGTCCGCTGCTGGAGCCGCCGGTCGCCTGACGACCGGCCGCCGCTCCGGCGTACCGCATCGAGGGCATCGAGCACCTCGTCGCGGACTTCGCCACACCATGGATTCGGCGGCCAAGCCGCTTCAGCCGGGAATCCCCCGGCCTGAATCTCATCGCGCCTTCGAAGGCGCGGGCAAGCTGCCAACCGGGCAGCGGCCATGAACGGAAGAACCAGATATGTTTCGCCTCAGCCTTCTTGCCGGGACCGCAGTGGCCCTGCTTCCCCAGGCCTCCCTCGCCCAGCCCGCAGAAACCGCCCCCGCGCCCACTGATGCGCCTGCCGCCGTGCCCGCCGATGCGGCGGCCCAACAGGGGTCCGCGCAGGCGAACGACGACTATCACACGCAGGAATCGCAGGAGATCGTCGTCACCGGCGTCGCCCGGCGCCGCGCCGACATTCTCTCCGGCACCTCGGTCGTCAGCGGCGAGCAGCTCGACCGCGACATGCGCACGACGCTCGGCGAGACGCTTGCCCGCCAGCCCGGCGTCTCGGCGACGTCATTCGGACCCAATGCCTCGCGCCCGGTCTTGCGCGGGTTCCAGGGCGACCGCGTCCGCATCCTCACCGACGGCATCGGCAGCCTCGACGTGTCCGGCACCAGCGCCGACCATGCTGTGGCGATCAATCCGCTGACCGCGGACCGGATCGAGGTCCTGCGCGGCCCCGCGGCCCTGATGTTCGGATCCTCGGCGATCGGCGGCGTCGTCAACGTCGTCGATGCGCGGATTCCCCGCCGCGTGCCGACCGAGGCGGTCCATCTCGACGGTATCCTGACCTATGGCTCGGCCGCCAACGAACGCTCCGCCAGCGCTTCGGCCGACGTGCCGCTCGGCGGCCATTTCGTGCTCCACGCCGACGGCAATTACAGCAAGACCGACGATCTGGAGATCGGCGGCTACGCGCTGACTCCCGAATTGCGCGCCCAGGCCGCGTTCAGCCCCGATCCAGCCATCCGCGATCTCGCCACTCTGCGCGACCGGCTGCCCAACAGCGCGGGGCGGACCTGGGACGTGGCCGGCGGCTTCGCCTGGATCGACGGCGACAACAATGCCGGCATGTCGATTACCCGCTACGACAGCCTCTACGGCGTGCCGATCCGCTATTCGCTCGACCCGGCAATCGAGGCAGAGGCGCCGCGGATCGACATCGCGCAGACGCGAATCGACGGCCGCGCCGAGATCGACACCGGTTCGGGCTTCGTCGATTCCGTCCGGTTTCGCGGTGGATATTCCGATTATCGCCACTTCGAGCTCGAGGAGACGGGCGCGATCGGCACCGCTTTCTACAGCAACGGCTTCGAAGGCCGGCTCGAGGCGCAGCAAACGACCCGGGGCGGCTGGGGCGGCGGTTTCGGCCTGCAATATTTCAACGCCGACCTCAACGTCGAGGGGGCCGAGAAATTCCTGCCGCCCAACCGCTCCCGCCAGCTCGGCATCTTCGCGCTGGAGACGCTCGATCGCGGCGCCTTCAGGGCCGAGGCCGGCGCCCGCTATGAGCATAGCAGCGCGCACGCCGATGCCGACGCCGACATCGGCAACTCGCAAATGGACCGCGACTTCGATGTCTTCACCGGCTCGCTCGGTGCAAGCTACGCGCTGGCGGACGAGCTGAGGCTCGGCCTCAACCTCTCGCGCAGCGAGCGCGCGCCGTCGGCCGAGGAGCTGTTCGCCAACGGCCCACACGCCGGCACGCAGGCGTTCCAGATCGGCGACCCCGATCTGTCGACCGAGCGGAGCTGGGGCCTCGAGGCTACCTTGCACCGCACCGGCGACGCCTTCAGCTTCTCGGCCTCGCTCTTCCACAGCTGGTTCGACGGCTACATCTTCGAGCGGGCGACCGGCGCGGTGCAGGACGGCCTGCCGGTGTTCCAGACCAGCCAGGGCAGCGCGCGCTATTACGGCGTCGAGCTGGAAGCCTCGGCCCGGCTGGCGACGATCGGCGAGACCACGCTCAATCTCGACGGCGTGGCCGATTATGTGCGCGCGACGATCGACGGCTTCGGCCCGGCGCCGCGCATCCCCCCCTTGCGCCTGCTCGGCGGGATCGAGGCGCAATCCGAGGCGGTGAACGGCCGGCTCGAAGTGGAATGGGTCGACGATCAGCAGCGCATCGCGGCGTTCGAGACGCCGACCGACGGCTATACGATGGTCAACGCCTCGCTCGCATTCCACCCGTTCGGTTCGGCGAACCACAGCAGCATCACATTGTCGGCCAACAACATCTTCGACGTCGTCGGCCGGCGGCACGCCAGCTTCCTCAAGGATTACGCTCCGCTCGCCGGGCGCGACCTTCGCGTCGCCGCCCGAGTCGCCTTCTGATTCGGTCCGGCGCGGCGCGCGCACGGCTCGTCCGCAGCGGGACATCATTAGGCTGACAGAAAGCCTTGATTCCGTAAGGCGATAGCGGAGGCAAAAGGCGTTGGGAGCGTGCGCGTGACGGGCGGGGCAAAGAGACGGTTGGTGCGGATGCTGGGCGTGGCCACGGTCGCGCTGATAGGCGGCGCCCCGCAGGCGCAGGTTCCGCATCGCACGCAGGCCCAGTTGCCGCGCGCCTCCTCCCCGCAGGTTCGCGAGACGCCCGAGCAGCGCGTCCTCGCCGCCCGTGTCCGCGAGCTTGGCCGCGCCTTCAGCGGGCGCGTCGGAATTGCCGTGCGCGAGGTCGACGGCGGCTGGACCGCCGACTGGCAAGGCGAACGCTTCTACCCGCAGCAGAGCGTCAGCAAATTCTGGGTCGCCCTGACGGCCCTCCAGCGCGCCGACGCCGGCGATCTCGATCTCAACCAGCGCGTCACCGTCACCCGCCAGGACCTGACCCTGTTCCACCAGCCGATCGCCGGCCAGGTCGGTGCCAATGGCTACACCACCACGCTGAACGAGCTGATGTTCCGCGCCCTCACGCAAAGCGACAATACCTGCAACGATATCGTCCTGCGCCACGCCGGCGGCCCGGCCGCGGTGCGTGCGATGCTGACCCGCAACCGGCTCGACGGAATCCGCTTCGGCCCGGGCGAGCGGCTGCTCCAGGCGGGCATTGCGGGATTGAACTGGCAGCCGGCTTTCTCGCGCGGCAACGCCTTCTACCAGGCGCGCGACGCGCTGCCGATCAACCGTCGGCGGACCGCGTTCGAGGATTATGTCGAGGATCCGGTCGACGGCGCCACGCCCAACGGCATCGTCGGCGGCCTCGCCCGGCTCCAGCGCGGCGAATTGCTCTCGCCGGAATCGACCCGGCGGCTGCTCTCGATCATGTCGCAGACGCATACCGGTCCCAACCGGCTGCGCGGCGGCCTCGCCGAGGGATGGTCGATCAGCCACAAGACCGGCACCGGCCAGGTGCTCGGCGGCGAGCAGGCCGGCTATAACGATATCGGCCTGCTCCATTCGCCCGACGGCCGCCATTATGCGATCGCGGTGATGATCGGGCGGACCAGCGCCCCGCTCGGGGCCCGGATGGAGCTGATGCAGAGCGTCGTCCGAGCGACCATCGCCTATGACGAGGCGGCTCACGAGGCGCGCGGCACCCGCTAGCGCTGTCCCTCGCTCGCGCCTAAGGTGGACCGATGGCGCGGCCGCAATCCCCCGATTACGACAAGCGCCGCGAGGCGATCCTCGCGGCGGCCGCCCAGCTCTATGCGAAGAAGGGCTTTCCGGGCGCATCGGTCGCCGCCCTCGCCAAGGCCTGCCACGCCTCCAAGTCTCTGATCTACCATTATTTCCCGTCCAAGGACGATATCCTCTACGCGGTCATGGCCGAGCATCTCGATGCCCTGACCGAAGCCGCCGAGACGGCCTGCGCGAACGGCAGCGTGGATGCGCGGCTGAGAGCGCTGACGGTGGCGTTCATGCGGCTCTACGCGAGCGCGCAGAATCATCACAAGGTGCTGCTCAACGAGCTCGACAGCCTGCCGCCGAAGCGCCGGGCGGACGTCGTCGCCAAGCAAAGGCGGATCATCGCCGCGGCCGAATCGGTCATTTGCGAAATCAGCACGCCCGGCAGCGCCAAGGTCAACACGATGCTGTTCTTCGGGATGATCAACTGGACCCACACCTGGTTCGATCCCGGCGGCCCGTTCATGCCCGAGGCGCTGGCGCTGCGCGTGGTCGAAATCATGATGCGCGGCGTGACTCCTCAGGCGTCGTAGTCAAGCTCGACGCCGTCGCCCTTCGGCACCGACTGGCAGGTCAGCACGTAGCCCGCCGCGACCTCCTCGTCGGTCAGCCCGTAGCGCGCCGCCATCTCCACCTCGCCCGACACGACCCGCGCGCGGCAGGTGGCGCAAACGCCTGCCTTGCAGGCGAACGGCGCGGGCAGGCCCGCGGCGCGCGCGCTGTCGAGGATGTTGCCGGCCGCCACGTCGAACGGCACGCGGCGCTTCCGCCCGTCGAGCGTGACCAGCATCGTCGCCCCCGCTGCCTCGCGCGACAACGCGTCGAGCTGGGCCTGCAGGGCCTCGGGCGGCCGGTCGGCGGTGAAGCGCTCGAGGTGGATGCGGTCCTTGGCCACGCCGCGGGCGCGCAGGGCCTCCTCGGCCGAGTCCATCATCGGTCCGGGCCCGCAGATGAAGAAGGCGGCCACTTCGCCCGGTTCGATCAGGCTCTCCAGGATCTCGTCGCATTTCGCGCGGTCGAGCATGCCGTTGAACAGGTCGAATTCCTCGGCTTCCTCGGCCAGGAAATGATGGACCTCGAGCCGTTCCATGAACCGGTTCTTGAGCTGCGCCAGCGCCTCGAGGAAGATGATCGAGAGGCTGTCGCGGTTGCCGTAGAAAAGCGTGAAGCGGCTCTCCGGCTCGGTCAGCAGCGCAGTCTTGAGCAGCGACATGACCGGCGTGATGCCCGATCCGCCGGCGAAGCCGACATAATGGTTGGCCCGCGCCGGGTCGAACTCCCAGGTGAAGCTGCCGTGCGGCGGCATGACGTCAACCGCCATGCCCGGCCGGAGCGTGTCATTCGCCCAGTTGGAGAAGGCGCCCCCGGTGATCCGCTTGACGGTGACCGTTACAGCGCCGTCCTGCGGCGCCACACAGAGCGAATAATTGCGCCGAAGCTCTTCGCCTGCAATCTCAGCTTTGAGCGTCAAATGCTGGCCGGGCTTGAATAAAAATGTCTCGCGCAGTTCCTCGGGCACGATGAAGCGGATCGAGCGCGCCTCGGCCGTCTCGTCGATCACTTCGGCGACCGTCAGCGAATGAAATCCGGCGCTCATCAGTGGCACTTGAACCGGTCGAACGGCTCCAGGCACGCCCGGCAGCGCCACAGCGCCTTGCACGGGGTCGAGCCGAACCGGCTCAGCTCCTCGGTGTCGGTGGAGCCGCATTGCGGGCAGGTGGCGGTTCCGGACGCGCTCGGCGGGGCGATGCCGTAGGCATGCAGCTTCGCCTTGCCGCTCTCGGTGATCCAGTCGGTCGTCCAGGGCGGCGACAGCACGGTCTCAACCGCCACGTCGCGATAGCCGGCCGAGTCGAGCGCGGCGCGGATGTCGCGCTCGATCACCTGAGTCGCCGGGCAGCCGGTATAGGTCGGCGTGATGATCACGCGCTCAGGGCTCGCGTCGCGCACGATGCCGAGATCGACCACCGAGACGACCGGGATTTCGGGATCGGGAACGCCTTCCAGCACTTGCCAGAGCGCGTCGGTGGCGACGAGCGTCACCATGTCGCGTCCGGATAGCTGCGCGGCAAATATTGCATCGCCGCCAGCACATGCCCCAGATGCTCGCTGTGATGGCCGCGCCGCCCGCCGACAATGGGGCGCTGGTCGCTCGGCGCCTCGAGCGTCGCTTCGGCGAGGACGGCGCGGATGCGGGCGTCGTAATCCGCACGAAAGCGAGTCACGTCGGCGCCGATGCCCGCCTCGGCGGCTTGGCGGGCGGCCTCATCCATCTCGAACAATTCGGGGACGAAGCGCCACATCCAGTCGAGCCCGTCCGCCATCCGCCGCCGGCTCTCCTCGGTGCCGTCGCCGAGCCGGATCACCCATTCGGCGCTGAGCTCCGCATGGTAGCGCACTTCCTTGACCGCCTTGGCGGCGACCGCCGCGATCGTGGCATTCGTCGAGCCCTCGAGATGCCCGAACAGCATTTCCTGCCAGGTCGAGAAGAGGAATTGCCGCGCCATGGTCTGGGCGAAATCGCCATTAGGCTGCTCGACCAGCCAGCAATTGCGGAAATCGAGCACGTCGCGGTGGAAGGCGAGCGCATCGCCGTCGCGCCCCTGCCCTTCCGCCTCGCCCGCGGCGTTGAGGAAATGCGTGGCCTGGCCGATCAAATCGAGCCCCATATTGGCCAGGCTCAGATCGACCTCGACGCTCGGCGCGTGCCCGCACCATTCGCCGAGCCGCTGCCCGAGGATCAGGCTGTCGTCGCCGAGGCGCAGCAACGTCTCGAACAGGATCTCGGATTCCGTGCCGGCCATCAGATGTGAGTGATCCCGTCCGGAATGTCGTAGAAAGTCGGGTGGCGGTAGATCTTGTCCTCGGCGGGATCGAACATCGCCGCGTCGTCGCCCGGATCGGAGGCGGTGATCGAGGCCGAGGGCACGACCCACAGGCTGATCCCCTCCATCCGCCGCGTATAGGTATCGCGCGCATGGCGCAGCGCGATCTCCGCGTCGGGCGCGTGGACGCTGCCCACATGGCGGTGCGACATCCCGCCCCGCGCGCGGACGAACACTTCCCAGAGCGGCCAATCCTTGCTCATCGCTTCACCTCGTCATTCCAGCGAAAGCTGCAATCTCTCTTGTTCTTCCACCACCGCCGCAAGGTCAGTGAGATCCCAGCGTTCGCTGGGATGACGGGCTAGGCCGCCTCCGCCTTGCGCGCTCGCTTCTCGGCATAAGCCGCGGCCGCCTCGCGGACCCACGCGCCCTGCTCCCAGGCGTCACGCCGCGCCTTGATCCGCTCCTTGGCAACCGGCCCTTCGCCGCGCACCACGGCGTAGAATTCCTCCCAGTCGACCGCGCCGAAATCATAGCCGCCCTTGGCCTCGTTCCAGGCGAGGTCCGGGTCCGGCACGGCGAGGCCGATCGCGTCGGCCTGCGGCTTGGTGATGTCGACGAATTTCTGCCGGAGCTCGTCATTGGTGTCGCGCTTGATCCGCCAGCGCATCGACTGCGCAGTGTTGGGCGAATTGTCGTCAGTGGGCCCGAACATCATCAGCGACGGCCACCACCAGCGGTTCAAGGCGTCCTGCGCCATGCGCTTCTGCGCGTCGGTGCCGGCGGCCAAGTGCATCATGATCTCGTAGCCTTGGCGCTGGTGGAAACTCTCTTCCTTGCACACGCGGACCATGGCCCGGGCATAGGGGCCGTAGGAGGTGCGCTGCAGCGGCACCTGGTTCATGATCGCCGCGCCGTCGACCAGCCAGCCGATTGCGCCGATGTCCGCCCAGGTGAGCGTCGGATAGTTGAAGATGGTCGAGTATTTCGCCTTGCCCGAATGGAGCGCCTCGATCATCTCCTTGCGGCTCGTGCCCAGCGTCTCGGCGGCCGAATAGAGATAGAGGCCGTGCCCGGCTTCGTCCTGCACCTTGGCGAGCAGGATCGCCTTGCGCCGAAGCGACGGCGCCCGCGTGATCCAATTCCCTTCCGGCAGCATGCCGACGATCTCGCTATGCGCGTGCTGCGAGATCTGGCGGGTCAGAGTGCGCCGGTAGGCTTCGGGCATCCAGTCCTTGGGCTCGATGAACTCGTCCGCCGCGACCCGCGCCTCGAACGCCGCGAGCTTCTCGGGATCCTCGGTGGAGACGATCTTGGCCGTCTTCTGCATCTCGGTGGTGTACATCGGGATCACCTACCATTAATCGACCGATCGGTCAACGAATTCGCCCTCCCGCGACAACAACGCGCGAACCGCGCTAAGGGTCGCGCGAATCGTCCGAAACATGCTCTTCCGGAGGCCCGATGTCCAAACCGCTCAACGCGCTCGAAACCGCCCTCTTCAGCGCGCTCGACGGCGAAACCAACATGTCCGGCTTCTTCGATGCGCTGACCGCCGCGCAGATCGTCATTCCGAGCGAGACCGAGGTGCAGCCGGACGGCAGCGGTTTCGCGCCGCTCACCCAGTGGCGCCAGGGCGTCGAGCTGGTCCTCGCCTTCACCAGCAACGCGCGGATTGGGAAGTCCTATCTCGACCTCGCCCCCTGGCTGCTTACGGTCGATTCCACCTGGCTGATCCGGAACCTCGCCTACGACCGCGGCCTGCTGCTGCTCGGCGGGCCGGATCGGGGCCTGATGGTCACCCCGTCACAGCTCGCCGCGATCAGGGTCAAGCTCTAGGTTACAGCCACTCTCACTCTCGTCATTCGGCTTTGGTCAGCGAATCCGTACGCCGGCGCCGGCTCTCCAATTCGTGCAGCAACATCCACCGGCGCGTGCGCGCGTGTGAGGATTGCTCCTCGCTCGGGCAGCCGGTGTAATAGGTTGTTGCCACTTCATCCTCGACTTCTCGGTGCATTGCGGCGACCTCCTCCTCGCCAATCTGGGCCTTCAGCCACGGTCGAAGCGCGTCAATTCGGTCTTGGAACTCATCGTGTTGGCGCTGCCAGAGACGCTCCTGGCCGTTCGGGGTGCATACGATGCCAGCGGCGATCAGCTCGCCGTAAATATCGCGAGTGGAGAGCGCGTGAGAGGTACAGCCGCCCAGCATAAGCAGCAGACCCATCCAAGCGAGCCGCGGCATCAGGAACCTACACCCGCTCGACCACCGTCGCGATGCCCTGCCCGACGCCGATGCACATGGTGCATAAAGCATAGCGGCCGCCCGCGCGGTGCAGTTCCTCGACGGCGGTGAGGATCAGCCGCGCGCCCGACATGCCCAGCGGATGGCCGAGCGCGATCGCGCCGCCATTGGGGTTCACGCGCGGATCGTCGTCGGCGAGGCCCAATTGGCGCATCACCGCGAGGCCTTGGGCGGCAAAGGCTTCATTGAGCTCGATCACGTCCATGTCGGCGATGGTGAGGCCGAGGCGCTTCATCAGCTTCTCGCTCGCCGGCGCCGGGCCGATGCCCATGATCCGAGGCGGGACGCCAGCGACCGCGCCACCGACGAAGCGGGCGCGCGGCGTGAGGCCGTTGCGCTTTGCCGCCTCCTCGGTGGCGACGATGATCGCCGCCGCGCCGTCATTGACGCCCGAGGCATTGCCGGCCGTCACACTGCCGTCGGCGCGGACGATCGGCCGCAGCTTGGCGAGCGCCTCGACACTGGTCTCGCGCGGATGCTCGTCGCGCGCGACGATTGCCGGATCGCCCTTGCGCTGCGGGATCTCGACCGCGACGATCTCGGCGTCGAACCGCCCGCTCGCCTGCGCCGCCGCGGCCTTGGCCTGGCTGCGCACGGCAAACGCATCCTGGTCGGCGCGGCTGATCTGGAACTCCTGCGCCACGTTCTCCGCGGTGCTCGGCATCGTGTCGTCGCCATAGGCATTCTTCATCTTCGGGTTGACGAAGCGCCAGCCGATCGTCGTGTCGTACATCTCGGCGTTGCGGTCGAAGGCCGAGGTCGCCTTGGCCATGACGAAGGGCGCGCGGCTCATGCTCTCCGATCCGCCGGCGATCAGCATGTCGGCCTCGCTGCCGCGGATCACCCGCGCCGCCATCGCCACCGCGTCCATTCCCGATCCGCACAGGCGGTTGAGCGTTACCCCGCCCGACGTGTCGGGCAGGCCGGCGAGCAGCCCGGCCATGCGCGCGAGGTTGCGATTGTCCTCGCCCGCCTGGTTGGCGCAGCCGAGGATGACATCGTCCAGGTCGGCCCAATCGACGCCCGGATTGCGGTCCCTCAGCGCCCGGATCGGGATCGCGGCCAGATCGTCGGCGCGGACCGACGACAGGCTGCCGCCATAACGGCCGATCGGCGTGCGCACCGCGTCGCAGATATAGGCTTCGGTCATTCGTCTTCTCCGATCAGTGGCCCGCCGAGGCTACGCGAGAATCCCTGAAACTCGGCAATCGAGCGGCCATCCTCGGTGCGCACGCTGACGTTGGTAACGCCCGAGCGGCCGACAAGCGCCGCCTCCCGAGCCTCCGCGATCAGCACTTCGCCTTCGCGCGCCTGATCGAGAAAGGTGATCGACGCGTTGGCGGCGACGGTGCGCACATTGCGGCTGTTGCAGGCATAGGCGAACGCCGTGTCGGCGAGCGAAAACACCATGCCCCCATGCGCGATGCCATGCCCGTTCAGCATGTCTGCGCGCAGCGCCATGCGGATCCGCGCATAGCCCTCCCGCACCCCCTCGATCTCGATCCCCCAGGCCGGGCCGGTGCCCTCGGCGGCGAGCATCGAATGCGCGACCTTGTCGGCAATCTCGTCTGCGTTCATGACAGCGGCCATGACCTACGAGACGATCGAGTTCAAGGTCGAGGCCGGCATCGCCCGCCTCACCCTCAACCGCCCCGACCGGCTCAACAGCTTCACCGTGCAGATGCACGAGGAGGTCGCCGACGCGCTCGCCAAACTCGGCGCCGCGCGCTGCCTCGTCCTCACCGGCGCCGGCCGCGGCTTCTGCGCGGGACAGGATCTGAACGACCGCGCGGTGGCGCCGGGCGAGGCGGTCGATCTCGGCGAGTCGGTCGAGCTTCGCTACAACCCGCTGGTCCGCACCCTCACCGCGCTTCCCATGCCGGTCATCGCGCGGGTGAACGGCGTCGCCGCCGGTGCGGGCGCCAACATCGCGCTCGCCTGCGACATCGTCATCGCCGCCAAATCGGCCAAGTTCATCCAGAGCTTCGCCGCGATCGGTCTCATCCCCGACAGCGGCGGCACCTGGGTGCTGCCGCGCCTCGTGGGGCAAGCGCGCGCGCTCGGTCTGGCGCTCACCGGCGAGCCGCTCGGCGCGGAGAAGGCTGCCGAATGGGGCCTGATCTGGAAGGCGGTCGACGACGAGGCGCTCGACGCCGAAGTCGACACCCTCGCCGAGCGCTTCGCCGCCGGCCCAACCCGCGGTCTCGCCCGGATCAAGGCGATGCTGCGCGAAAGTTGGGGCCAGACCCTCGACGCCGAACTGGACCGCCAGCGCGACGCGATGCGCGAGCTCGGCTTCTCCGACGATTATCGCGAGGGCGTCGCCGCCTTCATGGAAAAACGGCCGCCGAATTTTACCGGGAAATAGCCAACTCCGTCATTGCGACCGGAGCGAAGCAATCCAGTCCTGCGCCGCTGGATTGCTTCGTCGCTGCGCTCCTCGCAATGACGACTATTCCTTCACGGCCCTGATATGCTTCTCGAACGTGTCGAAATCGATGTTCGATCCGCACACCAGCACGCCGACCTTCTTGCCCGCCAGCCGTTCCTTGAGCGGCCCAACCAAAGCCGCACTCGCCGCCGCCGCGGCGGGCTCCACGGCCAGCTTCATCTCGCGGAACAGCAAGGCCATCGCGCTGCGTATCTGATCGTCGTCGACCAGCACGATGTCGTCCAGATTCGCCCGGCAGAGGCCGTAGCTGAAGGGCAAGGCGAAAGGTGGCGCGAGGCTGTCGGCGATCGTCTTCACCTCGGCATGGTCGATCGGCGAGCCTTGCGCGAAGCTGCGCGTCATCGTGTCAGATCCGGTCGGCTCGACCCCGAACACCAGGCAATCGGGCCTCAGCAACTTGATCGCCGCCGAGGCGCCCCCGGCCAGCCCGCCGCCGCCGATAGCGATGATCGCCGCGTCGAGGTCGGGTGCCTGCTCGAGCCATTCCATGCCCAGCGTCGCCGTTCCGAGCGCGGTATAGGGCCCTTCGAACGGGTGGACGAACGTCCGCCCCTCGTCCCGCGCGATCGCCTCGACCATCTCGAACGCGGTCTTCCCGTCGGGCGCGATCACCACCTCGGCGCCGAGCGCCCGACAGCCCTCGACCCGCGCCGAATTGGCCGAGCCCATCATCACCACCTTTGCGGTCGTCCCGAGCGCCTTGGCGGCATAGGCCGCGGCGAGCGCATGATTGCCGGCGCTGACCGCGCAGATGCCGCGCGCACGCTCCTCCGGCGTCAGCCGAAGCACCTTCGAAATCGCCCCGCGCGCCTTGAACGTCCCGCTCTGCTGAAACAATTCGAGCTTCAGGTTGACCCGCGTGCCCTCCGGCAAAAGCGCCTCGATCTCGCGCCCGCGCCACTCGTGGACCGGCGTGCGCGAGACATAAGGCGCGATCATCGCGCGCGTCTCTTCGATCTCGGCGAGGGTCAGGCTGGGAGCGGTCTCGGCATCCATCCACCCCACTTAAACCTCCCCGTCATTCCAGCGAAAGCTGGAATCTCATTTCGTTTGAAGGCAGGGGGATTCCAGCTTGCGCTGGAATGACGAGAGAAGAGCCAAATGAAGACCCTCAAGCTGCTCAACTACGCCCGCGACGGCTGGGTCGCCGGCGACGGCGCCGGCGCCGAGGTGATGAGCGCGGTTACCGGCGAGGTCATCGCCGAGACCGGCAGCGCCGGCCTCGATTTCGCGGCCATGCTCGATCACGCCCGCAAAATCGGCGGCCCCGCGCTCCGGGCGATGACCTTCCACGAGCGCGCCTGGATGCTCAAGGACCTCGCCAACGCGGTGATGGCGCGCAAGGAGGAGCTGTACGAGCTCAGCTACGCCACCGGCGCGACGCGGACCGACGGCTGGATCGACATCGAGGGCGGCGCCGGGACGCTCTTCTCCTTCTCCTCCAAGGGCCGGCGCGAGCTGCCCAACGGTCGGGTCCTGATCGACGGCGCGATGGAGCCCCTCTCGCGCACCGGCAGCTTCGTCGGCCAGCACGTCTTCACCCCGCTCCAGGGCGTCGCCGTCCACATCAACGCGTTCAACTTCCCCGTCTGGGGCATGCTCGAAAAGCTCGGTCCGACCCTCCTCGCCGGCGTTCCGGCGATCGTGAAGCCCGCCTCATCGACCGGCTACCTGACCGAAGCCTGCGTCCGGATCATGATCGAGTCCGGAATTCTGCCCAAAGGCGCGTTGCAGCTGATCATGGGCTCCACCGGCGACCTGATGGATCATCTCACGCTGCAGGACGTGGTCAGCTTCACCGGCTCGGCGGCGACCGCGATGAAGCTCCAGTCGCACCCGGTGATCGCCCGCGAAAGCGTCCGCTTCGTCGCCGAGCGCGACAGCCTCAACGCCTCGATCCTCGGCCCCGACGCGGCGCCCGGAACGCCCGAATTCGACCTGTTCGTGAAGGAGGTGGCGCGCGAGATGACGGTCAAGGCGGGCCAGAAATGCACCGCCATCCGCCGCGCCATGGCCCCGGCCGAGCATCTCGACGCGGTCCAGGAAGCGCTCTCCGCCCGCCTCGCCAAGGTGCGCATCGGTGACCCGCGCGACGAGGCGACCCAGATGGGCCCGCTCGCCAGCCGCGACCAATTGCTCTCGGTCCGCGAAGCCGTCGCCGAGCTGGCCAAGTCGGCGCGCGTCGTCTCCGGCGATCCGAACCGCGCCCCGGTGGCCGGCAACGGCGCCTTCCTCGAGCCGATCCTGCTCCGCTCCGACGATCCCTGGGGCTCGCCCGCCATCCACGACGTCGAGCCGTTCGGCCCGGTCTCGACGATCATGCCCTACAAGGATTTCGACGACGCCATCGCCCTCGCCAATCGCGGCATGGGCAGCCTCGCGCTCTCGCTCTTCACCTTCGATCATGAAGTCGCCGAGGAGTTCGTGCTCGGCGCCGGCGCCTATCACGGCCGGATGGTGATCCTCGACCGCACGTCGGCCAAGGAATCGACCGGCCACGGCTCGCCCTTGCCCGTCCTCGTCCACGGCGGCCCCGGCCGCGCCGGCGGCGGCGAGGAGATGGGCGGCGTGCGCGGCGTGAAGCATTACATGCAGCGCACCGCGCTCCAGGGCGCCCCGGACATGCTCTCCGCCGTGATCGGCCAATGGCTCCCGGGCGCCGAAAAGGTCGAAGGCGATGTCCACCCCTTCCGCAAGCGCATCTCCGAGCTCGAGATCGGCTACACCCTCAAGACCGGCAGCCGCACGGTCGCGCTCGAGGATATCGAGCATTTCGCCCATTTCACCGGCGACACCTTCTACGCGCATATGGACGACGAGGCGGCCAAAGCCTCGCCGATCTTCGGCGGCCGAGTCGCCCACGGCTACCTCATCCTGAGCTTCGCCGCCGGCCTGTTCGTCGATCCCGCGCCCGGCCCCGTCCTCGCCAATACCGGCCTCGAAACCCTGCGCTTCCTCACCCCGCTTTATCCGGGCGATTCCATGCGGGTGGAGCTCACCGTTAAGTCCACGTCCATCCGCGACGAGGAAAAAGGCGAGGTGCGCTGGGCGGTCTATGTGTTCAACCAGAAGGACGAGATTGTGGCGACCTACGAGTTGATGACGATGAACGTCCCATGATCCAGGCCCTGTTCGCGTTCCTCCTCGCCGTCCAGCAGCCCGCCGCGCAACCGCCCGCCGCGCCGCCCCCGGCCGCCACGCCTGCGCCGGCGCCGGCAGGCCCCACGGTCTACGGCTACCGCGTCGCCGCCACCTATCCGCACGACCCCGAGGCCTTCACCCAGGGGCTCTTCTATCTCGACGGCCATCTCTACGAGAGCACCGGCCAGGTCGGCCGCTCGACCATCCGCCGCGTACACATCGAGGACGGGCGCGTGCTGCAATCGGTGCCGATCCCGCCCGGCAATTTCGGCGAGGGCATCACCAATTGGGGCGACCAGATCGTCTCGATCACCTGGCAGGGCGGCATCGGCTTCCGCTGGAACCGCCGGACCCTGCGGCAAACCGGCGAATGGCATTATCCCGGCGAAGGCTGGGGCCTGACGCAGAACGGCACCGACATCATCATGAGCGACGGCACCGCGGAGCTGCGTTTCCTCGACCCCACCACCCTCGCTGAGCGCCGCCGGGTCACCGTCACCGTCCACGGCCGGCCCGTCACCGCGCTCAACGAACTCGAATGGATCCACGGCGAGGTCTGGGCCAATATCTGGCACACCGGCTACATCGTCCGCATCGACCCCGGAAGCGGCAACGTCACCGGCGTCGTCGACCTGCGCCCGCTCGCCGCCGAGAATGCCGGGGACGAGGACGCGGTGCTCAACGGCATCGCCTACGATCCCACCGGCGACCGCCTGTTCGTCACCGGCAAGCTCTGGCCGCATTTGTATGAGATAGACTTGGAGCCACGGCCGGGGAGTGCGGTTGAATAACGGGGAAGCGCGCGAAACCTCTTGCCGCAATATTGTTGGTCCGCATGCGGTCGGCTATTGCTGAAGAGGTGAAGAAATTCGCTGTCGCCTTCAGTCTGCTTTTTCTGTCGTCATTGGCGCAGGCCCAGCAGCCTTCGGATCCGCGGGCTCGTTGGGAAGTCCGACAGGCGTCCGAGCTTCGATTCAGGCGGACCATGTTCACGAGGGCAGGATTTCCTCCAATTGAGGAGGTGCAAGCGAACGGACGGCAGATTCGGCGGCTCTTGCTTACCGACCCCTACATGATGTCTGCGGTGCCCGGCATCGAAGTGGAGAGGCATAGGGACGGACATGTCACCCTCCGCTTGCAGTACTTTGCTTGGAGCGGCGATTCGGTCTCGATTGACCAAGTCGCCTGGGATGCGCTTGCCGCCATTGAGCAAGAGGCGTTCGCCGCGCCGGCCTACTCGCCCGAGCCGGTCTCTCAACGTGCATCGCCTCCGCCGCCGGCGCCGGCCATTTGCCACGGATGGGGTCTTTGGCTTCAGGCTAGCGTTGAGCGCCGTGCGGTATGGAGCCAATGCGGCGGTCGAGGCGGACCAATTGTCGACTACGCCATGCAAATGCTGACGCTGGCCATGGCGACGCGACCGAATTGCAGATTTGAACGCGAAAATCCCTTTGCCTCATTCAGTCGATGCTTCTCTCCGACGATGTCGCTCGACAACCCTGAGTTAGAAGCGATCTTCGCTGTATTACGCCGCGAGTATTACGAGGTTGCGGGCGCGGATCGCTTGGCCGAAGCACGCATGGCGTTGCGCGCGCCTTCGCTGACGCGCGGCGGCTCCGCGTGGCAATCTGCAAGGGCGGCCATCGATCGGTACAAAGCGACGAACGACTATCGTTCAGAGCGCTTGCAGCGACTCCGTGAACTCGCGTCCACCGCGGTAAATCCCTCGCAAGCCGACCGAGCCAAGATGCAACTGACGATCCAGGATTGGTCGCATTTCATGCAGGCTCAGGGATCAAACTACCGAAGCTTGGTCGAGCAATTGGAGTCACTCGCGGATTAGCAAGCGAGTTCTAGTCCGCCGGCCACGCCTCCAGCACTTCCACGAACCGCGACAGCCACGCATTGGTCTGGTGCCCGTCCACCACCCGGTGATCGATCGTCAGGCTCACATAGGCCATCGGCCGGATCTGGATCGCGTCCTGGCCGCCGATCTCGCGCACGACCACGCGCTTCTCCAGCTTGCCCACGCCGAGGATCGCCGCCTGCGGCCGGTTGATGATGATCGGCGCGGCGAACAGCGAGCCGGAGACGCCGTGGTTGGAGATGGTGAAGGTGCCGCCCTTGATCTCGGCCGCCGTCAATTTCTCCTTGCGCGCTTTCTCGACCAGTTCGTCGAGCTGCGCGGCGATGCCCTTGAGGCTCAGCTGCTGCACCTTGCGCACGACCGGGACAATCAGCCCCTTGGTGCCGAGCGCGGTGCCGACGCCGATATTGATGTCGTCGTAAAGCTCGAGCCGGTCGTCGTGCCAGCGGCTGTTGATCGCCGGCGCGACCTTCATCGCCTCCGCGGCCGCGGCGACCAAATAAGCGGTGTAGGTCAGCTTCACGCCCTTCTTCGCGAACGCCGCCTTGTGCGTCTCGCGGTGCGCCATGATCGCTGAGAAATCGGCCTCGAACACCGCCGTGACGTGCGGCGCCTCGCTGAGCGAGCGCTGCATGTTCTCGGCAATGGCGAGCCGCATGCGGTCGTGGGGCACGAAATGCGAGCGAATGTCGCCTGTCGCAGCGGCGATCACGCCCTCGACCGGCTGGCCGCCTTGCGTCGCTTCCTCGACCGCGCGGTCGACATCGGCCCGCGTGATCCGCCCGCCCCGTCCCGTACCCTCGATCCGCGCGGGATCGATATCGTGCTGCAGCACGGCGCGCTTCACCGAAGGCGAAAGGCGGGTTTCGCTCCCCCCACCCATTCGGCCTGAGCCTGTCGAAGGCCCTTCCTTCTTCGGTGACGAAAGTGACGCAGAGGGCTTCGACAGGCTCAGCCCGACCGGCGGTTCCTGAAGATTGTCCTCGCCAACCTCCGCGGCCGGCGCGATCCGCCCGAGCACGGCCCCGGGCACCGCATCCTCATCCGAATGGAGCAAGATCTCGCGCAGCACGCCGGCCGCCGGCGCCGGCACCTCCATCGCCACCTTGTCGGTCTCGAGCTCGACCAGCGGATCGTTCTCCTCGACCCGGTCGCCGACCTTCTTGAGCCAGGCGCGCACCACCGCCTTGGTCCCCTCCTGCTCCTCCGGAACGACGACGTCGATCACGACGCCTCCCCCAAGGCGTCGCCCCGGCGCAGGCCGGGGTCTCGTGGAGACACGCCGTGACCTTCTCTTCCTGAGATCCCGGCCTTCGCCGGGATGACGAATTGGGCCATCATCAAAACCCCACCAGTTCGTCGATCTTCGCGCGGATCGTTTCGATCGTCGGCAACGCCCATTCCATCAGCACCGGATTATGCGGGCTGGGAATGTCCGGCATCGTCACCCGCGCGACCGGCGCGTCGAGATCGAGGAAGGCCTCGTCGACGACCACCGCGGCGATCTCCGCGCCGAAGCCGCCCGAGCGCAAATCCTCGTGCACGATCAGGCAGCGCCGCGTGCGCCGCACCGAGTCCAGCACCGTCTCCCGGTCCCACGGCATCAAAGTGCGCAAATCGATCACGTCCGCGGAAATCCCCTCGGCCGCCGCCTCGCAGCGCGGCACCATCGCGCCCCAGGTGACGATGCTGATCGCATCGCCCTCCCGCGTCTTCTTCGCCCGCCCGAACGGCAGCACATAATCGTCGCCCGGCCAGGGCCGCCGCGCCCAGGTGTCGTCGAGCATCGCGCGATGCTCGAAGAAGACGGTCGGGTCGTTCCCGCGCAGCGCCGAGCGCAGCAGCCCGACCGCGTCCTCGGCGTTGGAGGGCGCCGCCACCAGCCAGCCCGGATTGTGGACGAACTGCACCTCGTTGGTCTGGCTGTGCCAGGGATCGCCGCACTTGAAGAAGCCAACCGGGCAGCGCAGCACCATCGGCGCTGCGAAGCGGTTGTTGGTGCGCCAGCGCATCGTCCCGCAATCGTTGATCTGCTCGAGCGCGGGCTCGGCATATTTGCGGAACTGGATTTCGGGCACGGGCATCAGCCCCGCCAGCGCCATGCCAACCGCGCGGCCGATAATGCCCTCCTCGCTGAGGCTGGTGTCGAACACGCGCGCCTCGCCGAACTTTTCCTGAAGCCCCAACGTCACCGCGTGGACGCCGCCCTTGGG
>Ga0190266_10000034_pt1 | contig 21311 bp, 15 predicted proteins | sample Popmic220T_FD_132448 | JGI IMG/M metagenome (GOLD analysis project Ga0190266, IMG submission 132448) | Populus adjacent soil microbial communities from riparian zone of Indian Creek, Utah, USA - 220 T | ecosystem: Environmental > Terrestrial > Soil > Riparian zone | place: USA: Utah | collected...
CCGGGCGGGCAACGACGCCGATCCCGTCTCGATCGACCTCAGCGAGACCGAGGCCAATGTGTGGCTGCACGCGTCGCTGGTGCCGCTGCTGCAGGATTATGTGCGCGCCTGCTATTTGCGCGGCGACCAGGCCGAGGCGCAGCGGCTGGTGGATCTCTACGCGCCGGTGTTCCTGGGCGAGATCCCGCTCAAGCGCGGCATCTGGCAGCAGCGCGACACCCCCTATTGGCGCGGTCTGCAGACCGAGTTCGCCACGCTTCAGCAGCGGCTGGCCAACCATCTCGACTATTTCGGCAAGCCGGCCGGCTATTCGCCGATGCTGTCGCTGGCGAGCAGCTTCCAGCTCTACCGGATGGACGTCGACCTGGCGCTGGAAGTGCTGATGTTCACGGCCTGGATCGCCGCGAAACAGAACGAGCAGCGCGAGCTCGCCGAGGCCTCGCGCGCCGCGTCGCAGCTGATCATCAAGGAAAGCGCCGCGATCGCCGCCCGAATCGAGGCGGCCGAGACGCGCGCGGAGACGCTGCGCGCCGACGTGGCGGCGCTGGAGAAGGCGCAGGACGACGCCCATGCCGAGCTCGCGGTGCAGAAGACCCGGCTCTACAACGAGGCGTCGAGCGACATCGCCAGGATCGGGCAGATCAAGCTGGCGGTGAATCTCGGCGCCGCGCTTCTGCAGGTCTTTCCCTACGGCCAGCCGATCCTTGGCGGCATCGCCGGCGCCGGCGCGGACGCATTCGATCTGCTCGACGAGGAGCCGGAGGCAGTCCTCAAGAAGGTCAAGACGCGGCTCACCGACACCGCCAAGGCGTATAAGGAAAGCAGCAAGGAGACCGAGGCGCTGGTCAAGAAAGCCAAGGCCGAGGCCAAGGAGCTGAAGACCGCGGCGGGCAAGAAGCTCAGCGTCGACGAGATCAAGAAGCTCGCCAAGACCAAGCCCACGGCCTGGTCGACCGCGGGCAAGGGCGTTGCCGAGGCCGGCACGCTGGTCGGCAAGGCCTATAAGGCCGCGAACGTCTCGCAGGCCGAGATCGAGGTTCAGCTCGCCAAGCTGGCGAGCAAGGACGAGAAATGGAATGCGCTGGTCAAGCAGATCAAGGATCTGATCGAGCAGCGCGGCGCGATCCATGCCGCCTTGCTCGAGATCGATCAGGAAGTCGGCCAGGGCTATGCCGATCTCGCCTCCAATTACGATGCGCTCGCCGCGCTCAATGGCGAGGAGGCTTCGGCCCGCGCCCGGGCGATGAGCGGCGACACTTTCCGCATCATCGAGGGCATCCGCAATCGCGCGCGGCTGTCCTTGACGCAATCGCTCTACAATGTCGTCCGGGCGTTCGAATCCGCCTTGTTCAAGCCGGTCAACATCAACTGGTCGCTCGACGTGCTGGCCGAGAAGATCAACACTTTGATCAGCGACAAGCCGATGCACCAATGGACCGACACCGAGCTGAAAGACCGCGTCGGCACGCTGCGCACGGCGTTCATGGATAATCTAAGCGTGATCCGCCAGGCGCTGATCAGCGATCTCGGCGCCATCGACATGAAGGATCGCAACGTCGATTTCGATATCAAGGCGGGTGCCGTGCTGGATGCGCTCAACCAGGGATTGAGCAGCGAGATAGACTCGGCGCAGCTGGGCGTGATCGAGCCCGACTGGCAGCATCAGATGCTTGCCGACCTCACGATCCGAGCGATCGAGTTCGAGAGCGGCGCCCAGATCCCCGAAGAGGGCGATGCCGAGATCATCGTCGAGATCAGCGAATTGGGCGTCGTGCGCGATGGCGGCCGGCTGTTCGGCCTGCGCCTCGCCGCGCCGGTGGTGAAGACCTTCCGCTACCATTTCGAATCGAAGAAGCTCGATCAGGCCGAGCAGAGCGAATACTGGAAGGATCTGATGGATCTGATCCTCGGCAAGGAGGGCGCTTCGATCCGCCAGAAGCTCGCCATGCCCTCGGCCTGGAGCAACCTGACGCTGCGCGCGAATTTCAACCGCATCGGCGCGGCGAGCGCGCCGAAGATCAAGCGGATCGCCTTCAGCATGAAGGTGAGCGCGCTGGTCGCGCCGCGGCAGCAGATCGTGCTGGAAGCGCGCGCCTCCGACGGCAGCTCGCCGATCGTGATGGATGGCAATCCCTATGTCGAGATCTACCGGGTCGCGGACCGCAGCGGCGCGACGGTCGAGCTGAGCGTGGATCCCGGGCCGGCGAACGGCGCGAAGTTCCGCCAGTGGGACATCCGCCAGGGCGGCCAGCCGCGGGTGGTGAAGGAGCCGAAGCTCAAGATCGAGCTCAAGACCCATGCGCGGGTGGAAGCGCAATTCGATCGGGTTTGAGACAGCTGCGGCTCCGAGCTTCGATCCCGGCCCGAGCGAGAGCGTGGCTGCCCCCTCCCCCGTCACCCGCCTTTGCGCTAGACTGGTGCAACGCAGCGGGAGGCGGACGATGCGGGCTTTGGCCATAGCGATGGCGGCGTTGCCGCTCCTGGGCGGCTGCGGCAGCCAGAACGCCGCGCCTGCGGCGGCGCATATCAAGGCCGGCTGGTGGGAACAGACGCTGGAGATCGTCGAACCCAAGAACATGCGCGGCGAGCGGCGGCAGCGGGGCCGCTGCGTCACGCCGGAACGGGCCGCGCGCCCCGCAATCATGTTCGAGGACGCTGCGCGCGAGAGCTATTGCACGCTTCGCGACTTCACCATGGCGGGCGGGCGGATCCACGCCGTCTCGGCTTGCCATCAGGAAGGCGGCGGGGTCAGCGTGACCTCGACCTCGACGATGGACGGAAGCTACACCGACACCGCGATCGACCTCGCCATCCGCGGCGAGGCGACATTCGACAATGGCGAGCGCCGGCCGATGGAATCGCGCAGCATTGGCCGCTGGGTGCGCGACTGCCGGCCGGGCGACCCGGAAAGGCCGCGCTAGGGCCTAGAGCGAGTCCGCCCCCGGCGCCGGCAGGCTGAGATAGTGCAGCCGGCGCACCTCGCGCCTCCCCCGAACCACCGTGTCGAGGATCAGGCCGGTGAAGAAGCTCAGGAACGCCAGGATCATCAGGCCGGTGACCAGGATCGCGGTCGGGAAGCGGGGGACGAGGCCGGTCTGGAAATAGGTGACGACCAGCGGGACGGCGAGAACCACGGCCAGCGCGGCGAGGAACAGGCTGAAGCTGCCGTAGAACAGGACCGGGCGCTCGATCCGGTAGAGATGGAGGATCGTCTTGAGGATCCGCCAGCCGTCGCGATAGGTGCTGAGCTTGGAGACCGAGCCTTCGGGCCGCGCGCCGTAATCGGTCTCGACCTCGCCGACCGGCATGACCAATTCGAGCGCGTGGACGCTGATCTCGGTCTCGGTCTCGAACCCGCGCGACAAGGCCGGGAAGGATTTGGCGAAGCGGCGCGAGAAGATGCGGTAGCCGGAGAAGATGTCGGTGAAGCTGCGGCCGAACAGGCCCGCGAGGAGGCCGGTGAAGAGCTTGTTGCCGAGGACGTGGCCGGCGCGATAGGCCTCCCCTTCCCGCTCGGCCGGCGTGCGCCTGGCGCCGACGACCATGTCGAGCTGCTCGTCGAGCAATTTGGCGACGAGCGCGGGGGCGGCCGAGGCGTCGTAGGTCGAGTCGCCGTCGGCCATCACGTAGATGTCGGCCTCGACGTCGGCGAACATGCGCCGCACGACATGACCCTTGCCCTGCATCTTCTCACTGCGGACGATCGCGCCCGCGGCGGCGGCGACCTCGCGGGTGCGGTCGGCGCTGTTGTTGTCGTAGACGTAGATCGCGGCGCCGGGCAGGGACGCGCGGAACGCCGCGACCGTCTGCGCGATCGCCGCCTCCTCGTTGTAGCAGGGGAGCAGGACCGCGACGCGGAGGCCTTTTGCGGCTTCGCTCATTCGATCACCCCACTCCGTTCGGCCTGAGCCTGTCTAAGCCTGCCCTGAGCGACGCCGCAGGCGGCGTCGAAGGGGCCCCTCTTACCTTTAGGAAGAAGAAGAGGGCTTCGACAAGCTCAGCCCGAACGGCGTTGGCTATTTCTTGGCTGGAGCCTTCTTCGCCGGAGCCTTCTTCGCTGCCGGCTTTTCAGTCTTGGCGGCCGGCGCGGCCTCCTTCTTGGCGGGCGCGGCGGCCTTCTTCACCGGCTTCGCGGCGGCTTCGGCCTTGGGGGCCTCGGCCTTGGCGGCCGGCTTCTTGGCCGCGGCCTTCTTCGGCTTGGCGCCATGATCATGGTCGTGGCCGCAGCCCGGGCCGTGGACATGCCCTTCCTCGGATTCGATCGCCGCCTCGAGCTCCGCGCGGGTCGATGTCCGCTCCGAAATCGCGGCCGTGCCGAACAGGAAATCGACCACCTTGTCCTCGAACAAAGGAGCGCGCAGCTGCGCCTGCGCAATCTGGTCTCCGCGGACATAGTCGACGAACTGCTGGCGCTGGTCGGGCCGATATTGCTGGGCGGCCTGCATGATCAGCTGGTTCATTTCCTGCTGGCTGATCTGGACGTCGTTCTTCTGGCCGATCTCGGAGAGCAGAAGGCCGAGACGAACGCGGCGCTCGGCGATGGCGCGATACTCATCGCGCTCCTTCTCCATCTCCTCGCGAGCGGCCTTCGGGTCGTCTTCGCGGCTCGCTTCCTGCTCGAGCTGCTGCCAGATCTGGCCGAACTCGGCCTCGACCATCGATTCGGGCACCGGAAAATCGTGCGCGGAGGCGAGCTGATCGAGCAGCTGGCGCTTCATGTGGGTGCGGGTGAGGCCGTTCAGCTCCTGCTCGACCTGGCCCTTGAGCAGCTCGCGCAGCTGGCTGATGCCCTCCAGACCCATCGACTTGGCGAAGGCGTCGTCGGCCTTCATCTCCCTGGGCGTCTGGACCTCGTTGATCACGACGTCGAAGGTCGCCGGGCGGCCTTTCAGATAGTCGACATTGTAATCCTCGGGGAAGGTGACGCTGATCGTCAGCGCGTCGTTCGCCTTGGCGCCGACCAGCTGGTCCTCGAAGCCCGGGATCAGGCGGCCCGAGCCGATCTCGACCGACATGCCTTCGCCCTTGCCGCCCTCGAACGGCTCGCCGTCCACCTTGCCCTCGAAATCCATGATCACGAGGTCGCCCTTGGCCGCCTTGTGCTTGGCCGGGGCCGGATCGTAGCTCTTCTGGCCTTCGGCGAGACGCGCCACGGCGTCGTCGATCGCGGCCTCGTCCGGCGCGACCGTGAGCCGCTCGATCTTGAGCCCCTCGATCTTCGCCTCGGGCACGTCGGGCAACGCCTCGAGCGCGACGGAGACGACCGCATCGGTGCCGGCGTCGCCGCCCTCTTCGAGCGCGACCTCGGGCTGCATCGCCGGGCGGATGTTCTGCTCGGTCATCAACTGCTGGACGCCGTCCTGCACCGCCTCGTTGAGCGCCTGCTGCTGCAGCGCGGGGCCGTGCATCTTGCGGATCAGATTGGCGGGGACCTTGCCAGGGCGGAAGCCGGGCATGCGCACCTGCGGCGCGACCTTCTTCAGCTCCTGGTCGACGCGGGCGTCGATGTCCTTGGCGGGAATGGTGATCCGGAAGGCGCGCTTCAGGCCCTCGTTCAACGTCTCGACAGTCTGCATTTCAAACCTTCATGTCAGCAAAGATCGGGGCGGCCGCTGGTGCGGGCGGAGGGGCTCGAACCCCCACATCTTTCGATACCAGGACCTAAACCTGGCGCGTCTACCAGTTCCGCCACGCCCGCTATGGTCACGGCAAGGCGGCGTCTATAGCAGCGGCGCCCGCGAGGGCAAGCGATGTCGCCCGCGCGAGCGTGCCCGATTGCCAGCCGCGGGCGGCTGCATTAGGCCAGTGGCACAGTGTTTCTCCACACGGGATGATTTTCATGCAGTTCAAGTCGTTGCTCGCCGGCCTCGCCGCGCTTTCCCTGGCGGCGTCCGGCGCGGCCCAGACGCGGCCGCAGGCGGCCGGCGATTTCAGCGCGGATGCCTTCCGCGCCCATGTGACCTTTCTCGCCGACGACCTGCTCGAAGGGCGCGAGGCGGGGACACGGGGCTACGACATCGCAGCGCGCTACGTCGCGACCCAGTTCGAGGCGCTGGGCCTGAGGCCCGGCACCGCCAATGGCTGGTACCAGCCGGTCGAGTTCATCCGGTACACCACGCGCGGCCAGCCGACGCTGACCGTCGCCGGGCAGACCTACACGCACGGCCGCGAGATGATCGTGCGCGCCAGCCCCGGGGCCGAGCCGCTGGCGATCGACGCGCCCCTCGTCTTCGCCGGCTACGGCCTCGACATGCCGAGCCACGGCTATAACGACTATCAGGGCATCGACGCGCGCGGGAAGATCGTCGTCGTGCTGAGCGGGATCCCGGACGGCGTTCCGAGCGACGTCGCCGCCCATATGAACGGCGACAAAAGGCGGATGGCGGCGGCGCGCGGCGCCGTCGGCATGATCTCGATCCGCACCCGCCACGACATCGCCGAAACGCCCTGGGAGCGCACGCTGCGATTCGCCGACCGGCCCGGCACGACCTGGCTCGAGCCCGACGGGACACCGTTCGTCGACGGCAGCGGGCTGAGGTTCAGCGCGACCGTCAACGAGGCCACGGCCGCGGCGCTGTTCGCGGGCGCGCCCCGCTCGGCCGCGCAGGTGCTGGACGAGGCCGCCACCGCGGGCAGTCGGCCGCACGGCTTCGCCTTGGCCCAGAGCGCGCGCTTCGCCCGCGAGGCCGGCGAATCGACGCGCTTTTCCAGCTCCAACGTCGTCGCGATACTGCCCGGGACCGATCCCAGCGTCGCCAATGAATATGTGCTGCTGATGGCCCATCTCGACCATATCGGCGTCCGCACCACCGGCGAAGGCGACCGGATCAACAATGGCGCGATGGACAATGCGACGGGCATCGCCACCCTGATCGAGGTCGCGCGGCAGTTCAGCCGGCCGGGCAACCGCCCGCGCCGCCCGATCCTGATCGCCGCGGTGACCGCCGAGGAGAAGGGCCTGCTCGGAGCGCAATATCTTTCGCGCCACCCGGTGGTCGGCCAGGGACACGTCATCTCGGTGGTCAACCTCGACATGCCGATCCTCACCTACGATTTCCAGGACGTGACGGCGTTCGGCGCCGAACATTCGACGATGGGCGAAACGGTCCGCCGCGCGGCGGCGCGGATGCATGTCGGCCTGGCACCGGACCCGCTGCCCGAGGAGGGACTGTTTACCCGCTCGGACCATTACCGCTTCGTCCAGCAGGGCGTGCCCTCGGTGTTCCTCATGACCGGCTTCGCCAATGGCGGCCGCGCGCGCTTCACGGACTTCCTCGAGCACCAGTATCACAGCCCGCGCGACGAGATTTCGCTGCCGTTCAACTGGCAGGCCGGTGCGCGCTTCGCGCAACTCAACTATCTGATCGCGCGTGAGATCGCCGACGGGGCCCAAGCGCCACGCTGGTACGAGCACAGCTTCTTCGGCGATGCGTTCGGCGGCCAGCAGGCGCGGGCGCCCGCCCCGCCTCAGGCGGCTTCGCGGCCCTCCAGCGCGGCGCGGTAGACGCCGTCGAGAGTGGTGAAGCGGCCGCCCATACGGTCGCGGAAGAAGGCCAGTACCTGCGCGATGCTGGCCAGGAAGGCGGCGAGATCGGCCTCGTCGCGCACATAAGGCGTGTGGCCGGGCGCGAGACTCGGGCTGTGATAGGTCAGAGTGAAGGTGCGGTGGCCGCGCGCCACCATCGCCTCGATCAGCCGGCATTGCTCGTCCGCGGGAGTCCCCTCCGGCGTGAGCCGCGACCGGGCGACCAGCCCCGAGCGCGCCAGCGCGCCGGGAAGGCGCAGGCGCGCCGCGCGCGGGCTGTCGAACAGCCAGTCGGCCCGTTCGCCGAGCCCGGGCATCGCGCCGAGGAAGCCGACCGTCAGCGGCACTTCGAGCAGGCCCTCGGGAAGCCAATGCGGCCGGTCCGCACGGCCGCGGAAATCCGGCCCGCCGTCGCCTGAGAGATCGGTGTGCGGCACCAGGCTGCAATCGACGCGGTAGCAGAGATCGGCGAGCACCCGCGCGGTGTTCGCGCCGAAGCCGTAGCGGCCCGCCTTGAAGGCGGTGGGGCGCTCGCCGAAATTCTTCTCGATGGCGCCGGTCAGCGCTTCGATCTTGGCGCGTTCGAGGGCCGCCGGGAGGTTGCAGTGATAGGAATTATGGGTGGTGACGGCCTCTTCGTAAGGCGGAGTCACCCAGGGATGGAGGTGCGCGCCGATCTCGGCCTTGCCGGCGTCGCGCAGGCCGGAGAGGAACTTGACCGCCGCCGGGTCGGTCGCGACCGGGTAATCGACGACATAGGTCGGCACCACGCCGAAGCGATCGTAGATTCGATGCGCCAGCGCCTGGCACGGGATGGTGCGCGTCGCGCGGCTCTCGCGGGAGAAAGGCGCGGTCCAGTCGAATTCCTCCTCGGTATCGACGACGATCAGCAGTTCGGGACTCACAGCCTGCGGCCCTTGAGCAGTTCCGAAGTGCGTTCGAGGCCGCGGCAGAGCGCGTGGGTTGCGCGGCGTCGCGCGCCCTTCAGCGGCACGGTGACGCGCACGACCGAACGGCGCTCGCGCCAGAAGCTGTCGATCATCGCATGATGGTCCATCGCGCAGCTGTCGACCCACAGGATGTCGGGATCCTCGAGGATGCGCAGATTCTCGATCTGGAGGAGAACCCCGGGCGAGAAGCGGGCATAATCCTCGTCGAACGCGGTCTTGAACGAATAGCCGCCGGGCGGGGTGAGGAAATTGGCGAGCATGGCGATCGCGTGGCCGTCGAGATCGAGGCGGAGGAACTGGAGCCGGCCCGCCGCCCAGGCGCCGGCGGCGGCGTCGCGAAAAAAGGCCTCGGCCGCCGCGTCGTTGGCGAGGCCGGTGCCCGATCGGCCCTTCCAGCCCTTGCGCTCGAGCGCGACATAATCGTCGCACCAGGCGGACAGCTCGGCCGGGTCGGCAAGGCGGCGAAAGCCGACCGCGCCCAATTCGGCGAGGCGGGCGCGCTGGCGCCGCAGCTCCTTGCGCTTCTTGCCGCGCACGGCCTGCTCGAAATAGGCGTCGGGGCTGAGCCGGGCGTCGAGCAAAGCGCGCAGGCGGCGGTGGACGACCGCGCCACGGCGGAGCGCGCGAAACACCGGCCCCTCCTCCGCAATGCCGCGCAAATGGAGGAAGGCGGGCGCCCAATCGGCCTCGTCGAGCAGCTCGAACGTGGCGTTCCAGAACGCGGCTTCCTCGCCGGCGGCGACGAGCGGCGTTCCGAGGAAGGCGTGGTCGTGAAACCAGTTCTGGACGAAGCGCACTGGCAAATGGGCGTAGCCCTGTTCGATCGCCAGCGGCAGCAGGCCGATCAGGCGGGCGCCGCGGCGGACCTCGATCAGGCGGATCTCGCGCTCCCCCGCCAGATGGGCAAGCGACGCGCCGACGAACCATCTTTCGTGGAACGGATTGGGTTCGGCCGCGCGGGCGGCGAGATCGTCCCATTCGCCGGCGAGCTCGGCGATCGCCAGCCGGGCCGGGCGGGCCCGCGCGCGGACCTCGGCCGCCGGCGCCGCACCAAGCGACGCACGCGGAGCGGCGCGGCTGTCCGCCACCGTCTCGATCCGGCCCATTGAGCTCATCGGCGCGCGATAGCCGACAGAGGTAAATTAATGGTGCGGAACCGCCCGTCAGGCGGTCTGCAAAAGGTGATCCCGATATTGCTCGCGCAGCGCCGTCTTGAGCAGCTTGCCGGTCGCCGTGTGCGGAAGGCTGTCGACGAACAAAATCTCGTCCGGCAACCACCATTTGGCGACGCGCGTGCCGAGATGGGCGAGAATCTCCTCGGCGCCGACCTCGGAGCCTTCCTTGCGGACGACGAGCAGCAGCGGCCGCTCGTCCCACTTGGGGTGGCTGGCCCCGATCGCCGCGGCCTCGGCGACGCCTTCGCAACCGACCGCCGCATTTTCGAGCTCGACCGAGCTGATCCATTCGCCGCCCGACTTGATCACGTCCTTCGACCGGTCGGTGATCTGCAGCGTGCCGCAGGGATGGATGACGGCGACATCGCCGGTGTCGAACCAGCTGCCCTCGCCCGCGCAATCGCCCTTCTCGTCCTGGAAATAGCGGCGGATCACCCACGGGCCGCGGATCTGCAGGCGGCCCGAGCTCTGGCCGTCGCGCGGCTGCTCCTGCTCGGCGTCGTCGACGATCCGGAGCTCGACTCCGAAGGGCACGCGGCCCTGCTTGCAAACCAGATCGACCTGCTCGTCGAAGCTCAATTCGTCCCAATGGGCCGGCGGCGACCCGATCGTGCCGATCGGCGAGGTTTCGGTCATCCCCCAGGCATGGCCGACGCGGATGCCCATCTTCATCAGCCGCTCGACCATCGAGCGCGGCGCCGCCGAGCCGCCGATGGTGACGATCCGCAGGTGCTGCGGAATCTCGCCGGTCTTGTCGATATGCTGGAACATCGAAAGCCAGACGGTCGGCACGCCGGCGCTGTGGGTCACCTTCTCCTCGTTCATCAGCCGGCAGAGCAGGACGGGATCGTTGGCCGCCGCATAGACGAGCTTGATCCCGGCCATCGCGCCCGCGAAGGGCAGGCCCCAGGCGGCGGCGTGGAACATCGGCACGATCGGCAGCGCCACCGTGCTCGAGGAAAGGTCGAAACAGGACGGCGCGACCTCGGCCAGAGCATGGATGACCGAGGAGCGATGCTCGTAGAGCACGCCCTTGGGATTGCCGGTTGTCCCGGACGTGTAGCAGAGCATGCAGGGCTCGCGCTCCGAGCCCTCGGCCCAGGCATAGTCGCCGTCCTCGGCGTCGAGCAGCGCCTGGAACGCCCCGTCGTCGAAGCAGACATAATGCTCGATCGAGGTCCACTGGTCCTTGAGGCGGTCGACGATCGGCTGGAACAGCTTGTCGTAGAACAGGACCTTATCCTCGGCATGGTTGGCGATGTAGACGAGCTGCTCGTCGAACAGGCGCGGATTGATCGTGTGGATCACGCCGCCCATGCCGATCGCGCCGTACCAGGCGATCAGGTGATAATGGTGGTTCATGGCCAAAGTCGCGACGCGGTTGCCGCGCTTCAGGCCCATTTTCTCAAGCGCTTGCGCGAGTTTCCTCGCACCGAGTGCGATGCCGGCCCAGGTGGTGCGCTCGACCCGGCCATCGGCCCAGGCGGTGACGACCTCACGCGTGCCGTGCTCGCGCGCGGCATGGTCGATGAGCCGCGGTACGCGCAGCTCGAAATCCTGCATCCCGCCCAGCATCAAACTCTCCCGCTCGTATTATGCGCGGGAGTCTATCCGTTCACGAAACGAGCGCAAGCCGCGGCGCCTCGGCGACCGACAGGCGGACGGCGCGAATCCCGGCGATGCGTTCGATCTGCGCGGCCAGTTCGGCGTCGACCAGATAGTCGCGACCGAGAACAACGTCCGCTTGGCCGCCCGACCAGGCGGCGCGCATGGTGAGCTGGCCGTTGCCGCCGCGCGCCGGCGCGACCATCGCCGCGAGCTCCTTGATCGCCGCCGGATCGTCGATCTCGACCTCGAGCTGGAGGCGGGTCCGCCGCGAAAGCCCCTCGAAGCTCTGCAGCGAGCGGATCGCGAGGCGCGGAGTCTCTTCGCCCGGGCGTCGGTCGAGCTCGACGCCGAGCAGGGCGCACTGCCCTCCCTTGGCGAACGCGGCGACCTGCTCGGCGACGGCGTCGTCGAACACGGTCGCCTCGAACTGGCCCGACGAGTCGGACAGGGTCGCGATCATGTAGCGGCGGCCCTTGGCCGAGGTTCGGTGGCGGACGTCCTCGACCAGGCCGGCCATCACCGCGGCGGTCCGCCCGCCTTCCGCCGGCGCCGGCAAGGCGGCGAGATCGGCGAAGCGCCGCGCGCCGTGCGCCAAAGCGAGATGGCGGTAGCTGTCGACCGGGTGGGCGGAGAAATAGAAGCCGAAGCTCTCTTTCTCGGCGGCCATGCGCTGGGCCAGCGTCCAGTTCTCGGTCGAGGGCATGCGGATCGGCACGACGTTGGCCGCGCCCTCGCCGAACAGCCCGCCCTGCCCGCTCACCCGCGCGTCGGCCGCGCTGGAGGCCGCGGAGAGGATCGTCTCGGCCGCCCCGAACGCCGCCCAGCGCTCGGAGATGCTGTCAAATGCGCCGCCGCCGGCAAGGCTTTCGAGCTGGCGGCGGTTGATCTGGCGCGGGTCGATCCTCGCGGCGAAATCGTCGAGGCTGAGGAAGGCGCCTCCGTGCCGCCGCTCCTCGACCAGAACCTCCATCGCCTTCTCGCCGACGCCCTTGAGGGCGCCGAGCGCATAGCGCACGGCATGGCCCTCCGCGTGCGGCTCGACCGAGAAATCGGCTTCGCTGGCGTTGATCGAAGGGGCAAGGATCGCATCGCCGCGGCGACGCATGTCGTCGACGAAGATCGCCAGCTTGTCCGTCAGATGGATGTCGAAGCTCATCGAGGCGGCGTAGAATTCGACCGGATAATGGGCCTTGAGCCACGCGGTCTGGTAGGCGACCAGCGCGTAGGCGGCGGCGTGGCTCTTGTTGAAGCCGTAGCCGGCGAACTTGTCGATCAAGTCGAACAGCTCGTTGGCCTTGGGCCGGGCGATGGCGTTGGCGGCACAGCCGGTGATGAAGCGCTCGCGCTGCGCATCCATCTCCGACTTGATCTTCTTGCCCATCGCGCGGCGCAACAGATCGGCCTCGCCGAGGCTGTAGCCGGCCAGCACCTTGGCCGCCTCCATCACCTGCTCCTGGTAGACGAAGATGCCGTAGGTTTCCTTGAGCACCTCCTCGAGCAGGGGATGCGGATATTCGATCGGGGCGCGCCCGTTCTTGCGGTCGCCGAACATCGGGATGTTGTCCATCGGCCCGGGCCGGTAGAGCGAGACGAGCGCGATGATGTCGCCGAAATTGGACGGGCGAACCGCCGCGAGCGTCCGGCGCATGCCCTCGGATTCGAGCTGGAACACGCCGACCGTGTCGCCCTTCTGGAGCAGCGCATAGACGTCCGGATCGTCCCACGGCATCAGCCGGTCGAGATCAACCTCGATGCCGCGTCCGGTGAGCAGCGCGACGCCCTTTTGCAGGACGGAGAGCGTCTTGAGGCCGAGAAAGTCGAACTTCACCAGCCCCGCGGCCTCGACATATTTCATGTCGAACTGGGTGACCGGCATGTCCGAGCGCGGATCGCGGTAGAGCGGGACCAGCGCGTCGAGCCGGCGGTCGCCGATCACCACGCCCGCGGCGTGGGTCGAGGCGTGGCGGGGCAGCCCCTCCAGCTTCATCGCCAGATCGAACAGGCGGCGGACCTGGGCGTCGTTGCGATATTCGGCGGCGAGCTCGGTGACCCCGTTCAGCGCGCGCTCGAGCGTCCACGGATCGGTCGGATGGTTGGGGATCAACTTGGCGAGGCGATCGACCTGGCCATAGGGCATCTGCAGGACGCGGCCGGTATCCTTGAGCACCGCGCGCGCCTTCAGTTTCCCGAAGGTGATAATCTGGGCGACCTTGTCCGCGCCGTAGCGCTCCTGGACATAGCGGATGACCTCGCCGCGCCGCGTTTCGCAGAAATCGATGTCGAAGTCCGGCATCGAGACGCGCTCGGGATTGAGGAAGCGCTCAAACAGCAGGCCGAGGCGGATCGGATCGAGATCGGTGATGGTCAGCGACCATGCGACCACCGAGCCGGCGCCCGAGCCGCGGCCCGGGCCGACCGGAATGTCGTGGTCCTTGGCCCATTTGATGAAGTCCGCGACGATCAGGAAATAGGCCGCGAAGCCCATGTCGATGATGATCTCGGTCTCGAAGGCGAGCCGGTCGAAATAGACCTGCCGGTCGGCGTTCGAGAGATCCTCGTAGATGGATAGCCGCGCTTCGAGGCCCGCCTTCGCATCCGCGCGGAGCTGCGTCGCCTCGGCCTCCAGATCGCCGGCGATCGACGGCAGGATCGGCTTGCGCTTCGGCGCCCCGACCGCGCAGCGGCGGGCGACGACCGAGCTGTTGTCGATCGCCTCGGGGAGATCGGCGAACAAGGCGCGCATGTCGGCGGCGGGCTTCATCCACGCCTCGGGCGAGGAGCATATGCGGTCGTCGCGGTCGATCTGGCTCGATTGCGCGATGCACAGCATCGCGTCGTGCGCGCGGTGGAAGGCGGCGTCGGCGTATGACGCGGGATTGGTCGCCACCAGCGGCAGGTTCCGCGCATAAGCCAGCGCGATCAGGCCGGCTTCGGCGGCCTGTTCGACCGGATCGCCGCGCCGGCTAAGCTCGACATAGAGGCGGCCCGGGAACAGGCTTTCCAAGCGGTCGGACATCTCCTCGAACGGCTGCTCCCCGGCGATCAGGCGGGCCAGCGCGCCCTCCCCGCCCCCGGTCAGCGCGATCAGCCCCGCGGTGCGGCCTTCGAGCGCGGCCAAAGTGACATGCGCCTCCTCCTCAACCGGCCGGCCGAGATGGGCTTCCGAGACGAGCGCGCAGAGGTTCGCATAGCCCGTCTCGTCCTGCGCGTAGAGCGGCAGCCAGTCGATCACCGGCGCCCTGCCCTCCGGCGACCCCGGCCGGGCGACCCCGAGCAGCGCGCCGACGATCGGCTGAACACCCGCCTCGATGCAGGCGTCAGTGAACGGCATTGCAGCGTAGAGACCGTTGCGGTCGGTCAGCGCGACCGCGGGAAAATCGAGCCGTTTCGCCTGCTTGGCGATCGCCTTCGGCTCGATCGCGCCTTCGAGCATGGTGTAGCAGGAGAAGTTTCGAAGCGGGACGTAGGGCGCGGAGGACATGGCCCGACTATGGGCGGCGCGGTCGAGTCGGGGAAGCGCCGGTTTCGGCTTTTCCACAACATAAGCATCCGCCTTATTCGAGCACGCCCTCGTGCAGCCTCAGCACCCGGTCCATCCTGGCGGCGATGCGTTCGTTGTGGGTGGCGACGAGGGCGGCGCTGCCCTCGTCGCGGACCAGGCTGAGGAATTCCGCGAGGACGATGTCGGCGGTGGCCTCGTCGAGATTGCCGGTGGGCTCGTCGGCGAGGACCAGAGCGGGGCGGTTGGCGAGGGCGCGGGCGACGGCGACGCGCTGCTGCTCGCCGCCGGACAGCTTGCTCGGCGGATGGGTCAGGCGCTCGGCGAGGCCGAGCGCGCCGAGCAGGGAACGCGAGCGCTCGCGCGCCGCCGCGGTCGTGGCGCCGCGGACGAGCTGCGGAATGACGACATTCTCCTCGGCGCTGAAATCCGGGAGCAGATGGTGGAACTGGTAGACGAAGCCGAGCGTGTCGCGGCGCACGCGGGTGCGGTTCGCGTCGTCGAGCGAGGCGGCCTCTTCGCCTGCGATGCGGATCGAGCCCTGGAAGCCGCCCTCGAGCAGCCCGACCGCCTGCAGCAGGGTCGACTTGCCCGAGCCCGAAGGCCCCAGCAAGGCGACGATCTCGCCGGCGCGAACCTTGAGGTCGACGCCGCGCAGCACCTCGATGGTGACATCGCCCTGGACGAAGCTGCGCCTCAGATCGCGGACTTCGAGCACGTCACTCATAGCGCAGCACCTGCACCGGATCGGTCTTGGACGCGCGCCAGGCCGGGATGATGGTCGCGATGAAGCAGAGCACGAGGGCCATCATGACGATCGCCACCATCTCGACCGGATCGACCTTGGCCGGCAGCTCTGTCAGAAAGCGCACCGAAGGATCCCACAGATTCTGGCCGGTGAGACGCTGGAAGAAATCGACCACCGGCTGGCGGAAATAGAGGCCGAGCGTGCCGAGCACGAAGCCGGCGACGATCCCGAGCAGCCCGATGGTCAGGCCGACCGTCATGAAGATCCTCATCACGCCGGCGCGGCTGGCGCCCATCGTGCGCAGGATGGCGATGTCGCGATGCTTGGCGCGGACCAGCATGATCAGCGAGGAGAGGATGTTGAAGGCGGCGACGAGGATGATGATCGAGAGGACGACGAACATCACCACGCGCTCGACCTGCAGCGCCTCGAACAAGGCGGAGTTCATCGAGCGCCAGTCGTTGACGATGGCCCGGTTGGCGAGCTGGCCGGCGAGCGGCGCGAGGATTTCCTCGACCCGGTCGGGAGCGGCCGTATCCACCATGACCATCCCGACCGTGTCGCCCCACAGCAGGAAGCTCTGCGCTTCCTCCAACGGCATGATGACGAACGCCTTGTCGAAATCGTAGAGGCCGACCTCGAAGATCGCCGAGACATTGTAGTCGACGATCCGCGGCACCGTGCCGAACGCAGTCGACCGCCCCTGCGGCGAGATGATGGTGATCGAACTGCCGACGCTGAGGCCGAGCAACTGGGCGAGGCGTGAGCCGACCGCGACGTTGTTGGTGCCGGGACGCAGCGACGACATCGAGCCCGCGATAACATTGCTGTTGAGCGCGCGATTGGAGGCGATGTCCGCGGCCGGCATGCCGCGCAGCAGGATGGCTTCGACCCGGCCCTGGTTGGTGGCCATCAAGGGCTGCTCGATCAGGGCGTGGGCAGAAGTGACGCCGGGCGTGCGCCGGGCGGCATCGAGCACCGGGCGCCAGTTCTCCAGCCGCCCGCCATAGCCCGAGATGACCGCGTGGCCGTTGAGCCCGACCACCTTGTCGAACAGCTCGGCGCGAAAGCCGTTCATCACGCTCATGACGATGATCAGGGCGGCAACGCCGAGCATCACCGCCGCAAGGCTGATGCCGGCGACGAGGAAGATGAAGCCCTCGCCTTTGCCCGGCAGCAAATAGCGCCGGGCGATCATCCGCTCGTAGCCGTTGAGGATCACCTCTTGCCCGTCATCCCAGCGAAAGCTGGGATCTCTTTGCCTTGGCGCGGCCGATGAAGGGGAAGTGAGATTCCAGCTTTCGCTGGAATGACGAGGTTGCTCATGCCGTAAGCCTCGCCAGCGCGCTTTCGATCGACAATTCCTCGCGCTCGCCGGTGGCGCGGCGCTTGAGCTCGACGACGCCCTTCTCCAACCCCTTGGGGCCGACGATCAGCTGCCAGGGCAGGCCGATCAGGTCCATCGTCGCGAACTTGGCGCCGCCGCGCTCGTCGCGGTCGTCGTAGAGCGTGTCGACGCCGGAATCGGCGAGCTTACCGTAAATCTCGTCGGCGGCGCTCGAGACGTTGCCGTCGTCGGCGCGCATGTTGATCAGGCCGACGCGGAACGGCGCGACGGACTCGGGCCAGACGATGCCCGCATCGTCGTGGCTGGCCTCGATGATCGCGCCCATCAGCCGCGACACGCCGATGCCGTAGCTGCCCATTTGCGGGTGGACCTGGCCGCCGTCGCCGGTCTGCACGGAGAAGCCCATCGACTCGCTGTACTTGGCGCCGAAGGCGAAGATGTGACCGACCTCGATGCCGCGGCGGGTGCGCAGCCGCTCGGCTGGAACTGGGCATTCGGCGACCTTGGCGTGCTCCTCTTCCTCCATCGCGTAGAGGCCGGTCAGTTTGGCGATGGTCGCGGCGTCGGCGGCGAGCAGCTCGTCGCGCGACACGTCCTCGAGCGCGGCGTCGTAGAACAGCGCGCTCTCGCCGGTGTCGGCGAGGATGTGGAATTCGTGGCTGAGGTCGCCGCCGATCGGCCCGGTCGGCGCGCGGACCGGCACCGCCTGGAGGCCGAGCCGGGCGAAGGTGCGAAGGTATGCGACGAACATCGCCTCGTAGCTGGCCTTGAGCCCGGCCTCGTCGAGATCGAAGCTGTAGGCGTCCTTCATCAGGAACTCGCGGCCGCGCATGATGCCGAAGCGGGGACGGACCTCGTCGCGGAACTTCCACTGGATATGGTAGAGCGTGCGCGGCAGTTCGCGGTAGGATTTGATGCTGCCGAGGAAGATCTGGGTGATCATCTCCTCGTTGGTCGGCCCGTAGAGCATCTCGCTGCCCTTGCGGTCGAGGAAGCGGAGCATCTCCGGGCCATAGGCGTCGTAGCGGCCCGACTGGCGCCACAGATCCGCGGACTGGATGGTCGGCATCAGGAGTTCGACCGCGCCGGCCTTGTCCTGCTCCTCGCGCACGATCTGCTCGATCTTCTTGATGACGCGGTGGCCGAGCGGCAGCCAGGCGTAGATGCCGGCCGCGGTCTGGCGGATGAGGCCGGCGCGCAGCATCAGCTTGTGGCTGACGATCTGGGCGTCGGCGGGCGTCTCCTTGACGACGGGGAGGAAGTAACGGGACAGGCGCATGGCGACGCCTTAAGGGGGCCAATGCCGCAACGCAACGCAAAGCCAGATCAGGACGAGCGCCCGATTCAGGCGCCTGTTGCGGATCGTTCGCAGCTTCTGTTGCCAGTCGGCAACAGCTTCGCCGCAAAGTCGCCACGATTGCCGATCGGGCGATGACAAGGCGGGGGCGCGGGCATAGGTTCCGGCCCACGCGACCAAGGACTTCAATGGCCTGGTTCGGGGAAGCTTCGGTCCCCTTCTCTCTGGCGAGGTGAGAGATGGCGCGGGCCGGAGCATCACAAAGGGGGTAGACGGCGCAAGCCGTCTCACGGGTGCCCGGTCCGAAAGGCCCGGGCACTTGTCGTTTGGGGGTCAGTCGACGCGGCGGACGGTGGTTTCCACGCTGGCGACGTTGAAGCCGAAGCGGCGGATCGTCATCCGGTTGTGCGCGGCGCGGCCGCCGGGCTGGAGCGTGATCCATTGCTCGACCGAGGGCCCTTCGGCCAGGCGATAACGCAGGTGGAGGGTGTTGCCGGCAACCTCGCCGGTCACCGCGCCGCGCGCGTCGCTGATCGTCCCGGTGACCGCGTTGCCGGCGCCACGGGTGAGCCGCCAGACCCGCCGCCGGGCGGGCTTGCCCTCCTCCTCGACGACCTGATCGAGCACCAAGGTGCTGCCCTGCATCCGCCCGGTGGCGCGATCGCGCACCGCGTGGCGGCCCGATACGAGCACATGCACGGTGCCCGCGCCCTCCGTGCGGCCGACGAAGAAGCGCTCGAGCGCGGAGCCGGGCGCCGGGTGCGGCGCGCCCTGGGCGGCGAGCAGCAAGGCGGCAAGGACGGGAAAGGTCAAACGCTCACTCCGGGAGAGATCGGGCCCGCACCATGGCAGGCCCGATCCCGTTGCTCAATCCGCGGCGAGCTGAATCTCGGCCGGGAGCGGCGCGGCGAGCGCAAGCGCCTCCGCGGGCGTGGCGGGCGCTTCGTCGCTGACCACGACCAGGGCGCCGAGCTCGGTGACTCCGTAGAGCCGCTGGGCGAAGGCGCGCGGCAGGCGGACACAGCCGTGCGAGGCGGGATGGCCGGGGATCTGGCCGGCGTGGAGCGCGATCCCGTCCCAGGTCAGGCGCTGCATGTAGGGCATCGGCGCGCCGTCGTAGATGTTCGAGCGGTGGTCGACGCGCTTCTGGAGTATGGGGAAGGCGCCGGTCGGCGTGTCGTAGCCGGGCTGGCCGCTGGAGATGGTCGAGACGCCGATCAGCGCGCCGCCCCGGAACACCCAGGCGCGCTGCAGCGGGATGCTGACGACGATGCTGACCGGTCCTTCGGCGGGGCCGGCTTCCGGGTGCCAGCGATATTGGCCGGGACGCAGATCGTCGGGCGCGGGATCGGCGGCGGCGGCGGGGATTTCGGGATCGGTCGCGGCGTGGGCGGCGGCCGGGGCGAGGGCGGAAAGGCTGACGGAAACAAGGCCGAGCGCGAGCGCGCGCCGCAGCCGGGGGGCTACACCAAGCATTTGAAACTCCAACATTACTGGCACGTCCCTCGCCGTGAAACGCCGGGCCGTACGAACCTGGATCGCTCAACGCGCTCGACCGATTTTGGTGCCACGGCGCCGGTTCAGCCGGCGCTCAGGTGGGCGGCGCGACGATCGGCAGGCGATGAAGGAGACGGGGATGCGGGACGTGGCGACGGTTCTGGCCGGACTGGCGACGGCGAGCGGGGCGGCGGCGCAGAGGCCGAGCACGCAAGAGCAATTCTGTCACGACCTGAACCGGATCGTCGCTGCGGCCGAGGAGACTCCCCAACCCTTCTACAGCCTCGAGCGAAGCGCGGCGGCACCGCCGACGCTCGGCTTCGGCCCCCGCCAATGCTTCCGCGCCGGAGACGCGCGGCGCGCCTATTGGCACTGCCACCAGACCCTCGCGCCCGAGCATCTCGGCGCGGAGCGGCTCGCCGAAGCCACCCGGGCCTGCCTGAGCGACGCGGTGGCCCTGCCCACCGACATGCGCCGCGAGGCCCGCTTCCGCGTGCCCCATGCCGAGATCAGCATCAGCGAGACCGGCGGGCCCCGCGCCCATGTCGGGCGCGTGGTCAGCTATATCGTGGCCGCCGATCCGGCCAAGTGACGCCGACGGCGCTAGCGGGAAGCGCCTTCCCCTTCCAATGAATGAGCGCTTGGTCCGCCACAGGACCATGGCAAGGTCGATCGCTCTCCCAGAGCGATCTATGGGATGCGGGGGCATCCCATCCCTTGCCATCCTGTGCCGTCGATCAGGCTGAGCTTCGCTCCCCTGTCGGCCGGTCGGGCGCCGTCTCAATTCACTGTGCTGCGCACTGTTCATGTGCGGCTTCGACCTGCGCACTGTTCATGTGCGGCTTCGACCTGTTATGCCTGTTGCCGCCAGACGATCCGGCAAACGGACTCGGGGGCAAAGGGAGAGGGACATGACCGTAGAAGCATTGTTGATCTTCATCCTGGTCGGCGCGGTCGCCGGCTTTCTGGCCGGCGTGCTCGTCAGGGGCTACGGCCTCGGGCTCGTCGGCAACATCGTCGTCGGCATTATCGGCGCGTTCCTCGCCAGCTGGCTGCTGCCGAGGATCGGCGTGGCCTTCACCGTCGGCAACGCGCTCGTCACCTCGATCGTCTACGCGACGATCGGCGCGGTGATCCTGCTGCTGCTGGTCGGCCTGGTCCGGCGCGGGCGCTAGCGAAGCGCATTTGAAGGCGGCGCGGCGCGAGGGGCGCCGTGCCGCCTTTGACCCGCGAATGGTCCCAATGTTCGCAGTGGCCATGGCCCATGCGCGGACCGGCCGTTCCGCGGCGCGGCGCGACGGACGTTTCGACGTTTCCGCGGAATAAAAAAGCCGAACCTTCCGGATCTCGCCCGCCAGCGGGTAAGCGCGCGTGTTCCAAACTGAGAATCAGCCGCCCAGCGGGCAAGCGCCGAGTCGCAATGCCTTAGCAGACAGAGGCCAGCTCAGGAAGTACGAAACGGGAACGTTTCACGATCGATTCGGGGGCGAATTGCGCCGCAACCCCTTCTCGAAACGAGGAAGCGGGCCAAGGCTCCGTCCTCGGCCGCTCAGGCATTGGCGTACCAATAGGTGTCGGACTCGCCCGGTTCTAATTGCCGCGCGAACAAGAGGCAGGCCGTATCGTCGGGATCGGTCGAGGGATGCCACCAGCTGCCGCCCTCG
>Ga0190266_10000035_pt1 | contig 20021 bp, 16 predicted proteins | sample Popmic220T_FD_132448 | JGI IMG/M metagenome (GOLD analysis project Ga0190266, IMG submission 132448) | Populus adjacent soil microbial communities from riparian zone of Indian Creek, Utah, USA - 220 T | ecosystem: Environmental > Terrestrial > Soil > Riparian zone | place: USA: Utah | collected...
ACCAGCATCTTGCGCTCCCCCGTATTCTTACGATCGGGATGACCCTCTATCGAAGATTTTCTCCACGGTCACCATCTTGAGCATGATGTACAAAGCAAGCCATCGTGCTTCGGGGAAAGTCGGCAAAGTGCGTAACGTTCTTCCGAAACTACAGCGATAACTCAGTCGTGCTCGCGTCCACCGGCACCCATGTAGAGCTCGCTGCCGGTTTCCCGGAACACCTTACTCATCTCGGCCATGCCGGCCTCGGCCTCAGCCTCCTGAAGTGGCGTTGCGGCAAGGAAGGAGTCCGCGCTCTGGTTCTGCTTGGCAGCAAATTCCCTGACCTCCTGAGTAATCTTCATCGAGCAGAATTTGGGCCCGCACATCGAGCAGAAGTGCGCAGTCTTGGCGCCTTCCGCCGGTAAAGTCTGGTCGTGATATTGCTCGGCCGTGTCCGGGTCCAAGCTCAGGTTGAACTGGTCGCGCCAGCGGAATTCGAATCTCGCGCGTGACAGGGCGTCGTCGCGCATTTTCGCCGCCGGGTGCCCCTTGGCCAGGTCCGCCGCGTGGGCGGCCAGCTTGTAGGTGACGACGCCGACCTTGACGTCGTCGCGGTCGGGGAGGCCGAGATGCTCCTTGGGCGTCACGTAGCAGAGCATCGCCGTGCCGAACCAGCCGATCATCGCCGCGCCGATCGCGCTGGTGATATGGTCGTAGCCGGGGGCGATGTCGGTGGTGAGCGGTCCGAGCGTGTAGAAGGGGGCCTCGCCGCAGGCCTCGAGCTGCTTGTCCATATTGGCCTTGATCTTGTGCATCGGCACGTGGCCGGGGCCCTCGATCATCACCTGGACGTCGTGGCGCCAGGCGATCTGGGTCAACTCGCCGAGCGTCGCCAGCTCGGCGAACTGGGCCTCGTCATTGGCGTCGGCGATGCTGCCGGGGCGGAGGCCATCGCCGAGCGAGAAGGCGATGTCGTAGGCCTTCATGATCTCGCAAATCTCCTCGAAGCGCGTGTAGAGGAAGCTCTCCTGGTGGTGGCTGAGGCACCATTTGGCCATGATCGAGCCGCCGCGGGAGACGATGCCGGTGACGCGCTTCGCGGTCATCGGGATGTAGGGCAGGCGGACGCCCGCGTGGATGGTGAAATAGTCGACGCCCTGCTCGGCCTGCTCGATGAGCGTGTCGCGGTAGATCTCCCAGGTCAGCTCCTCGGCGACGCCGCCGACCTTCTCCAGCGCCTGATAGATGGGGACGGTGCCGATCGGGACCGGGCTGTTGCGGACGATCCATTCGCGGGTGTCGTGGATGTTGCGCCCCGTGGAGAGGTCCATCACCGTGTCCGCGCCCCAGCGGATCGACCAGACCATCTTGTCGACCTCGGCGGCGACGTCGGAGGCGACCGCCGAGTTGCCGATGTTGGCGTTGATCTTGACCAGGAAGTTGCGGCCGATCGCCATCGGCTCGCTCTCGGGATGGTTGATGTTGTTGGGGATGATCGCGCGGCCGCGGGCGACCTCGTCGCGGACGAATTCCGGGGTGACGTAATCGGGGATGGACGCGCCGAAATCCTGGCCGTCGCGGGCTTGGGCCGCGAGCTGCTCGCGGCCCAGATTTTCGCGGATCGCGACATATTCCATCTCGGGGGTGATGATGCCCTTTCGCGCGTAGTGCATCTGGCTGACGTTGGCGCCGGGCTTCGCGCGCAGCACCTTTCGGCGGACGTTGGGGAAGGGCTGGACGCCGCCGGAGCGGTCCGGGCCGAGCTGGCCGTTATCCTCGGGGCGGACCTCGCGCTGGAGCACCTCCTCGACGTCGCCGCGCGCCGTTATCCACTCGCGGCGAAGCTCGGGCAGGCCGGCCATGATGTCGATGCGCGCCTCGGGATCGGTATAGGGGCCCGAGCAATCGTAGACGTTGAGCGGCGGCTCGCCCGAGCTCGGCTCGAGGTCGATCGCGCGCATCGCGACCTTGAGCGGCCCCACGTGGATCTTGCGCGAGCCGCGGATCGGGCCTGTCGTGACCTTAAGCTCGGTGCGGGCGGGGGCGTCGGCCATATTCTCATCTCCTCTTCGGAGGGAGAACGGGGGCGCCGAACTCCGCTCCCTACGCCGGTGTCAGCCGGATCAGGTTCGACGGGTCGCGGCCGATCTGCCGCCTCTCAACCGCACGCGCGGTCCCCCGGGGAAGGCCTTGCTCTAGCCGTTCGGCGCGACGGGGGAAAGGGCTCAGCCGAAGACTTCGGCGACCGCCTCCGGGTCGTCGTGCTTCAGATAGGTGTTGGCGACGCGCTTCGAACGCAGGAAGTAGGCGGTCCAGACGACCGCGAAGACAAACGGGCGGGCGATCTCGACGTCGGCGCCCTGCATCAGATCGCGCACCGGAAGGCCGGTGATCAGCGAGATGCCGATGAAATCGACGGAGGTGGAACCGATGGCGAGGATCCACAGCCAGGCGATGGTCATCCGCACCGTCTGCCACACCTGGACCTTGTGGAGCCGCCAGACGATGTACCAGCAGCCGGCGGCGATCGCCGCGAGGAGGCTCCATTCGAATGTCTGCAGCGTCGCCCATTGCGCGCCATAAGCGGGGGCAATCGACGGATCGCCGTACAGCGTCGACACGAGGCTGACGACCATCCCGACGGGGGTGAAAAACCCGAGCACCAGCACGAAGAAGGCCAGCCAGCCGCCGACCCCCGCACCGCCTTCGTCATTATAGGCCATGGCCGATCCCCCCTTGCCCCAGCCGGAATCTATTCGGCTGCCGCGCGAACCGCCAGCGCTTTTCGCGCCCGGCGCATGCGTCTATCCTGGAAGGGAGACAGCGATGAGACCCGACCTTTCCGATCCCGCGGCCCGCGCCGCCTACAAGGCCGAGCTGCGCGGCCTCGCGCGCGGCTGGCGGCTGCTCGGCTTCGCGCTGATCCTGGGCGGCGTCGCGGCGCAATTCTACCTGCGCATGCAGGGCATCGACGGCGGGCCGCTATGGCCCGCTAGCTGGACCGCGATCGCCGCCGGCTGGGCGATCTTCATCGCCGTGATCGTCTATCGCACGCGCCATCACAAGGCGCGGATGGCGGAGGATTGAGCGGGCCATGTGCAACGAGCACCGCCGCACGGTCGAGCTCGGCCGAATCTCCGACGCCTTCGCCCAGCTGCGCATTCCTTTGCGCTTCCCCGAGGGCGCTCCGAACCTCGCTTCGCTCGAGAGCATCAAGATCACCGACCCGACCGCCATGGTCCGTGAACAGGGCGGCGCGTTCGAGCTGGTCCAGCGCCGCTGGAGCTGGCCGCGGCCGACCGGCAAGCCGGTGTTCAACTATCGCGCCGAGGGGCGGTCGTTCGACAACAAGGCGGGGAGCGGGCGCTGCCTGATCGTCGCCGACGGCTTCTACGAATATACCGCGCCCGAGGAGGGATCGAAGCGCAAGACGCGCTGGCTATTCACCAAAGCGGGCGAGGATGTGTTCGGGATTGCCGGTCTGTGGCGGACAGACGCCAAGGTGGGCGAGGCCTGCACGATGCTGACGGTCGAGCCCGGCCCGGACGTCGCGCCCTATCACAACCGGCAGATCGTCATCGTCCCGCGCGCCGATTGGGGGCGCTGGCTGGACGGCTCGGCGCCGGCAGCAGAGTTGTTGCGGCCGAGCCCGGCCGGCTCGCTCGCGGTGAAGCGCGCCTAGAGCGGCAGCTCAAGCTCCAGCGGCTCTGCCGCCGGCTCGCCGCTTTCGCCGAGATTGGACAAGGTCAGGCCGAGCAGGCGGACGCTCTTGGGCAGCGGCATCAGGCCGTGGAGGAGCGCGCAGCCGATAGCGAGGAACTCCTCGCGGCTTGCGACGGCGCGATCGAGGCTCTTCGCGCGGGTGACGAGCTGGAAATCGCGATACTTGACCTTGAGGGTGACGGTGCGGCCCGTAATCTCCTTGTCCTCGATCCGCCGCCAGACGGTCTGGCTGATCCGGTCGAGCTCGGCGCAGAGCGCGGCCTCGTCGGACAGGTCTTCGAGGAACGTGTCCTCGGCGCCGATCGACTTGTAGGGACGGTCGGGCTTCACCTGGCGGTGGCAGATGCCGCGCGCGAGGTTGTAATAATAATCGCCCGAGCTGCCGAAATTGTGGGTCAGGAAGGCGAGGCTCTGGGCGCGCAGATCGGCGCCGGTGAGGATGCCGAGCCCGGCCATCCTCTCCGCGGTCTTGGGGCCGATGCCGTGGAAGCGCTTGACCGGGAGCGGGGCGACGAACGCCTCGCCCTTGCCGGGCGGGACGACGCACAGGCCATCGGGCTTGTTCTGGTCCGACGCGAGCTTGGCGAGGAACTTGTTGTAGGAGACGCCGGCCGAGGCGGTGAGCTGCGTTTCGGCGCGGATGCGCTGGCGGATCTCCTCGGCGATGCGGGTGGCGACGCCGATCCCCTTCAGATCCTCGGTGACGTCGAGATAGGCCTCGTCGAGGCTGAGCGGCTCGACCAGAGGCGTGTAATCGAGGAAGATCGCGCGGATCGCCTGCGAGACGGCGCGGTAGATTTCGAAGCGCGGCTTGACGAAGACGAGGTCGGGGCAGCGGCGCTGGGCCGTGACCGAGGGCATGGCCGAGCGCACGCCGTAGCGCCGCGCCTCGTAGCTCGCCGCCGCGACCACCCCGCGCACGCCGCCGCCGACCGCGACCGGCTTGCCCCTCAGCGCGGGATCGTCGCGCTGCTCGACCGAGGCGTAGAAGGCATCCATGTCGACATGGATGATCTTGCGCTGGGGCGGGGGCTGCGCGTCGTTCACGCTTTGTCTATAGCGCATGCCGGGCGCGGCGCAGTCCCAAAATGGGTCTGACGCCGCGAAGCCGTGGCGCCATGCAGTAATATTGCGGTAGGGACAAAAGGATGGCGCGGGGCAGGCGAGACGGAATCCTCATTGCGGGGGGCGGATTGGCGGGAAGCCTCGCCGCCTTGGCCATGGCGCGCCACCGGCCGGACGTCCCGCTGCTGGTCGTTGAGGAACGCGAGACGTTCGGCGGCGAAGGCCACCGCCTGTTCGCCGAAACGGAGCTGGAGGAGAAGGGCGCGGCGCTCGCCGGAGCGATCGCGCCCGCGCGCTGGCCGGGCTTCTACCTCGCCTTCCCGGGCCTCGCCCGCAAGATCAAAGGCGAATGGGGCGATCTCGACGCCGCCAGCCTCCATAAGGCGATGACCGCCGCGCTGACGCCGGGGCAATACCGGCTCGGCACCAAGGTCGTCGCGGTGCGCGAGGATGCGCTGGTCCTTGACGGCGGCGAGACGATCAAGGCCGAGGGCGCGATCGACGCGCGCGGCGCGACCAACCTTTCGGCGCTGTCTTTGATTTACGAGGCGCGGCTCGAGCGCGACTATGCCTTCCGCGCACCGCACCGGGTCGACCGCCCGGTGACGATCGACGCCACGGTCCCGCAGGGCGGCGGGCTGCGCTATTTCGAATGCGTGCCGCTCGACGAGACTCGGCTGGCCATCGCCGATGTCTGCATTTCCGAGCGCTCGCAGAGCGACGACCAGGCCGGCGCGCGGATCGATCTCTATCTCAAGACGCGCGGCTGGGACCGGCCCAGGAAACTTGCCGAGCGGAGCGCGGCACGGCCGCTCCCTTATGACGGCGACTTCGCCGCCTTCTGGCGGCTCGGCGGCGCGCGCGTGGCGAAGATCGGGCTGCGGGGCGGCTTCATCCATCCGGTCTCGGGCCGTTCGGTCGGCGACGCCGTGCGGACCGCCTTGTTGCTGGCGCGCCAGCAAAGCTTCGCCGGCGAGGCGCTGCACGATGCGTTCGAGGCCGACGCGAAGCAGCTCTGGAAGAAGCGCGAGCTGGCGCGCTCGGTCGCGGCGGCGATCGCCGGCGCGCCCGCCGACGAGCGCCTGGCCCGGCTCGAAGCGCTCTATCGGCTCGACGGAGCGGTGATCGAGCGCTTGTTCGGAGACCGGCCCGGCCTGCTCGACCGGGGCCGGGTGCAACGCGCGCTGCGGGGCCGCTGAACAAGTTCATCCCCCATTCAGCCCCGGCAAGGTGATATTGTTACATCGCTCTTGCGGAGGAGATGACCCCATGCGTACGCTCGGCATGATTTCACTGACCGCCCTCATACTCACCGGTCTCCCTCCAGCCCCGATCGCGCCGGCACCGGCCGCGTTGCAGCGGGGAGAGCGAAGCGTGCGCGGCGAGGATCCCGATGCGCGCTGCGCGCCGTTCCTGCGGGGCTTCAGCGACGATCGCGACGGCTACGCCTACGGCCGCGGCCGCGGGCGGGCGCAGGGCGTCGTCAACTCGCCGCCGCCGATGCCCGGCTATGCGCCGCCGCCGCCGCCTCCACCGCCCCCGCCCTCCCCGCCGCCTCCGCCGCCCTCGGTCTCGGCACAGGAGCAGATCGCGGTGACCGGAACGCGCGTCCGCCAGCCGAACCTGCAGAGCAGCTCGCCGATGGCCGTCGTCGGCGGCGTCGAGAATCGCGAGCGCTATGCGGGCCGCGAGGTGGCTGCCGTCCAGTCGGTCGCCGAGACGCCGGTCTCGACCTTCTCGATCGACGTCGACACCGGCTCCTACGCCAATGTCCGGCGTATGCTCACCGCCGGGCAGATGCCGCCCGAAGGCGCGGTGCGCACCGAAGAGATGCTCAACTATTTCCGCTACGATTATCCGCTGCCGACGGACCGTTCGCGGCCGTTCAGCGTCAACACCGACATGACGACGACGCCGTGGAACGCCGAGACCCGGCTGCTGCGCGTCGGCCTGCGCGGCTACGACCTGCCGCGGCAGGGACGGCCGGCGGCCAATCTCGTCTTCCTGGTCGACGTCTCCGGCTCGATGAACAGCGTCGACAAGCTGCCGCTGGTGCAATGTTCGCTGGCGCTGCTGGCCGACCGCCTCTCCCCGCGCGACCGGGTGGCGATCGTCGTCTATGCCGGCGCCGCCGGCGTGGTGCTCGAGCCGACCTCGAGCCGCGACGCGGTGGTCGAGGCGCTGAAGAATCTGCAGGCCGGCGGATCGACCGCGGGCGCGCAGGGCATCCAGCTCGCCTATGACGTGGCGCGGCGCAACTTCAGCGAGAACGGCATCAACCGCGTGATCCTCGCCACCGACGGCGATTTCAACGTCGGCGTCACCAGCAACGAGGCTTTGATCAACCTCGTCGAGCGGCAGCGCGAGGCGGGCATCACCTTGACCACGCTCGGCTTCGGCACGGGCAATTACAACGAAGCGATGATGGAGCAGATCGCCGACCACGGGAACGGCAATTATTCCTACATCGACAGCCCACGCGAAGCTTCCAAGGTGCTCGAGGAGGAGCTCGCCTCGACCCTGTTCACCATCGCCCACGACGTGAAGATCCAGGTCGAGTTCAACCCGGCCTATGTCAGCGAGTACCGGCTGATTGGCTACGAAAACCGGGCGCTGCGCGAGGAGGATTTCGACAATGACGCGATCGACGCCGGCGAGATCGGCGCCGGGCACCAGGTGACCGCGCTCTACGAGATCGTCCCCGCCGGCCGCCGCGGCTGGCTGCCGAACCGGCGCTATGAGACGAACCAGCGCCCAGCCGGCGCGGGACCGGACAATCGCGAGCTCGCTTTCCTCCGCCTGCGCTACAAGCTGCCCGGCGAGCAGGAATCGCGGCTGATCGAGCAGCCGGTCGCGGCGAGCCTCGTGGCCAGCGCGCGGGCGCCGCGGGGCGACAGTGCCTTCGCCGCGGCTGTGGCCGGCTACGGCCAGCTGCTGCGGGGCGACGCCAATCTCGGCCGCTTCAGCTTCGCCGACGCGCGGGCTTTGGCCAGGGCCGGCGCGGGCAACAATTACTGGCGCAACGAATTCCTGCGCCTGACCGAGCTCGCCGAGCGCCAGCGCTTCGCCAGCGCCGACGGAGGCAAGTAGCCCCTCGCCTCTCCGTTCCCGGCATGGCAAGTACGCCATGTCGGGGAAGGGGGCGAAGCGCATGGCTTTGACGCGTTTTCAAAGGGCTGCGGCCGGAGTCTGGTCGCGCGCCGCGGCCCGGGTGCGCAAGGCGGACTGGCTGGCGGTCGCCGGCGAGCTGGCGATCGTCGTCGTCGGCATCCTCATTGCCTTCCAGCTCGACCGCTGGGCCGAGCATTGGCGCCAGTCGAACGACCGCCGGCTCTATCTCCAGCGGCTGGCCGAGGAATCGCGCGGCAACGCCAGAGCGCTGGAGAAACGCCGGGACGAGTATAACGAGAATAGCGCCCAGGTCCTGGGCCTCGCGCGCGCCGTCGCCGACCCAACGCAACGGGCGCGGATCGCGACACGCCCCGATTATGGCTGCGGTGTGCTCCATCTGCCCGCGGCGCGGCTGCAGACCGCGGCGCTCGAGGAGGCAGGCGATGCCGGCGCCCTGGAGCTGCTCCCCGACGCGCAGCTGCGGCGGCTTGTTCACGATGCGGCCGCCAACGACCGCTTCGCGGGCCTCCAGCTCGATTATTTCCGCGCCTCGTTCCAGCGCTTCGGCGAGCGTCTCGATCGCTACGTGATCTGGCGGATCGACACCGCGAACGGGCGCTTCTCCTGCAGTGTCGCGATCGACGCGCTGGCGCGGGACTCGGAGGCCTCGTCACTGCTCGGCCGCGTCTATCGCGACCGCCTCCGCTACGCGGAGTTTCGCGCCCAACAGATCGCCGGCTACCGTGCGGTGGCCGCTCGGGCGCAATGCCTGTTCGACGCGAGCTGCTGAGCGGCTGGCTAGATACCCAAATGCTTATGCAGATAGGCCGCCGCGTATTCGGGCGTTACGCCCCCTTCGTAGTGTTGCGAGAGCGGGTGATCGCCGGGCTGAATCTCGAGCAGGGGCCGCAAGCCCGGGTCTTGCGGATAAACCGTGCATTTGACCCAGGTCGAATCGGGATAGTCCGGTAACTGATTTGAGAGCCAGCCGAACATTGGCTGCAAATGGGCTCGACAGGGGTCTTCATACTTGTCGAGATAGAGCTTGAAATCATCCTTGGACAGCGAGGCCCAAGCTCCGAAACCCATCACTTCTTCCGTTCCGATAATCGGAAGTTCCAGCGAGCATCGGACAAAGAAATGCTCGTCCTTCCACGTGCAGAGATCCGGATCGAAGAGGAACTCCGTCTCTCGCTCGCCGTCTGTCGCCAGGATCCAAACGTCTGGGCCCTGGAAGCCCATGGTCGGAAGGCTTTCATGAACCTCGCCGCAGCTAGAGCAAGTCCACCCCATTCGCTGCCTAAACGTCCAGATTGGCCACGTTAAGCGCGTTCTCCTGGATGAAGTCGCGCCTCGGCTCGACCACGTCGCCCATCAGGCGGGTGAAGATCTCGTCGGCGATGTCGGCCTGGGCGACTTCGACCCTGAGGAGCGCGCGGTTGGCGGGGTCAAGCGTCGTTTCCCAGAGCTGATCGGCGTTCATCTCGCCGAGGCCCTTGTAGCGCTGCACCGAAAGGCCCTTGCGGCCGGCGGCGAGGATCGCCTCGAGCAGCTGGGTCGGGCGGGTGACGATCGCGCCGCGCGGATCGGGCGACTGGCTCTTCGGGGCGCCGCCCTCATTCTCCTCGACCTCCTCGGCGGCTTCGGTCTGCACCGACGAGCCGCGCAGCGAGACGAGACGCGAGGCGCCGGCATAGGTCGCCGCCTCGGGCACGGCGAGGCCGTGCAGCTTGCGCGCCTCGGCCGAGACGAGGAACTTGTGGTCGATCACATGATGATCGGTGACCCCGCGCCAGGCGCGGCGCAGGACGTAATCGCCGTCCGCACCGACCTCGGCCGACCATTGGCCTTCCTCGTCGACCGCGTTCAGCCATTCCTGGGTCAACTGGAGCGCTGCGGCGCGCTGGCCCGGACCATGCTTCGGATCGAGCGCGCCGGTCAGCGCCAGGCCTTCGATGATCGCCGGATCGTAGCGGCGCGGCACATAGGTCATCAGCATGCGGACTCGGCGGCCGTGCTCGGCCAGCGCGCGCAGATCGTCGCCCGAGCGCGGCCCGGCGGGAGTCTCCAGCGCGGTCAGGTTTACCCCGGCGTCGATCAGATATTCGTCGAGCGCGGCATTGTCCTTGAGGTAGACCTCGGACCGGCCCTTGGCGACCTTGTAGAGCGGCGGCTGGGCGATGAAGAGGTGCCCGCGCTCGATGATCTCCGGCATCTGCCGGTAGAAGAAGGTGAGCAGCAAAGTGCGGATGTGGGCGCCGTCGACGTCGGCGTCGGTCATGATGATGATCTTGTGGTAGCGCAGTTTCTCGATGTTGAAATCGTCGCGGCCGATGCCGGTGCCCATGGCCTGGATGAGGGTGCCGACCTCCTTCGACGAGAGCATCCGATCGAAGCGGGCGCGCTCGACGTTGAGGATCTTGCCCTTGAGCGGAAGGATCGCCTGCACCTCGCGATTACGCCCCTGCTTGGCCGAACCGCCGGCGCTGTCGCCCTCGACCAGGAACAGCTCGGACTTGGCCGGGTCCTTCTCCTGGCAGTCGGCGAGCTTGCCGGGCAGAGAGGCGATGCCCATGACGCTCTTGCGGCTCGCCTCGCGCGCCTTGCGGGCCGCCTCGCGCGCGGCGGCGGCGTCGATGATCTTCTGGATGATCGAGCGGGCGTGGCCGGGATTTTCCTCGAGCCATTCGGCCAGCTTGTCGGCCATCAGGCTTTCGAGCGGCTGGCGCACCTCGGAGGAAACCAGCTTGTCTTTGGTCTGCGAGCTGAACTTGGGATCGGGCAATTTGACCGAGACGATCGCGGTCAGGCCTTCGCGCATATCGTCGCCGGTGAGGCTGACCTTCTCGCGCTTCATCATGCCGGACTTCTCGGCATAATTGTTGAGCGTGCGGGTCAGCGCCGCGCGGAAGGCGGCCATGTGGGTGCCGCCGTCGCGCTGCGGGATGTTGTTGGTGAAGCAGAGGACCTGCTCGTAATAGGAGTCGTTCCACTCGAGCGCGACATCGATGCCGATATCGTCGCGCTGGCCGGAGACCGAAATCGGCTCCGGGAAGAGCGGGGTCTTGGCGCGGTCGAGATATTTGACGAAGGCCGCGATTCCGCCTTCGTAATAGAGCTCGTGCTCGACCCGGTCCTCGTGCCGCGCGTCGGCGAGGATGACCCGGACGCCGCTGTTGAGGAAGGCGAGCTCGCGGTAGCGATGCTCGAGCTTCTCGAAATCGAATTCGGTGATCTTGAAGGTCGCGGGCGACGGCATGAAGGTCACGCGCGTGCCCTTCTTGCCCCCCGCCGGGCCGACCACCTTCAGCGGGGCGACCGCGTCGCCGAACGCGAAGCGCATGTAATGCTCATCGCCATCGCGCCAGATGGTGAGATCGAGCCATTCGCTGAGCGCGTTGACGACCGAGACGCCGACGCCGTGGAGGCCGCCGGAGACCTTGTAGGCGTTGTCGTCAGAGGTATTCTCGAACTTTCCGCCGGCGTGCAGCTGGGTCATGATGACCTCGGCCGCCGAGACGCCCTCCTCGGCATGGATTCCGGTCGGGATGCCGCGACCATTATCCTCGACGCTGACCGAGCCATCGGGATTGAGGGTGATCAGGATCCGGTCGCAATGGCCGGCCAAAGCCTCGTCGATCGCGTTGTCGGAAACCTCGAACACCATGTGGTGGAGGCCCGATCCGTCGTCGGTGTCGCCGATATACATGCCCGGCCTTTTGCGGACCGCGTCGAGGCCTTTCAGCACCTTGATGGAATCGGCGCCGTAGCTGTTTTCATTGGGGGTGTCTGTCATGGACAGGATATAGGGAATCGGGGGCCGAAACCCAAGGAAAAAGGGCCGATTTCAGCGCGTCCTCGTGGCCCCTTCGGCGACCTCGATCCAGCACGCCTCGCCGTCCAATCCGGGAAAGAGCGACGGCTCGGTCCCGGTCATCCAGACCTGGCCGCCGGCGTCCGCGAGGCGCTCGAACAAGGCGGCGCGGCGCAGCGGATCGAGATGCGCAGCGATCTCGTCGAGGAGGAGGATCGGGCGGCGACCGGCGGCATCCGCGACGAGATCGGCATGGGCGAGGATGAGGCCGATCAGCAGCGCCTTCTGCTCGCCGGTCGAGCAGAGCGACGCGGGCTGGCGCTTGCCGAGGTGGGTGACGAGAAGATCGGCGCGGTGCGGGCCGGCCAGCGTGCGCCCCGCGGCCGCGTCTCGGCTCCGGCCCGCGGCAAGCGCCGCCGCCAGGTCCCGCCCCTCGCCGCCCTCCAGCGCGAGGCCGGCGCGGGCGAACGGGCCTTCGGGCGCGAGCGCGAGGCGTTCGCACAGAGCCGTCACGGCCGCCGCGCGCGCTTCGGCGATCGCCGCCCCATGCTCGGCCATGCGCGCCTCGAGCGCGCCCAGCCAATCGGCATCGGGCGCGTCCTCGGCGAGCAATTTGTTGCGCGCCCGCATCGCCGCTTCGTAGCGGGCGGCGTGGGTGGCGTGATCGGGGCGCAGCGCGAGGACCAGCCGGTCGAGGAAGCGGCGGCGCGCCGAGGCCGCGTCGGCGAAGAGCCGGTCCATCGCCGGCGTCAGCCACAGCACCGACAGCCATTCGGACAGCGAATTGGCAGACGCGGGCGCGCCGCCCACCCGCACCTGCCGCCGCTCCGGAGCGGCGGCGAGCGTGCCGGTGCCGATATCGACCTCGCCGAGGCGCGCCGCGACCGCGAAGCCGCCCGCGCCGCCGTGGCGCGCCATTTCCCCCAAGGCAGCGCCGCGCAGACCGCGACCCGGCGACAGCAGCGAAATCGCCTCGAGCAAATTGGTCTTGCCCGCGCCATTCTCCCCGGTGAGCACGACGAAGCCCGGCCCGGGCGCGACGACGGCGTCGGCATAGGAGCGGAAATCGCTGAGGGAGAGGCGCTCGACGTGCATCCTTTCGGTCCCTATCGCCAAAGCCGGGTGACCGCCAAGCGCGGGGGCGCTAGTCGGAACCGGCGGCGTTTCGGCCGAGGAGTTTTCAGTATGCGTTTCGGCTGGATCATCGCTTTGGCCTTTTGTCTTGGCGCCGCTCCAGCGGCCGCCGACATCACCGCCCGTTATCGCCAGGCGGTAGAAGGACAGGGGGACCTGATGGTCCAGGTCAGTTCCCGGGGCGAGAGCCGGATGACCGTGGCCGAGGCGACCTACATCACGCGGGACGGCGTGACCTATATGGCGCTGACCGACGGCACGGGAAGCTTCGTCGTACGGCAGCAGGATTTCCTCGCGCTAATGGCCGATCTGCTCCGCGCGACAGGCGAACCGGCGCCTCCCGCCAATGCCGCGCGGGTCACGATCAGCGAAGCGGGCGCCGAGAGTGTCGGCGGGCGCCCCGGGCGGCTGTTTCGGATCGGCAATCCAGCCATTCCCTCGGACATGTTCGAGGTCGTGATCAGCGACGACGCCGGTCTGGCGCCGCTGCGCGGCGTGATGCTCGCGCATCTCGCGCCATTCTTCGACACGATGGGGCGCAGCAGCCCGGGTCTCGCGGAAGCGTTGAGGGACCTGCTGGGCCGCGGCGCGCTGTTGCGGCTGGGCCCGCTGTTCCAGCTCGAGAGCATCGACACCGCGCCGGTGCCGTCCTCCGCATTCGAGCTGGCGAGCCCTCCGATCAGCCACGAAACGCTCGCCGAACGACTCCAGGCGCAAGCGCATCACTGAAGTTCTCGCCCTTCCCACTGCCTCGTCTCGGGTCTAGGCGGAGACCAGGATGAGCGAGGCGGACGCCAGGATCACGACGCACGAGGTCGCCGGCAACCGGCTGACGCTGCTGGCCGACGGGCCGGAGCGGCTCGAGGCGCTGATCGCCCTGATCGACGGCGCGCAGGAATCGCTGCGAATCCTCTATTACATCTGGGAGGATGACGAATCCGGGCGGCGCGTGCGCGACGCGCTGCTTGCTGCCCGAGAACGCGGGATCGAGGTGTCGCTGCTCGTCGACGGGTTCGGCGCAGTGTCCGCGCCCTTCTTCAAGCCGCTGGTCGATGCCGACGCGCGCCTGTGCCGCTTCGTGTCGCGCTGGGGCCGGCGCTATTTGCTGCGCAACCACCAAAAGCTGGCGCTCGCCGACGGCACGAAAGCGATCGTCGGCGGCTTCAACATCTCGAACGATTATTTCGGAACGATCGCCGACGGCGCCTGGCGCGATCTCGGGCTCGAGATCGAAGGACCGAGCGTCGGCTGCCTGGTCGACTATTTCGAGGCGATCTTCCGCTGGGCGGAGACGGAGGACGCCTCGATCCGCAGCCTCAGGCGCACCCTGTTCCAAAGCAGCGTCAACGAGGGGCAGATTCACTGGCTGTTCGGCGGGCCGACGCGGCGGCTCAGCCCGTGGGCGCGCTCGGTCAAGAACGACCTGATGAACGCGCGCCGGGTCGACATGATCTCGGCCTATTTCGCGCCGAGCCTGTCGATGATCCGCCGGCTGATCGGGGTCGCCAAGCGCGGGCGGCTGCGGCTGATCACGCCGGCCAAGCTCGATCACCAGTTCCTCGTCGGCGCGGCGCGCTTCCTCTACTGGCGGCTGCTTCGGCGCGGCGCCGAGATTTACGAATATCAGGCGACCAAGCTCCACACCAAGCTGGTCGTCCTCGACGACGTGGTCCACATCGGATCGGCCAATTTCGACCTGCGCAGCCTCTATCTCAACCTCGAGATGATGCTGCGGGTCGACGATGCCGCGTTCGCGGCGGCGATGCACCGCTTCGTCGACGGCGAGATTGCGTGCAGCCAGCGCATCACCGCGGAGGCGCACCGCGCGAACATGACCTGGTGGAACCGCATGCAGTGGGCGCTCGGCTATTTCCTGGTCGCCACCGCCGACTACAATCTGTCGTGGCGGCTGAACGTCCAGCGCCGAGTCAGCTTCGGCCGCAGGAAAGCGGCCTGAGCGCTAGGCCTTCCAGCCCCAGAAAAGATGGCAAGGCGGGATGTTGACCCATTCGAAGCCCTTGTCGATCCGGTCGAAATGGGGCGCCATGAAATCGCGCACCTTGGCCTTGAACTGGTAGACGAGGAATGCGCCGCCCGGGCGCAGCGCCTCGTAGGTCTCCTCGGCGATCTTCGGGCCGAGCCCCGCCGGCAGGGTCGAGAAGGGCAGTCCCGAGCAGATATAGTCGGCATGCTCGAAGCCGCAGTCGGCGATGATCTGCTGCACGTCGGCGGCGGAGCCGTGGACCGGGAGCAGGCGGTTGTCGCGAAACTTGCGCGACAGATAGTCGATGAAATCCGGATTGGTGTCGATCGCCAGCAAAGTCGCATCGGGCGCCATGCGCTGGAGGACGTGCTCGGTGAACGTGCCGACGCCCGGGCCATATTCGACGAACAATTTGCAATTCGCCCAGTCGACCGGAGCGAGCATCTTGTCGATCGTCGCCTTCGACGAAGGGATGATCGAGCCGACCATCACCGGGTGCTTGATGAAGCCCTTGAGGAAGTGCCACAGCGGGCCACCGCCGGCGCCGCGCGCAAAGGCGCCTTCACTACGTGCTTCGTTCCAGGATGCCGACATGGTGATTCCAACTCTTTGGGGAAAGTGACGCGTTGGCAAATCGGGACGCGCTTGGCAAGTTGCAAGGGACTCCGCCCCTGTGCGGAAACGGGGCGGTCGCGCCGCTCCGGGCGTTGAGATGAACGGCTACGGCCTTTCCCGCGAGCGATTCGCCCTGCTCTTTTCGGTGATGCTGGTCGCCGCCGCGGGCAATACGGCGATGCAATCCTTGCTCCCGGCGATCGGCCGCGAGCTTGGCGTGGCTGACCTTTGGGTCGCGCTCGCCTTCAGCCTCTCGGCAGTCCTGTGGGTGGTGATGGCCCCGGTCTGGGCGCACCGCGCGGACCGGCGCGGGCGGCGCGCTTTGATGCGGTTCGGCCTGATCGGCTTCATCGCCTCGAACCTGATCTGCGGCGGCGCGCTCGCCTTCGGCCTCGCCGGACTCGCCGCGCCGGCGCTCGTATTTGCGGTCTTCATGGCGGGGCGCGCCCTCTACGGCGCGTTCGGATCGGCCTCGCCGCCCGCGGTCCAGGCCTATGTCGCCGCGCGCACCGAGGGCGCGGGGCGGACCAGCGCGCTGGCCAGCCTCGCCTCCTCCTTCGGCCTCGGCACGATCATCGGCCCGGCGATCGCGCCCTTGTTCGTGTTCGCGCCGCTCGGCCTTTCGGGGCCCCTGTTCGTGTTCGCGGGGATCGCCGCTTTGGTGCTGGCGATGCTGGCGCTGAGGCTGCCGGACGACACGCCCCGCAGCGCGGCGCGGGGGCCGATCGTCGCCTACCCGTCGATTGGCGGCGGCGGCGACAGCACGCCCAGCGACGATACCGAGCCGACCCCGCTGCGCTGGCGCGACCCGCGCGTGCTGCGCTGGCACATCGTCGGCATCGTCGGCGGGCACGGGCAGGCGGCTTTGCTCGGCGTGATCGGCTTCCTCGTCATCGACCGGCTGAACGTCCCGCTCGCCCACGCCCAAGAAGCGATCGCCATCGTGCTGATGGCCGGCGCTGCGGCTTCTTTGCTCGCGCAATGGGGGCTGATCCCGCGCCTGCGGCTGGCGCCCGGCCAGCTCGTCCTGTGGGGCTCGGTGCTGGCCGCGGCGGGGACGATGATGACCGGCTTCGCTCAGTCGGTCTACGGAATCACGATCGGCTTCGCGCTCGCCTCGCTTGGCTTCGGCCTGTTCCGGCCGGGCTTCACCAGCGGCGCCTCGCTGGCGGTGGACCTGCACGAGCAGAACGCGGTCGCCGGCCAGGTCACGTCGGTGAACGGCCTCGCCTACATCGCCGGGGCGCCGCTCGCGGTCGCGCTCTACCAGGCCGCCGCGGTCGTGCCCTTCGCCGCGGTCGCCGTGCTGATGGTCGGCCTCGCCATCTGGTCGGCCGCGAAGCTTAGGGCTTTGTCCCCCGCGGCGTGAGCATGCCGGGCTGGATGAAGCCGATGCCGCTCGAGGCGCCGCGCGCCTCCTGCTTCAGATTGGCCTGGATCTGGTCGTACTCGCGCTCCATCTCGGGGGTCACCGAGGCACGAGTCTCGCCGAGCGCCCGCTCGAACTCGGCCATTGCGACCTCGCTCGCCTCGATCGAATCGCGCAGCGCGAAGAGGCCCGCGCGGCGGACGAGATCCTCCAGATCGGCGCCGGTGAAGCGCTCGCTCCGCTCGGCCAGGGCGTCGAGATCGACGTCCTTGGCGAGCGGCATGCCCTTGGTGTGGATACCGAGGATATGCCGCCGGCCGGCCGCATCGGGCACCGGCACGTAAATCAGCTCGTCGAACCGGCCGGGGCGGAGCAAGGCCGGATCGATCAGGTTCGGCCGGTTGGTGGCGCCGATGACGACGACCGACTGGAGCTCCTCGAGGCCGTCCATCTCGGCGAGGATGGTGTTGACGACGCGCTCGGTGACGTGGGGCTCGCCGAGGCCGCCGCCGCGGGCGGGAACCAGCGAATCCAGCTCGTCGATGAAGATCACCGTCGGCGCGACCTGGCGGGCGCGGGCGAACAGGCGGGCGATCTGCTGCTCGCTCTCGCCATACCATTTGGAGAGGACGTCCGACGCCTTGGTGGCGATGAAGTTCGCCTCCGCTTCGCGCGCGGTCGCTTTCGCCAGGAGCGTCTTGCCGGTGCCGGGCGGGCCGTAGAGCAGGAAGCCCTTGGCCGGGCGGACGCCCAGCCGGCGAAAGGCGTCGGGATGGCGCAGCGGCAGCTCGACGCCCTCGCGCAGCCGCTCGCGCGCCTCGTCGACCCCGCCGACATCGTCCCAGCCGATATTGGGCACCTGGACCATCACCTCGCGCATCGCCGAGGGCTGGACGCGCTTCAGCGCCTCCTCGAAATCCTTGCGCGTCACCGAGAGCGTGTCGAGCACCTCGGCCGGGATCGCCCCCGCCCCGTCGCTGAGGTCGAGCATCGGCATGATCCGCCGGACCGCCTCGATCGCCGCCTCGCGCACCAAAGCAGCAAGGTCGGCGCCGACGAAGCCGTAGGTCTGCTTGGCCAGGCTCGCGACGTCGACATCCGGCGCGAGCGGCATGCCGCGGGTGTGGATGCCGAGGATCTCGCGCCGCCCGTTCTCGTCGGGCACGCCGATCACGATCTCGCGGTCGAACCGGCCGGGCCGCCGCAGCGCCTCGTCGATCGCCTCGGGCCGGTTGGTCGCGGCGATGACGACCAGATTCTGCCGCGGCTCGAGGCCGTCGAGCAGGGTCAGCAGCTGAGCCACGAGGCGCTTCTCGGTCTCGCCCTGGACCTGGCCGCGCTTGGGTGCGATCGAATCGATCTCGTCGATGAAGATGATCGACGGCGCGGCGCCCGCCGCTTCCTCGAACAATTCGCGCAGGCGCTTTTCGGATTCGCCATAAGCGGCGCCCATGATCTCCGGGCCGGCGATGTGGAAGAAGTTCGCCTCGCTCTCGTTGGCGACCGCGCGGGCGAGCCGGGTCTTGCCGGTGCCGGGCGGTCCGTGGAGCAGCACGCCCTTGGGCGGATCGACGCCGAGCCGCTCGAAAATCTCGGGATAGCGAAGCGGCAGCTCGACCATTTCGCGCAGCTGGTCGATGGTCGAGCCGATGCCGCCGAGATCGTCATAGGTGACGTCGGCGCGGCGCTTCTCCTTGGCCTCGGTATATTCGGGGCGAAGCTCGATCTCGGTATTGGCGTCGATATGGACGATGCCCTTGGGCACGGTCGAGACGACGACCAGCCGGATTTCCTGGAGCGCGAAAGCCGGCGCCGAGAGCATCTGGCGCAGCTCGGGCGGGATGTCGCCGCGCGGCATCTGCTGCTGGCCGTGGGTGGCGACGACGTCGCCGGCGGTGAGCGGCTTCATGCCGAAGCTGCGCTTCAGCGCATGGGCCGAGCCGTGCAGCCGGAGATTCTTCTGGGCCGGTGCGAAGACGACCCGAGTCGCGGGCTTCGATTCGGATTTGCGGATCTCGACGAAGTCGCCGGCGCCCAATTCGGCATTGGCACGCTGGAGGCCGTCGAGGCGGATGATCTCCAGCCCCTCGTCCTCGGGATAGGGACCGACCGCGCGGGCCGGGGTGGAGCGCTTGCCGATCAGCTCGATCACGTCGCCCTCGGCGAGGCCCATATCGGCCATCAGCGCGCGCGGCAGCCGGGCGATGCCACGGCCGCTGTCCTCGGGCCGCATCGTCGCCACCTGAAGGCGCCGCGCCTTGCGTTCGTCGTCGGCCATCGGCTCACCTCTCCCGGAACGATTTGCCCCACATAGGACCGGCCAACGGATCGTCCAGCACAAGGTTCAAAAAAGTTGTGGGGGCGGAACAAAGCCCGGCGCTCCCTTTCGAGCGCCGACAAGAAAAAAGGGCCGGCCCGAAGGCCGACCCTGAAAAGTTTTTAGGAGAGGATGCCTGAAAGGCGCGATCTTTTTCGCGCTTGCACAGTTTTTGTGCAAGTGCGAAGAGAGCCCTTGCAGATGCAAGAATTGCATGCAGAGAACGACGCGTTTGCGTCCTAAACGTGGAGCGCAGGAAATGTGCGGCGCACAAATCGCGGCGCGATTGACGGGATATAGCCGGTGAAGCGGCTGCCGCCACTCACCGCGGTCGAAGCGTTCGTCGCGACGGCGCGGCTGGGCTCGGTCAAGGCCGCCGCCGAAGTGCTCGCTTTGTCCTCGCCGGCGCTGTCACGGCGGATCCAGTCGCTCGAGCGCCATGTCGGCAAGCCGTTGTTCGAGCGACGCCACCAGGCGGTCGCGCTCAACGCCGAAGGCGAGCAGTTGCTGGCGGAGATCGGCCCGGCGATCGACGCGCTCGGCCAGGCGATGGAGCGCGGCGCCGGGGCGCCCGAGATCATGCGTCTCAAGCTCGCCGCGTTGCCCTTGTTCGCCTCCTACCGGCTGATGCCGCGGCTGGGCGCGCTGAGGGCGCTCCATCCCGAGCTGCACATCGACATCGACACGCGGCCGCATGCGCTGGCGCGGCTCGACGAAGGGCTCGACGCGGCGATCGTGCTCGCCCGCGAGGTCGATCCGCCGCTCTATTCGGTCAAGCTTGGCGCGAACCGCGTCGTCGCCATCGCCGGCGAGCCGTTGAAGGGACTGAAGCATCCCTCCGAGATCGCCGGGGCGACGATCCTGCTCCACCGCGATCTGCCGGACGCGTTCGATTATTGGCGTGAGG
>Ga0190266_10000036_pt1 | contig 19350 bp, 19 predicted proteins | sample Popmic220T_FD_132448 | JGI IMG/M metagenome (GOLD analysis project Ga0190266, IMG submission 132448) | Populus adjacent soil microbial communities from riparian zone of Indian Creek, Utah, USA - 220 T | ecosystem: Environmental > Terrestrial > Soil > Riparian zone | place: USA: Utah | collected...
CAGACTGCTTGCCGCGAAGCCGTAGGCGATCACGCCCGCCGGCGGGAAGTGCATCGGATTGATGACGAGATAGCCGAGCAACGTCGCCACCGCGATGGCGATCAGCGCGCGGATCGCCTGGCCGCGCTCGGCCCGCTCGGCGCGCAGGAACGCGCTTTCCGTCTTCGGGTCCTCGAAACGCTGCAGCAGCAGGCCCATGGGCCAGGGAGGCTAGGAGGCTTGCTGCCCCAAGTCCATGGCGGCGGCCGCGGCATCCTTCAGCACCTTCATCGCCAGCCGCAAGGGATACGGGCCGTGGCTGATCCGCGCGACGCCGGCAGCCGCCGCGTCCGCGGCCGAAGGCGCGCCGGGGAAGGCGATGAAATTGACCGGCAGCGGCGAGGCTTTGCAGAAGCGCTCGAGCAATGCGAGGTCGGCAAGCAACGGCACGAAGACGCCGCTGGCCCCCGCATCGGCGAAGGCGCGGGCGCGCTCGAGACCCTGATCGACCAGGGCACTATCGTGCTTGTCGAGACCGGCCTTGAGATACAGATCCGTGCGCGCATTGATGAAGAAATCGGGCCCGACCGCTGAACGGATCGCGCGGATCCGCGCGGCCTGCAATTCGATCGGATGAAGGCCCTCGCCACCGACCACCTGATCCTCGAAATTGCAGCCCACGGCGCCGGTTTCCTTGAGCCGCGCGACATTGGCCGCTGCCGCCTCAGGCGCGACCGCATAGGCGCCCTCGAAGTCGACCGTGACCGGCAGCTCCACCGCGCCCACGACGCGCTCCGCATTGGCCAGCGCAAGCGCAAGGGGCATCTGCTCGCCGTCGGGAAAGCCGTTGGCATCGGCGACGGGATGGCTCCCGGTGGCGATCGCCTTGGCACCCGCCTCCGCGACGACTTTCGCGCTACCCGCGTCCCAAATGTTGTAGAGGATGACCGGATCGCCCGGCACGTGAAGCGCGGCGAACGCGCGAAAGGCTTCGGCCTGGTCCATCAATGGACGAAGCGCGCCACCACGTCGCGGTAGGAGCGGGAGACCTTCACCTGGCTGCCCGAGCCGAGCACGAGGAAGCATTCGCCGTTGGTGTGCGGCTTGACCTGCTTGACCTGGTCGAGATTGACGATTGTGCTGCGGTGGACGCGCTGGAAGCGGCGCGGGTCGAGGCGCTTCTCGAGGTCCTTCATCGTCTCGCGCAGGATCAAGGTGTTGTCGCCGGTATAGATGCACATGTAGTCGCCGGCCGCGTCGATCTTCTCGATGCTGTCGACGTCGACGCGAAAGATCTGGCCGCGGTCCTTGATGTTGATCATCTTCTCGTAGCGGTTGGAGCTGTGCGCGTCCTCGACGCCCTCGACATTCTCGGCCGCCTCGGGCGCGACTTCGGCGAGCACCTCCTTCAGCGCCGCCACCTCCTCGACGCCGCGTTTCTCGGAGAGGCGCACGCGAACCCGCTCCAACGTGTCGGCGAGGCGGGATTCATCGACCGGCTTCATCAGATAGTCGACCGCATCGGCCTCGAAGGCGCGCAACGCGTGGTCCGAATAGGCGGTCACGAAGACGAACAAGGGCGGTTCGACCTCCATCAGCCCCTGGATCACCGAGAAGCCGTCGAAGCCCGGCATCTGGATGTCGAGGAAGACGAGGTCCGGCTTGTGGGTCTTGATGCTCCTGATCGCTTCGCGCCCGTTCGAGCAGGTGTCGATGATCTCGACATCGTCGAACTTCTCGAGCCGCAATTGCAGGCCCTGGATGGCCAGCGTCTCGTCATCGACCAGGATGGTACGGATGGTCATTTCGGCTCCTCGGCTTCGATTTGATACGGGATTTCGATGAAAACGCGGAAGCCCCCTGTGATGTCCGACTGTGTCTCGAAGCGGTGATTGTCGCCATAGGCCTGCGCCAGACGGTCGCGAATGTTCGCCAGACCGACTCCGGTCGATTGCGCCGCGCGCGCCTGATACTGGGAGTCGGCGCCCGGCCCGGTGTCGCTGACGTTGATCAGCACCCGGTCGACGTCGCGGCGCACCTCGACTGAAATGTCGGCGCCCTCCTCTTGTGGCGTCACCGCATATTTGATCGCATTCTCGATCAGCGGCTGCAGCAGCAGCGAGGGAAGGTGGGCGCGCATCACCGTTTTGTCGACATCGAAATGCGTCCTCAGCCGTTCCTCGAAGCGCATCTTCTCGATTTCGAGATAGAGCTTCAGCGTCTCGATCTCCTGCGCCACCGTGACCATTCCGGTGCTCTCGTTGACGAGCGTGTAGCGCAGGAAGGAGGAAAGCCGCGAAAGCATCGCGTTGGCGCGGTCGGTCTGTTTGAGCAGCACCAGCGTCGAGATTGAATTGAGCGTGTTGAACAGGAAGTGCGGGTTGAGCTGGTAGCGCAGCATCGCCAGCTGGGCGTTCGACGCCTGGCTTTCGAGCCGCAGCAGCCGGTCCGATTGCGCCTCGAGCAGCAGGAAGAAGTTGATGCTGTAGTAGAGCGCGGACCAGGCGATGAGCAGCGAGACGGTGAACAGGATCGCGCCGAGGAGGCGGACGCCCTCGGGGCGGATCTCCGGGTTGACGAAGGTCGCGATGCTCCACGTCTCGATCGCCGAGAAGCCGGCCGCCGCGACGCCGACGAGCATGATCGTCCCGACCCAGGTGTAGACCGGCTTCATCTTGATCAGCCGGCGGTAGGCCGAAGCCATCAGCAAAGTGATCGAATAGCCGGTGGCGGTCAGCAGCGCGGTGTGGAGGACGTAGCTCCACACCTTGTCGCTCGAGAAATTGGAGAGGACGGAAAGGATTCGGAGCACGAAATAGCCGGCCCAGCCGGCCGATTGCAGAATCCAGAAGGCCCGGTCCTTGTCCTCGAAAAAGGGCTGGTCGCGCAGGCCGAAGGGCTTCCAGCTTCGCCGCTTCGGCGCGGGCGGCAGCGTGACATGCTCCGCGATCGGGACTGCGCTGTTACTCGCCATCTCTACCGGCGCTTATCTAGCGGCAGAGCGGCGCGGGGACCAGTAGGGATGACCCGCAGCTTGACTCTGTCGGGCAACAAGCGGAACATAAAGCGAACAAGAGAGTCCGAGTCGCATGAACGCTTCGTCCGCCAGGGACGCGCGTCTCGCCGCCCTGCGCGCCGAGATCAGCGCGATCGAAAGCGCCGGCTTCGCCGGTGGCGATCGGCCGTGCCTGGCCTTCGGCGTCGCGGAGGTTGATGCCCGGCTGGCCGGCGGCGGGCTGGCGGCCGGGCTGCACGAGGCCTCGGCGGCCGCGCCTTCGCTGGGCGACGAGGCGGCGGCAACCTTGTTCCTCGCTTCGATCGCCGCGCGCTTCTCGCGCCGGGAAGGCGCGGCGGGGCAGGTGCTCTGGGCGCTGGCGCGGCGCGATCTGTTCGCGCCCGGCCTCGCTCAGGCCGGGCTGACGCCCGATCGCCTGCTCTACGCCCAGTGCCGCAACGACGAAGAGGTGCTGGCGGTGATGGAGGAGGGGCTGCGCCACGGCGCGCTCGCCGCAGTGATCGGCGAGGCGGGCCGGGCCGGAATGGCGTCCCTGCGCCGTCTCCAGCTGGCTGCCGAGGAGGGCGGGACCGCGGCCCTGCTGCTGCGGCGCTGGCGCAAGGTCGGCGCCGATCCGCTTGGGCATCCTTCCGCGGCGCTCACCCGCTGGCGGATCGCCTGCGCGCCGTCCGCGCCTCTGCCGTTCGCGGCGGAGATCGGCGACGGCCTCGGTCGCGCCCGCTGGCAGGTCGCTCTGGTTCGCCAGCGCAGCGGCCCGCCGCATGAATGGTTATTGGAGGCTCCCGATGCCGAGGCTCGCCTCGCTCTGGCTGCCCGATCTGGCGATCGACCGGATCAGGCGGGCCGAGCGCCGCTCCCCCTCGCCGCCGACGTCCGCGCCCAGGCTGCCTGACTCCGATCGGGTGCTGCCGGAGCGCGGCGGCGGCTGGCGGCCCGGCGCGCGCTGGGCCCGCGAGGCGCAGCCGCAGGCGCTTGCATTGCGCCGGGCCGAGGGCGCGCTGGTCACCGCGCACCGGCAGGGCAACCGGAACCTGCTCGCCGCCGTCTGCCCGCGCTCGCGTGCGCTCGGGCTCGAGCCCGGCATGCCGCTCGCCAAGGCCCGCATCCTCGTCTCCGGCCTCGACGTGCGCGCGGCCGATCCCGAAGGCGACGCCGCCTGGCTCCGCCGTCTCGGCCTGTTCGCCGCCCGCCGCTGGACTCCGCGCGCCGCCGTCTCGGGCCCGGACGGGCTCTGGCTGGACCTGACCGGAGTTGCCCATCTCTTCGGCGGCGAGCGGACGATGTGCGCGCGTATCCTCGCCTTCTGCCGCCGCTTGGGCTTCACTGCCCGCATTGGCGTCGCCGGCACGACCGGCGCCGCCCACGCCCTCGCGCGCTTCGGGCCGGAGCCGCTCGCGCTCTGCCCCGGAGGCCGCGAAGGCGACGCCCTCGCGCTCATGCCGCTCGCCGCCTTGCGCCTCGACGACAAGCCTCTGGCGGCCGCCCGCCGCCTCGGCCTCGAGCGCATCGGCGAACTGGTCGCCATGCCCCGCGCCCCGCTCCAGCGCCGCTTCGGCAGCACCCTCCTCCTCCGCCTCGACCAGGCGCTAGGCCGCGCGCCCGAGCCGTTCGATCCGATCGTCCCGGAGGAGCCGCCCTCGGTCCTCCTCCGCTTCCAGGAGCCGATCGCCAGCCCCGAAGCGATCGCCGAAGCCTGCGCCGAAGCGGCGCGCCGCCTGGTCCCGCTGCTTGCCGAATCCGGCCTCGCCGCCCGCCGCCTCGTCCTGGCTCTCCAGATCGTCGACAATAGCGTTCAATATCAAACAATAAGCCTCGCAAAAGCGACCCGTGACGGCGATCATCTGCGGCAACTCCTCTGCGCGATGATCGAGAAGATCGAGCCCGGCTTCGGCATCGAGCGCCTCCGCCTGATCGCCGCGCGCGTCGAGCCGCTCGGCGCCGAGCCAATCCCCGGCGCGATGGCCGGCGAAAGGCCCGTCCCCGATCTCGCCGCCTTGGTCGATCGCCTCGCCGTCCGCCTCGGCGCGCGCCGCATCCACCGCCTGACGGCCCTCGAAAGCGACCTCCCCGAGCGCAGCGTCGCTCGCGCCGGCCCGCTCACTGCGCCCGCCGCCTGGCCCGGCTGGCCCCGCCCCGTCTGCCTGCTCTATCCGCCCGAGCCGGTCGAGCAGGTGCTCTCGACCGTTCCCGACGGCCCGCCGCGCCGCTTCCGCTGGCGCGGCCGGGTTCATCAGATCGCCGCCGCCGACGGCCCCGAACGCGTTTACGGCGAATGGTGGCGCCACGAGAGCGAGCGGGCCGCCGTGCGCGACTATTTCCAAGTCGAGGATGTCGAAGGCGCCCGTTTCTGGCTCTACCGCAGCGGCGACAGCGAGGATCCGGCTACCGGCGACACAAGCTGGTACCTGCACGGGGTCTTCGCATGACCTATGTCGAGCTCCAGGCCGCGAGCCATTTCAGCTTCCTGCGCGGCGTCTCCAGCGCCGAGGCGCTGTTCATGGCCTCCCACAGGCTCGGCTACCGGGCGCTGGGCCTCGCGGACTGCAACACGGTCGGCGGGCTGATCAAGGGGCTCAGGGCGGCGGACGCGACCGGCGTCCGTTTGGTCGCCGGCTGCCGGCTCGATTTGATGGACGGTTCCGCGTTGCTGGTCTGGCCCGAGGACCGCGCCGCCTGGTCCCGGCTGACGCGCCTGCTCAGCACCGGCAAAAGCCGCGCCGACCGCAGGAAGGGCGAGAAGGGGCAATGCTTCCTCCATTGGGAGGATGTCGCCGCCTGGGGCCAGGGGTTGGTCGCCGCCCTGGTCCCCGATGAGGCGGACCATCTGACCGCCGTCGCGCTCGCCCAGATGGCCGACATTTTCGGGCCTCGCGGCCATCTCGCGCTCACCCACCGCCGCCGCCCCGGCGAGCTGAAGCGCCTCCACGCGCTCGACGCGCTGGCCCGCCGCCACGGCCTCAGGAGCCTCGCCACCGGGGACGTGCTCTACGACGGCCCCGACAAGCGCATGCTTCACGACGTGGTCACCGCGATCCGCGCGCATTGCACGATCGACGAGCTCGGCTTCCGCCGCGAGCGCTTCGCCGATCGCTATTTGAAGGCGCCGTGGGAGATGGAGCGCCGCTTCCGCGCCTTCCCGGACGCGATCCGGGCCAGCGCCGATATCGCCGAACGCTGCACCTTCAGTCTGCGCGAGCTCAGCTACCAATATCCCGCCGAGGTGGTGATGTCGGGCCGAACGCCGCAGCAGGCGTTGGAGCGGCTGACCCGCGATGCGCTCGTCGCCAAATTCCCCGAAGGCGCGCCGAAGGACTATGCTGGCCTGCTCGAGCACGAGCTTCGGCTGGTCGGGAAGCTCGGCTACGCGCCCTATTTCCTCACCGTCAATTCGGTCGTCCAGTTCGCCCGGAGCCAGCAGATCCTCTGCCAGGGGCGGGGTTCGGCGGCCAATTCGATGATCTGCTATTTGCTCGGGATCACTTCGATCGACCCGATCAAGCACACGTTGCTGTTCGAGCGCTTCATCTCGGAGAACCGGAACGAGCCGCCCGACATCGACGTCGATTTCGAGCATGAGCGTCGCGAAGAGGTGATCCAGTGGATCTATGAGAATTACGGCCACGATCATGCCGCGTTGACGGCGGTCGTCAGCCGCTACCGCACGCGCGGCGCGGTGCGCGAGGTGGGCAAGGCGCTGGGGCTTTCAGAGGACGTGACCGCGACCCTTTCCGCCCAGGTCTGGGGCTGGTCGAACGAGGGCGTCGCGGAACAGCATGTCGAGGAGCTGGGCCTCGATAAAGACGACCCGCGCCTCGCGCTGACGCTCGAGCTGAGCCGCCAGCTGATCGATACGCCGCGCCATTTGAGCCAGCATCCGGGCGGCTTCGTCCTCACCCACGACCGGCTCGACGATCTCGTCCCGATCGAGCCGGCGGCGATGGTCGATCGCCGGGTGATCGAATGGGAGAAGGACGATCTCGAGGAGCTGAAGATCATGAAGCTCGACGTGCTTGGCCTCGGCATGCTGGGCTGCATGCGCCGCGCGTTTGATCTGTTGCGGGCGCACAAGTCGCTGGACATGAATCTCTGGTCCGATGCGCTGCAGCAGGATGATCCTTCAGTCTATGCGATGATCCAGAAGGCCGACACGATCGGCACTTTCCAGATCGAAAGCCGGGCGCAGATGTCGATGCTGCCGCGGCTGAAGCCGAAGCGATTCTACGACATCGTCATCCAGGTCGCGATCGTCCGCCCCGGCCCGATCCAGGGCGACATGGTCCACCCCTATTTGCGGCGGCGCGAGGGGAAGGAGGCGCCCGAATATCCCAAGCCGGAGCTCAAGGCCGTGCTCGAAAAGACGCTTGGCGTGCCGCTCTTCCAGGAGCAGGCGATGAACGTGGCGATCGTCGGTGCCGGCTTCACCCCGGCCGAGGCCGATGCGCTGCGCCGCTCGATGGCCACGTTCAAGTCGACCGACGGGGTCAGCAAGTTCCGCGCGCCGATGATCGAGGGGATGCTGAAAAACGGCTACACGCGCGATTTCGCCGAGCGCACGTTCAAGCAGATCGAGGGCTTCGGCAGCTACGGATTTCCCGAAAGCCATGCGGCGAGCTTCGCCAAAATCGCTTACGCCTCATCCTGGATGAAATGCCATCATCCCGACGTCTTCTGCGCGGCGATCCTCAACGCGCAGCCGATGGGCTTTTACGGCGTCGCCCAGCTCGTCCGCGACGCGCGCGATCATGGCGTCGAGGTGCGGCCGGTCTCCATCAACGCCAGCCGCTGGGATTGCACTTTGGAGGAGGGAAGCAGGCCCTGCCTCTCCGTCCGCCTCGGCCTCCGCATGGTGAAGGGCCTCGCCAACGATCATGGCGCGCGGATCGCGGCGGCGGCGATGGAAGCGCCCTTCGCCTCGATCGAGGAGGTGCTGGAGCGAACCGGCGTGCCCGCGGCCGCGCTGGAAAAGCTCGCCGACGCCGATGCCTTCCACTGTCTCGGGTTCGACCGACGGGCGGCCTTGTGGCGGGTGCGGGGACTGGGCGGCGCGTCGCTGCCGTTGTTCGCCGCCGCGGAGGCGCGCGGGCAGGAGCCCGAAGTGGCGCTGGCGCCAATGAGCGACGGGCGCGAGGTGGTCGAGGATTATCGCGCGCTTCAACTCTCGCTGCGCAGCCACCCGCTCGCCTTTCTTCGCTCGGAGCTGGAGCGCCGGGGCGTGACGCCGGCCGGCCGGCTCTCCCGCCTCAAGGACGGCGCCAGGGTCCATGTCGCCGGCATCGTCCTCATCCGTCAGCGGCCGGGCAAGGGCAACGTCACCTTCATGACGCTAGAGGATGAGACCGGCATCGCCAACGCGATTCTCTGGCAGCGCATCTTCGACGGCCACCGGCGGATCGTGCTCGCCTCGGCAATGGTCGGCGTGCATGGCGTCCTGCAGCGGGAAGGCCTCGTCACCCATATCGTCGCCGACCGGCTCGAGGATCTGACGCCATTGCTGCATCAGGTCGGCGCGATGCAATTCCCCCATCGCCCGAACCCGGCCGACGGCGCCCGCAATGGCGGCCGCGATCCCCGCGAGGAGCGCGCGCATTCCCTGTCCCTGCCCGTCTCGCCCGATGGCGGGCTGCGCATAAAATCGCGCAATTTCCATTGAGTTTCGGTTCCTCCCGCCTAAACGCTCCGGACCCCCAGCGGAGTCGTTCCATGCGTAGCTTCATCCTCGCCGCCGTCTTGATCGCCGCACCGGCGGCCGCCCAGCAGCAGCCCCGGCTCGGCCAGCGGACGACCTCGCCCGAGGCGATGGTCGCGCAGATGAACCGGGCGTCGCCCGAGGACGAGATGCGCGAGCAGATCGCCGCGGCTGAGGCGCATCCCCTCGGCAGCGCCCAAAATCCGATCCGCGTCGCCGGCCCCGACGGCGAGCGCGCCTATCTCGCGCGGCTGCGCTGCCCCGGCGGCTCCGTGCCGCGCATCGGTCCGCGCGGCGAGGGCGGCGTCGGCGCCTATGGCTCGGTGGTTTCAGCCTACGAACTCGGCTGCGGTGACAGCATCAGCCGCCTGCTCTTCGACATCTACCAGGAGGAGCATGTCGAAACCCGCGCCCCCGCCGGCTTCAACTACGTAAACTAGGCGGCGATGGTTCGGGGGGCGCTGCGCTGGCTGGGGACGGGGCTCCTCTTCGCGCTCGTCGCCATCTGCTTCGCGCCGACGCTGGTCCCGCCTTTCCTCGACCGGATCTATTACCGCGGCCCGGCGAGCGACCATTTCGACGGCCGGCACTTCTTCAACCCCGATCGCCCGACGCCGGGCCGGCTCGATCCGCGCCGCTTCCTGAACCACTGGGCAAGCGGCGATCGGGCCCCCTGGCCAGACCATATTCCGGTCACACCCACAATCCCGCCGCGCCGCGTCGCGGGGCGCGAGATGGTGGTCACCTGGATCGGTCACTCAACCGTTTTGGTCCAGACCGCAGGCCTCAACATCCTCACCGATCCGATTTGGTCGGAGCGCGCCTCGCCCTTCTCGTTCATCGGTCCGGTTCGAGCCCGCGCGCCGGGCGTGCGTTTCGAAGACCTGCCGAAGATCGACCTCGTCGTCGTCAGCCACAACCATTACGACCATATGGACCTGCCGACGCTGAGGCGCCTGTGGGATCGCGACCGGCCGGCGATCGTCACCAGCCTTGGTAACGACGCGATCCTGCGCGGCGCCGGGATCGAGGCGGTCGCGCGCGACTGGGGCGGGGCGGTCGCGATCAGCTCCGGCGTCAATGTCGTCGTCGAGCGCAACTTTCATTGGGGTTCGCGCTGGGGCTCCGACCGTAACCGCGCGCTCTGGTCGGCCTTCACCATCTACACCCCGTCCGGGACCATCTTCTTCGCCGGCGACACGGGCTGGGGCACGGGCGCCTGGGCGCGCGCGGCGGCGCGGCGCGGCCCCTATCGCCTCGCCATCCTCCCGGTCGGGGCGTACCGCCCGCGTGAGATGATGCGGGAGAGCCACATCAACCCGCAGGAGGCATACCGCGTCTTCGAGATGCTGAATCCGGTGCGTGCGCTTGGCGTCCATTGGGGCACGTTCCAGCTGAGCTTCGAGGGGCCGAACGATCCGCCGCGCGAAATCGCCGAATTGAATCGCGCCCGCCATGCCGCCCCGGGCCGTTTCGTCACGACCGAGCCGGGGCGGAGCTTTCGGGTGCCGGAACGATGAGCTTCAGCGCCTTCGGCCGGATCCGGTAGCGCAGCGGCAGCTCCATCCGCACCGTCTCGCCGTCCACGGCAATGGTCAGCGTCTCGCGGCTGGAGGAAACTTCCGCCTCCTTCACATAAGCGGTGACGAAATCGCGCTGCTGGTCGAGTTTTCCGAAGATTCCGCGGATTCCGGCCCAGAACAGATGGGCTCGGCCGCGGGCGCGGATCGCGTAGAGGCACAGCTCGCCCCGGTCGAGCGCCTCGCGCTGGCCCAGAGAGAACAGGTTCACTTGGTAGCGGTTGTTGCCGACGAACAGCAAAGGCGTGCGCACCGGCTCGTCCAGCCCCTCGGCGCTGACCCAGAGGCGCAGCCGGCGAAAGGAGCGCAGCGTATCGAGGCTGGCCGAAAGCATCGCCATGCGCTTGGATCGCCCGAGCCGGCCCTGCTCCACCTCGCGCAGCCGCACCATGTCCGGATAGAGGCCGACCGAGCTGTTGTTGACGAAGACGCGGCCATTCACCTCGGCAAGGTCGATCGCCTGGACATGCCCCGCGGCGATCACGGCCGCGGCCTCGTCGAGCCCGGCCGGAATCCCCGCATCGCGCGCGAGATGGTTGAGTGTGCCCAAAGGCAGGATGCCGAGCGGCCGTCCGCTATCGGCAAGGTGGCCCGCAGCGCAGCTCAAAGTGCCGTCGCCGCCCCCGGCGACCAGCGCATCCAGGCCCGGAGCCCGCGCGCCCTCGCTCAGCGCGTCGAAGATATCGTCCGGCTCGGTCATCCGCACGTCGGCGTCGACTCCGGCCTTCTCGAAGGCCGCTTCGATCTGGTCTTCCTGATCTTCGCCGCCGGCTTTCAGGGTGCCGCCGTGCCGATTGACGATCACCCGCACTTTCATCGAGGACTAGCCTTTGTTGCTCAGGCAGGTCCAATCCTGAAGGCGCACAGCTTGTTCCCCTCCGGGTCGCGGAAATAGGCGCCGTAGAAGGCCTGATCGCCTTCCTCGCCCCTCAGGCCCGGCGGCCCTTCGTCGCTGCCGCCGAGTTCGATCGCCCTGGCGTAGAGGGCGTCGACCTTCTCGCGCGTGTCGAGCACGAGTGCCGTCATATTGCCGTTGCCCGGAGTGGCCGCCTCGCCGTTGAAGGGCTTGGTGATGGCCACCGCCGGGCGCCCCCAGGCGGTGCCGTACATGGTGAAATTCTCGCCGAATTCCATCAGCCTGCCGGCCCCGATCGACCCGAACAAGGCGTCGTAATAAGCGCGTGCCTTTTCGAGGTCGTTGCTGCCGAGCGTCACATAGCCGATCATTGCGCGTTCTGCCCTTCCGCTCCGGCCGCCTGCGGCGTGCAGTCGCCGGTCCGGCGGGCCGTCACTCGCGCGTCGATCACGGAATCGCCCTCGGTGGTGAGGTTGGTGCGCAGGTTGCGGCGGAATTCGGCGGTGTCGCCCTGATAGGTGCCTTCGGCGGCCATGGTGATGTCACCGGCCAGCCCGTCGCGGCGGCAGCTCATCGTCACGTTCAGGCGGCCGTTGCGGGCATAATAAGTGCCGTAGGTACAGCGATAGCCTTCGCCCGCGAAAAAGGCGCTCGGCAGCTGGTGCCCTTCGGCGGCGCAGACGCTGTTCGTGGCTCTCGTGCCCACCGGTGTGTTGAGCCGCGGAGCCTCGGTGTCGACCTTGGCCAGGCTGGTGACCTCGGAAGTCAGTTCCCACTGCCCGGCCGGCGGCAGGGCCGCGGCCGGCTGCGCCTTGTTCTCGGCCGGTGTCTCGCCGCACGAAGCGGCGAGGATGATGAACGGAATCACTGCCAGTGCACGCATCCCCCGTCTCCCCCATTATTTGGGGCATCCTAGCGGGCGCCGGCGAGGATTTGAAGCGGCGTCTCTCAGCCCGTGCTGTTGCCGGCGGCCGCAGGAGCGGATGTGCAGTCGCCCGTGCGTCGCCCGCTGAGATTGCCGGTGAGGCGCACGGTCTGCGGGCCCGGGGTGTTCGGCGGCGCGTGCATCTCCTGGTTGATCCGCGCCTGCATCGTCGTGGCGGTATAGCTGCCGTCCATGTTCATGCTCATCGTTCCGCGCGCCGTCTGGCAGGTCGCGTGAATCCGGATCGTGCCGCCGGCGAAGGTGTTCTCGCTCATCGTGCAGCCCGTATTGTCGCCGTTGGGGTTCATCATCCGGTTGCCGGGATGGGCTGCTTCCTCGGGCGTCATGCAGGCGGAGCTGGTCTGCGGCTGGCTCATCATTGCCCGCATCGGCGCGACCATCGCCTCGGGCGCGCCCGGGACCTCGATCGAGCTGAACTGGATGGTCGTCTCCCATTGGCCGGGCTGGAGCGAGACGGCACTGCCCGAGCAGGCGGCGCAGAGCACGAGCGTCGGAGCGAAGAGGGCAAGCTTTTTCATGGATCGTTCCCCTGTTCGGGTGGCCCGGGGAGTCGCCACCTCGGCCCAAGTGTGTCGCAATCGCGCCGCGGAGGCAATCGAAGTTGCGGAGTGGAGCCGGCGCGACCATATCGCTGCGGCATGGCGATCACCATCCGCACCAGCCTCGAAGAGCCCGAAACCGGCCAGGCCTTCGTGCCCCACCGCCCCGAGCGCCCGGACAAGGCCGAAGGCGGCAAGGCGTTCAGGCTCGTCTCGGATTACCAGCCGGCGGGCGATCAGCCGCAGGCGATCGCCGAGCTGGTCGAGCAGATCCGCGAGGGCGAAAAGACCCAGGTGCTGCTCGGCGTCACCGGCTCGGGCAAGACCTACACCGCCGCGCAGGTGATCGAGACACTGCAGCGGCCCGCTCTGGTGCTCGCCCCCAACAAGATCCTGGCGGCCCAGCTCTACGGGGAGTTCAAGAGCTTCTTTCCCGACAATGCGGTGGAGTTCTTCGTCTCCTATTACGATTACTACCAGCCCGAGGCCTATGTGCCGCGCTCCGACACGTACATCGAGAAGGAAAGCTCGGTGAACGAGGCGATCGACCGCATGCGGCATTCGGCGACGCGCTCGCTGCTCGAGCGCGACGACGTGATCATCGTCGCCTCGGTCTCCTGCATCTACGGCATCGGCTCGGTCGAGACCTATTCGGCGATGATCTTCGACCTGAAGAAGGGCCAGACCGTCGACCAGCGCGAGATCGTCCGAAAGCTCGTCGCGCTCCAGTACAAGCGCAACGACCAGGCCTTTGCCCGCGGCAATTTCCGCGTCCGCGGCGACAATCTGGAGATTTTCCCCTCGCACTACGAGGACAGCGCCTGGCGGATCGCCTTCTTCGGCGACGAGATCGAGGAGATCGTCGAGTTCGATCCGCTGACCGGCAAGAAGGTGGCGGCGCTGGACTATGTCCGCGTCTATGCGAACTCGCACTACGTCACGCCCGGCCCGACGCTGAAGCAGGCGATGGAGGCGATCCGCTTCGAGCTGACCGAGCGGCTCAAGGAATTGGAGGCGGAAGGCCGGCTGCTGGAGGCGCAGCGGCTCGAGCAGCGCACCAATTTCGACCTCGAGATGATCGCCGCCACCGGCAGTTGCGCGGGAATCGAGAATTATTCGCGCTTTCTCACCGGGCGCCTGCCGGGCGAGCCGCCGCCGACCTTGTTCGAATATCTGCCCGAGAACGCTCTGCTGTTCGTCGATGAGAGTCACCAGACGGTGCCGCAGATCGGCGCGATGGCGCGCGGCGACCATCGCCGCAAGCTGACGCTCGCCGAATATGGCTTCCGCCTGCCGTCGTGCATCGACAACCGCCCGCTGCGCTTCAACGAATGGGACGTGATGCGGCCGCAGACGGTCGCCGTCTCGGCCACGCCCGGCCCGTGGGAGCTCGACCAGACCAGCGGCGTCTTCGTCGAGCAGGTGATCCGCCCGACCGGCCTGATCGACCCCCCGGTCGAGATCAAGCCCGTCGAGGACCAGGTCGACGATTTGATCGTCGAGGCCAAGGCGACCGCCGCCAAGGGCTACCGCACATTGGTCACGACGCTGACCAAGCGGATGGCCGAGGACCTCACCGAATTCCTCCACGAGGCGGGCCTTCGCGTGCGCTACATGCACTCCGACGTGGAGACGCTGGAGCGGATCGAGCTGATCCGCGATCTGCGCCTCGGCGTCTACGACGTGCTCGTCGGCATCAACCTGCTGCGCGAGGGCCTCGACATCCCCGAATGCGGTCTGGTCGCGATCCTCGATGCGGACAAGGAGGGTTTCCTCCGCTCCGAAACTTCGCTGATCCAGACGATTGGCCGCGCCGCGCGCAACGTCGAGGGCAAGGTCATCCTCTACGCCGACCGGATGACAGGCTCGATGGAGCGCGCGCTCAACGAGACCAACCGGCGGCGCGAGAAGCAGGAGGCGTACAATGCCGAGCACGGTATCACGCCGACCACGATCAAGCGCAACATCGCCGACATCCTCGCCGACGTCTCCAACCGCGACAGCGTGATGGTCGAGACCGGCGACGAGGACGCGCCCCATCTCGTCGGCCACAATCTGCGCGCCTATCTCGAGGATATCGAGAAGCGCATGCGCAAGGCCGCGGCCGACCTCGAATTCGAGGAAGCCGGCCGCCTGCGCGACGAGATCCGGCGGCTGGAAGCGGGCGAGCTCGGGCTGGCGACGGAGCAGAGCCGGGCGCCGGTGATCGGCAACGCGACCGAGGGCAAGCCGGGGACGCGCAAGGGCCGCTATGGCAAGGTGCAGCGCAAATGGGGCGGGCGCCGCTGAGCGGCTGCGAATTGCGCCTCCCACTCCGCCGCAAAAGCGCGCTATGGCGAGGGCCGCTCGCTTTCGACAAGGATTCGCTCATGCTCCGCCGCGCTCTGCCCGTCCTGATCGTCCTCACCGCCGGCTGCGCCCGCTCCGAGGATGCGACCGTCGTCGCGGCGGACACCAATCAGGGGCAGACGGTCGAGCGGGTCCGGCCCGACCTCGATGCGGACGAGCCGGCGCTCGGCCAGTGGCGCGAGGCGCTGCAAGGCGAGCAAAGGGTGATCGAGTTCGGTCCCTCGGGCGCCCCGCCGCTGTTCAGCATCGGGTGCGACCCACGGCGCGGCGTGGTCGTCCAGCGGCACGGGCTGGAATCGACCGGCGACCTGCCGGTGATGCTGGTCACGTCCGGCAGCGAGACGCGCCGGCTCGCGGTCACCGGCGGCGACGGGCCGATCCCGATGCTGCGCGCAACGGTGAACGGAGCCGATCCGCTCGTCGCGAGCATCGGCCGAGGCACCGAGCCGATCACTGTCAGGATCGGCGATTCACCGCCGCTGATCCTGCCTCCGAGCCCCGTGGTGGGAACCTATCTCTCGCGTTGCGCCGGGGGCGAATTGCCGGCGCCGAGGTCCGAGGCGGTCGCCAACAGCGCGGCCACCACCAATGCGGCGGCCGCCAATGCCGTCGACGCGGGCGACTGAGCGCACATGAAGGGCGTCCTGCGCACCGGCGCGGCCTTGGCCGGACTCGCGGCGCTGGCCGCCTGCGTCTCAGCGCCTGCGCCACCCGCACCGCCGCCGCCAGCGCCGGCCCCTGCTCCGGTTCCGCCCGCGCCCCCGCCGGCGCCGCCGGGATCCTGGGAAGACGGCACGCTAACCGCCGGCGATTGGCGTTATGCCGAGAGCCCGAGGCCGCGGGCGACCTACGGAGACGCGGTTCCCGTTCTCACCATCGAATGCACCGCCGATCGCCAGATCCGCTTTGTCCGCGCGAGCGCGGGGAGCGGCGCCGGCACGCTTGCGGTCCGCACCACTCTGGGCGAGCGCAGCCTCCCGGCATCGGTCGGCCCGGACGGGGCGAGCGCCACTCTCGCACCGGCCGATCCGCTGCTCGACCAGATCGCGTTCAGCCGCGGCCGCTTTCTCGTCCATGTCGAGGGGCAGGCCGATCTCGTCTTGCCCACCTGGCCCGAGCCGGCGCGGGTGATCGAGGATTGCCGCGGGCAATAAAAAAGCCGCCCAAGCGGGCGGCGCGAAGCATGGAATCCTAGCTTCAAAATATTTGAAATCAAGACTTGATCGTCGATTCGGCGCGACTCATACATGAGTCGTGCTCAACATAGCGAAAGGAGGTGATCCGATGTCTCATGGTTCAGCAGAGAGGTCGGTCAAGTCCGTTCGGGGGTCGAAAGCCTAGCTTTCCAGTGACTTCCGGGCAGTCGGCTTCCGGCCGCTGACCATGTCGAGAGGCCGCCGCGGAACCTTCGCGGTGGCCTTTCGCTTGTCCTGCGAGGAGCAGGCGATGAGCGATGACAAGAAGCGTGGATCGGGCCACCCGTTGCCCCACAGCGCCGAAGCGCATAGCGGCGAGGTCCCCGAGCATCTGGTCCGCGAAAAGGGCCTCGGCGAGGACGCACAAGAGGCGTCCCAGGCGGAGAGCGACTTGGTCGGCCCGGACGGCGAGACCTATGGGCTGAAGCCCGATCAGGCGGCGCATCAGGATCGCGGCCAGGGCTGGATCGAGAAAGAAGACGGCGGGTCCTGACGGAACTGTTCCCGCCTTGGCGTGTCTGTTACGGAGAAGATACGAACACAGGAGCATTTCTCATGGTTCAGAAGAAAACCAATCAATCGTCCGACCGAATTCCCGACGCACTGCGCGAGGCCGGACGGAGGGCCGCCGATCTGGCGCAGAACCCGGTGGCGCGCAGCCTGCTCGCCGCGGGCCTGGTGACCGCGGCGGCCGCGCTGGCCGCCAACAAGAACGTGCGCGACACCGCGCGCAAGACGGCCCGCTCCGCCCAGGACGCGGCTGAAGCGGCCGCCGATGCCGCCGCCGAAAGCGCCAACAAGATCGGCGCGGCGATGATCAATGCCGCGACCGAGGCGGTGCGGCGGATGATGGGCGATCTCCAGGGTGCGGAGCCGGCCGCCGCCGGCGCTGCCGCCAAACCGAAGGGCCGCAAGGCGCCCGGCAAGAAGGCCGCCAAGCGCGGCGGCTCGAAATCGAGCGCCAAGGCTTCCGCCAAGGCGGCCAAGCCGGCCGCCGCCAAATCCGCCAAGGCCAAGCCTGCCGCGTCCAAGGCCGCGCGCCCTGCGGCGAAGCGAACCTCGTCCGCCAAGAAGCCGGCGGCGCGCAAGGCCCCCGCCGGCAGCAAACCCGCAAACGCTTCCTGAGCGCAGCAAGTCAAAGAAAAGGGGCGCTCCGTCGCGGGAGCGCCCCTTCTTCTAGGGTCAAAGCCTGATTAGCGGCAGTGGCGGGTCGAGCGGCTCCTCTGCACCTCGCGGCCGATCAGCGCGCCGGCAGCGGCGCCGAGGATCGTGCCGGTGGCGCGGTGGCGACCGCCATCGAGCGAGCGGCCAATCAGCGCGCCCGCGGCGCCGCCGACAATGAGGCCGGTCGTGCCGTTCGAGCGGCGGCAATGATAACGGCCGTCCTGCCCGCGCCAGGTCGGGCCGACATAATTGCCGTTGCGGTCGTAATAGCGGCTCTGCGCCTCCGCCGGGGCGGCGGGCAGCGCGAAGGTGGCGGGAACCGCCATGGTCGTCGCCGAGACGGCGAGGATGAGATTACGCATGATTCTACTCCCTTTGAAATCCATCTGTCTCACCAACGCCCTCGTGATGGGGCGGGTTGCATGAACCTAAAACAACGAGCGCGCCCCTCTGCGGCAAGGCGTGGCTGGACGGGGACGGCCGCGCCGCGTAGAGGCGGCTCCGCACCCCCCAGGAAAGCTTCAGTGTGTCGAATGTAACCGTGATCGGCGGCCAGTGGGGCGATGAGGGCAAGGGCAAGATCGTCGACTGGCTCGCCAGCCGCGCCGACGTCGTCGCCCGCTTCCAGGGTGGCCACAATGCCGGCCACACGCTCGTCGTCGGGGACCAGACCTACAAATTGTCGCTGCTGCCCTCGGGGATCGTGCGCGGCACGCTCTCGGTGATCGGCAATGGCGTGGTGCTCGATCCCTGGGCGCTGAGGGACGAGGTCGAGAAGCTGCGCGGGCAGGGGGTCGAGATCACGCCCGACAACCTCCAGATCGCCGATACCTGCCCGCTCATCCTGCCCTTCCACCGCGATCTCGACGCCTTGCGCGAGGACGCGTCGGGCGCGGGCAAGATCGGCACCACGCGCCGCGGCATCGGCCCGGCCTATGAGGACAAGGTCGGCCGTCGCGCGATCCGCGTCTGCGATCTCGCCCATCTCGGCGCGCTGGGCCCTCAGCTCGACCGCATCTGTGCCCATCACGACGCGCTGCGCGCCGGCTTCGGCAAGAAGGGCATCGATCGGGCCCGGCTCGAGCGCGATCTGGGCGAGATCGCCGATTTCGTGCTCCAGTTCGCCCGGCCGGTCTGGAAGACGCTGGGCGAGGCGCACGGGCGCGGGCGGCGGATCCTGTTCGAAGGCGCGCAGGGCGTGCTGCTCGACGTCGATCACGGCACCTATCCCTTCGTGACCTCGTCCAACACAATCGCCGGCACCGCCGCCGGAGGCACCGGCCTTGGGCCCTCCGCGGCCGGCTTCGTGCTCGGCATCGTCAAGGCTTACACGACCCGGGTCGGCTCGGGGCCGTTTCCAACCGAGCTCGACGACGAGATCGGCCAGCGGCTTGGCGAGCGCGGGCGCGAGTTCGGCACGGTGACGGGGCGCAAGCGCCGCTGCGGCTGGTTCGACGCGGTTCTCGTCCGCCAATCCTGCGCCGTCTCAGGGGTTACCGGTATTGCGCTGACCAAGCTCGACGTGCTCGACGGGCTCGAGGAGATCCGTATTTGCACGGGCTACACATTGGCGGACCGCACGCTCGACCATTTCCCCGCCCACGCTGCCGATCAGGCGGCGGTGGTGCCGGTTTACGAAACGATGGCGGGCTGGAGCGAATCCACCGCCGGGGCGCGCAGCTGGCGGCAATTGCCGGCCCAGGCGATCAAGTACATCCGGCGCATCGAGGAACTGATCGCGTGCCCCGTCGCTTTGGTTTCGACCAGTCCCGAGCGAGAAGATACGATCCTGGTCCGCGATCCCTTTGCACAGTGAGTGTATGATTATGCAGGTTCAAGCATGACGACGCGTGAAGCCACCTCGCTCCTGCCGCGCGCCGGTCAAACGCCGGTGATCGGCGCCGCGGGCCGCAGCCTCGCCGACTGGGCGACATTGCTCGCCTTCGGTGCAATCCAGTGGCCCTGGCTCCTGCGCAGTCTTCATGGCGGCCGCCTCGCCGACAAGCATGCGCTGCTCGACCGGCTCGACCTCCCTTATG
>Ga0190266_10000037_pt1 | contig 19005 bp, 19 predicted proteins | sample Popmic220T_FD_132448 | JGI IMG/M metagenome (GOLD analysis project Ga0190266, IMG submission 132448) | Populus adjacent soil microbial communities from riparian zone of Indian Creek, Utah, USA - 220 T | ecosystem: Environmental > Terrestrial > Soil > Riparian zone | place: USA: Utah | collected...
ATATGTCGAATAAATTTAAGGCGATGGATGACGCCTTGAACATTTCCTACGATCGCTTCATCCGCACCACGGAGACGGATCATCACCGCGCCAGTCAGGCGATCTGGCAGGCCATGGCGGAGAAGGGCGACATCTATCTCGGCCGCTACGAAGGCTGGTACTCGGTCCGCGACGAGGCCTATTATGCCGAGGACGAGCTGGTCGTCGCGACCAGCGGCGACAAGCTCTCGCCCCAGGGTACTGAGGTCGAATGGACCGTCGAGGAGAGCTGGTTTTTCCGCCTCTCCGCCTATCAGGACAAATTGCTCGCCCATTATGAGGCCGATCCCGACTTCATTCGCCCGGCCACGCGCCGCAACGAGGTGATGCGCTTCGTCGAGGGCGGGCTCGCCGACCTCTCCATTTCGCGCACCAGCTTCGATTGGGGGGTGAAGGTCCCGGGCAGCGCCAATCACGTCATGTACGTCTGGCTTGACGCCCTGACCAATTATCTCACTGGCGTCGGTTATCCTGATAATACAGATAATTATAAGAGGTTCTGGCCCGCCGATATTCACATCATCGGCAAGGATGTCGTGCGCTTCCACGCGGTCTACTGGCCCGCCTTCCTGATGTCCGCCGGCATCCCCTTGCCGAAACAGGTGTTCGGCCACGGCTTCCTGCTCAGCCGCGGCGAGAAAATGTCGAAATCGGTCGGCAACGTCGTCGATCCGATGGCGCTGGCGCGGCTCTTCGGCGTGGACTCGCTGCGCTACTTCCTGCTGCGTGAAGTGCCCTTCGGGCAGGACGGGAGTTATGACGAGGAGGCGATCGTCACCCGCTGCAACGCCGATCTCGCCAACGGTCTCGGAAATCTCGCCCAGCGCAGCCTTTCGATCGTCGCCAAGGCCTGCGAGGGAAGGGTGCCGCAGAAGGGGCCGCCGACCGCCGACGACGAGACGGTGATCGCCGAGATCGGCGCCGCTCGATCCGCGATGGACGAGGCGATGGCCGAGTTGGCCATCCACAAGGCGATCGAGGCGATCTGGCGCGGCGTGAGCGCCGCCAACGTCTATTTCGCCGGGGAGGCGCCCTGGGCGCTGCGCAAGACCGATCCAGCGCGCGCCGATGCCGTGCTCTACGTCACGGCCGAGGCGGTGCGCCGCCTTGCCATCCTGGTACGCTGGATCATCCCGGCCGGCGCCGACGCCTTGCTCGACCTGCTCGGACAGAATGAGGATGCGCGCGATTTCGCCAGCTTCGAGACCTGGCTGGAGCCAGGAATCGCGCTTCCCGCGCCGCAGGGCGTCTTTCCGCGGCTCGAAGCGCCAGGCGCGTGATGCGGAAGCTCGGGCTTGCCACGCTCCTCGCGCTCGCTGGGTGCCACCCGCCCGAAACGAACACGAGCATGAACCAGGCGGAAGCCAATGCCGCAGTGCCGGTCGCCAGTCCGCCCGAGGCAAACGTCGTCGCAGGGCCGACGCGGGCCTCCGCCGCACCCGATCCGGCCGTGCTCGCCGATTTCTCACCCTCGCAGCGCCGCGCCTATGAACGCGGCTTCGCCGACTGCGCCGCCGGGCGTTACGATCCCGAACGCGGGCCCGAAGCCTATCGCCTCGGCTGCGCTGCGGCGAACGACAGGTGACGGACCGGAGCGGAGCGCCTAGAGCGCGCCAGCATGTTCGTCGATAGCCACTGCCATCTGAACTACAAAGGCCTGGTCGAGGAGCAACAGGCCGTGCTCGAGCGGGCCCGCGCCGCCGGCGTCTCGGCGATGCTCAACATCTCGACCCGCGCCTCGGAATGGGACGAGGTGATCGGCCTTGCCGAGCGCGAGGATGACGTCATGGCGTCGGTCGGCATCCATCCGCACGAGGCTGACGTCCATCCCGACGTCGAGACCGCCACCCTGATCGAGCGAGCGGCTCACCCCAGGGTGATCGGCATCGGCGAAAGCGGCCTCGATTATTATTACGACCATTCTGACCGCGCCCGGCAACGCGACAGTTTCCGCGCCCATGTGCACGCGGCGCGCGAGACGCAGCTGCCGTTGATCGTCCACACCCGTGATGCGGAAGAAGATACCTACGCCATTCTCGCCGAGGAGATGGAAAAGGGCGCCTATCCGGCGCTGATCCACTGCTTCACGGCCAGCCAGGACTTTGCCGACAAGGTGCTCGCGCTCGGCCTCTACATCTCGATCTCGGGCATCGTCACGTTCAAGAATGCCAAGGCGCTGCAGGACGTCGCGCGGACGATCCCCGGCGAGCGGCTCCTGATCGAGACCGATTCCCCGTTTCTCGCGCCGGTGCCGCATCGCGGCCGCCCGTGCGAGCCTGCTTTCGTCGCCGACACCGCCCGCTTCCTCGCCCAGCTGAGGGGGGTCGCCGTCGAGGAACTCGCGGAAGAGACGAGCGCCAATTTCCGGCGGCTATTCGCAAAGGCCGCGGCGTGAAAATCCGCATTCTCGGCAGCGGCACGTCGTCGGGCGTGCCGCGGGTCGGCGGGGACTGGGGCCTGTGCGATCGCAACGAACCCCGCAACCGGCGCCGCCGCGCCTCGGTCCTCGTCAGCTACGGGGAGTCTCGCGTCCTGGTCGACACCAGCCCGGATCTTCGCGAGCAATTGCTCGATGCCGAGGTCACCGACATCGAGGCCGTCATCTGGACCCACGATCATGCCGATCATTGCCACGGCATAGACGACCTTCGCCAGCTCTATCATTCTCGGCGTCGGCCCGTATCCGGCTATGCCCGCAAGGACTCGCTGGCATTGCTCAAGCGCCGCTTCGGCTACGCGTTCGAGGGGAAGGGCGGCTATCCGGCGGTGGTCACCGGCCATCTGCTGCCCAACCATATCAATCTGGCCGGGCTTTCGGTGCGCGCGGTCGATCAGCCGCATGGCGAAATCACCAGCGCGGGCCTGCGCTTCGACGCCGGCGGCGTGGCGATCGCCTATTCGACCGACTTCGACAGCGTGACCGACGACATGGCGATGCTGTTCGAGGGGCTCGACCTGTGGGTGGTGGACGCGCTGCGCCGGCGGCCGCATCCGACCCATCCCCATCTCGACTATACCCTCGAATGGATCCGCAAGCTCGCGCCGAAGCGGGCGGTGCTGATCCATATGGACAATAGCATGGACTATCGTACCTTGTGCGCCGAGCTTCCTGAGGGGGTCGAGCCTGGCTATGATGGGCTTGAAATAGAATTGTGAACAACGGCGACCAAGCGCTTAGTTTCATTTATTTCGCCGGATGCCTGCTGCTTGTCGGCAGCGCTTTTCTCACCAACCGCCTGCCGCTCGGTCAGGCCGCGAAGATGGTGACGGCCTGGCTGCTCATCTTCGCCGCCGCCTTCGTCGCCTTCGCGCTCCGGGACGATTTCGCCGCGCTGGGCTCGCGGACATTGGCCGCGGTGCGCGGCGACAATGTGATCGAGACTCGGGGGGCGGAAATCCGGATAAGGCGTTCGGGCGACGGCCATTTCTGGATAAATGGCGAGATCAACGGCCGGCCGGTCCGGTTCCTGGTCGACAGCGGCGCGACGATCACGACGCTGAACCGGGAAACCGCGGCTGGCGTGGGCGTGGAAGCCGGCGGCGGCTTCGGGACGATCGTCGAGACGGCGAACGGCACGACGGTCATGGATCGCGGCCAGGCCGAGCGATTGCGGGTCGGTCCGATCGAGCGCAGTGGCCTCGCGGTCCACATCTCGCGCGATGAGGGCGACGGCATCAACGTGATCGGGATGAACTTCCTGTCGAGCCTCAGCGCGTGGGGGGTGGAAGGAAATACCTTGCTGTTGAAATCGTGAGACGCGCGCAACGCGTTGGTGGGGTAGGGAAAATTGATCCTGAGCCTCCCTACAGCTCGAGCTTATTTTACATAATGTATATTATCGGACTTGCCAATGACCCATTCTGCGCGTGAACTTCGCCAACCTTCCGGCCTCCCCCGGCTGGTCGAGATCATGGCTCGGCTTCGCGACCAGGAATCGGGTTGCGAATGGGACGTCGCGCAGACCTTCGAGACGATCGCTCCTTATACGATCGAGGAAGCCTATGAGGTCGCCGACGCGATCCGGCGCGGGGATATGGCGGCGTTGAAGGACGAACTGGGCGATTTGCAGCTCCAGGTTGTCTATCATTCTCGAATGGCTGAGGAGCTCGGCGCGTTTTCGCTGGATGACGTCATGGCGTCGATTTCGGACAAGATGGTGCGCCGGCACCCGCATATCTTCGGCGACGCGCAGGAAAGTCCCGGCTGGGAAGCCCTGAAGGCGGCCGAGCGCGAAGCCGAAGCGGACGAGAGCGCGCTGGCGGGGGTTGCCCTCGCCCTCCCCGCGCTCAAGCGGGCCGAAAAGGTCCAGCGCCGTGCCGCGCGCGTCGGCTTCGACTGGCCGGACAGCGACGGGCCGAAGGCGAAGATCGACGAGGAAATGGGCGAGATCGAGCGCGCGGAAAGCGACGAGGAGCGCGCGGCCGAATTGGGCGACCTGCTGTTCGCCGTCGTCAACTATGCCCGCCACCTCGACATCAATCCCGAAACCGCTCTGCGCGAAGCGACCGCCCGCTTCGAATTGCGCTTCCGCAAGGTGGAAGAGATTGCCGACAAGCCTTTGAACCGCATGAATATAGATGAGCTGGAAGCGCTCTGGCAGCGGGCCAAGAAGCTGGTCTAGCCGCCCCGCCCCCGCCGCCACGACTGGAAGCGCGCCCAATCGGCGTCGGACAGGCGCACGGCGTAGGAGGTCTCCATCCCTTCATAATCATGGCTGAGCACTTCGCCATTGGCGTGCAGCCAGGCGATCAATTCGCCGTCGGAGGCGGAGAGCTTCACAGTGCGCACCTTCGATTCCTTGCGCAGCGCGCGCGAAACGCACGCGAGAAGCTCGTCCACCCCTTCCCCGCTGAGCGCCGACAGGGCGACCGCGTCGTCGCGCCGCGCCGCTTCGGCGGCCACCCGGGTCGCTTGCTCGGGATCCAAGGCGTCGATCTTGTTCCACGCCTCGATCTCGGCCGCGCCGACGACACCGATCTCCTTCAGCACCTGCGCGACGTCCTCGGCCTGCGCATCGCTGTCCGGATGCGAGATGTCGCGGACATGGACGATGAGGTCGGCCGAGAGCACCTCCTCGAGCGTCGCACGGAAGGCGGCAACGAGCTGGGTCGGCAGATCGGAGATGAAGCCGACCGTGTCGGACAGGATCGCCTTGTCGAGCCCCGGCAGCGAGATTTCGCGCATCGTCGGGTCGAGCGTCGCGAACAGCAGATCCTCGGCGAACACGTCGGCGCGGGTCAGCCGGTTGAACAGGGTCGACTTGCCGGCATTGGTGTAGCCGACCAGGGCGATGACCGGCCAGGGCGCGCGTTGCCGCCGGGCGCGGTGCAAGGTGCGGGTCCGCGCGACGGAATCGAGCTCGCGGCGCAATTTCGCCATCCGGTCGCGGATCAGGCGGCGATCCGCCTCGATCTGGGTCTCGCCCGGACCGCCGAGAAACCCGAAGCCGCCGCGCTGGCGTTCGAGGTGGGTCCAGGAGCGCACCAGCCGGCCTGCTTGATAGTCGAGGTGGGCCAGCTCGACCTGGAGCCGCCCCTCGGCGGTCGCCGCGCGCTCGCCGAAGATTTCGAGGATCAAGCCGGTGCGGTCGATCACCTTGGCCTTGGTCTCCTCCTCCAGATTCTTCTGCTGGACCGGCGTGATCGCGGCGTCGACGATCAGCAGCTCGGCCTCGGCCTGGCGCAGCGCGTCGGCGATCATCTCGACCTGTCCCTTGCCAAACAGGGTCGCGGGGCGCGGCTGGCGGACGCGGAAATGAACCTTGTCCTCGACCGAAATGCCGATCGCCTCGGCCAGTCCGGCGGCCTCTTCGAGACGCGCGACCACGTCGCGCCGCGCCCCCTGCCCCAGCTCGGGCAAGGCGACGACGGCGCGGGCGCCGCGCGCATAATCGCCGGCTTCATCGCGGTTGAAAACGCTCAGGCGATTACTCCTCGGCCTGGGCCTCGGCAAAGTTGATCGGGTTCTCGGGCTGCACCGTCGACACGGCGTGCTTGTAGACCAGCTGGCACAGGCCGTCGCGCTCGAGCAGCATGCAGAAGAGATCGAACGCCGCGATCTCGCCCTGGAGCATGACGCCGTTGACGAGAAACATCGTCACCGGCTCGTCCGACTTCTTGACCGCCGCCAGGAAGACCTCCTGCAGGAGGGTCGGCTTCCTTTTCTCCAGCCCTGCCGCGAACGCCTCCTGCAGGCCGCCGAGATCGAGCGGCTGGGAGGGCATGATCGTCGAAATGGCGTGCTTGTAGATGAGCTGGGCCTGGCCGTCGCGGCGAAGCAGCACGGAGAAATTGTCGAACCAGGTGATGATCCCCTGAAGTTTCACGCCCTTTACGAGGAACATGGTCACCGGGGTCTTGGTGCGTCTTAGGGTGTTCAGGAACATGTCCTGGAGATTGTTGACCTTGTCGGGCATTGCGCTCTCTTTCCTGGTCAGTTGGCCCATGAGCCCGGGGCCCCATTATCATGGCGGGCTCCGGGATGCCATCGGCGGCTAGTCCCCTCCTCCGTCCCCCCTGGTGTCGGCCAGCCCGAGCGCTTTCAGCTTCCGGTGCAGCGCCGAACGCTCCATGCCGATGAAGTTCGCGGTGCGCGAGATGTTGCCGGAAAAGCGCCTTATCTGGACCCGCAGATATTCGCGCTCGAACGTCTCGCGCGCTTCCCTGAGCGGCGTGCCCATGATCGCCTTGACCGCCTCGTTCGGAGTCAGCTGCGCCTGATCGTTGAGGATTTCGGGCGGCAGCATGTCGATCTCGATGCAGCCGATCCGCTCGCCGGGCGCGAGGATGATCGTCCGCTCGATGACGTTGCGCAACTGGCGCACGTTTCCCGGCCAGTCATAGGCCTGGAGCGCGGCCATGGCGTCGTCCGACACGCGCGGGTTGGGCACGCGCTGATCGGCGGCGTAGCGCGCGGCGAAATGCGCGACGATCTCGGGAATGTCCTCGCGCCGGTCGGCCAGCGCCGGCAGGTGAACCGGGACGACGTTGAGCCGGTAGTAGAGATCCTCGCGGAACCGCCCCAACGCGATTTCCTCGGGCAGCGTGCGCGCGGTCGAGGAGACGACCCGCATGTCGACCTTGACCACCCGCTGTCCGCCGACGCGGGTGAAGCTCTGGTCTGTCAGCACGCGCAATATCTTGCCCTGAGTCGAGAGCGGCATGTCGGCGATCTCGTCGAGGAACAAAGTGCCCGCATGCGCCTGCTCGAGGAGGCCGGGGCGGACCAGCTCGCCCCCCTCCTCCGCGCCGAACAATTCCTCCTCGACACGCTCCGGAGTCATGCGCGCGGCAGTGACGACCACGAACGGCCCCTTCGCGCGCGGGCTCCAATTGTGCAGCAGGCGCGCGGCAACTTCCTTGCCGACGCCGGCGGGGCCCGAGATCAGCACCCGGCTGCCGGTCGCCGCGACCCGCTTCAGCGTCGCCCGCACATTGTTGATCGCCGCGCTCGATCCGGTCAGCTCCATCTCGCTGCCGATCTGCTGGCGCAGCGCCTCATTCTCCCGCTTGAGCCGCTCGGTCTCGGTGGCGCGGGCGACGAGGTGGACGAGATGGCTCGCCTCGAACGGCTTCTCGATGAAGTCCACGGCGCCCTGCCGGATCGCGGCGACCGCGGTGTCGAGATTGCCGTGGCCGGAGATCATCAGCACGGGCAGCGTCGGATCGCGCTTCTTCACTTCCTCCAGCAGCTGGAGCCCGTCGAGCTTCGACCCCTGCAGCCACACGTCGAGCAGGAGCAGGGACGGCCGCCGGTCTGCGAGCGCCTCCAACGCGTCGGTGCTATTGGCGGCGACGCGGGTGGAGAAACCCTCGTCCTCGAGCACCCCGGACACCAATTCCCTGATGTCCTGCTCGTCGTCCACGATGAGGATGTCCAAAGCAATATCTAATCAACACTTAGCAGAAAGGTCTTCGGACTGCCTGGGCCATTATCGGCCAGATGCGCGAGCGTCTCGCGATCGAAGATCATGCGGACGAGCGAGCCGCCTTCGGGGCCGTCTTCGAACTCGATCTGTCCGAAATGCTCTTCGACGATCTTCTTGACGATGGCGAGACCGAGCCCCGTCCCCTTGGCGCGGGTCGTCATATAGGGCTCGGTCATGCGCGCGCGCTCGGCCGGAAGGCCGATGCCGGTGTCGATCACCTCGACGGTCACCTTCGATCCTTCTTCCTGGATGCGGACCGAGACGCGGTCGGGGCCGGCGCGGCGGCGCTTCTTTTCTTCCTGCTTCTGCTGGATCGCCTCGACGCCGTTCTTGACGACGTTGGTCAGCGCCTGGCCGAGCAGCCTGCGGTCGCAGACCAGGACCGGCGCCGGATCGGGCGCGTCGAGCGTGAATTCGATGTCCGGATGAGCGACCTCGTGCAGGAACAGCGCCCCGTGCGCGATCTCGCCGATGGATTCGGCCGCAAAGCTCGGCTTCGGCATGCGCGCGAAGGACGAGAATTCGTCGACCATCCGCCTGAGATCTCCCACCTGACGGACGATCGTGCCAGTCAGCCGCTCGAACGTCGCCTGGTCGCTCGTCACCTCGGTGCCGTAGCGGCGCTGAAGGCGCTCAGCGGCGAGCTGGATCGGGGTCAGCGGGTTCTTGATTTCGTGGGCGATGCGCCGCGCAACGTCGGACCAGGCCGCGCGGCGCTGGTCCATCAGCTGCTCGGTAATGTCATCGAAGGTGAGGACGTGGCCGTTCTTCACCTTGACCGTCTTGACCGCCAGCGTGCGCGGCTCGCCCGTCGACGCGACCTGGACGACGTCCTCGCGCTCCGCCGCCGTCAGCTGGCGGTCAAGCTCGGGAACGAGATCAGCCAGCTTCTGCCCGACCGGGCTCTTGCCGCTGGTCTTGAGCAGTGACTCGGCCGAGCTGTTGATCAGCCGCACGACATGATCGTCGTCGACCGAGATCACTCCGGCAGTCACGCCCGAGAGCACCGCCTCGGTAAACGCGCGGCGCATGTCGAGCTGGGCGTTGGCGGTAACCAGGTCGCCGGTCTGCTCCTCGAGCCGCCTCGTCATCCGATTGAACGTGCGGCCAAGCGTGCTCACCTCGTCGCGCGCCTCGCCCGCCGGGACGCGCGCGGACAGGTCGCCGCCCGTCACCCGGCGCGCGGCGTCGACCAATTGAGCGATCGGCCGAACCAACCGGTCGGCAAGGTTGAGCGCAATCCAGATCGAAAGCGCGATCAGAAGGAGAGAGGTGAGGATCAGAACCGCGTTAAACCGGATCTGAAGTTTGCGCGTGTTCTCGAGCGTCTGCTGATAATCGCTCGTCGCCGTCTGGGCCTGGCGCATCTGCTCAATCGCACGCGCATCTACCCTTCGCGCCCCGTAGAGGTAAACCAGCGCCTGTGGGTCGAGCCGGACCACCGCCTCGAATCGACCTGGACTCGAGGTGAAGCGCACTTCGCCGGCGCGCATCGTGCGCAGGGCGGAAGGAGAAAAACGGGACGCGAGCGGGCGGTTGTCGGGGTTCCATTCGCCGCGGCTGCGCACCCGGCCATCGGGATCCAAGGCGAGCATGGCCGTCTCGCTGAGATCGCGGGCAGCCGTCTGGTATAGAAATTCCCTTCGGAAGCGCTCGGTGTCGATTCCGAATTCATTGATTCTGTCGACTATGTCTCCGCCCATGGTCTGAACGTCGAGCATGATGCGGTCGTGATGCTCGCGTGCATAAAACTGCGCGACCCCGTGCGCGCCGGCCAGCACGGTCTGAGCCTGGTCGGAAAACCAGTATTTCGCGCCGGCCTGGAACAACACGGAGGCAAAGAGCACGACCAGCAAGGTCGGGACCATCGCGATGACGGAAAAAAGCGTGACCAGACGAACGTGCAGCCGACCCCTTCCCCCGATGTCTGAGCGGACCGCGCGCCGGATCGCCAAACGCCGCGCCACCATCACCATCAACACCATGATCGGCACCAGATTGGCAACGACCAAGGCGGCCACCATCTCTGGCCCGAGCGGCGTTTCCGGGCTGCCCGTGCGGGTGATGATCAGATAGCTGCCGACCAGCGCAGCAACGAGCAGGGCGACGATGCCGATCTCGACGAGCGGCACCCAGCCGCTGCGGCGCGCGAAAACCGAAATGCGCCGACGCCAGCGCGGTCTTGGGGACTCAACGGAAATCACAGTCGACGCGTTCACACTGCGGCCCTAGCACAACATTGTGGCTTCTAGAACACAGTGTTTCGGTCGTCCGTCGCACCAGCGAGCGGATTGAGCCCTCAGGCAGCCGCCTTGCGCAGCCAGGGCGCGTAGAAATCGTGCAACATGGCGAGGGCCCGCACCGGATCGGGCTCCTGGTTGAAGGCGTTGCGGAACTCGGCCGAGCCGTGCAGCCCGCGCGTGTACCAGCCGATATGCTTGCGCGCGCAATTTGCGCCGATCACCGGCCCGTACAGGTCCAGCATCGCCTCATATTGCTCGACGATCACCGCATGCTGCTCGTCGAGGCTCGGATCGGGAAGAAGCTCGCCGGTGTTGAGCCAGTGCATCGCCTGCTTGAGCAGCCAGGGGCGGCCATAGGCGCCGCGGCCGATCATCACGCCGTCGGCGCCCGACTGGTCGAGCGCCGCGTCGACATCCTCGATCGTGTTGATGTCGCCATTGGCGATGACGGGGACGGAAACCGCGTCCTTCACGTTGCGGATGAAGGCCCAATCCGCCTCGCCCTTGTACATCTGGCAGCGGGTGCGGCCGTGGACGGTGATCATCCTGATGCCGAGATCCTCGGCGATCCGCGCCAGCTCGGGCGCGTTCAGGCTGTTATGATCCCAGCCCATCCGCATCTTGAGCGTGACGGGGACGCTGACCGCCTTCACCGTCGCCTCGATGATCGCCGCGGCGAGCTTCAGGTCGCGCATCAGCGCCGATCCCGCCTCTCCGTTCACGACCTTCTTCACCGGGCAGCCCATGTTGATGTCGATGATCGCCGCGCCGCGCTCCTCGTTGAGCCTGGCGGCCTCGGCCATCTCCTTCGGGCTACAGCCGGCGAGCTGCATCGAGACCGGCTCCTCGATCGGATCCCAGACCATCTTCTGCACGCTCTGGCGGGTCTCGCGGATCGCGGCCTGGCTGGCGATCATCTCGGTCACCGTGAGCCCCGCGCCGTAGCGCTTGACGATCCGCCGGAACGGCATGTCGGTGACGCCCGTCATCGGCGCCAGGATCACCGGCGTTTCGATGGCCACGGGGCCGATCTGGATGGGCTTCAGGCGGGGCATGGCCCGGCGAAATAGGGTGGAATGCGCTGGCCGGCAAGGTTAGGCGGGCACATGGGCAGGACGGTGGCATTGCTGGTGGCGGCGGGGAGCGGCAGCCGCGCCGGGGGCGAACTGCCCAAGCAATATCGCAAAATCGCGGGAAAGGCGCTGCTCGCCCACGCCATCGACCACCTGCTGCGCGCCGGCGCCGACGACATCCAGGTGGTGATCGGCGAGGGTCAGGAGGCGCTCTACCGCGACGCGGTCGGCGCGCGCCCCCTCCCCGCTCCGATCATCGGCGGCGCGACCCGGCGGCAGTCGGTGGCCAACGGCCTCGAGGCGCTCGCCGGCGACGATGTCGGGCGCGTCCTGATCCACGATGCGGCGCGGCCGTTCCTCTATCTGGACGTGTGGGACCGGCTCGTCGCCGCGATCGAAGATGCCGACGCTGCCGTCCCGGCCCTGCCCGCGGTCGACACCATGATCAGGCCCGACGGTTCCCCCGTCTCCCGCGACGCTCTGCTTCGCGTCCAGACGCCGCAGGCCTTCCGGTTCGAAGCCATCCTCGCCGCGCACCGCGCCTGGACCGGTGGCGAGGCTACCGACGACGCCCAGATCGCCCGCGCCCATGGCCTCGACATCGCCATCGTCGCCGGGGATCCGGCGCTCGACAAGCTGACCTACGAGGAGGATTTCCGCCGCGCCGAGGCCGCCCTGCTCAGGCCCCGCGTCGGCTTCGGCTTCGACGTCCACGCCTTTGCCGCGGGGCGCGACCTGTGGCTCGCCGGTGTTCAGGTCCCGCACGACAAGGGGCTCGCCGGCCACAGCGACGCCGACGTCGCCCTCCACGCGGTCACCGACGCGATCCTCGGTGCGCTCGGCGCCGGCGACATCGGCGATCATTTCCCGCCTGCGGAGGCGAAATGGCGCGGCACCCCCTCCTCGCTCTTCGTCGAACATGCGCGAGATCTGGTGGAACAAGCGGGCGGACGGATCGAGCATGTCGACGTGACGATCGTCTGCGAGGCCCCGCGGATCGGCCCGTATCGGGACGCGATGCGCACGCGCCTCGCGGCTTTGTTGCGACTGCCCCCTGGGAGGATTAGCATCAAGGCGACGACGACCGAGCGGCTCGGCCTTACCGGGCGCGGCGAAGGGATCGCGGCGCAGGCCGTGGCAACACTGATGCTGGGGGACGAAACATGCTGAAACTGATGGCGGCGGCCGCTTTGCTGAGCGCTCCGGCGGCAAATCCGCCCGGCGCTCCGCGCTGTCTCACTCGTGCGGAAGTGGGCGACCTGACCTTGGTCGGCGCGGCGATCCTGGTCGAAGGCGTGCGCAGCGCCTGCCGCACGCACCTCCCGGAGACCGCCTTCCTCTCCAGCCCCGCCGGGGCCGAATTTGCCGGGCGCATGCGCGCCGAGGGGCAAAGCCACCTCGAGCCAGCCATGAACGGCATCACCCGCATGGCCGGGGAGACCCCCAACGCAGGGCTCGCCATGGTCCGCACCGTCGTTCGGGGCCTGATGGCGGAAGGGAGCGGCACCGAGTTCGCCCAATATGCAGACGCGCAGCTCTGCCGCGACTCCAACGAGATCCTCGAGATCGCCTCGACGCTGACACCCGATCAGATGGCCCGCTTCGTCGGCGCCTTTGCCTCGATCGCCGATCGCCTGGCGCGGATGGCGCCGCCCCGCATGCCCGCGCCGGCCACGCCCGACGACGAGGCGCTCCGCCCTCGGCCAACGGCTTTCGCCGCACCTGCCGTGCCGTCAGTGCCGCCGCGAGTCGTCATCGAGCCGCCTTCGAGGCCGCCGCTCCAGCCCTTCCTCTGTCCGCAACCGCAATGAGCGACCATCGCGACTTCATCCTGCCCGACGAACTGGTCTCGCTCGCCCGCGAGGTGATCGCGCAGAACCGCGCGGCGGGACGTCGCGTGGCGGTGGCGGAAAGCTGCACCGGGGGGTTGGTCGCGGCCGCGCTGACCGAGATCCCCGGCAGCTCGGACGTGATCGAGGCGGGCTTCGTCACCTATTCGAACGAATCGAAGGAAAAGCTGCTCGGCGTCAGCATGGACGTGATCGAGACGTTCGGATCGGTCTCGGTCGCGGTCGCCTGGGCGATGGCCCGGGGCGCGCTCGCCGCCTCGGGCGCCGACGCGGCGGTTGCGCTGACCGGCATCGCCGGCCCGGCCGGCGGATCGGACCGCAAGCCCGTCGGCACCGTCGTCTTCGCCCGCGCCGAACGCGACGGCAATCCCAAGGAGATCGTCGCGGATATCAAGCAGTTCGACGACAATGGCCGCGGCGGGGTCCGCCTTCAGGCGGCGCTTTTCGCGCTCGGGCTGCTGCTGCCCGAACCGGATGCCGGACCGTAGAGCTCGGCCGCCCGCTCCTCGAACGCGCCGATCATGCGCCTGAGGGCGCGGTCGAACATCTGGCCGGCGATCGCCTCGAAGATCCGGTTCTTGAACGCGAAATCGACGCAGAAATCGACCTCCGTGCCTTCCGGCACGGCGCGGAACTTCCAGCTGTTGTGGAGGAATTTGAGCGGCCCTTCGACATAGTCGATCTCGATCCGGTGCGGCCGCTGCTTGTGGACCTTCGACGTGAACGTCTCCTTGAGCGCCTTGAAGCCGACGACGAGGTCCGCGACCATCGCCGTCTCGCTATTCTCGCGGATGCGGGTCGCGGCGACCCAGGGCAGGAATTCCTGATAGTCGCCGACATCGGCGACGAGATCGAACAGCTGCTCCGGCGTGTAGGGCAGGATCCGCGTTTCGGTATGGCGCGGCATCAGTCGCGCGCCGCCGCCAGTTTCGCCTCCCGCGCGGCGCGCATCTTCTCGAAATCGTCGCCCGCGTGGTAACTCGACCGGGTCAGCGGGCTGGCGGCGACGAGCAGGAAGCCCTTGGCGCGAGCGATCGCAGCATAAGCCTTGAACGCATCGGGCGTGACGAACTCCTCGACCGTCGCATGGCGCGGGGTCGGCTGAAGGTACTGGCCCATGGTCAGGAAATCGACGTCGGCCGAGCGCATGTCGTCCATCACCTGGTGGACCTCGAGCCTTTGCTCGCCGAGCCCGACCATCACGCCCGATTTGGTGAAGATCGAGGGATCGTGGCGCTTGACGCTCTCCAGCAGCCGGAGCGAGGCATAATAACGCGCACCGGGCCGGATCGTCGGATAGAGCCGCGGCACCGTCTCGAGATTGTGGTTGTAGACGTCGGGGCGCGCCTCGATGATCTTCTCGACCGCGCTCTCCGCCTTGTTGCGGAAATCGGGCGTCAGGATCTCGATCGTCGTTGAGGGCGTGTTCCGCCGCAGCGCCTCGATCACGTTGACGAACTGCGAGGCGCCGCCGTCCGGCAGATCGTCGCGGTCGACCGAGGTGACGACGATATGGGTGAGCCCCAGCTCGGCGGCGGCGGTCGCCACATGCTCGGGCTCGAGCGGATCGACTGCGCGCGGCATGCCGGTCTTGACGTTGCAGAAGGCGCAGGCCCGCGTGCAGGTGTCGCCGAGGATCATCACCGTCGCGTGCTTCTTGGTCCAGCACTCGCCGATGTTCGGGCAGGCCGCCTCCTCGCACACAGTGGCGAGGTTCAGCGAGCGCATCAGCTTCTTGGTCTCCATATAGCCGGCGCTGATCGGGGCCTTGACCCGGATCCAGTCGGGCTTGCGCTGTCGGGGCACGGAAATGGGATCGGCTTCGCTCATGGCGCGCAGATAGCGTCGCGGAGCGCGACTTGCCACCCCTTCCCTCCTTCGCCTAACGAGCCGCCATGGCCGATTTCGCGACCTTGATCGAAGGTTATCACCGCTTCCGCGACCAGGAATGGCGCGAAGAGCGCGACCGTTGGGCCGAGCTCGCCGAGGGCCAGAGCCCCAAGGTGATGGTCATCGCCTGCTCGGACAGCCGGGTCGATCCCGCCACGATCTTCGGCGCGCGGCCGGGCGAGATGTTCGTCGTGCGCAATGTCGCCAATCTCGTCCCGCCCTTCGAGCCGGACAACCGCTATCACGGCGTCTCGGCCGCGCTGGAATTCGCGGTCACCCAGCTCGAGGTCGACGAGCTGGTCGTGATGGGCCACGGCTTCTGCGGCGGCTGCGCAGCGGCGCTGACAGGCCAGTTCGACTCGGCCGAACATGGCGAAGGGCTGTTCATCTCGCACTGGATCGACATGCTGAGCGACGCGCGCGCGCCGATCCTCGAACGCTATCCCAATCTGCCGCGCGAGGCTTTCCTCGAAATGGAGCACGAGGGCGTGCGCATCTCGCTGCGCAACCTGCGCACCTTCCCCTGGGTCCGCGAGCGCGAGGAGAGCGGCAAGCTGAAGCTGCACGGGGCCTTCTTCGCGGTCTCCGACGGCATTCTCCACGTCCTCGACGAGGCGAGCGGCGCGTTCGCGCCGGCCTAGTTCACGATCAGCCGACGCGGGGGCAGCCGCCGCGCAGTAAGGATGCGAACGCGGGGCTGGAGCATCTGGCCGCGCATCACGCCTTCCCCTTCGGTCGGCGACGTCGGCGCGGCGAGGATGCGGCGGGCCACGTCCATTCCCTCGACCACATGCCCGAATACGGCATAGCCAAGCCCGTCGCCGCCCGATCCCGGCCCGGCGTCGAGATAGAGCTGGTTTCCGACCATGATCGTGAAGTCGCCCCGCGCCGTGCCCGGCGCCAGGCGCGGCACCGAGACCGCGCCGTCGACGTGGCTAAGGCCGGTCTGACTGGTCGGCTCATGGGCGATCGGCGGGAACAGCTTGCGCGGATCGCGCACCCCGCCCTGCACCAGTCCGGCGTCGCTCGCCGTGTGCATCGCGCGGTAGAATTCGCTGCCGTCGAGCCGCCCGGCCTCGACATAGCGCAGGAAGTTGCCGGCGCTGACCGGCGCGCGCGCCATCTCGAGCGCAATGACGATGTCGCCTTCGCTGGTGTGGAGCTGGACGCGAACCTCCTGCGGCGGCTGGTCAAAGCCGGCGCCGCGACGCCGAGCAGGATGGCGAGCAACAGCCGTGCCAGCCTCACGCGGCATTGCCCGCCGCGCTGCGGCGCGCGCCATAAGCGAGATAGATGAGGAGGCCGACGACGTGCGCCCCGAGGAACCAGATCTGGGTCCGTTGCGGCAGGCTGTAGAAGAGGTAGGCGCAGCCCAGGATGCCGAAAATGCCGACCGGCCAGGCAAGCGGGGTGCGGAAGCGCCGCTCGATGTCCGGCGCGCGCCGCCGCATCACCAGCATGCAGACGCACACCGCGATGAAGGCGGTGAGCGTCCCCGCATTGGCGAGCGCGGCGAGCTCCGCGAGCGGGATCAGCCCGGCGAGCACGGCCACCACGATCGCGGTGAAGATGGTGATCCGCACCGGCGAGCCGCGGCTCGACACGCGCGCAAGGCCCGGCGGAAGCAGGCGATCGCGGGCCATGACGAAGAAGATTCGGCTCTGCCCGTAGAAGAAGGCGAGGATCACCGTGGGCAGCGCGATCACCGCGGACAAAGCGAGATATTCGGCAACGCCGCGCTGCCCGAGCTCGCGCAGGATCAGCGCCAGCGGCTCCGGGCTGTTGGCGAAGCGCCCGTAAGCGAGCGCTCCGATCGCCGCGGCGGCGACGGCCATGTAGATGATCACGCAGGCGACCATCGATCCGACGATGCCGATCTTGAGGTCGCGGCCGGGATTCTTCGTCTCTTCGGCCGCGGTCGCGATCGCGTCAAAGCCGTAGAAGGCGAAGAAGATGATCGCCGCTGCCGCCATGACGCCAACCTCCGCGCCCGGTGGACCCGATTTGGAAAAGCCGTAGGGCATGAACGGCTCGAAATTGCCGGCGTTGAAATAGGGTAATGTAACAGCGACGAAGACGATGAGCGCCGTCACCTTGACCAGCACCAGGGCGGCATTGAGCGTGGCGCTCTCGCGGGTCCCGTAGATGAGCAGGCCGGCAACCACGGCGATGATCGCGATCGCCGGCAGGTTGATCATCCCGCCAAGCTCCGGCCCTTGGGTCAACGCATGCGGAAAGGACAGATAATGTTCGAGCAAGGGCGAGGCGTAGCCCGACCAGCCGACCGCCACCGCGCTGACCACCAGCGAATATTCCAGGATCAGGCTCCAGCCCACGATCCAGGCGAGCAGCTCGCCGAGCACGACGTAGGTGTAGGTGTAGGCGCTGCCCGAGGCGGGGATCATCGTCGCCATCTCGGCATAAGCGAGCGCGGCGGCCGCGCAGATCAGCCCGGCGATGGCGAAGGAGAGAATGACGGCCGGACCCGCCTTGGCCGCGCCGACTCCGGTGAGCGTAAGGATTCCGGTGCCGACGATCGCGCCTACGCCGAGCGCGATCAGATGCGGCCAGGACAGGCTCGGCTTCAGCCGGTGCTCGGGCGCGAGATCCTCATGGGCGAGTACCGCCTTCTTCGCATTCCATCTCGCCACGGCCGTGCCCCTACCCTGATCCGGTTCGCGCGCATCTTGGGGCCGTGTGCGCGGCTCGGCAAGCACGACGATTTGGTGCGCCGCTTGCGAAGCGCTAGACGAGTGGGATGATCGAGATCACACCGCTCCAGCCCTCCGACCGCTACGAGTGGGAACGGCTCGCCCGCGGCTACAAGGCTTTCTACCGCACCGAGCTGCCCGACGCGGACTATGAACGCAGCTGGCAGGCCTTGCTCGCCGGCGAGCACGTCCACGGCCTGGGCGCCCGCCTCGACGGAAAGCTGGCGGGAATTGCCCATTATCTGTTTCACGCGCAGACGTGGTGGCCCGATTGCTGCTACCTCCAGGACCTGTTCACGGCCGAGGAGGCGCGAGGCCAGGGCGTGGCGACGGCGCTGATCGACGCGGTCGCCGAAGAGGCGCGAAAGCGCGGCGCCGCAAAATTCTATTGGCTGACCAAGCAGGACAACCACCGCGCCCGCGCCCTCTACGACCGCATCGCGCAGTGGAAGGGGTTCCTGCGCTACGACTACGAGCTCTAGCGCCTCACAATCCCGTCATTGCGAGCAAAGCGAAGCAATCCAGTTCCGGCAGCGAGGCAGCCTGGAATGCTTCGTTCCCCGGCTTTCGCCGGGGTCCTCGCAATGACGTCCCGGAGGCCTACCGCGTGAGCTTGCGGTAGGTCACCCGGTGCGGGCGATCTGCTTCAGGTCCCAAACGCCGCCTCTTATCCTCTTCATACGCCTCGAAATTTCCCTCGAACCATTCGACATGGCTGTCGCCTTCGAAGGCGAGGATGTGGGTGGCGAGGCGGTCGAGGAAGAAGCGGTCGTGGCTGATGATCACCGCGCAGCCGGCGAAATTTTCCAAGGCCTCCTCGAGCGCGCGCAGGGTCTCGACGTCGAGATCGTTGGTCGGCTCGTCGAGGAGGAGGACGTTGCCGCCCTCCTTCAACATCTTGGCGAGGTGGACACGGTTGCGCTCGCCGCCCGAGAGCTGGCCGACATTCTTTTGCTGATCCTGGCCTTTGAAATTGAACGCGCCGACATAGGCCCGCGTCCCGATCTCATGCTTGCCGAAGCGAAATACGTCCGCGCCGCCGGAAACCTCCTGCCAGACATTCTTGCCCGGATCGAGATGATCGCGCGACTGATCGACATAGCCAAGATGGACGGTCGGGCCGACCTTGATCTCGCCCGAATCGGGCTGCTCGGCCCCGGTGATCAGCTTGAACAAGGTGGTCTTGCCGGCGCCGTTGGGGCCGATCACGCCGACGATGCCGCCGGGCGGCAGCGAGAAGCTGAGATCCTCGAAAAGCAGCTTGTCGCCAT
>Ga0190266_10000038_pt1 | contig 18876 bp, 17 predicted proteins | sample Popmic220T_FD_132448 | JGI IMG/M metagenome (GOLD analysis project Ga0190266, IMG submission 132448) | Populus adjacent soil microbial communities from riparian zone of Indian Creek, Utah, USA - 220 T | ecosystem: Environmental > Terrestrial > Soil > Riparian zone | place: USA: Utah | collected...
AGCCCGGCCGGCTGCGCCTGCGGCTCGCGCGCGTGATAGGCGGCGGGAACGGAAAGCGCGCCCGGCTCCGGCGGCCGGTAGTCCGGTCCGACGGTGCAGGCTGCCAAGGCGAAGACACTGACTGGCACAGCAAAGCGACGCATAAGCCGTCCCTAGTCAGCGGCCGGTGTCGCGCAAGTATGTTGCCGCCTGCGCGACTTTGTATCGAATTGCACCCGCCGGACGGCCCCTCAACCGACGTGCGCGCCCATGATCATGCAATAGAGCATCGGCAGCGAGAGGATGAGGTTGGTCCGCGAGGCCATCATCGCCAGGCTCGCCGACTTGGCCTTGGCCTCGTCCGACGCGGGAACGATGCCGAGCGCGCGCTTCTGGTTCGGCCAGATCACCAGCCAGACGTTGAGCGCCATGACGATGCCAAGCCACATGCCGATGCCGATCGTTCGGTAAGGGTCTTCGAGCATCAAAAGGTCGCCGACCGAACCGGACTGGCGGATTTCGGGGAGCAGCAGGCCGAACAGCACGGTCGCGACCGCGGCCCAGCGGAACCAGAAGAGCGCGGCGGGAGCGATGTATTTGGAGACCGCCGGCTTCAGCTCCGCCGGCACCTTGGGCATGGTCGGGATCTGGACGAAGTTGAAATAATAGAGCAGCCCGATCCACAAAATTCCGCAGAAAACATGGAGATAGCGCAGGAACTGGACCCAGTAATTGGCGTCCATCGCTTCGCGGTGAAGCCCGGCCATCGCCGCGATCACCAGGATCACGCCGATCACCAGCGCCATGTGGAAATTGCCGAGAATCTTCGCCATTTCGCTTCCCCCGTTTCGGTTATGAAACGCCTTCTAGCCCAACGCGCGGTCTCAATCGAGACGCCACATGATGCTCTGCTCGAACGGGGTCCAAAGGCCCATGCGCACGCCCGCCTGGCGCAGCGCCCGGCCGGTCCATTCGTTGCAGGTGAGGATGAAGGAATAGCCGCCGTTCGCCTCGTAGAACATGTCGTTGTCCGCGTAGCCGCGGCCGAGGACCGGCATCGGCCGCCCGCCGCGGTCGAGCCGGAAGCGGCGCTGGATGAAGCCGGCGAGGCGCTGATACTGGGCATGGCTGATCCGGATCGGCCGGGTCCATTCGTCTGCCCGTGGATGATCGACGTGGACGACGTGGAGCAGAGTCGGACCGTCGCCGAAGAAGGCCGCGAAGGCGCGCCGCGCGGTGAGGTCGCCCCAGGTCGGCGTGTTCAGATAGAATTCGCGGTTGCCGTAGCCGATCGCGACATGATCGGCGGCGCCCCAGCGCGGATCCTTGAGATGCGCAGGCAGGACCAGGGGCCGCCAATCCATGTCCTGATTGAGCTTCGGCATCACAATCCAGGTGTGGACTCCGTTCGACTGGACGAAGATGTCGACGCCCTCGGCCGGCGGGCGGAAGGCGACATTGGCGGGAACCGTGCCGAGGAAAAGCGCGAGGATGAAATAGGTCAGCGGAATGGCGACGATCCCTGCCACGCCCCGAAGCGCCCAGACCAAAGCCCGCCGCCATGAAACCCGCATTGCCATGGCCTTGTGCTAATCCGCGCGGGCGAGGACAACCAGAGGGCGATGAGGGACCATCTCACCCAGATGTTTCAGGCCGGGATTGCGGCCTGCCACCCGAAAAACGCTCTTCGCGGGCATTTGCCAGCGCCCGGGCCGGCCCGCACGATCCTGCTCGCCATCGGCAAGGCGGCGGCCGAAATGGCGGCAGTGGCGGAGGCCCATTATCCCGACGCTTCCGGCCTCGCGGTGGTCCCGCACGGCACCGAGGCCAGGCCGCGAAAGGTCGATCTGCTCCACGCGGGCCACCCGATTCCCGATCTGGCCAGCGTGGTCGCGGGGAATCTCCTGCTGGCGCTGGCGCATGGCGCGGCGGCGGACGATCTGGTGCTTGTGCTGCTCAGCGGCGGAGCATCGGCCGTCGCCTGCGCCCCTGCCGATGGAATGAGCCTGACCGCCAAGCAGACTCTGATCCGGACCCTGCTCCAATCGGGCGCCCCGATCGCCGATATCAACTGCGTGCGCCGCCATCTCTCCGCAATCAAGGGCGGCCGCCTCGCGCTCGCAGCCGCTCCCGCGCGCCTCGTCACGCTCGCCATCTCCGACGTCACCGGCAATCCGGAGGACATTGGCTCCGGCCCCACCGTGGCCGATCCGACGACCAGCGCCGACGCCCGCAAGATTCTCGACCGCCACCGCCTCGATGCGCCGCTGTCTGAGACGCCGAAAAGCGTGCCCGGCGAATTCCGCATCGTCGCCGGCGCCGACGACGCCCTTCGCGCCGTGGCGGCGGAGGCGGAGCGGCTCGGCTATCGGCCAGTGCTGCTCGGCCAGTGTACCGGCGAGGCCCGCGACGTGGGCCGGGCCCATGCGCAGATTGCGCTGGAGTCTCCACCCGGTACCGCCCTGATCTCGGGTGGCGAGCTGACCGTCACCGTCACCGGCCCGGGCCGCGGCGGCCCCAACACCGAATATGCGCTCGCCGCCGGCCTGGCCCTGGCCGGCCGGGAGGACATTGCCGGTCTCGCCGCCGACAGCGACGGCCTCGACGGCACCAGCGGCGCGGCCGGCGCATTCTTCGGCGGCACTCCGCTGCCCGGTACGGCCGAGGCACTGGCGGCCAATGACAGCGCCCGGGTCGCCGACTTGTTCCTCGCCGGCCCGACGGGCACCAACGTCAGCGACTTGCGGATCATCCTCGTCGGCCCCAGGATTGAACCATGAGCGAATGGACGATCGGGATCATCGGCGGCTCCGGCCTTTACGACATCGCGGCGCTGGAGGACGCGCAGTGGATCGCGGTCGAGACGCCCTGGGGCTCGCCCTCCGACGAACTGCTGATCGGGCGGATCGAGGGCGTGAAGTTCGTCTTCCTCCCCCGCCACGGCCGCGGCCACCGCATTGCGCCGGGCCAGCTCAACTTCCGGGCCAATATCGACGCGCTGAAGCGGGCCGGCTGCACCGATCTCGTCGCGATCTCCGCTGTCGGCTCGCTGCGGGAGGAGCTGCCGCCCGGCCGCTTCGTCGTCGTCGATCAGTATCTCGACCGCACCGTCTCGCGCGAGACGAGCTTCTTCGGCCCCGGTCTGGTCGCCCATGTCTCGCTGGCCGATCCAGCCTGCCCGCGCCTCTCCGCGCTCGCCGCCGACGCCGCGGAAGCGGCCGGCGCGGAGGTCGCGCGGGGCGGCTGCTACGTCGCCATCGAAGGCCCGCAATTCTCGACCCGCGCCGAAAGCCGCCTTTATCGGGCCTGGGGCGGCGACGTGATCGGAATGACCGGCATGCCGGAGGCGCGGCTCGCCCGCGAGGCGGAGCTGCCCTACGCCTCGGTCTGCATGGTCACCGACTGGGATTGCTGGCGCGACGGCGAGGAGGCCGGCGTCGCCGAGATCGTCGCCCGTCTCCACGCCAATGCCGGAACCGCGCGCGGCCTGATCGTTGAGCTGGCCAAGCGGCTGCCCAAGGCGCGTGCCCCCTCGCCGATCGATACCTGCCTAGACGGCGCGATCATAACTGCCCCGGAGGCCCGAGACCCGGCGATGGTGGCGAAGCTCGACGCGATTCTACGCTAGCTCGAAGGGGCGGGCGCGGATCCAGCGGCTGGCGATCAGCTTCTCGCCGCTGGTCACGGGCAGGCCGGCATGGGCGGCATCCGGATCGCGGCTTCCGTCCGGAAGCGCGTTGCGGAACAGGAGGGCGTCGCCGGTACGGCCCTTGAGCTTCGCCCCGGTCTTCATGAACATCGTCTCGCCCCCTTCGTAACCCTCGTTCAGCCAGACGATCATCGTCAGGGTGCGCTGGTTGGCGAAGCCGGGAATGGCGTCGAAATGCGGCTTGTATTCGCCGCCGGGACGATAGCGCAGCACCTGCAGCGGCTCGCCTTGAGCCCAGCCGGTGCCACTGGCCGCGGCAATGCGCTGGTTCAGCGCGTGCACCGCGGGATTCTCCAGCGGCAGGGTGAAGCCCGCGCTGTCGCAGACGCGCACCGGATCGGCGCGCTGCGCGCCCGTCGCCGGATCGACCACGACCGAAGGCGCCAGCATCGGCGCGGCCGCGGCGGCGAGATAGGCGCATTGCTCGGCCGAGAAGAGGCCGCGAAACAGCGTCAGATGCGGCGCCTCGCTCACCACCTCGCCGACCAGGGTCGCCGAAAGGTCCATCGCGCGGATCAGCTCGACCTGGCGGCGGCAGCGCGGATCGGTCCGCGCCAGCCCAGCGAGCAGGCGCAGGCCTTCGCCCCAGTCGCCGCCGCTGGCGGTGAGATTGCAATGGATCACCGCCGCGTCGTGCCGCCCAGCCTCGCCGGCGCGGCCGAAGAGGTCGCGCGCCTCGGCCACCCGGCCGGCGCGAAGCGCGGCTTCCGCCTCGTCGAACAGGGCATCGGCGTCCATGCCTGCTATGTTGCCCGCCCCGCGGCCAGCGTCTAGGTCCGCCGCAATGGACCCGCTCCCGCCTTACGCCAAATTCCTCGGCATCAGCACGCGCCGAGCGGAGGATGGCGAGCTGCAGTTCGTCATGCCCTTCGCCGACGTGGTGCTCGGCCGTCCCGGCTATCTCCACGGCGGCGCCATTGCCGGGTTGCTCGAATTCGCCGCCTTTGGCGCGCTCTACGAAGCGCTTGGCGACGACAAGGCGATCGTGAAGCCGATCAACGTCACGGTGCAGTTCATGCGCGGCGGCACGCAGCACGACACAATCGCCGCCGCCACCGTCACCCGCCTCGGCAAGCGCGTCGCCAATGTCGAGGCGCATGCCTGGCAGGGGGATCGCGCAAAGCCGATCGCCGGCGCGCAGCTCAACGTCTTGCTGAAACGCGCCTAGCCGCCCGCTTTGATCGTCTCGCGCGCGATGACGAGCTGCTGAATCTGGCTCGTCCCCTCGTAGATGCGGAACAGGCGGACGTCGCGATAGAGCCGCTCGATGCCGTAATCGGCGATGTATCCCGCGCCGCCGAAAATCTGCACCGCGCGGTCGGCGACTCGGCCGACCATCTCGCTGGCGAAGTATTTCGCAGCAGCCGCCTCGAGCGTGATCGGCCGGCCCTCGTCCTTCAGCCTCGCGGCCTCGAAGACCAGGGCTTTCGCGGCCATCGCCTCGGTCTTACTGTCGGCGATCATCGCCTGGATCAGTTGGAAGTCGGCGAGCGGCTTGCCGAACTGCTTGCGCTCGACGGCGTAGGCGACGGCGTCGGCGATCAGCCGCTCGGCGACGCCGACGCAGACCGCGGAGATGTGCAGCCGTCCGCGGTCGAGCACGCGCATCGCGATCTTGAACCCCTCGCCTTCCGGTCCAAGCCGGTTGGCGGCGGGCACCGGCGCCTCGTCGAAATTGACGTCGCAGACATGGGCGCCCTGCTGGCCCATCTTCTTCTCGGGTCTCCCGATGCTGACGCCCGGCAGGTCGGCCGGCACCAGAAAGGCGGAAATGCCGCCCGCCCCCTCCCCGCCGGTCCGCGCCATCACCGTGAACAGCGACGCCTTGTCGGCATTGGTGATGAAGCGTTTGCCGCCCGAGAGCCGGTAGACATCGCCGTCGCGAACCGCGCGGGTCTGCACCGAGGCGCCGTCGGAGCCGGCACCGGGCTCTGTCAGCGCGAAGCTGGTTATGGTCTCGCCGCTGGCGATTCCCGGCAGCCAGCGCGCCTTCTGTTTGTCCGAGCCGGCCATGACGAGGCCCTGGCTGCCGATCCCGACATTGGTGCCGAACACCGAGCGGAAGGCCGGCGTCGTCCGCCCGAACTCGAGCGCGACGCGCACCTCCTCGGACATGGTAAGCCCGAGCCCGCCAAATTCCTCCGGGATTGAGAGGCCGAACAACCCCATCGCGCGCATCTCGGCGACGATTGCGGCGGGCACCTCGTCATCGTCCGCGACCCGCCCCTCCAAAGGCCGCAGCCGCTCCGCGACGAAGCGGCGGATCGTCTCGATCAGGGCGTCGAAGGTTTCGGGGTCGAGAGGCACAGGCGAACTCCGGACTCAGGGATCCTGGTAACCCAGCGCGCGCACCTCGGCGCCGCGCGGGTCCTTCGCGAAGAACAGGCCGCCGCGCCGCGCCGAGCGGCCGGGCACATAATCGATCGTCGCCGTGCTCGTCTCGCCATCGGGCAGCTTGCCCTCGATCGTTACCTGCGCGGCCGTGACGGCCGAGAGGTTGCGCGCCTCGAACTCGAGCAGGAAGCCGGCCCCGGCCGGCTGCACGCGAGTCACGGCGATCGCGATGTCGGGCGTCATCTCCGCGCTGCCGTTGAAGGCGTCGCGGGCGATCACCGCGGTGACTCCAAGCGTCAGGAGCAGGCCGAGCGCCGAGGCTATCCATTCGAGCAGGGGCGGCGGCTTCGCCTTGGACTTGGCTTTGGTCATGGCCATGATCCTATACCACCAGCCGCGCGATTGCCGCGCCGAGCGCGCCCGGGAAGGCGATCACCGCCGTCGTCGCGGCGATCTGGTCGACCGCCGTGCCGTCGGTCCGGCCGAAGGTCCAGAGCACGAACAGGCCCACCGCGAGCGCGATGCCGTAGCCGGGGATGGTATAGGCGAGAAAGGTGTGCGCCGGGCTGCGGTCGGCGGGGTGCTCCTCCTGGCCCGCAAAGCCGAGCCGGTAGACGAAGAGATGGAGCAGCAGCAGCGAGACGAGGATCAGGCCGAGCAGCTTCCAGGTCGACATCATGTAGGCGATCAGCACCATCTCCTCGGTCGGGGCGACGTTGAAGGCCATGAACAACGCGCCGGCCATCATCAGGAAGAGCTGGCCGCCATAGCCGGCGCCGCGCACCGCCGCCTCCTGGTCGGCGGGCTCCGCGCCGCCGCCGCTCAATTGCTTGCGCGCGATCATCGCGCCGAAGCTCGCCGGCACGCTCTGGATGGCGATCTTGCCGGCAATCTCGTCGAGCGGCATCGAGGTGTCGACGATGGCCATCAGCCAGAGGATCGCCGCCGCCCCGATGATGCCGACGCCGCAGGCCGCCAGCGCGTCCATCACGTCCTCCGCCAACGTGTCGGTGCGCTCGAAGCCGCCGAAGCGCGACAGGCCGACGAGAATGACGAAATTGACGGCCAGGAAGGCGAGCAGCCGCGACGGGTGGACCGCGATGCCGAGGAACCACATCTCCATCGTCATCAGGAGCGGCAGGCCGAAGATGATGGAGCCCGCGAAGGCGCGCGCGAGGCCCATCGCATAGTCGCGGTTCGGGCTTGGCAGCGCGCGGCTCGGCAAACGGCTTCTCCTTCTGGTGCTCCCAACGCGCGAAGCCGGCTTTCGTCAGTACCCCTTCATCCGCGCCAGCTTGTCGGCGTGGTAGGCGGGGTCGCCGAACAGCTCGTTCAGCACGCGGTCGCGCTTCATGTAGAGGCCGATATCGTATTCGTCGGTCATGCCGATGCCGCCGTGCATCTGAACGCCCTCCTGCACCGCCAGCAGCGAGGCGCGGCCGGCCTTGGCCTTGGCGACCGAGACCATTGCCTCGGCGTCCGCGCCGCCCTCGTCCAGCAGCTGCTGCGCCTTCAGCGTCGCCGCGCGGGCGATCTCCAGCTCCGAATAGAGGTGCGCGGCACGGAACTGCAGCGCCTGGAATTCGCCGATCAGCTTGCCGAACTGCTTGCGCTGCTTGAGATAGTCGACGGTCATATCCATCGAGGCGGAGCCGACGCCGACCAGCTCTGCCGCGGCGCCCGTCCGCCCGGCATTCAGTGCGCGGTCGAGGATCTCGGCGCCACCGCCGACCTCGCCGATCACCGCGTCGGCGTCGACCGTCACCTCATCGAAGGTGAGCCGGGCGCCGATGCTCGAATCCGCGAGCCGCACGCCCTCGACTTCGAGGCCCTTGGCGTCCTTCTCGACCGCGAACAGGGTCAGACCCTCGTCGGTCTGAGCGGCGACCAGCGTGACGGCGGCCGAAGCCCCCTGAACGACGAACTGCTTACGCCCGCTCAAGGAGAAACCGTTGCCGGAGCGTTCGGCGCGCATCTCGATCCCGTCGGGGCGGTGCTTCGCCCCCTCGTCGACCGCCAGCGCGGCGACCGTCTCACCGGCGAGGATGCCCGGAAACCAGCGCGCCCCGTGGGGCGTGCCCTTGACCGCCTCGACGAAGGCGATGGCGGTTGTGAGGAAGGGCGAGGGCGTCAGGTTGCGCCCGATCTCCTCGAGCACGATCCCCGCCTCGACATGGCCGAGGCCGAGCCCGCCATCGTCCTCGCCGATCAATATGCCGGTGAAGCCCATTTCGGCGAATTGCTTCCACAAGGCGTGGCCGAAGCCGTCCTTGCAACTCTTGTCGCGCCAGTGGCGCAGCTGCTTTCCGATCGCGCCTTCCTCGGCCATGAAGCTGCGCGCGCTGTCGCGCAGCATCGCCTGGTCGTCGTTGAGATAGAGCGGCATGGATCAGGCCCCCGGAAGATTGAGGATGCGCTTGGCGACGATGCCGAGCTGGATCTCGCTCGTCCCGCCCTCGATCGAATTGGCCTTGGTGCGCAGCCACTCGCGCGCCGCCTTGCCCTTTTTCGAGCGGTCGCTTTCCCATTCGAGCGCGTCCGAGCCGCCGGCGGCCATGACCAGTTCATGGCGCGTTTTGTTGAGCTCGGTGCCGGCATATTTCATCATCGACGGCTGGGCCGGATGCGCCTGGCCGGCCTTGAGCTCATCGATGAACTTCTCGCTCATCGCCTTGAAGGCCATCTGGTCGACGTCGAAGCGCGCGACGTCGGCGCGCAGCAGCGGGTCATCAGCCAGCGCCTCGGCGAGCGCGGCGCCGAGCGACTCGCTTTGCCCGCCGAGGCCCATGCCGGAGATCATCTCGCGCTCGTGGCCGAGCAGATATTTGGCGACGTCCCAGCCCTTGTTGAGCTCGCCGACGAGCTGGTCCTTGGGCACCTTCACGTCGTCGAAGAAGGTCTCGCAGAAGGGCGAATTGCCGGAGATGAGCAGGATCGGCTTGGTCGAGACGCCCTCGCTCGCCATGTCGAACAGGAGGAAGCTGATTCCCTGATGCTTGGGCGCCTGCATATCCGTGCGGACGAGGCAGAAGATCCAGTCCGCCTTGTCGGCATAGCTGGTCCAAACCTTCTGGCCGTTGACCAGCCAGTGGTCGCCTTTGTCCTCGCACTTGGTCTGAAGCGAAGCGAGATCGCTGCCCGCACCCGGCTCGGAATAGCCTTGGCACCAGCGGATCGCGCCGCGGGCGATCTGCGGCAGATAATGCTTCTTCTGCTCTTCCGTGCCGTATTTCAGAAGCGCCGGGCCGAGCATCGAGATGCCGAAGCTCATCAGCGGATTGCGCGCGCCGATCCGCGCCATTTCTTGGCGGAGGATCTTGGTCTCGGCCGGAGAGAGGCCGCCGCCGCCATATTCCTCCGGCCAGTCGGGCACAGTCCAGCCGCGGGCGGCCATCGTCTCCATCCAGGCTTTCTGGGCGTCGTTCTTGAAGACGGGATTGCGGCCGCCCCAGCAGGCGTCGCTCTCGTCGCGCATCGGCTGGCGCATCTCGGTCGGGCAATTCGCCTCGAGCCAGGCGCGGGTTTCGCTGCGGAACGTGTCCAGATCGTCCATTGCGACCTTCTCCTTTACGTAAACGTCAAGTGCCGCGCCCGGCCGGATGAGTCAACCGGCCTTGCGAAACTCCATGGCGCCGTCGGTGACGGTGCCGAAGCGCAGGATGGCCAGATCTTTGAGATAATTCTGGTGCACCTTCCACGGCGGCGCGGGGCCTTGCGCGGGCAGGCTGCCGGCCGCGCGCGTCACGTAGCCGGAACTGAAATCGAGCATGGGGAGGCGCGCCATCGGCGCATCGGGCAGGCGTGGCGTGCAGATCGCATAGCCGCCCGCGTCCATGTGGCGCAGCAGCCGGCAGACGTAGCGCGCGGCGAGGTCCGATTTCAGCGTCCAGGAGGCGTTGGTGTAGCCGAACACCACGGACATGTTCGGCACGCCGCTCAGCATCAGGCCCTTGTAGCTGAAGCGCTCCGCCGGATCGACGCGCGCGCCGTCGACACTCAGTTCGATCCCGCCCAGCAGCTTCACGACCAAGCCGGTGGCGGTGACGATGATGTCCGCCGCAAGCGCCTCGCCCGAGGCGAGCCTGATGCCGGTCTCGGTGAAGGTTTCGATCGCATCGGTGGCGACCGACACGCTCCCCTTGGCGATCGCGGCGAACAGATCGTCGTCGGGGACGAGGCAGACGCGCTGGTCCCACGGATTGTAGGCCGGCGAGAAATGACGATCGAGGTCGTAGCCGGCGGGGAGCCGTTCGGCGGCCAACCTGAGGATGACTTCCCTCACCCGCTCTGGCCGCTTGCGTGCGCGGTTGAAGAAATACATGCCGAGCAGGACGTTCTTCCACCGCGTCAGGCGCGGCCCCAGCCGCCCCGCCAAAGGGTCGCGCGACGGGCGGGAGACGACGTAACTCGGCGAGCGCTGAAGCATGGTCACGTGCGCCGCTGTCTCGGCCAGCGCGGGGACCAGCGTCACCGCGGTCGCGCCGCTGCCGATCACGACGATCCGCTTGCCGGCAACGTCGAGGTCCTCGGGCCAGAATTGCGGGTGGATGACCGTCCCGCGAAACGCTGCCTCGCCCGGCCACTCGGGCCTGTAGCCGCGGTTGTAATCGTAATAGCCGCTGGCGAGGTAGAGGAAGGCGCAGGTGAAGCGCCGCTTCTCCCCTTCCGCTTCGACCTCTACCGTCCAGCGCGCGTCCTTGGAGGACCAATCAGCCCGCGCCACGCGGTGGCCGAAGCGGATCTGCCGGTCGATGCCGAACTCCCGCGCCGTCTCTTCCAGATAGTCGCGGATGTCGGGCCCGTCGGCGATCGCCTTCTCCCCGGTCCACGGGCGGAACGGGAAGCCCAATGTGTACATGTCGCTGTCCGACCGAATGCCGGGATAGCAGAACAGGTCCCAGGTCCCGCCGATCCGCTCGCGCCCCTCGATGATCGCATAGGACTTGCCCGGGCAGCGCGTCTGGAGGTGGTACGCGGCGTCGATCCCGGAAATGCCGGCACCGACGATGAGGACGTCGCGATGTTCTGATCCGCCCGGCATGAACCAAGGCTAGGGAGTCGGGCGGGCGCGGGCAAGCAGCCTGGACCCCGGGGATCGTCAACCGTTGGGCGGGCCGCCGAGCAGCACGTTGCGCCAATAGGTGGTCAGGAACATGCCCTGCGGGTCGCGCTGTTCGCGCAGCGCCATGAAGGCGTCGAACATCGGCAAATTGGCGCGGTAATAGGCCGACCATTGCGGGAAATCGTAATAAGGCACGAACTTGCCCCAGTGGAAGCGGAACGGGATGCCCTTGTCGCGCAGCAGATCCCAATATTGGCGGAAGAAGGCGTGGGCGCCGTCGGGCTGGCCCTCATTGTCGCGGTACCAGTAGACGTCGAAGCGGCAGACCCCGTTGGCATATTCGTCCTGTCCGTCGCTGTAGCTCGGGTTGAGCCAGCCGGACGAGGGCGCGGCGGCGTAGACCTCCTGCGCGTAATATCCGGTCGCCGCGGCGCCCTTGGCTTCGAACATGTCCCGCAACACCACCATGGCCTGCTGCGTGTATTGGATCGGCAGCCAGATCTCGACGAACTCGGTGCCGAGCATCACGTCGTCGGCGGTGTTATCCATGCACAGGCTGCGCCAGTACCAGTCCTGGAAAGTGGTCTCCTCGCCGGCCTTGGTCATCGGGGCGAATATCGGCAGCAGATATTTGAACAGCGGTTTGATGATCCCCGGCACCCAGGCGAGCAGCCAGCCTAGCGACAGTACCGCGCCGCCCATCAGATTCGCCCCGCCGAGGCCGAGCCTGCGCCACGGCGCGGCCGCCCAGATCCGCGCGAGATTGAGCAAATATTGCGCGACGTTCTTGCGCAGCAGCCGGTTGATCCGCGCGCGATCGGTGTTGCCGAGCAGCACGAACAGCAAGGAGGCAAGCAGGATCTCGGTCTGCCCGCCGAAATCCTGCTTGAACTGCTGGTAGGGTTTGAGGTTGTCGTTGGTGAACGGCGTGCGCACCGCTTGCCACACCTGCACGCGTTCGCAGTCCTTCTGCGGGTACCAGGTCATCCGGCTGTAGGGCGCGTCGGTGAAGAATTGCTGGAGCGAGGGCTTGGCCGCGCTGCCCGGCCCGAACAGGTCGATCGGGCAGGCGTCGCCGACCGTCGGATAGGTCGCCTCGGTTCCCTGAATGTTGTACATCGGGATCAGCTGGAAGCGCAGCCTGGTGACGATCCCGAGCAGCCCCAATGCGGTGAGCATCGCCGGGAAGGCCGGGTCGCCCTGCTCTATCCATTCGGCGTTGCCGAGGCCGTCGACCACGCGGAAGGCGATGACATTGTCGAAGGCGTATTGGGTCGAGCCGCCGGCCGAGCCGGTGCCGGTGAAACCGCTGACGGTCTGGTGGGTGATTCCCCCGACGATGTTGACCGCCCAGCCTTGCTGGAACGCCTGGTAGCAGAAGCTGTTCTGCAGCGTCGAGACCTGGAACGGGTCGTTCGGATCGTAGCCGAGGTGGCAGCCGGGCTCGACCTCGACCACGCCGTTCGCCGGATCGATCCAGTCGAGCGCCATCATCTGGTCGAAGGCGATGTTGATGTTGTCGCCCGGCGGCGGGCTGCGCTCGAGCGTGCGGTCGGGTGGCGAGCCGCCCTGCGCGTCGGTGTAGATCGACCAGGCGATGCTGTGGGTCGCGCCGCGCGCGCGGACCTGGAGGCCGGCGGCCGCCGCATGCTGGACCAGCGCAATGATGTCGGCCTCGCTGGCCGGATGGTAATAGCCGTCGGCGGCGCGAACCGGCATGAGCGGGGTTGCCACGGGCGTTCTCCTTGTCAGCGCGGCTCCGCGCAGGGATCCGCCACGGCGGAGGTCGGTTGCTCGGTAAATGCCCAGACTCGGGCGAAGGTCTCGGCGTTGCGTTTCCGCACCGCGTCGGCCTGGCGCGAGACGCGGATCGTATCGAGGAACAGGTCGCGGTCCTCGTCGGGAAATAGCCGGCGCAGCTCGCGCATGTCGCGCGCCGCAGCCTCCCAGTCGCCGTGCTCGGCTAGGAACACCGCGCGCAGCATCAGCCCGGTATGGTCGCCGGGCATGATCTTGAGGATTTTCGTCGCGGTGTCGATCGCCGCGTCGATCTGCCCGGCGCCGTAGTGCACCCAGCAGCGGTTGATCAGCGAGATGGTCACGCTGAATCCGTGCGGCGCGATGTGGTCGGCGCGATCGAGCAGCGCCAGCGCTTCGTCATAGCGCTCGTCGCGGGTGTAGCACCCCGCCAGCGTCTGCAGCGCGTCGGTCATCTGCGGGTTGAGCTCGACCGCGCGTTCGGCGAGTTGGCGCGATTGGTCCCAGTCCTGCGCGTAATATTTGACCAGCGCGACCTGACACAGGACGGAGGCATGCGCCTGGTTGAGCAGCAGCGCGTGATCGCTATGCTCGAGCGCTTCGCCGATCAGCTCGGGGTCGCGGCTGCCGGTGCGCTGATAGAGCAGCCCGAGCAGCAGCCCGAGGTTCGACCGGGCGAGCGCCAGCTCGGGCGCCAGCTCGACCGCGCGGCGGGCGTGGGTCACGGCCTGGCGAAGGCCGTCGGGCAGCATCCGCGGAATCAGCGCCCAGCTCCGCTTCATCGCGTCCCACGGCGTTTCCGCCTCGGGCTTCTTGACCGCGCGCTCCCACTCGATCCGCTGGATCTGAACCCCGAGGTGGCGCGAGACGTCCTCGACCAGATCGTCGAGCAATTCCATCTGCTCGCCGCCGGGCCGGTCAAACTTGTCGGTCCACAGGATCGCGCCGCTGCGCGCGTCGAGCAGCTGCGCGGTCACCCGCAGAGTCCCGCCCATCCGCCGGACATTGCCCTCCAGCACATAGTCCGCGCCAAGCGCCGCGCCGATCCGGCGCACGTCGGGCTCGCGTTCGCGGATGCCGACCGTCGCCCCGTGCGCGATCAGGCGAAGGCCATGGCCGCGCGACAAGGCGGTCGAGATGTCCTCGGCCATCGCGTCGCCGAAGGCATCGTCGTCGGGGGTGCCGGCGCGGTTGGTGAAGGGCAGCACCGCGAGCGTCGGCCGCTTGCCAGCGTGGTGTCGGGCGGGCGGCGGCTTGGCCGTGGCGGATCGCGCGGGCGCGGCTGCGGCGACAGCATCCGTATCGTGCCGCGCGGCAACGTGACGCTGCACATCGTCGAGAAAGCCGCGCCAGGCGAGATCGTCGGGAGCGCCCTGCCAGTGCGAAAGATCCGCGGTCTGGGTCAGCTCGAACATGATCGGCCGTTCGCACGGCTCGATCGTCGCCGGGATCAAGGTCTTGGCGCGGTCGGCGAGCGTGGCTTCCGCGCGGACCCAGCGCGACGCCACAGAGCGCGGCGACCACAAAACGACCACCGCCGCCGCCCCACGCAACGCCGCCTCGGTGACCTCGTCATAAGCCTCTCCCGAGCGCAGGGTGACGTCCCACCACACCGACAGTCCGGCGCGCTCGAAGGCGGCCGCGAAGCGCCCCGCGATCTCCTGGTCTTCACGGTTATAGGACAGGAAGATGTCGGCCACAGCACCCCCGGCGACGCAACTTACGGAAGGTGTTGCAGAAAAGCGGTATGGAGTCGATTCGGACGGGGCTGGCGGACCAGGCTGCCCGATCACCCGGGCCAGCGAGCACAAGCGGGCAAGCAGGGTTTCGGTTCGACATTTATTCCTGAGGCGGAACGGCCGGCCGGATCCGGCGTTGGAAGCCGGGAATTGACCCTATTTTATGCTCAAAAATTGGCGCAGTGGGGAAGGCGCTCTTTCGAAGGGAGAATGGCTTGAGCCAGGACACAGCCGCGAGTGCGGCCACGGGTGTAGACGGCCTGGACGACGTGCTCGTCGGCGGGTTGGCGCGCGGTCGGGCTTTCTTGCTCGAGGGCAGCCCGGGCACCGGCAAGACCACGGTGGCGATGCAGTTCCTGATGGCCGGCGCCGCCGCGGGCGAGCGTTGCCTCTACATCACGCTTTCCGAGACCGAGGACGAGCTGCGCGCGAGCGCCGCCTCGCACGGCTGGGCGCTCGACGACATCGAGATTTTCGAGCTGGTGCCGCCCGAGAATCTGCTCGACGAGAACCAGCAGCAAAGCCTGCTCTATTCGTCGGACCTTGAGCTCGGCGAGACCACCAAAGGTATTTTCGAGGCATTCGAGCGGACCAATCCGGACCGGGTGGTGCTCGACAGCCTCTCCGAGATCAGGCTGCTGGCGCAAAGCTCGCTGCGCTATCGCCGCCAAATTCTGGCGCTGAAGCATTATTTCGCGAAGCGGAAGACGACCGTGCTGATGCTCGACGACCTCACCACCGAGATGAACGACAAGACCGTTCACAGCGTCGCCCACGGCGTCATCTCCCTTGAGGAAATGGCCCGCGATTACGGCGCCGAGCGGCGGCGCATGCGGGTGATCAAATATCGCGGCCGGCGGTTCCGCGGCGGCTATCACGATCTGGTCATCGAGACCGGCGGCATCCGAGTCTTCCCCCGCCTGGTCGCGGGCGAGCACAAGAAGGAGTTCAGCCGCGACGTGCTGCCGACCGAGATCGCCGGCATCAACGCGTTGCTCGGCGGCGGCGTCGAGCGCGGATCGAGCATCCTGATCCTCGGGCCGGCGGGCACGGGCAAGTCGCTGCTCGCTTTGACCTTCATCGTCGGTGCCGCACGGCGCGGCGAGAAATCGGCGATGTTCGTGTTCGACGAGGAGCTCGGCCTGCTCTTCGCCCGCGCCAAGGGCCTCGGCATCGATCTCAAGGCGATGTGCGACGCGGGCGAGCTGGTGATCGAGCAGGTCGACGCCACCGAGCTCACTCCCGGCGAGCTTTCGGCACGGGTCCGCAGCTGCGTCGAGGAGCATGGCGCGCGCACCGTCGTGATCGACAGCCTCAACGGCTACCAGATGTCGATGCCGGAGGAGAATGCGCTCGTCCTCCATATGCACGAGCTGCTGCAATATCTGAACCGGCAGGGGGCGACGACCTTCCTGACCGTCGCCCAGCACGGCCTGGTCGGCGACATGAAGTCCCCGGTCGACGTCACCTATCTCGCCGACACGGTGATCCTGCTGCGCTATTTCGAGGCGATGGGCCGGGTTCGGCGGGCGATCTCCATCGTCAAAAAGCGGACCGGCGCGCACGAGGACACGATCCGCGAATATCGCATCGGCTCGAACGGTATCAGCCTCGGCGAGCCGCTAATCGAGTTCCAGGGCGTGCTTCGCGGCGTTCCCAGCCTGGTCGGCGGCGGCGAGGCGCTCCTGAAAGACAGGCCTGCTTGATTCCGGAATTCTCAGAACGCGCGCTGATCCTCGCTCCAGCCGGGCGCGACGCCCAGGTCGCGGCCTCGATGCTCGAGGAAGCCGGCATCCACGCCGTCGCCTGCGCGTCCCTCGATGCACTGGTCGAGGGGCTGGCGGCCGGCGCGGGCTTCAGCCTCGTCACCGAGGAAGCGCTGGCCGATGCCGACCTGCGCGCGCTCAGCGGCTGGATCGAGGCCCAGCCCGAATGGTCCGATTTTCCGTTCGTGCTGCTCACCCGCGGCGGGGGCGGCCTCGAGCGCAACCCCGCCGCCGGGCGCTATCTCGGCACGCTCGGCAACGTCACCTTCCTCGAGCGCCCCTTCCACCCGACGACGCTGATCAGCCTCGCCCAATCGGCACTGCGCGGCCGCCGCCGCCAATATGAGGCGCGGGCGCGGCTGGTGGCGCTGCACGAGCTCGCGGAATCGCTCGAACAGCAGGTCGCCGAGCGGACCGAGGCGCTGAGCGCAGGCGAGGCACGGCTGCGCGCGATCTTCGAGACCAACAACCAATATCAGGGGCTGATGGCGCTCGACGGCACCCTGCTCGACGCTAACCGGACCTCGCTCAACGGAATCCGCGCCGAGCTCGACGACGTGCTGGGCATGAAATTCTGGGAGACCCCCTGGTTCTCGGCGACGCCGGGCATGCCCGAGATGGTCCGCGAAGCCGTCGGCGCGGTGGCCGCGGGCGAAACAATCCGGCGCGAGCTGCTGGTCAATTTGCCGATCGGCTGGCGCTCATGCGATTTCGGCATGCGCCCGGTGCGCAATGCCGAGGGCGAGATCATGGCGATCGTGCCCGAGGCAATCGACATCACCGAGCGCCGCCACGCCGAAGAAGCGCTGCGCCAGTCGCAGAAACTTGAGGCGATGGGCCAGCTGACCGGCGGAGTCGCCCACGATTTCAACAATCTGCTGACGCCGATCATCGGCAGCCTCGACATGCTCCAGCGCCACCGCGTCGGCACCGAGCGCGAGCGCCGGCTGATCGATGGCGCGCTGCAATCCGCGGAGCGCGCCAAGACCCTGGTCCAGCGGCTGCTCGCCTTCGCCCGCCGCCAGCCGCTGCAGCCCTGCGCGGTCGACATGGCCACTCTGGTCGAGGGCATGGGCAATTTGATCGGCAGCACGACCGGACCGCAGATCAAGGTCGTGACCGAGGCCAAGCCCGACCTTCCGCACGCTCTGGCGGATCCGAACCAGCTCGAAATGGCGTTGCTCAACCTCAGCGTGAACGCGCGCGACGCGATGCCCGAGGGCGGGACGCTGCGGATTACCGTGTCGTGCGAGACGCTCGGGCCGCTCCATCCAGCGCAGCTGCCGCCCGGTGACTATATCCGCCTCTCGGTCGCCGACACCGGCATCGGCATGGACGCGCAGACCATCGCCCGGGCGATCGAGCCCTTCTTTTCCACCAAGGGGGTCGGCAAGGGCACCGGCCTCGGCCTCTCGATGGTCCACGGCCTCGCCTCGCAGCTCGGCGGCGCGCTCACCGTGTCGAGCAAGGTCGGGATCGGCACCAACATCGATCTGTGGCTGCCGGTGACCGAGGCGCCCGCTCCGGCCGACGCTCTGGTGGCCGAGCCGATCGGCGCCCACAGCCATCGTGGCACGGCCCTGCTGGTCGACGACGAGGACCTGGTCCGCGCCAGCACGGCGAACATGCTGGCCGAGCTCGGCTACCGCGTCGTCGAGGCGACCTCCGCCGACGAGGCGCTCTCGATCATCGCGCGCGAGCCGGCGGTCGACCTGCTCGTCACCGACCATCTGATGCCCGGAATCACCGGCGCCGACCTCGCCCGCGAGGTCCAGGGGCGGCGGCCCAGCCTGCCGGTGCTGATCATCTCCGGCTATGCCGACGCCGAGGGCATCGCGCCCGATCTGCCGCGGCTGACCAAGCCGTTCCGCCAGGACGAGCTCGCCGCCAAGATCGCCGCGCTGAGCGTGGGCGACGCGGTGCTCGCCGAGGACCGGGCCTAATAGGTCAGCACGATCCGGACCAAGGGTCGCTGCGGATCGATCAGCACTCTGCCGTCGCGCGCACGCCTGACTCGCCCGCCCTCGGCGCCGACGGCGACTCCCTCGGCGACCCGGACGACGATCTGCCCCCCCTCGAAGCTCACCACCTGCGGGCGCACGACGACGGCGCCGACGTTCATCGTCGCCCCGGCGGCGAGCTGGAAGGCCATGAGGATCATCACGGAAAGGAACGGCCGCGGCGCCGAGTCCTTTAGCGCAGGCGCTCCACGCAGAGGCGGAACGGGAAGCGCCGGACGATCCGCACTTCGTCGAGCGGCACGCCAGCATCGGCGAGGATCGTCCGCCACTCAGCCGGCCGGAACGAGCGGGCGATCGACAGCTGACCGTCCTCGCGCACGATGCGGTGGACCATCAGCAGGCGGGCGAGAATCGGGAAGCCCCAGTGCGAGAAGCCGTGGCGATGGAGGTCGCAGATCAGCCAGCCCATCCGCGACTCGCGCTCGAACAGCTTGAGCAGACGCTTGGCTTCTTCGGGCCCGTGCGAAGCCAGGATCGCCGGACGGATCAGCTTGATGGCGGCGGGGCG
>Ga0190266_10000039_pt1 | contig 18851 bp, 18 predicted proteins | sample Popmic220T_FD_132448 | JGI IMG/M metagenome (GOLD analysis project Ga0190266, IMG submission 132448) | Populus adjacent soil microbial communities from riparian zone of Indian Creek, Utah, USA - 220 T | ecosystem: Environmental > Terrestrial > Soil > Riparian zone | place: USA: Utah | collected...
ACGCCGGAGACGCCGAGCAGGCCGGACTGGCTGTACAGCAGCTTCTCGATCGCGCGTGCGTCGAGCTTGCGCTCGTCCATCAAGTACAGGATGACGCCGGGGTCGAGCGCGCCGCAGCGCGTGCCCATCACCAATCCGTCGAGCGCCGTGAAGCCCATCGTGGTGGCGACGCTCCGGCCCGACCGGAGCGCGCAGAGGCTCGCCCCGTTGCCGAGATGGGCGACGATCACCCGGCCGCCGGCGAGCGCCGGCCAAAGCTCGGCCAGGCGGTTCGACACATATTCGTAGGACAGGCCGTGGAAGCCGTAGCGGCGGATGCCGGAGTCGGTGAGCTCGCGCGGCAAGGCGAACATCTGCGCCAGCTCGGGCTGGCCGCGGTGGAAGGCGGTGTCGAAGCAGGCGACCTGAGGTATGTGCGGAGCGCCTTCGGCGACCGCCGCGATGGCGGCGAGATTGTGGGGCTGGTGGAGCGGCGCCAGCGGGCAGAGCGCCTCGAGCTCGCGCCTCACCCGATCGTCGATCCGCACGGGCTCGCTGAATCGCGTCCCGCCGTGGACGACCCGGTGGCCGACGGCGGCGACCTTCATTCCGTCGAGCAGCTCGACCGCCGCTTCCAATATCGCCTGGATCGCCGACCTGTGGTCGAAGCCGTCCCCCGGCCAGGCCCGCTCGCGGACGGTCTCGCGCCCGGCGTTCCGGACCTCGAGGCTCGGCTCGGTTCCGATCCCGGAGACCTGGCCGCGGAACGCCGCGGCCTCCCGCGCGCCGTCCTTGTACAGGGCGAACTTGATGCTCGACGAGCCGGCGTTGATCACCGCGATGCAGCGGGACATCCGGCCCTCCCGTTACTGGACGGCCGCTTCGGGACGGACCCGCCGCGCCTCGGCGAGGAAGAGTGCGACCGCGAAGGAAGCGAGCCTGGTCAGCATCGCGTCGGCGCGGCTGGTGAGGATGATCGGGACCCTGGCGCCGAGGACGATTCCCGCGGCGTCGGCGCCGGCGAGGAAGGAGAGGCTCTTGGCCAGCATGTTGCCCGCCTCGAGATCGGGCACGAGCAGGACGTTGGCCCGGCCGGCGACCGGGGAATCGATCTTCTTGATCGCCGCCGCCTCGGGGCTGATCGCATTGTCCAGAGCCAGCGGGCCGTCGAGAGTCGCTCCGACGATCTGCCCGCGGTCGGCCATCTTGCACAGCGCCGCCGCCTCGAGGGTCGAGAGGATCTTCGGGTTGACCGTCTCCATCGCGCTGAGGATCGCGACCCGGACGTCGGCAACGCCCAGCGCCCTCGCCAGGTCGATGGCGTTCTGGACGATGTGGACCTTGTCCTCGAGCGTCGGGGCGACGTTGACCGCGGCGTCGGTGATGATCAGCGGGTCGGAATGGCCCGGCACGTCCATGATGAAGCAGTGGCTGATCCGCCGCGAGGTGCGCAGGCCGGTCTCGCGAGCGACCACGGCGGCCATGAACTCGTCGGTATGGAGGCTGCCCTTCATCAGCGCCCCGCAGCGCCCGGCGCGCACCTCGGCCACCGCCTTGGCCGCGCTGTCGTGGCTGTGCTCGGCATCGATCAGCTCGAACGAGGCGATGTCGAAGCGCGCCGCGGCGTCGCGGATCCGCTTCTCGGGGCCGACGAGGACCGGCTCGATCAGCTTAAGCCGGGCGCCTTCCACCGCGCTCTCGATCGCCACCTCGTCGCAGGGATGGGCGATCGCGGTGCGCACCGGCGCGAGCTTCTGGGCGCGCTCGACGAGGGCGCGGAACTTGGCATGGTCCTGCGCGGCCGCGCTCACTGGCCCGACGGCCCGGGCCATTGCTCGTCGGTCAGCTTCCAGCCCCCGCCGAGCGCCTTGTAGAGATTGACGACGGCGACCAGCTGCGCCTCCCGGGTCTGGGCCAGCTCGGCCTCGGCGGGATAGAGTTGCTGCTGCGCCTCGAGCACCTCGAAATAGCTGGCCCGGCCGCCGCGATAGCGTTCGGTGGCGAGCTCGACGGAGCGGCGCAGGGCCAGGATCTGGCCCTCGAGCGCCTGGCGCCGGGCGGCGAGATGCTCCTGCGCGGCAAGCGCGTCGGACGTCTCCCGGAAGGCGGTGAGCACGGTCTTGCGGTAGCTGGCGACGGCTTCGTCCCAGAAGGCCTTGCGTTCCTCGTAGATCGATTCGAGCCGGCCGCCGGTGAAGATCGGCCCGGCGATCGGCGCCCCGGCGCGCCAGAAGCTGAAGACTCCGCCCTGCCCGCCGTCCGCCTCGATTCCGATGAGGCCGAGCAAAGTCGAGAGACCGATGCGCGGATAGAAATTGGCGACGGCGACCCCGATCTCGGCATTGGCGCCGACCATCACCTGCTCGGCCCGCCTTATGTCGGGCCGGCGGCGGATGAGGTCGGTGGTCAGGCCGACCGGAGTCTCCGGAAGGGGCTGGGCGATGAGCGGAAGGCCGCGGGGGATCGCCTGGGGATAGCCGCCGGTCAGGATGGCGAGCGCATGCTCCTGCTGGGCGATCTCGCGCTTGACGTCGGCGCTCTTCGCGCGGCTCGAATCCCACAGGGCGCGGGCGCGCTCGGCGGGGAGGCGGCTGTCCCGGCCGGCCTCGTGGCGGAGCGCGAACAGCTCGTGCATCCTGCGGAAGATGTCCTCGCTCTCGCTCGAGATGGCGAGATCCCGGTCGAGCTTGAGCAGGCGGAAATAGCCGGCGGCGATGTCGCTCACCAGGGTCAGCATCACTGCCCGCCGGACCTCTTCCTCGGCCAGCAGCCGGGCCCGCGCCGCCTCGGTCAGGCGCTTGATCCGGCCCCAGACGTCCAGCTCCCACGAGGCGTTGAGGGCGCCCGCGACGGAGCCGAAGCTGACCTCGCCGATATCGTCCTCCTCGGGCGTGACCGTCCGCTCGAAGCCGGCGCCGCCCTCGTAGCCGACCTGCGGCTTCCCCTCGGAGCGCGCCACGCCGACGACGGCGCGGGCCTGCTCGATCCTCGAGGTGGCGATCGCCAGATCGGGATTGTTGGCCAGGCCGGCGCGGACCAGGTCCGCGAGGGCCGGATCCTGGAAGACGTTCCACCAGGGCAGGTCGGCGAAGGAGGCCGCCTCCTCCGCCGTGACCGGCGCCAGCCGGAACTGGTCGGGATGGGCGATCTCCGGCTTCTTATAGTCGGGTCCGACGACGCAGCCGGTCGCGAGCAGGGGCGCGAGCCCCGCCAGGAGCCTCGCGGCCGTCGGGAATTTGGAGCGGGCACGTGTCACTTTTGCCTCCGTTCACTGGATGGCCGCGAGCATCTTTCTGAAGCGCACGAGCGTGTAGAGCGTGTAGGCGGAGCCGATCGCGAACATCGCCGCCATCTGCGGCCACACCATCGCCGGAGTCGCGTCGCGGAACAGCACCGCCTGCGAAAAGCTGACGAAGTGGGTCGAGGGCACGAACTGCATGACCTTCTGCAGGAAGACCGGCATCGATTCGAGCGGCGTCTGGCCGCCGGAGAGAAGGCTCATCACGATGAACACCGGGAAGGCGAGAAGGCCGAACTGGGGCATCGAGCGGACGATGGTGGCAAGCATGATGCCGAGCGCCGTCACCGAGAAGAGATAGATGGTGAGGCCCGAGGCGAAGAGGGCGATCGAGCCGGCGATGGGAACCCCGATCAGGCCCTTCACGACCAGGAAGATCGACAGCATCGAGGCGGCGATGACGACGATGGCGTTCGCCCAGATCTTCGCGAACATCAGCTCGAACGGCCTGAGCGGCATGACCAGCAGATGCTCGATATTGCCGTGCTCGCGCTCGCGCAGGACGGCGGCGCCGCACAGGAAGATCGCAAGCACGGAGATGTTGTTGATCACCTGGTTGATCGCCACGAACCAGCTCTGCTGCATGTTGGGGTTGAATCGGGCCCGGGTCTCGAGCGCGAGCAGCGGCTGGTTCGCCGCATTGCCGCGGCCGCGCCAATAGGGGTCGACGGTCCGGTTGATGATCCGCTGCAGGTAGGTCGGCCCGCGTCCCGCCTGGCTCATCGCGGTGGCGTCGGTGATGACCTGGACGTCGGGCTTCCTGTCCCGCGCCAGATCGGCCTGGAATTCCGGAGGGATATTGACGATGAAGGTGAACTTGCCGCGGTCCATCGCCGGGTTGATCTGGGAGAAGGGGATGACGCTCGGCTTCAGGAAGAGCGGCGGCAGCAGGGAATCCTGAACCGCCCGGGCGGCGTCGCTATTGTCCTCGTCGACGACCGCGATCGAGGCGTTGACCACGTCCATCACCGCGCTCTTGGCCGGCGTGTAGACGGAGAAGGTGAAGGTGTAGGCGATGAGGAACAGCAGCACCGGATCGCGGTAGAGGCTGATCAGCTCCTTTATGCCCAGATGGACGATGTGCCAGGTGCTGCGCATCTATTTCTCCTGCTTCTTGAGGAGCAGGACGGACAGGATGAAATAGACCGCCGCGATCAGCGCCAGGGCGAGGATGCTGGGCCAGACGGCCGGCATTCCGAGCGCCTTGGTGAAGGTCCCGACGCTGATCGCCTGGAAATAGGTGCTCGGGAAGATCATCGAGGCGATGCTCGCTCCGCCGCTGAGCGAGGAGGTCGGGACGAACATCCCGGAGAATTGGACGGCGGGGAGGATGGCGATGATCGCCGCGGCGAAGATGGCGGCCGTCTGGGTCGAGGCGAAGACCGATATCAGCAGGCCGAAGCCGGTGCTGGCGAGGACGAAGAGAAGCCCGCCGAGCATCAGGGTGAGCATGCTGCCCTTGATCGGGACCTCGAACAGGAAGACGGCGAGCGCGACCAGCGAGACGAACTGGACGAGGGCGACGGTGATGTAGGGGAGCTGCTTGCCGAACAGGAACTCGGCCTTGGTCGCCGGAGCCGCGTAGAAATTGGCGATCGAGCCGAGCTCCTTCTCGCGGACCACGCTCAGGGCGGTCAGCATCGAGGGGATCAGCATCAGCAGGAGCATGATGTCGCCCGGCACCAAAGCGTAGACGCTCTCGAACGACTGGTTGTAGAGCGCCCGGGCCTAGATATTGGCGGGAACAGCGATCGGCCTGATGCCCTTCTCTACCCGGGCCAGCGCCGCATATTTGTCGTGGGTCGCCTCGACATAGCCGCGGGCGGTCTCGGCGCGGAACGGCACGGCGGCGTCGATATAGGTGCTGACCTCGGGCCGGCGCCCCTGCTGGAGGTCGCGCTCGAAGCCGGCGGGTATCTCGATCGCGAACCTCAGCTCGCCGTTGCGGAGCCTCCGGTCGAGCTCGTTGTCGTTGAGGATCGGCGCCCGCTCGTCATAATAATCCGATCCCCGGAAGCCGTCGGCATAGGAGCGGCTGGAGACGGTCTGGTCGTAGTCGAGCACCGCGAAGGTCAGGTCCTTGACGTCGAGCGAGATTCCGTAGCCGAACACGACCATCAGAAGCAGCGGCCCGAACAGGGCGAAGGCGAGGCGGACCGTGTCGTGGCGGAGCTCGATCGCCTCGCGGCGGGCGAAGGCCCAGACCCGGGCGAGGCTGAATTTGCCGGGCTCGGTGCGGTGCGCGGCACCGGCCGGCGCCTCGGGTGGGGCGGCCGAAGCGGCGGCGGCTACGACCGGCTCTCCCTCTTTCTCCTTCGCCGCCTCGTCCTCGAGATAGCCGATGAAGGCCGATTCGAGGTTGGGCGCATCGCGCTCGCGGACGAGCTCGGCGGGCGGCCCCTGAGCGAGCACCTTGCCGCGATGCATCATCGACATGCGGTCGCAGCGCTCCGCCTCGTTCATGAAGTGGGTGGAGAGGAAGATGGTCACGCCCTCGTCCCGCGACAGCCGGATGAGCAGCTCCCAGAAACCGTCGCGGGCGACCGGATCGACCCCGGACGTCGGCTCGTCGAGGATCAGCACCTCCGGCTCGTGGAGGACGGCGACGGCGAGCGAGAGGCGCTGGCGGATCCCGAGCGGGATGTCCTGGGCGAGGGTGTCGGCGACGGGAACGAGGCCGAACTTGACGATCAGGTCCTCGACCCGCGCCTTGCCCTGCTCGGCCGGCAGGTCGAACAGACGGGCGTGGAGGATCAAATTCTGGCGGACGGTCAGCTCGGTGTAGAGCGAGAAGGCCTGGCTCATGAAGCCGACCTTGCGCCGGGCCTCGATGTCGCCGCCCTTCATCTCCTTGCCGAACAATTTGGCGGTGCCTTCCGTCGGCTCGAGCAGCCCGGTCAGCATCTTCATCGTCGTCGTCTTGCCGCAGCCGTTCGAGCCGAGGAACCCGAAGATCTCGCCGCGCTCGATCCGGAAGTTGACATGGTCGACGGCGGTGAAGGCTCCGAATCGCTGCGTGAGGCCGTGCGCCTCGATCGCCGGCGGGCCGTCCGAGGGCTTCATCGGAGTGATCTGGGGCTCCCGGTGACCCTTCTTCGCTTCCTCGGGCAGGAGCTTGATGAAGGCCTGCTCCAGGGTGGCGGAATTGGTCTTGTCGCGGATCTCGGACGGGGTGCCGGTGTCGAGGATCCGGCCGGCGTCCATCGCCATCAGCCAGTCGAACCTTTCCGCTTCGTCCATATAGGCGGTCGCGACGAGCACGCTCATCGTCGGCCGCCGCTCGCGGATGCGGTCGATCAGGTCCCAGAATTGCCGCCGGGCGAGCGGGTCGACGCCCGTCGTCGGCTCGTCGAGGATCAGCAGGTCCGGGTCGTGGATCAGCGAGCAGCACAGGCCGAGCTTCTGCTTCATCCCGCCCGACAGCTTGCCCGCGGGCCGTTCCCGGAACGGCGTCAGGTCGGTGCTGTCGAACAAATCGTCGATCCGCCAGTCGCGCTCGGCCTTGGACTGGCCGAACAGCCGCCCGAAGAAGTCGACATTCTCGTAGATGGACAGGGTCGGGTAGAGGTTCTTTCCGAGCCCCTGCGGGAGATAGGCGATGCGCTCGGCGATGGCGGTCCGGAACTTCGCGTCGCCGATGTCGCCGCCCAGAACCTCGGCGCTGCCCTGCTGGATCGTCCGCACCCCGGCGAGGATCCCGAGCAGGGTCGACTTGCCGACTCCGTCCGGGCCGATGATTCCGATCATCTTGTTCGCCGGAATCTCGATGCTGACGTCGTCGAGCGCCACGACGTTTCGGTAGCGATGGGTGATCCCGCTGGCGCTCGCGGCGATCGGCGGCTTGTCCATCACCGGCCTTTCGGCGGTGCGGCCGGGTTCCACAAATTGGCCGGGATCTTCGCCGGCGGCTGAAGCTTGGCCGGCCACGGCGCCTGGCCGTCGATCCGGACATAGCCCATTCCGGGGACGCCCGCCTTGACCAGCGCCTCATACTGCCGGAGCCGCTCGCGCGGGATCTGCAGCTTGACGCGGAAGGTCAAATTGTGGCGCTCCTCCTGGGTCTCGACGGTCTTCGGAGTGAATTGCGCGGTCGGCGAGATGTAGGTGATGGTCGCTCGGATCGGATATTGCGGCGCCGCGTCGAGGACGATCCGGGCCTCGGAGCCGAGCGCGAGCTTGCCGGTCACCCGCTCGGGCAGGAAGACGTACATGTAGACGTCGCTGAGATCGACGAGCGAATAGACCCGGCCGCCGGCGCCCAGCACCTCGCCGGGCTCGGCCAGGCGGCTCTCGATCCGGCCGCGGATCGGCGCGATCAGGACGGCGTCCTTGATCTGGGCGCGGATCCTGTCCGCCTCGGCCGCCGCGGCGGCGATGGTCGAGCCCGACCGGCCGACCAGGGCCTGCGACCCGGTCACCTCGGCGCGGGCGGCGGCGAGGTTGGCGCGCGAGCCGACCACCTGCGCCCGGGTCGAGAGCATGTGCGAGGAATCGAGCTGGGCTTCCTGCTCGCTCACCGCGCCGGTCCGGACCAGGCTTCGCGACCGCGAATATTGCTGGCTGGCGTAATTATGGTCCGCCACCTTCGCGCTGATCTCCGCCGCCCGCGTGGCGACCTGGGCCTGCTTGGTGGCGACGTCGGCTCGGGCGACCCGCTCAGCCTCCTGGGCCTCGCGCATCTGCGCCAGCGCCTGGCGGAGCTGAGCCTCGAGCTCCTCGGTGTCCATCCGGGCGACGACCTGGCCGGCATTCACCGTGTCGCCCTCGTTGACCAGTATCTCCTTGATCCGGCCGGGGAACTTGGTGGAGACGTAGATTTCGTTCGCCTCCAGCCGACCGTTGCCGGCGGCGAAGCCTTCCGGCATCCGCTCGCGCGACAGCACCTGCCAGGCCGCGAAGCCCGCGATCAGAAGGCCGATGAGGATGAAGATCCAGGTCCGGCGGGAAAGGCCCAGGAAACCCGACGTTGCGGTCGTAGCCATTGGAAGATTCTCCCCACGCGGTCCCGGAGCGCTCGATGGATTTTTATCCGGCGGCACGGCCGCGGCGGCCATCAGGACATGTCAGGAGAGGGGACGGGCAGAGTTCCGAGGCTGGTTCGAGCGGTTTCCCTCACGTCTTTCGTGCCGGACGGCCGGGACTCGTCGCCCGGGAAAGTACGGACATGGCGCGCGACCGCGGCTTCGACCGTCGGGAAGAATTTCTCGGCTCCAAGCTCGGCGAACAGGCCGAACTGCTTGAGCTTGTCCTTCACCGGATCCTTCATCTCGGCGAAGCAGAGCTCGATCCCGGCTTCGCCGAGGATCCTGTCGAGCTCGGCGAGGCTGTCCGAGGCGGTGACGTCGATGCTGGTCACCGGCTCCGCCGCCACCACCACCCGGCGAACCCGGTCCGGCGCCGCCTCGACCGCGTCCTGGACCCGGCAGCTGAACCCGTCGGCATTGGCGAAGAACAACGGCGCGTCCCAGCGGAACAGCACCAGCCCGGCGATCCGGCGCGCGGCGGGATAGCGGCTGACGTCGTGATAGCCCTCGACTCCGTCGGCAAGCCCGAGCACCGCCCAGTGCGGCCGCCAGCCGGCCCAGAGGAATTCGAGCACGGCCACGGCGATGGCGATGCCGATCCCCGGGATCGCGCCGAGCACGGCGACGGCGGCCGCGCACAGCATCGACAGCCAGAATTCCCATCGCTGGATCCGGTAGATCCGGCGCAGATCGTATATCTCGAACAGACCCAGCGCCGAGGCGATCACCACTCCGGCGAGGGCGGCCGAGGGCAGGTTCTGGAAGAGCAGGGGCGCTGCGACGAGCAGGAAGGCGACGACGAGCGCGCCGATCAGGCCGGTGAGCTGGGTCCGCGATCCGGCGGCCTCGGCGACGGCGGTTCGCGACGAGCTGCTTCCGACCGCGAAGCCCTGGAAGAGCCCGGAGGCGAGATTGGCGATTCCCAGCGCGATCATCTCCCGGTTCGAATCGACCCGGTCGCCGGCTCGAGCGGCATAGGCTCGCGAAAGCACGCTGGTGTCGGCGAAGGAGACGATGGCGACGGCCAGGCCTCCGATCAGGATCGGGACCGCGTCCGCGGCGGTCAGCCAGGGAATCGCGAAAGTTGGCAGGCCCTGGGGCACCGGCCCGAGGACGGCGAGGCCTTTCGTTGCGGCGAGGTCGAGCCCCCCGGCCAGCGCCGTCGCACCGACGACAGCGACCAGGATCCCGGGGAAGCGCGTATGGCTCTTGAGCAGCAGGATGACGGCCAGCGTTCCGCCGCCCAGCGCCGCCGCCGACCAGTTGGTCCTCCCTTCCGCCACCCCCCTCGCCACCGCCCACAGGTCTCTAAGCGGACCCGCGCTGTCGATCGAGAAGCCGAGGAGCTTGGGCAATTGGCTGACCACGACCGCAAGCGCCATGCCGTTCATGAAGCCGTAGCGGATCGGCTTCGACAGTAGCTCGGTGACGAAGCCGAGACGGACGATTCCGGCGAGGATGCAGACCGTCCCGGCGACGAGCGCCATCGCGCTTGCCAGTGCGACCGCGCGCGCCGGATCGCCGTTCGAGAGGGGAAGCACGACCCCGATGATGATCGCGGCGAGCGACGAATCCGGCCCGAGCACGAGGATCCGGCTCGGCCCGACCAGCGCATAAGCGAGCAAGGCGGCGATCGTCGCATAGAGGCCGAAGATGCCCGGCACCCCCGAGGCGGTCGCATAGGCGATCCCGACCGGAACGAGCATTGCGGCGAGGGCGATCCCCGCCATGACGTCGTGGCCGAGCCATTCCGCCCGATAGGCGCGAAGGGTCTCGATCCCGGGCAGCGGTCCCATCCGGCGCCGGCTGTCCGAGGCCGGGCCGAGCGGCGTGGCCACGGTCCTTACGCGGACGCTTCCGGAGCCGGATGATGGTGCTTGCCGTTGGGCCTGCCCACCGAGGCCTTGATATGGGCGTCGGGGGCCGGTTTAGGGGCTTTCTTCAGCTTGGGCTCGAAATCCCGGATCGGCTTGAGCGCCCCGTAGCGTTCCCGCCTGAGCTTGCCCGACAAGGGCGTCAGCTGCCCCTGGACCAGCGGCGGCCGCTTTCCCGGTACATGGTCGAGAAGGTGGCGCAGAAGGGTCAGCCGGCCGCGCTTCTGGTCGTTGAAATCGACGAGCGTCCAGGGCGCATGCTTGGTGTGGGTCGCATCCAGCATGGCTTCGCGGGCCTTGGTATAGGATTCGTACCGCTCCCGCGCCTGGACGTCGACGGGCGACAGCTTCCACCTCTTCAGCGGATTGCCGAGCCGTTCCTGGAACCTCTTCTCCTGCTGCTCCTGGTCGCAGGTCAGATAATATTTGAACAGCAGGATGCCGTCGGCGGTGATCGCCTTCTCGAACCCGGGCACCAGGCGGAGGAAGGTCTCGATCTGCTCCTCGCTGGCATAGCCCATCACCCGCTCGACGCCGGCGCGGTTGTACCAGCTGCGGTCGAACAGCACGATCTCGCCCGCCGAAGGCAGCTGGGAGACGTAGCGCTGGAAATACCATTGAGTCGCTTCCCGCTCGCTCGGCTTGGCGAGCCCGACCACCCGGCACATACGGGGGTTGAGGCGATCGGAGATCGAACGGATCGCGCCGCCCTTTCCGGCCGTGTCGCGTCCTTCGAAGATGATCAGCATGCGCTGGCCGGTGTCCTGGACCCAGCGCGCCATGTCGTTGAGCTCGACCTGCATCTCTTCGAGAAGCGTCTGATAATCCTTCCGCTTCAGCTTGCCCATGGGAGGCTCCTCCAAACCTTCCACCTAGGCTTCCAGGCCCCGGCCCGGCATCGGGACAAACCGCAAGGGGATGCGGCGGCGAAGCTGTAGGGTCTTGGCCGGGCGCCGACTCAGGCGCAGCAGGCGCTCCGCAAATCAGCAGCGAGGCCGGGTTGAGCGATTGCGCCGATTCGCGCATCGGCCTTTGCGCGTCGTTGCGGCATATTCCGTCAAATCGGCCAATCTCCTCTTCCTGAAGGCCGCTTATTGTTGCTTCGTTCACCGGCCGACGGTGATCGATGAACGCAATTTCGAGGAGAAGCAGCATGGCGTTCCCCACCCACGTCAACGACCAGATCACCGACTCGGTCACCCAGGCCAACACCAAGGTCCTTGGCGATGCGCCGGCGATCGCGATGGGTAATCTCTACCAGGCGACCGCTCAGGCGCTGGCGAACGCCGCGCACAACGCGACCAACGCCCAGCAGCAGAGCTACGTCACCAGCCAGGCGTCGACGACGATGGGCGTGGCGACCCTCTACGCGATCGACACCGCCTCGACCGGCATCGCCACCGAGGACATCCTCAAGAGCAACACCAGCACCGTCGCCAAGACCCAGAGCCTCCTCTGAGGCCTCTAGAAGGGGTTCGGGCATGGGGCCCGGATGACCTGCAAACAGGAAGGAATTCGACATGGCATTCCCAACGGCTGTCAACGACCAGATCACCGACTCGATCACCCAGGCCAACACCAAGGTCCTCGGCGACGCTCCGGCGATCGCGATGGGCAATCTCTACCAGGCGACCGCCCAGGCGCTTTCCAACGCCGCTCACAACGCGACCAACGCCCAGCAGCAGAGCTACGTCACCAGCCAGGCGGCGACGACCATGGGCGTCGCGACCCTCTACGCGCTCGACACGGCCTCGCTCGGAATCGCCACCGAGGACATCCTCAAGAGCTGAGCCGGCGAAGCCGCTGACGCCGCCGAAACCGCAACGCTGTCCAGGAAGACGCTGAAATGGCCTTTCCCACCTCAGTCAACGATCAGATCACCGACTCGGTGACCCAGGCCAACACGCAGACGCTGGGCAGCTCGCCGGCGGTCGCCATGGGCAATTTCTACCAGGCGACCGCCCAGGCGCTTGCGAATGCGGCGCACAACGCGACGATGGCGCAGCAACAGATGTACGTGACGGCGCAGGCGGCGACGACGGCCGGGGTGGCCTTGCTCTATTCGCTCGACACCGCGGCCGCCGGCATCGCCACCAAGAAGATACTCGGCTGACGGCCGCGGCCGCCGCCTCTCGCCGCCCGCAAGCATAGGATCAAGGAGCAACGATCATGGCTTTCCCGACCCACGTCAACGATCAGGTCACGGACTCGATCAGCCAGGTCAACACCAAGGTGCTGGGCGACGCCCCGGCGGTGGCGACCGGCAATTTGTTCGTCGTCACCAGCCAGGCGCTGTCGAACGCGGCGCACAACGCCACCAACAACCAGCAGCAGAGCTACGTCACCCTGCAGGCGTCGACGACCCAGGGCGTGTCCACGCTCCTCGGGGTCAACGAGGCGAGCTCCGGCGTCGCGACGTCGAAGATCTTCAAGTCGGGTCTGGTCTGATCCGGAGTTGCGCCGGCCGAGCCGTGCCGGCGCACTGACCGTCGCGGGGCGAGCCCATGGCCGGAGCACCGGTTACCGCTTCGATGCTGACCATCGGTGCGGCGCCCTCGGCGGCGATGGGACTGACCTACGTCGCCATGGCCGACAGCATCGGCCTGGCGATGGCGAATGCAACGGCCGCGCAGCAGCGCGGTCAGATCATCGGCATGACGGCGACCGTCGAGGTCGTCGCGATCATCATCGCCGCGGGAATCGCGGGAGCGGCAAAGGGAGGTTGAGGGATGGACCAGGGCAGCGTCAACGGCCAGATCGTCGACTCGGTGGCGGACGTCGTCACCCTCAACGGCGGGATCGCTCCGACCCAGGCGTTCGGAATGCTCGATTCGGTGATGGCCGAAACGCTGGGAATGGCGATGTACAACGCCGTCAGCCGCCAGCAGGGCTCGAGCATGATCGGATCTGCGGCGACCACCGCGGTCTGCGCGAAGATGCTCTCCGCGCCCTTCCCGTTCGAGCTCCCGCCGGCGCCGCCTCCGCCTCCGCCGCCGCCGTCGGGCGGAATCCAGCCGCTCGATCCTCCCCCGCCCAAGCCGCCCAAGGCGGCCGCCGCGATCATCGCCGCAGCGAAGGCGGAAGGCGAATGGGCGATCGACACTCTGAAGACGGAGGAGGCCGGCCTGGCTTCGAGCGCCGCGGCGGCGCGCGACGCTCTGGAGCAGCTCACCGCCGACGCCGCGCCGTCCGCCGCCGCCGGCCTGATCGCCGGCGCGACGGCCGAGGCCGAGGCGAGCATCCAGTATCTGCAGAGCGTGGCGAACGATCCGAGTTCGGCAAGCCAGAAGGCGGCCCAGGCGCAACTGGCGGACCTGGCCGCCGCCGCCAAGCAGGCCCCGCCGCCGCCGCCGCCGCCGCCGGTCGATCCGGTGGCGGAGGCGGGCAAGGCCGCCGCCCAGGCGATCGGGATCCTGCAGCAGCAGGCGGCCGTCGCCCCCGACTCCGCGGACTCGGCGAACGCGCGTTCCACCCTGGCGGAGCTCGACACCAAGGCGACCTTCACGCCGCCGAAGAAATAAGGAGAAAACGCAATGGACTCCGCCGTCGTCAACCCCAAGGTCATCGACATCATCAACCAGGCCCAGATGGCGACGATGGATCCGCAGGTGGTCCTCACCAGCGGCGCCGGGAAGGCCTATCAGTCGGTCGCCCAGTCGACGGCGATCGCGATCCAGGACGCGACCGACGCCCTGCGCAACATCTCGACCATCGCCACCACCGCCACCGGGGTCGTCGTCGCCCAGCTGCTGGCCGGGGACGAGGCGAACTCGCCCCTGCTGAGTCAGATCCAGAGCATCATGACGAACGCCACCAGCGATTATGCCGCCATCGGCGCGGCCGCGGCCAAGATCCTTCAAGAATTCCCGTCGGGTTGAGATGCCCGGGAGGTTATCGCCATGACCGTCTCCGTCGCGGGCAGGCTCGTCCCTCGTGCCAGCGCGCTCTCCGACTCGGCCCGTCTCGTCCTCTTCCTCATCGACGGCGGGGTGGAGTGGCTGGAATGGGCGATCCGGCATCCCCGGGCGCAATATCGCTTCGACAGCGAGGAGGCGCTCGTCGGTGCGGTCCAGGTCGGCCTGCACGGCTGGCATCTCCTGCTGATGCCGGCGATCCCGCTTCTGGTCGGGCCGGCCAAGCTGATGTCCCTCGACCGCGGCGATCTTCGGATCCTCGCCGAGGCCAAGGGCGACGGCGGCAAGGTCAGCGAGGTCCTCAGCCGATACGATCTGGTCAGCCAGCCCGATCTGGCCCGGGACGTCGCCGCGCTCGGCCAGCTGGTCGGCGATAAGCCGCTGCCGGTGCTCCAGGCCATGACCGTCGAGGACCAGGTCGAAATCCATGCCCTGATGGAGCGCGACGCCGGGCTTCCGGAAGGAGATCGTCAGGAGGCGGCCCTCTTCGCGGCCGGGCGGTCCGCGACTCCGCTCGAGTTCGCGGACTATTTCCGAGCCTACCTGCGCTACGTCGCTTCCGATCCCTCGCCTCCGGAGAAGGCCGGCTCGCGAAGCGCCCGGGTCGGAGATTCCATCGACCTCCTGCTGCCGCTGCTGTTCGAGGCGCTCGACTGTCCGCGCGCCGACGGCTCGGCCCAGCCCTGGGAGGTGGCGGAGGCGATCAACGAATGGCTCGCGATGGGCCGGCGGCTCGGCTTCTCGCGCCGCTCGCAGCTCGCCGAGCAGGTGATCGCCCATACCCGCTTCGCGCAGCGCGAATCCGACGAGGAGGCGCCCCGGATCGTCGCCGGCTACCTGGCCGGCGCTCAGGCCCTGGTCGGCTCCGGCGAGCTCGGCCGGCGCCGGCTGGGCCAGGACGGAATCTCGTCGAGCTTCCAGATCCTGTCCGAGGCGGAGGAGGCCGTGGTCACGCTCGGCCGGCAGGGCGTCATCGCCCTGTCCGTCTTCCGACCGTTGCCGGAGGCGCCGCCGGCGGCGCCCGAAAGTAGAAGGAGAAAGTGATGGCCAGGGACATTAACCGCAGCCGGTCGCGAGCCGGCAGCCAGGACGATCGGGCCGCCCAGGAATTGGCGGACGACACCGGGTATGACATGAACCGCGCCCTGGCGGCGGGCGAGATCGCCGACAACGAGCTGAGAGCGGCCGAACGGGCGATGAAGGGAATCGCCGGTGCCGCCGCGGACGCCCAGGAGGCGATCCACGCCGCCTTGCGCGCCGCCGAGCATGCCGAGGAGGCGGCCCGCTGGGTGCTCGAGGACGCGAAGCGCCTGATGGGCGCCGCCCGCGCCCGAGCCGACCGGGTGCGCGCGCTGTTCCGGACCGACAGACCGGTCGCCGACGAATTCGACGGCGGTGCGCGGGCGATCGACCAGGCCGACCAGGGCGAGGTCCGGGCGATCGAATCCTCGCTGCGAGCGGTGGACCGGGCGATGCGCGCGGCCAGCCAGGCGCATGGCCGGAGGGATCGCACGCCGCCGGATCCGGGTTGCGACTGAACGGCGCCGCCGCCGCCGCCGTCGCCGCCGCCCGGCGAGATCGATCCGTTTTCGGATGTAAGTCCGATGATCGTCGGTATCTGGTTCTTGAATAGATTCGTTGTGGAATGGACCTCAGCTTTACTTCCAGGCGATTTGATAGTTAAAACAGACCTCTGGTGACCGTCTTGTCCCGTGTAGTAGTGTGACGCGTGTGGCATGGCTCCCCGGATCGCCAACGGATTGAGCCGAGATTCGGGGGAATCGTGGCCTTTTCGAGCGACAACATCGGTGACGAGCTGCTCGACAGCATCAACCGGCCGTTCCGCGACCTGCCGGACCTGCTTGAGGCGCTGATGCGCGCGCTCGCGGCCCGGACCCGTTTGGTTGCCGGGTCGCTGTCGGTGGAGGGCAGGGCGACCCTGCTTCTCCGCCGGACCGGCTATGAGTTCGTCTCGGAATGGATCGACGAGGAGCCCGGAGGCGGGGAGAAGCCCGGCCGGCGGAAGCGGGCGGAGCGGCGCGAAGCCGAGGCCGTCGCCGCGACGAGGTCGGCCGGAGACATGGTCCTTCCGATTTCCTACGCCGAGACCCCGCTCGGCGAGCTCCGCCTTCGGCTCGATCCGCCGGCGCCGTCGGAGGCCGAACGGGGCCTGCTCAGCTACTTCGCCCGCCACTGCGGACTGCTGATCAACCGCTATCATGTCCGCAACTGGTCGCAGCGCCGGCTGGGGCGGCCGCTGCTGCTGATCGGATTGAGCAAGGCCCTGCGCGATCTCGAAGCCTTCGTCGAGATATCCGCCCGAGGACGGCTCCCGGTGCTTCTGCGCGGCGAGTTCGGAACCGAGAAGGCGCAGGTCGCCGCGACCATCCACTGCTGCGGCCCGACGTCGAACGGACCGTTCGTCCAGGTCGATTGCGCCGTGCCCGGCAACGGTCCCGCCGAGTGGATGGAACGCGCCCAGGGGGGCACCTTGTTCCTCGGCGACATCGACGAGCTCGACCCGCGGCTGCAAAGGCAGCTCCCGCAATTCATGCCCTCGCAGCTCCACCAGTGGCTTCAGGGCACCCGCGGCGCGCCGGTGCGGATCATCGCCTCGACCACCGCCGATCTCCACCAGCGCGCCCGGGAAGGGCTGTTCTCGCGCTCGCTGCTCGCCGAGCTCGATTTCCTGTCGGCGACGATTCCGCCGCTGCGCGACCGCCCGGGCGACATCGAAGCCCTGATCTGCCACGCGCTCGAGCAGAACGGCTATCGTCCCGAGGAGAAGCGCACCGACGCGCTGGTCGATTTTTGCGGGACCTACGACTGGCCAGAGAATCTGTTCGAGCTCGAGCGCACGGTGGCGCGGCTGGCGGTCCTCACGGAAAAGCGGCCGATCGGGGTCGACGACATGCGCCGGCACGCGCCGGCCATCGTCCCGGCCGGCCGTTCGGGCTGGATCGGGTCGGGGCCGCGCAGGCGGCCTTCCGCCGCCGAGGCCGCCGCCGATCATTGGGTCCGCTGCGCGACCGGCGGCGAGCCCGCGGCGCTGGCTTCGCTGCATCACGCCCTGCGCAAGGCCCTGCTCAAGCTCGGCAGCCATTATGAGGAGCCGATCTCGCTCGGCCAGCTCGCTCGGGAGGCGGGGGTGAGCCCGTCCCATCTCGGCTTCCTGTTCCGGACCGTGGTCGGAATGCCTTTCAAGGTTCTCCTCGGCCATATCCGGATCCGCAAGGCGCGGGAGCTGCTGACCGCCGACACCCCGCGCAACATCACCCAGGTGGCGATGTCGGTCGGCTTCTCGGACCTCAGCCACTTCGAGAAGAGCTTCAGGCGGATCGTCGGCGAGAGCCCGCGCGAATACCGCCGCAACGCCTCGCTTCACTGAGGCTAAGGCTAAACCTTCAACTGCTTGATCGCCGCCAGTATCTCGCCGGCGGCGCGAACCCCGGAATTGTAGGCGCCGTGGATCGTCCCATAGGCCTCCGCCCAGGTCGCCTCGCCGGCGAAGTGGATCCGTCCATGGGGAAGGGCGATCTCCAGGCGGGCCTGGAGTGGAACGGAATTGTCCGGACCGAGCTCGCCGTTGAACCACGTGTAGGAATAGGCGCCGTGGATGTTGGGCGTTTTCGTCCAGTTCGTCACAACCTTCTCGTCGTTGGCGGGCCTGAAATCCGAGTTGCTGTCGGGATAGGCGCCGGTAAGCAGCTCGATCACCATTTCGGTGACGTCCCCATCCGGCCAATCGTCGAACCCCCGAGCGAAGTCGCCGGCGGTCACGCAGATCAGGACCGTCGGGTCCGTCGGAAGCCGGAAATACTGCCAAACCCCGTGTCTAATCTCGTCATATAAATAATACTCGCATTTCTCATCGATCGTATTGCCTTTTGTGATCGGAAATTTCGTCGGCCGAAATGCCACTTTCTTATATGAGCCGAGCCGGATGAAATCGTCGGCCCGCAGCCTGCTTCCCGGCAGCGCCGGGTCGAACTTTATTTTTTTGACCTCGCTGCATGGAATCGTGACTATGCAGAAGTCAAAATCCGTCCTCTCGCCCTCTGCGGGGTAAACCGATACTTCACCCTTACGCTGATGGATCTCGATCACCTTGAGTCCGCCGAAGAATTTCAGCTTCGGCGCATATTGTTCCAGCAGCCACTGGCCGTAAGCGCTCACCATCGCGCCCAGGCCGTTCTTGACGTACCAGTTCGGCTTGTACGGAGGCTCCACCTGGCGATCCCGATCGCTCGCCACATATTGCCACGGTTCAGCCGATTCGCCGATGGCGCCCAGCCCGTTCGAGCCGAGGCTGAGCGCCCAGCCCTGCTGCGTTTGGATCAAGCTTCCTTCCTCGGGGGTCAGGACCGCGGCATTGCTGAAGCCGGTTGCGACGTTGAACTTCTTCTCCAGATTGCTGTTCATCGAGTCGATTTCCACGTTGAAATCGACGGTCGTCCAAACCCCGTCGTCCAGCATGCGATACCTGGTGTCCACTGACGGGACCGCATATTCATAACCCCGTTTCTCGGCGATCCTCGCCCACGGGTTGTCGTCCGGGTCCTGAATGAACTGGGGGCCGAGATCGACGGGGAGGCCGGAGGGGTCCGTCGAGGTGCGCGCCCGGCCGCCGATCCAGTCATTCGCCTCGATCAGGGTCACGCTCACGTCGGCGCCGTTCTGGGCCATCAAGGCGGTCGCCGCGCCGAGTCCGGCGCAACCTGCGCCGATGATCGCGATATTCGTCATTGTCTTCCCGTGCTCC
>Ga0190266_10000040_pt1 | contig 18829 bp, 21 predicted proteins | sample Popmic220T_FD_132448 | JGI IMG/M metagenome (GOLD analysis project Ga0190266, IMG submission 132448) | Populus adjacent soil microbial communities from riparian zone of Indian Creek, Utah, USA - 220 T | ecosystem: Environmental > Terrestrial > Soil > Riparian zone | place: USA: Utah | collected...
TCTTGAAGGCAGCGGTGACCTTCTCCTTCGACGCGCCGCCGCCGACATCCAGGAAGTTGGCGGGGGCGGCGCCGTTCAGCTTGATGATGTCCATCGTCGCCATGGCGAGGCCGGCGCCGTTGACCATGCAGCCGATATTGCCGTCGAGCTTGATGTAGGCGAGGTCGTATTTCGAAGCCTCGAGCTCCATCGGGTCTTCCTCGCTCTCGTCGCGCAGCGCCTCGAGGTCCGGATGGCGGAATTCGGCGTTGGAATCGAAGCCGACCTTGGCATCGAGCACCAGCAGCCGGTTATCGTCGGTCACCGCTAGCGGGTTGATCTCGATCTGCGCCGCGTCGGTGCCGATGAAGGCGTCGAACAGCAGCTTGGCGACCTTCTGCGCCTGCTTGGCGAGGTCGCCCGAAAGGCCGAGCGCCGCGGCCACCGCGCGGCCGTGATGGGGCATGAAGCCGGTCGCGGGGTCGACGCTGAACGTGTGGATCTTCTCGGGCGTCTCGTGGGCGACGTCCTCGATGTTCATGCCGCCCTCGGTCGAGGCGACGAAGGCGATCCGCCCGGTCTTCCGGTCGACGAGCAAAGCGAGATAGAATTCCCTGGCAATATCGACGCCGTCGGTGACGTAGAGCCGGTTGACCTGCTTGCCCTGCGCCCCGGTCTGGATGGTGACGAGGGTGTTGCCGAGCATGTCCTCCGCAGCGGCGCGGACCTCTTCGGCGGTGCGCGCGAGGCGGACGCCGCCCTTGGCGTCGGGCCCCAACTCCTTGAACTTGCCCTTGCCGCGCCCGCCGGCATGGATCTGCGCCTTGACCACGTAGAGCGGCCCGGGGAGCTTCTGGGCTGCGGCGACGGCCTCGTCGACGCTCATCGCGGCGAAGCCGGCCGGAACCGGGACGCCGAACTTGGCGAGTAATTCCTTCGCCTGATATTCGTGAATGTTCATGGCCCGCGCCTAAAGCACAGGGGCGGGCGCGAATCCACCCCCGCGACCGGAGCGGTCATCTCCCGCCTCCCGCGCGAAGGGCGTGACAATTGTGGCCGGCCGCCTAGGACTAAGCCGATGGCCCGTTGCGCTGCGATCCTTGTCCTTTGTCTCCTGGCCGCCTGTGCCACGCCGCGGGAGCCCGTGCAGGGCCCTGCTTTCAGCTATGTCGAGATTCTGAACGGGGCGATCGTCACCAGCCATGCTTTGAGACTGCGCGTCGAGGCCGGCGCGGGATTCCGCGCGACTCCGGTCACCAGCCGCGTCGCGCAATTCGGCGGCCATTCCTACGAGGTCTCGCTCGCGGCGCTGCTCGGGCCCGGCGAAGCGGTGATGGTCCACGCGGAGCGCGCGGCCGATTCGAGCGGTGCGTCCAATTATGACGACCTGCCGCGCGCCGGCTGGCCGGATCCGCGTTTTCGGCTGCGCAGCATGTGCGACGAGATCGACGCGGCGACGGCGGCCCAAGAGCATGATCTCGCCTTCCTGGCGCGCAATGGCTGGAACCCGGAGGGCGCGCTCGCGCTCGAACAATATCTGGCGACGACCGCGGACCACAATCAGGAGGTGGTTGTCTCGCTGGTCGTCCGCGTGCCCGGCTGCGACCAGGCCGATGCGGTGCAGGCGGCGCTCCGCCGCCTTCGCGAAAAGGTGCGGGTCGGGCCTGCTTAGCCCGCGGCGACCGCGCAGATCGCCGCCGAGGCCGAGGCTGCGCCCCAGATCTGCGAGTCGCGCAGCGCGCGGACGCGGTGGAGGAATTCCTCGATCGACAGCGATTCGCGGGCGCGCGGCAGATCGCTGATTCGCCGGAGCTGCATCAGCGACAGCCGGTCGACCATCCGTCCGGCCATGCAGCGGGCCATCGGCTCCGGGAGCCCCGCGTTCATCAGGCCCGCGCGCAGGCGCGCTTCGGGCGTGGCGCATGAGGTCAGCAGGGCGCTCGCGGCGAGCGCGACGGCAAGATGGCGCATGAAGGGAAGCTAGACCGCTCGCGCCCGAACGCAAAGAGGGCGCCCCCGCAGGGACGCCCTCTTCGTCACCCGGTGACCGGGATTAGTTGCCGGTGTTGCGCACCGCGTCGGCGGCGTTGTCGCCGGCGTTGCGAGTCGCCTCGGCGGCGTTCGCGGCGTTGTCCGTAACGGCGTCCGCCACGTTGCTGGCGTTCGCTTCGATGACGTCCGCCGCATTCTCGGCATTGGCCTCGATGGCGTCAGCCTTGTTCTCGGTCGCGCTCTGGTTGCACGCGCCGAGCGCGATGAAGCCGGCAGCCGCGGCGATCGTAACAATGACCTTCATTTCTTTCCCCTCTCAAAAAGGGGGCGCCCAAGCCAAGCCCGGACACCCCGGATGTTGCGTAAGACACCCGCACGCACAATTCGCGGCCGCGCCTTATGTTCCGGGACCGTTACCCTTTTTCGTGCCTGTGCTCAAGCGGCGCGGCCGATCGCCTTCTGGCGGCGGCGCTGGACCGAGGAACCGAGGCCGATCGCCTCGCGATATTTGGCGACCGTTCGCCGGGCGATGTCGAAGCCCTCGGCCTTGAGCATCTCGACCAATTGGTCGTCCGAAAGGATGCGCTCCGGCTCTTCGGCCGCGATCAGCGCCTTGATCCGGCTCTTCACCGCTTCCGAGGAGGCGGCGTCGCCGCCGTCATTGCTCTGGATGCCGCTGGTGAAGAAATATTTGAGCTCGTAGAGGCCGCGGTCGCACGAGAGATATTTGTTCGAGGTCACGCGGCTGATCGTCGACTCATGCATGCCGACCGATTCGGCGATGGCGCGCAGGGTGAGCGGCTTCAGGTGCGACACGCCGTTGCGGAAGAAGCCCTCCTGCTGGGTGACGATCTCGCTCGCGACTTTGACGATCGTCCGCGCGCGCTGATCGAGCGCCTTCATCAGCCAGTTGGCGCTCTGCAGGCATTCGTTGAGCCAGGCCTTGGACTGGCGGTCCTGCGGGCCCGCGGACAGCTCGTTATAATAGGAGCGGTTGACCAGCAGCCGGGGAAGCGTGGCGCTGTTGAGCTCGACGCCCCAGCCGCCGCCGCGGCGGGTCACGAACACGTCGGGCACGACCGCGTCGACCCGGTCGGAGGCCATGAAGCGGCATCCGGGCTTGGGGTCGTAGGCCCGAAGCTCGCGGATCATGTCCATCATGTCCTCGTCATCGACGCCGCAGATGCGCTTCAGCGCGGCGAGATTGCCCTTGGCGAGATAATCGAGATTGTCGATCAGCCGCGCCATCGCCGGATCGTAGCGATTCGCGTCCTTGGCCTGGAGCGCGAGGCACTCCGACAGGGTGCGCGCGCCGATCCCGGCCGGATCGAAGGTCTGGACGACCGAAAGCACGCGCTCGACCTCGCCGAGCGGGTGCCCGAGACGCTGGGCCAAGTCGAGCAGGGGGACGAGCAGATAGCCGGTCTCCTCGATCTGCTCGATCAGATGGTAAGCGACGGCGAGGTCGGGCCCCGACAGGATCTCGCCGGCCTGTCCCTTGAGATGGTCGTGGAGCGAGAGGCGCTCGCCCTCGAAGCTGTCGAAATCGGGGCCGTCCTCATAGCCGCCACCGCCGCCAATCTCGCCCAGGCCGAGGCCGCTCGACGGCCCCTGCATCGCGTCGGACGCGCTGTCCTGATGGAAGTCCTCGCTGTTCTGATCGACATCCAGCGCCGCATCGCCGCCGCCCGCGTCGATTTCGGGCAGGGAGGGCTCGGTGTCGAAATCGTCGCCTTCCGCGGCGGGCTCGGGGGTCGGCTCGCTTTCCTGCGCGCCGGCCTCGAGCAGCGGGTTCTTCTCGATCTCCTCGGCGATGAAGGTCTCGACCTCGAGGTTGCTGAGCGCGAGCAGGCGGATCGCCTGCTGCAACTGCGGCGTCATCACCAGAGATTGGGACTGCCTGAGGTCGAGGCGGGGCCCGAGCGCCATGGCTAGAGCTCGAAACTCTCGCCGAGATAGAGGCGGCGGACGTTCTCGTCGGCGACGAGCGCCTCGGGCGAGCCGGCGAACAGGACCTGGCCGCCGTAGATGATGCAGGCGCGGTCGACGATGTCGAGCGTCTCGCGGACGTTGTGATCGGTGATCAGGACGCCGATGTTGCGCGTCTTGAGCTGGACGATGAGGTCGCGGATGTCGGAGATCGAGATCGGGTCGATCCCGGCGAACGGCTCGTCGAGCAGCATGATCGAGGGATTGGCGGCGAGTGCGCGGGCGATCTCGCAACGGCGCCGCTCGCCACCCGAGAGCGCCATGGCCGGGGCGTCGCGGAGCCGCTCGATGTGGAATTCGGCGAGCAATTGCTCGAGCCTTTCCTCGCGCGCCTTGCGGTCGGGCTCGGCGACCTCGAGCACGGCCATGATGTTCTGGCTGACGCTGAGGCCGCGGAAGATCGAGGTCTCCTGCGGCAGGTAGCCGAGGCCGAGGATCGCGCGGCGGTACATGGGAAGGCCGGTTATGTCCTGTCCGTCGAGAAGGATGCGCCCCGAATCCGGCTTCACCAGCCCCATGATCGAATAGAAGCAGGTCGTCTTGCCGGCGCCGTTCGGGCCCAAGAGGCCGAGCACCTCGCCGCGGTCGACGCCCAAGGAGACGTCGGTCAGCACCGCCTTCTTGTCGTAGGACTTGGCGATCGAGACGACCGACAGGCCGTGGTCGACATCGCCGATCGCATCGTGCGGATCGGGCAGTTCGATGGCGAGAGTCTCGTTCATGGTCTTCGTGCTAGCCCCTTGGCCTCGTTAGGCGATTGGGCGCGCGGTCACAACTGGCAAGCTTTATGCATGGCCGAATTTGCGGGGTCAGTTGCTCTGCCGCCGCGGTACGGTGAACCGGCCGGTGACCCGCCCGCCGCCGTCGAGCACGGCACGGTGGGTATCGAGATCCAACACCAGGCGGCCGCCCTGCACATGGTTCGAGCCCTGATCGAGATTGACCCCGCCGATCATCGTCACGATGCCGCGGGGGAGATCGTAGATCGCATATTGGCTGCGCGCGGTTTCGCTCGGCGTGCGCAGGGTGACTCCGCCGCTCGCCTCGAGCCGCTGGATCTGGACGTCGCTGCCGCCGGCATAGACCACCGTCAGCCGCGCCGAGCGCAAAGTCATGCTGCCCTGCCGCGCCTCGACATTGCCGGAGAAGATCGCGCGGTTGGCCCTGTCCTGGACCTCGATCCGCTCGGCGCCGACGTCGACGGGAGCGCTCGTGTCGTGGCCCTTGAGGCCGGAACCGCTCTGGGCCAGCGCGGGGGCGACCGCGAGCAGCGGAAGAAGAGCAAAAAGCCGTTTCATTGTCCTGATCTGAGGCCCCCCTGGACGATATGCAAGCGGGCGCGGCCATTGAGCACGACTCGCCGGTCGGGAAGATTGACCTGCAGCTGGTCGGCGCTGAACCGGCCCATCGGCATTTGTCCCTCGACGCGGCCGCGGCTGACCAGCTGCTGGCCGCGCAGGTCGACGTCCACGTCGTGCGTGCCCATCCGGTAGCCGTCGGCGGCGGTGAACTGGATCGGACCGACCACCTGCACGCGGTCGCTGTCCATATTGTAGCGCGCTCGTCCCGCCTCGAGCCGCGCCGGGCCGGTGTCGAGCAGGATCTGCGCGTTCATGTCGGCGATCTCGACGACGGGGTTGGACGAGCGCTCCTGCACCGCGGCGCGCGCGTTGAGCACGAACGGGCGCCCCTGGTCGTCCTGGCCGCGATATTGGGCGGCGGCGACACGAAGCCGCTCGGGCGCCTTTTCCACCTCCTCCTTCTTGAGCAGGAAGCTGACCTCCTGCTTGTCCTCGAGCGGCGAAAAGAAGAGAAAGGCAAGAACGACGCCGATCAGCGCCGGCAGGCCGAGCTTGAGCGCCTTGACGACCTTGTCGTGGCTGCCACCCGGAACCGCCCAGCGGCGCTTGACCCTTCGTTCGTGGTCGGCAAGCTCAGACATGGGCGAAGATGTCCTGCTCGGCCCAGCCGGCCAGATCGAGCAGGGCACGGTGAGGCAGGAAATCGAAACAGGCCTGCGCGAGCTGGGTGCGCCCTTCGCGGGCGAGGCGTTCGTCGAGCTTCTCTTTCAGCGCATGAAGATGGCGCACGTCGGACGCGGCATAATCCTTCTGCGCGTCGCTGAGCTCGGGAGCGCCCCAGTCCGAGCTTTGCTGCTGCTTTGAGATTTCCTGGCCGAGCACTTCCTTGACCAAATCCTTGAGCCCATGCCGGTCGGTATAGGTCCGGATCAGGCGAGAGGCGGTCTTGGTGCAATAGCAGGGCGCCGCCATCACGCCGAGATAGGCCCAAATCGAGGCGAGATCGAAGCGCGCGAAATGATAGAGCTTGAGCCGGGCCGGATCGGCCAACACAGCCTTGAGGTTAGGCGCGTCATAGGCCGAGCCGCGCGCGAAGCGGACGAGATGCTCGTCCCCGCGACCGTCAGAGATCTGGACCACGCACAGGCGATCGCGGCCGAGTTGGAGGCCCATCGTCTCGGTATCGACGGCGACGGCGCCGGGGGCGAGCACGCCCTCGGGCAGGTCTTCTTCGTGAAAATGCACTGTCATCGCGCCCGAGATAGGCGAAAGGTCCCGCCGGCTCAATGGAGGCCGCCATTATGGTGCGGGCTTGATCGTCGCGCATCGGGCCGCCACAAAGCGGCAGCTTCCACGATCAAGGTCTCCCCTCCATGCCCGGTGGCCTCGCCGCACTGCTCGACGATGTCGCAGCCATCGCCAAGTTGGCCGCGGCCTCGATCGACGATGTCAGCGCAGCGGCCGGCCGGGCCGGGGTCAAAGCCGCGGGCGTGGTGGTCGACGACACGGCGGTCACTCCGCGCTACGTCACCGGCTTCACCCCGGACCGCGAGCTGCCGATCATATGGCGCATCGCCAAGGGCTCTCTGCGCAACAAGTTGTTGATCATCCTGCCCTTAGCGCTGGCGCTGAGCGCGTTGCTCCCCTGGGCGATCACGCCGCTGCTGATGCTCGGCGGCGCCTATCTCTGCTTCGAGGGGGCGGAGAAGGTCTGGCATGAGCTGGCGCACAGGGAGGAAAGCCTCGCCGAGCAGGCCGCCGAGCTGAACAGCGCGGATCATGAGCACGATATGGTGGTCGGCGCGATTCGCACCGACTTCATTCTCTCGGCCGAGATCATGGCGATCGCGCTGGCGGAGGTCGCCGTGGAATCGCTGGCGATGCGCGCCGTGATCCTCGCTCTGGTCGCGGTCGCGATCACGTTCGGCGTCTACGGCGCGGTCGGGCTGATCGTGAAGATGGACGATGTCGGCCTGCACCTTGCCGAGCGGCGCAATGCCGGCACCCGCGCGCTCGGCCGCGCGCTGGTCCACGCCATGCCGAAGGTGATGGCCCTGCTGTCCACGGTCGGCATCGCCGCAATGATCTGGGTCGGGGGCGGGATCATCGTCCACGGGCTCGAGGCGTTCGGTGTCGCGGGCCCGGCCCATCTGATTCACGATCTGGCTGCGAGCGCGGGCCATGCGGTCCCGGTGCTGCAGGGACTCATCGAATGGACGGTGGGCGCGGCCGGCTCCGGCCTGTTCGGGCTCGCCATCGGCGTGTTGATCGTGCTTGGCCTGAAGCTCGTCCCGCGCCGGCGCGTTCCGCAGCCGGCTGCCTGAGGCGCCGCGCAAAACTATCCACAGCCAAAAGCGCTCGCGGGGCTCGATTTTTTCCGCTATGTGAGTCGGCAGCGCGCCGACAGACGGTGCGAAGGCCGTTGCGCGCTTTGCCCGGCGCGGTGGTTTTAGACAGGGGACGGGCGTACGAAAGTAACTGAAGAAGATGGGTTTCGATAAAGGGCGCCGCGGCGAGCGCGGCGGGCGCGGCAGAGACAAGCGCGACGGCTTCGGCGACGACAATTTCAGTGGCGGACAGGAACGAGGCGGCTTCGGCGGCGGCGACCGTTTTGGCGGTGGCGGCGGCGGTTACGGCGGCGGCGGTGACCGCTTCGGCGGCGGCGGCGGAGGCGGTGGCTTCCGCGGCGGCGGTGGCGGCTTCGGTGGCGGCGGCGGCGGGTTCCGCGGCGGCGGTGCCGGCGGCGGTGGCGGCATGCCCCCGCAGGTCGTCGGCGAGGCCAAGGGCGTCGTCAAGTTCTTCAACGGCCAAAAGGGCTTCGGCTTCATCGTCCGCGACGATGGCGGCGAGGACGTGTTCGTGCACATCAGCGCCGTCGAGCAGGCGGGCCTCACCGGCCTGGCGGAAGGCCAACCGCTCGATTTCACGCTGGTCGATCGCGGCGGGCGAGTCTCGGCGACCGACCTCAAGATCGAGGGCGACCCGCTTCCGGTCGAGGATCGCGGTCCGCCGCGCGAGCGCGGCGGCGGTGGCCCGCAGCGCGAGCTGACCGGCGAGAAGGCTTCGGGCACGGTCAAGTTCTTCAACGCGACGAAGGGCTTCGGCTTCATCACCCGCGACGACGGCCAGCCGGACGCGTTCGTCCACATCTCTGCGGTCGAGCGGGCCGGAATGATCTCCCTCAACGAGGGCGACCGGATCGAGTTCGAGCTCGAGGTCGACCGTCGGGGCAAGACCGCCGCGGTCAATCTGGTGCCGATCCAGTAACCATCCTTCGGGATGATGAATCAGGCGGCGGCTCCATGGGCCGTCGCCTTTTTCATGCTTAGCGCCCCGTAAACCAGTTCCGGCGAGGAGCCGTCCACCTTTGCCGTTTACCAAGAGCGGCATGGAAAGCGTGCTCTTCGCGGCCCTTCTCGCGGCCGCATCGCCCTCCGCTCCGGTCGAAGACGCAAATGCGCTCGACCGGAGCTGCTTCGGCCTCATGGCCGGCCTCGCCGAGGATGACGACCCGCGGGTCCGATCCCTCGGCCGGGTCGCCGCGCAATATTTCCTCGGAAGGATCGACGCGGCGAACCCGGGCTTCGACCCTGCCTCCGTCGCCCCCCTTCAGGGAGACCACGGCGCGTTGCTGCGCCGCTGCGGCGACGCGATGCAGGCCGGCGGAACGGACTTCCGCGCGATCGGCCAGGCGCTTGCCGCGCCCGCTCGCCGCCCCGTCGTCTAGGTCGCCATCCGCTTCAGCGTCTCGACCGTGTCGGCCTCGGCGGCCGGCTTGTCGGTGCGGATTCGGCTGATGCGCGGGAAGCGCATCGCGAGGCCGGACTTGTGGCGCTTCGACAGGTGGATCGAATCGAACGCGACTTCGAGCACCAGCGTCTTTTCCACTTCGCGCACCGGGCCGAACCGGCCGATCGTGTGGTTGCGGACGAAGCGATCGAGCCATTTCAGCTCCTCGTCGGTGAAGCCGAAATAGGCCTTGCCCACCGGAAGCAGATCGCCCGCCTCGCTCCAGCAGCCGAAGGTGTAGTCGGAGTAATAAGAGGAGCGCTTGCCGCTGCCCCGCGCGGCGTACATCAGCACGCAATCGGCAACGAGCGGATCGCGCTTCCACTTGTACCACAGGCCCGTCTTGCGTCCGGCGAGATAGGGACTGTCGCGCCGCTTGAGCATCACGCCCTCGATCGAGGCGTCGCGGGCGCCGGCGCGGATTTCCTCCAGCGCTTCGAAGCTCTCCGCCTCGATCAGCGCTGACAGGTCGAAGCGCTCGGGATCGAGGCCGGCCGCGAACGTCTCGAGCCGGGCTCGGCGTTCGGTCAGCGGGAGCGCGCGCAGATCCTCGGCGCCGTCGAACAATAGGTCGTAGAGGCGGACGAACGCCGGATAGTCGCCTAGCATCCGCGCCGAGACGGTCTTGCGACCGAGCCGTTGTTGGAGCGCGTTGAAGCTCGCCGCCTCGCCGCCCTGGAACGCGCCCTTCACCAGCAGTTCCCCGTCGAGCACGCCGGGATGTGCGAAGGCCTCGGCGACGTCCGGGAAGGAGCCGGTGATGTCGTCGCCAGCGCGGCTGTAGAGCCGCGTCTCGCCGCCGGCATGGACGAGCTGGACCCGAATCCCGTCCCATTTCCACTCGGCCAGGTAGTCGTCCATCGAGACTCGCGCATCTTCGAGCGGATGGGCGAGCATGAACGGTCGGAAGACCGGCACGTCCCTCGGGTCGGGCTGGTCGGCGCGGCCCTCGGCCCAGTCGAAGATCGCCGCATAAGGCGGAGCGATGCCGTGCCACACCTCCTCGACCGCATCGACGTCGAGGGCGAACGCTTCGGCCAGCGCGACCTTGGCGAGCCGGGCCGAGATGCCGATCCTGAGCGCCCCTGTCGCCAGCTTGAGCAGGGCGAAGCGCCCCGAGACGTCGAGATGGTCGAGCATCGCGGCGAGCGCGCCCGGCGCTTGGGCCCGGCCCAGCGAAGCCAGCCGCTCGACCACATTGGACAGGCGCAACGTGCCGTCGTCGATGTCGCCCGGCCGGCCCTCCGGCGCCGGCCAGAGCAGCGATACGGTCTCGGCCATGTCGCCGACATAGTCGCGGCTCATGTGGAGCAGCACCGGATCGATGCGCTCTTCCGCGATGGCGCGTATCGCCGCGGGCTTCACCGCGGGGAGGTTGAGTTCACCAGTCAGCGCCGCCAGCGCATAGCCACGGTCGGGATCGGGCGTGCGCTTCAGGTAATCGCCGATCAGCTTGAGCTTGCCGTTGCGGGAGCGCGTGTAGACGAGCGCATCGAGAAGCTGCGAGAATTCGCGCATGATCGCCCTTTTCTTTCGCTAATGGAGCGGCCACGCAAGCATCATGACGCTACGACGCTTCGCGCTCATCCTCGTTGCATCGGGCCTTGTTCTCACGGCCTGGGCCTATTGGACCGCCGTTTCCGATCCTGTCGTGCGCGAAGCGGATGTCGGGCTGGTTGGCTGGCCAGAAGGCGCGCCGCCGGTGCGCGCGGTCCTCATCTCCGATCTCCACGTCGCCGGACCGGACATGCCCATATCGCGGCTGGAGCGGATCGTCGCCCAGATTAACGCGCTGCGGCCCGACATCGTGCTGATCGCCGGAGACTTCATCAGCGACAAGAGAATGGCGACTCATCATTACTCGCTGGCGGAAGCGATCGCGCCGCTCGCGCGGCTCCGTCCGCGCTTCGCCACAGTCGCCGTGCTCGGCAACCACGATTATTGGCGCAACGCCGCCGAAGCGAGGAAGGCCCTGCACGATGCGGGGGTGATTCTCCTCGAAAACAGCGCGATTCCGGTCGGTCCGCTCGCCGTCGGTGGTCTCGCCGATCCTTACACGAATCGCGACAATCCCGCCGCAACCCTGCGGCAGATGCGAGCGCTGCCCGGCGCTCGCGTGCTGCTCAGCCACAGCCCGGATCCGTTTGCCGACCTGCCCACCGATGTCGGCCTGATGCTCGCAGGTCACACGCATTGCGGGCAAGTCCGGCTTCCGTTCATCGGAGCGGTCAAGACGCTGTCCCGTTATGGCCAGCGCTATGCCTGCGGCCTGGTTCGAGAGAATGGCAAGGTGCTGGTCGTCACCGCCGGGCTGGGCACCAGCGGCCTCCCCCTGCGACTCGGCGCGGTCCCCGATCTGTGGCTGGTGCGGCTGGGGCCGGCGCCGCGTTAGGGCCGCCCGAGGGTTGCCGCGAACAGCGCGCCGACGCGGCGGCGATAGTCGTCGGTGAAGATCGAGCCCGTTGCGGCGTGGCCGACGCCCGGCAGGAGCCAGAGCGCTTTAGGCCCCGGCGCCGCTTCGTGGAAAGCACGGGTATCGCCGATCGTCGTGTTGCTGTCGGCGGTGCCGCCGACGATCAGCACCGGGCCGCGAAAGCGGCGGAGACCCTCGATCGGCGCGATCCGGCCAGGCGGAACGCCGTAGCGCGGCCAGCTCTGATAGCTCAACAGCGGCTCGCCCAGCCAGGCGAGCGGCTGGCCGGCGACGCGAGCAATGCGGTTACTGATCGCCCGGCGCAGGTCGGGATACACGGCCTGGAGCACCATCACCTGGACGGGCAGCGGCCCGCGGTCGCCGAGCAGCGCCGCCGCCCCTCCGAGCGAGGTGCCGATGACACCGACCCGCCGAACTGGATTGCCCGCGCGCAGGAAGTCGAGCGCTGCGGCGGCGTCGCGCGCTTCGTAGAGGCCGAAGGTGCGCGGCACGGCCTCCGAACCGCCATGCCCGCGAAAGTCGATCGCCAGCACCGCATAGCCAAGCCCGTTCAGCCAGAGCGCATGGCGGGTGAAGCTGGCGCGCGAGCTGTTGATACCGTGGAGGAGCAGCACGGCGGGCCCATCGATGCGGGCGCCGGGCCAAAAGCTGCCCTCTATATGGACGCCGTCGGCGGCGACGAGACGGACCACCCGGCCGGGCGGCGCTGGCGGCGCGATCGCCTCGACATACGGCCGGCCCGCCAACGATCCGAACCCCCAGGCGGCGCCCAGTCCGGCGATCATGAGGAGGGCGAGAACGATCAGGATGCGGCGCCGCTTCATCGCGCCTGACTGCCACAAATGCGGTTCAGGTCAATTGCAGCGCGTTCACCCCAACGACGAAGCCGGCGACCAGGAAAAGGCCCGCGACCGTCCAACGTATTCCGCGTAGCGGCACGGTGGTGGTGAAGCGGTCGGCCAGGGCGAGGGCGGGGAGGCAGGCGGCGAGGATCCCGGCGGTGGCTCCCGCCGCGGCGAGCGGTGCGCTGTCGAAGCGGCCGGCGAGCGCGAAGGTGAGAAACTGGGTGCGGTCGCCCATCTCGGCGGCGAGGCACAAGATGAAGGCGGCGGGCAGCGTCCAGCGCGCGGCCACACTTTCCTTCGCCTTACGCGGGATCAGCCCGGAGATGCCGGCGAAGAGCAAGGCGAGCGCGGTCATCAAAGTCATCGCGCGGATGTTGATCGTGGCCGCGATCCAGACGCCTGCCGCCGCGGCCACGGCGTTGCTCAGCAGGGCCGCGAGGACGAGGCCGGCGAAGACTTGCAGCGGTCGGCGGGTGGTTGCGGCGAGGAGGGCGACGATGAGCTGGGTCTTGTCGCCCCATTCGCCAAGGAAGGCGGCGACGAAGCTCGAGACCAAAGCCTCCATCTAGGCGCTGAGGCGGATCGAAACCGAGGCGAGCAAGGCCTCGCTCGCGGCGTCGTCGATCCGCTCGCAGCCGATCGCATCGCGAAGCCGGTCGAAATAGAGGGCGGCTGGGCAGTGCCGCGGCTGGGCGCGCACCGCCCGGTCGAGCGCGTCGCAGACGCAGACGACGGGCATGAGGCCGTAGGCGGCGGCGGTGGTCCGGATGCCGGCGATCCGCTGCGAGAAGTCGCGCACGTTCATCCGCGCAGCCGAGCGCTGCAGGCTGTCGAGCCGGTCGCAAAGCTCGGCCCGCACTACCAGCATCCCATCATGATCCGCGCGCATGGCTCACCCCATCTGCGTTGGCCTCTGCCGAGGAGGGATGCGCCTTTATGGTTACCGGATGGTTAAAGGTGCCGGCCTTGACAGAATCGGCCGCGCGGGGCAGAGGGCCACGCGCACGAGGCGGCGCAAGCGCCGCTTTATTTTTTCGCACCCTTATTTTCGAGAGAGGCTGTCATGGCCAAGCCGACCACGGTCAAGATCAAGCTCGTCAGCACCGCCGACACCGGCTTCTTCTACGTGACCAAGAAGAATCCGCGGAACATCACCGAGAAGATGACCTTCCGCAAATATGATCCCGTCGTGCGCAAACACGTCGAGTTCAAGGAAGCCAAGATCAAGTGACGAGCGACCTTAGGGCGTCTCGCCCTTAGGTCCCTCGTCATCCCGGACTTGATCCGGGATCCAGCTTCCTTCTTCCTCCCCTTCATCAGCATCGTCTGGGTCCCGGCCTTCGCCGGGATGACGAAAGGGGGGATCGCCTGACGGCTCTTCAGGAGCGGCCTCGCCTTCGGGTTCGGCCGCTTCTTGCGTTTCCGGAGACTCGTCTCCCTCCGCAATAGGCTCCTCTTCCGGCGATTCCTCCTCAAGGTCCTCGGGCTCCGGCGTCTGCGCGGCTTCCTCCGCGGCCCGCGCCGCGGCGGCGTCGAGCAGGGCGCGGACCGCCTCGACGAACTTCACCACCGAGATCGGCTTGGAGACATAGCCCTCCGCCCCCGCGTCGCGAATCCGCTCCTCGTCGCCCCGGGCGGCGTAGGCGGTGACGGCCATGATCGGCGGGCGCCGAAGCTCCTCGTCCGCCTTCATCTGCTCGATCAGCTCGAGGCCGGAAATGTGCGGCATCTGGATGTCCATGACGACGAGATCGGGGGCGAAGGCGCGCGCGCGCTCGAGCGCCTCGCGGCAGTCGCGCACCGGCTCCGCCTCATAGCCATGGGCGCGGAGCAGGTCGCAAAACAGCCTGAGATTGAGCTCGTTGTCCTCGACAACCAGGATTTTTTGTCCCACGCGCGCCGGTGTAAGCGATGAGACCCGATGAGACAAATGATGACGAGGCGCTGGCGCTGGGCGCGCTCGGCTGGACGCTGAGCGAGGATTCGCGCGCCCAGAGGCTGCTGGCGCTGACCGGGCTGACCGTGGCCGGGCTGCGCGAGCGGCTGGAAGAGCGCCCCTTCCTCGCCGCCGTGCTGCGCTTCCTCGAAGGCCACGAGCCGGACCTCGTCGCCTGCGCGGACGAACTGGACGTCTCGCCGGCGCGGCTGGTGGCGGCGCGCGAGGCGCTCGAGCGATGAACCGGCCGCTGCTCATCTCCGATTGCGACGACGTCCTGCTCCAGTTCGCGCCGCACTTTGCCGAATGGGTGGCGGAAGAGCACGGTCTCGCCTTCAACCTCGATATGCCCGCCTTTTCCGGCGCGCTGCGCGACCGGGACGGGCAGCGGGTGGAGGCAGAGCGGGTCTGGCCCCTGCTCGACGCCTTCTTCGACCGCGAGATGCACCGGCAGAATGTCGTGCCGGGCGCGCTCGAGGCGCTGCGCGCGATCGGCACCGAGGCGGACATCGTCATCCTCACCAATATCGGCGACCAATATCACGCCAATCGCGTTGCCCAGTTGAAGCGCCTCGACATCCGCCACCGCGTGCTTTGCAACCAAGGCGGCAAGGGACGGCCGGTGCTCGAGCTCATCGGTGCGATGGGGCCGAGCGCGGCGGTGTTCGTCGATGATTTGCCCCACCATCATGAATCGGTCGCGAAGCACGCGCCGGATGTCTGGCGCTTGCACATGATCGCCGAGCCGAGGATTGCGGCGGTGACGCCCGCGGCGCGGTTCGCTCATGCCCGAATCGACGCCTGGTCCGAGGCCCTGCCCTGGGTCTTGGCTCGGCTGAGACAGGAAGAGGAATTGGAATGACGAAGACGGCCTTCATCACCGGCGCGACCGCCGGCTTCGGCGCGGCGGCGTCGCGGCTTTTCGCGAGGGACGGCTGGCGGGTGATCGGCACCGGGCGGCGCGAAGAGCGGCTCGACGCGCTGGCGGGCGAGCTCGGCGACTGCTTCACGCCGCTTGTCCTCGACATGCGCGACGTCGCCGCGCTCGAAGCGGCGGCGGCCGAGGTGGGCGAGGTAGACCTGCTGCTCAACAATGCCGGGCTCGCCTCGGCTATGGCGCCGCTCCAGGACACCGACTTCCCCTCGCTCGAGACGGTGATCGACACCAACGTCACCGGGCTCGTCGCGCTGACCCGAGCGCTGCTGCCCGGGATCATCGCCCGCAAGGGAGCGATCATCAACCTTTCCTCGGTCGCCGCGACCTATCCCTATCGCGGCGGCGCCGTCTATGGCGCCAGCAAGGCGTTCGTCCGCCAATTCTCGCTCGATTTGCGCTGCGACCTCGCCGGAACCGGCGTCCGCGTCACCTCGATCGAGCCGGGCATGGCCGAGACCGAGTTCACGATCGTCCGCACCGGCGGCGATCAGGCTGCGTCCGACGCGCTCTATGCCGACATGGACCCAATGACCGCGGAGGACATCGCCGGGATGATCCACTGGGTCGCGACCCTGCCGCCGCATCTCAACATCAACACGATGGAAATGATGCCTGTGAGCCAGAGCTTCGCCGGCTTTACCGTTACTCGAAATGCTTGATGCGCCTTGCCTTTCTCCGTAGCCCAACGGCTCGCCGAGACCTGACGAAGGACTACCCGATGAATTTCCGCGCTCCACTGTTCGCCCTTGCAGCGGGGCTGGCGCTCGCGGTGCAGCTTCACGCCCAGGCCCCCATCGCCGCCGAGCCCTGGCCGCAGGCGAAGAGCGACGTGCCCGCCGATCCGGATGTCCGCTTCGGCCAGCTTCCCAATGGCATGCGCTACGCGATCCGCCGCAACGTCACCCCGCCGGGCCAGACTTCGATGCGCCTTCGCTTCGACGCCGGATCGCTTCAGGAGCAGGACGACCAACGCGGGCTCGCCCACTTCATCGAGCATATGGCGTTCAACGGCACCACGCATGTCGCCGAGGGGGAGTTCGTGCACCGGCTCGAGCGGCTCGGCCTGCGCTTCGGTGCGGACACCAACGCCTCGACCGAGTTCGCGCAGACGGTCTACAAGCTCGATCTGCCCGAAAGCGACGCAGCCAAGCTCGACGAGGGATTGTTCCTGCTGCGCGAAGTGGCGAGCGAGGTCACTTTCGCGCCGGCCGCGATCGACCGCGAGCGCGGCATCATCCAGTCCGAGGAGCGCACCCGCGCGTCGCCGGCCTACCGCATCTTCATCGACGAGATCGGCTATCTTCTGCGCGGCCAGCGCCTGCCGCAGCGCATCCCGATCGGCACGCCGGAGGTGATCGCGACTGCCCAGCGCGACCGTTTCCAGGCCTTTTACGACGCCTATTACCGGCCCGAGCGCGCCACCCTCGTCATCGTCGGCGATATCGACGTCGACGCGATGGAGGCGCGCATCCGCGCCAAGTTCGGCGACTGGAGCGGCCGCGGGACGGCGGGACGCGATGCCGATCTTGGCGCGGTGGCGCCGCGGCGGACCGAGGCGCGGCTGATGGTCGAACCCGGCGGCCCGGCGCGGGTCGAAATGAGCTGGGTGCGGCCGCCCGATTTGCGGCCGGACTCGCGCGCGCAGCGCAACGAGAATCTTGCCGATTCGCTCGCGCTCCAGATCCTCAACCGGCGGCTCGAGCGAATTGCGGCGAACGTCAGCCCGGCGCCTTATGTCGGCGCCCAGGCGGCGCGCAGCCAGATCGAGGATAGCGCCGACATCAGTCAGATCTCCGCGGTGGTCCAACCCGGCGAATGGCGCCGCGCGCTGGGCGTGATCGAGACCGAGCAGCGCCGGCTGGTAGAGCACGGCGTCGGCCAGGCCGAGCTCGAGCGTGAGATCATCCTGTTCCGCACGGCGCTCGATGCCCAGGTGGCCGCCGCGTCGACGCGCCTTACTCCGCAGCTCGCCGAGGCTTTGGTGTCGGCGGTCGACAGTGAAAATGTGCTGGCGACGCCGACAGAGAACCTGCGCATGTTCGAGGCCGCAGTCCCCGGAATGACGGTCGCGCGCATCAATCAGTCGGCCCGCGCGCTCTTCGCCGGCGAGCCCGTGCTCTACATGACTTCGCCTGCCGCAGTCGAAGGGGCCGAAGGCGCGCTGCTCGCGGCCTACCAGGAATCGCACGCCGTTCCCGTGACTGCCGGCGAGACTCGCCAGGCCCAGACCTGGCCTTATACCAGCTTCGGCGCGCCCGGCCGGGTGGTCGAGCGGCGCGCGCTGGCGCGCGAAGTCGACGCGACCGCGGTGCGTTTCGCCAATGGCGTGCGGCTGACGGTCAAGAAAACCGATTTCGCGGCCAATCAGGTGCTGGTCCAGGTGCGCTTCGGCGAGGGCCAGCTCAGCCTCCCCGCCGACCGCCCTTCGCCGAGTTGGGGACTCGCTCCCGGCTACCAGGCGGGGGGGCTCGGCCGGATCAATTATGAGGACATGCTGGAGGCGCTCAACGATCATGTCTACGCGAGCCAGCTGTCGATCGACGAGAGCGATTACCTGCTGAGCGGCGTCACCAGGCCCGGCGACCTGGCGGTCCAGATGCAGGTGCTCGCGGCCTACATGACCGATCCCGGCTGGCGTCCCACCGGATGGAACCGCATTCGCTCGCTGTCCGGGTCGATCCACGATCAGCTCGCCTCCACCCCGAGCGGCGTCTTCTCCCGTGAAGCGGCATTGCTCCTCCACAGCGGCGACCGCCGCTGGGCGACACCGACCCGCGAGCAGATGGCGGCGAGCAGCATCGACGACGCGCGCGCGGTGCTGGCCGGTGCGCTGGCGCACGCGCCGATCGAGGTGGTGATCGTCGGCGACATCGAGGTCGAAGAGGCGATCCGGCAGACCGCCGCGACCTTCGGGGCGTTGCCGCCGCGCGCCGAGGTGGCGCCTCGCACCGACCCGATTCGCTTTCCCGCGCCGACCGTAGAGCCGATTCGCTTCACCCACCGCGGTCGGGCGGATCAGGGTCTCGCTTATATCGCCTGGCCGACCCAGGGCTTTTTCGACGACCCGAAGCGGGCCCGGACGCTTAACCTTCTTTCCTCGGTGTTCCAGCTGCGCCTGATCCAGAAGATACGCGAGGAGCAGGGCACGACCTACAGCCCGCAGGCCTCGCACAATGCCTCCGAATCCTATGCCGGCTACGGTGTGTTCGCCGGACGGATCGAGGCCCGGCCCGAAGCGCTGGCCGGCTTTCTGCGCGACGCCGAAAGCATCGCCGTGATGGGCGTTCCGCTCACCCTCGTGGTCACCCGCTCTGACGGCGTCGAGTATCGCCGGAATGTCGTGCCGGATCAGGGCATTGGCGGGCGCTCGCTGGACGTGCCGATTATCTCCTCTGCCCCGACCGGGACCTGGCGCGTCGCAGCCTTCACCGACCCGAAGCGGCCGGCAATCGGCGAAGCAACCTTCCTCGTCGAGGATTATGTCGCCGACCGGCTCGAATTCGATCTCTCCACCACGGCGACCAGCATCTCGCCAGCGGCGACGGCCAAGATCGAGGTCGATGGGCGCTTCCTCTACGGTGCGCCGGCCTCGGGCCTCACGCTCGACGGCGAGATCAACATCGCCAA
>Ga0190266_10000041_pt1 | contig 18686 bp, 19 predicted proteins | sample Popmic220T_FD_132448 | JGI IMG/M metagenome (GOLD analysis project Ga0190266, IMG submission 132448) | Populus adjacent soil microbial communities from riparian zone of Indian Creek, Utah, USA - 220 T | ecosystem: Environmental > Terrestrial > Soil > Riparian zone | place: USA: Utah | collected...
ATCTGCTCGAGCAGCCGACGCTGTTCTACGCGATCGCCATCGTGCTGGCGCTGATCGGCGGCGGAGACATATGGATCAACGTCTGGCTGGCCTGGGCCTATGTCGGCCTACGCGTGCTCCACAGTCTGATCCAGGCGACGACCAACGTCGTCCGCTGGCGCTTTCTCACCTTCCTCGCGGCATCGATCAGCCCGTCGGCCAGTTCCGCTGGTCGGTCCACGTCGAGCTCGCGGCCTGCTTCTCGCGCTAGTGGGCGATATGGCCGTGAAGGATCATCGCCCCGGCGTGGATCGTCAGCCCGAGCAGGCAGAATGAAGCCAAGGCGAAGCAGTAAAAGCGGTAGCGGACGACGTTGACCGTCGCCTGGATCAAGCTGTGGAGAATGCGGAACGCCACATAGGCCCAGGCCAGCCAGACGTTTATCCAGATATTCCCGCCGCCGATTAAGGCCAGCGTGATGCAGATCGCGTAGAACAGGGTCGGCTGTTCCAGCAGATGGTTGTAATTGTGCGCCTTCCACTGGACCTCGGGCTCGACCACCCCGTCCAGGTCGCCGCCCTTGCTCCCCACGCGACCTTTCAGGCTGATGCCCTTGCGCGCCAGTGCGGGAAAACGAACGGCGTAGAGCCAGATCATCATCACCAAAGTCCACGCGACGAGCGCCACCACCGGCGCGAGAATCGTGCTTTGCATGTCATTTCCCCCCAAAGCGGGAATGCTGAAGCAATGGCGTCGTCGGCGCAATGGGGCCTTGTCCAACAAGCGGGCGCTTGACGCCCCCGGGCCAGACGTGGCTCCTGCGGCGATGTTCGAGGCTGAAGCGGCACGGCTCTGCGAGATCCTGCTGGAACGGGGCGATGTGTCCCCACTGCTCAATCTCGGCTCGTCGACCGGCGCGTTCCGCTCCTCGGCCAAGCCGCACGTCGAGGCACGCCTGTTTGCGCCGTTGCGCGAAGCGGGAGTCGAGGTCGTCCATTGCGACCTCAAGGAGGGGGAGGGGGTCGATGTGGTTGGAGACATCCTCGATCCCGCCCTGTTCGAGGAACTCGCGCGGATGGGTTTCCGATGCGTGCTTGCCGCGAACGTGCTGGAGCATGTGCGGGACCCTGCGGCGGTGATCGCCGCGTGTGAAGAGATCGCCGGCCCCGGCGGTCTGATCCTCGCGACCGTGCCGTCGAGCGCGCCCTACCACGCCGATCCGATCGACACGCTCTATCGCCCGTCGCCAGCCGCGCTCGCAGCATCGTTCGGCCGCTGCAGCGCGCTCCTCGCCGAGGAGGTGATCGGCCCGACCTATAAGCAGCGAATCGCGGCCGAGGGTTCCAGCCTGTCGCGGGAAATCGGCCGCACCTTGGCCTTCACCCTGCTCGCTCCCGCCCGCCCGAAAAGCGCGCGGGCGCGCTGGAGCCGCTGGCGCTGGTATCGCCGGCCTCAGCGGGTGGCGATCGCCCTGCTCGAGGTGACCTCGTCGTAACGCTGTTCGAGCAACCGCATCTGCCGGGCGAGGTCGAACCGCTCCTCGGCCAGCGCGCGCCCAACTGCGCCCATCCGGCGCCTCAGCGCCGAGTCGCCGAGCAAATCCGCGATGCGCACCGCCAGCGGCTCGGCTTCGCCTTCGGCGACGATGAAGCCGGTCCGGCCGTCGATTACAGCCTCCGGAACACCCGCATGGCTGGATCCGACGACGGGCAGGCCTGAGGCCGCGGCCTCCACAACGACGTTGGGCAGGCCTTCGGCATCGCCGTCGCGCGCGGTCAGGCTCGGCACGGCCAGCAGAGCGGCGCGCCGCATCCATTCGGCCACGGTCTCGGGCGGCTGGGCGCCCAGGAACCGGACCCTCCCGGCCACGCCGAGGTGCCGGGCCAGCCGCTCCAGCGAGGCGCGCAGTGGCCCGTCGCCGACAATGACGAGCTTGCCCGCCGGTACCCGAGCGAAAGCGCGCAACAGCAGAGCGGTGCCCTTCTTTTCGACCAGGCGACCGACATGGAGCACTGTCTCCCCGTCATCCTCGTGCGCAGCGGGGAAGGCGGCGAGATCGACTCCGTTATAGTGGACCAGCGTCCGTTCCGCCGGAAAGCCCTGGGCGACGGCGCGTTGGCGCAGCGCATCGCAGACGGCAAGGAACAACGCGCCTTCGCGCTTCAGCCGCTCCCGCCCCAGCGCATAGCGCATCCACGACAGCCGTCCCGATCTGATCAACCCGCGCCGGTTGATCTCGTAGCCCCTCAGCGTTGTCACCAGCGGCACGCCGAGCACCCGCGCCAGCGGCAGCGCCAGCACCCCGTCGGTGCCGAACTGGGCGTGGACGATAACCGGCCGTGCGGCGGCCACTCGCTCGCGCAGCCGTCCCCAGCGCCCGAGCCGGACCATGACCCGCTCCAGCGGCCCGTCCGCCAGCATCACGCGCCCGGCGAGCGCGTCCGGGACATGCCCCTTGCCCTCAAGCCCGACGACCAAAGGCTGGTAGCGCTCCAAGCCCGCCGCCTGCGCGCGCACGAAGGTCTCGGACGCATTGAACACCGGCGAGCGGAACACCGCCACGAGCGGGCGCACGTCTTGCTCGAACAGCGCGCCGGCCGGCTTCTTCATGACGGCGATCATAGCGCCTCGCGCCGCGATGCGAAAAGGGCCGAAGCTTTCGCCCCGGCCCTCTCGTTCTTTAGCTTTGTCGCAGGGTCAGACCGAAGCGACCTCGGCGACGTCGAGCTTGAGGCCCGGGCCCATGGACGAGCTCAGCGCCGCCTTCTGGACGTACTTGCCCTTGGCGCCGGTCGGCTTGGCCTTGACGATCGCATCGACGAACGCGTCGAAGTTGCGGCGCAGGTCCGCCTCGGTGAAGCTCGCCTTGCCGATGCCGGAATGGACGATGCCTGCCTTCTCGACGCGGAACTCGACCTGGCCGCCCTTGGCAGCCTTGACGGCTTCAGCGACGTTCGGGGTGACCGTGCCGAGCTTCGGGTTCGGCATCAGGCCCTTGGGGCCGAGCACCTTGCCGAGGCGGCCGACGATGCCCATCATGTCGGGCGTGGCGATGACCCGGTCGAAGTCGATCTGGCCGCCCTGGATGGTCTCCATCAGGTCCTCGGCGCCGACCACGTCGGCACCCGCCTTCTTCGCTTCCTCGGCCTTGTCGCCCTTGGCGAACACCGCGACGCGCACGTCCTTGCCGGTGCCGGCAGGCAGCGTCACCACGCCCCGGACCATCTGGTCGGCGTGGCGCGGATCGACGCCGAGGTTGAGCGCGATCTCGATCGTCTCGTCGAACTTGGAGGTCGCATTGGCCTTGGCCAGCGCGATCGCCTCGTCGACGCCATAGAGCTTCTGCCGGTCGAGGCCGGCGAGCGCCTTCTGCTTCTTGGTGAGCTTGGCCATGTCCTTAGCTCCCCGTCACTTCGAGGCCCATCGCGCGGGCGGAGCCTTCGATGATCCGCGCCGCGGATTCGATGTCGTTGGCGTTGAGGTCCTTCATCTTCGCCTCGGCGATCTCGCGCAGCTGGGCGCGGGTCACCTTGCCGCCCGTCACCTTGCCCGGCTCCTTGGAGCCCGACGAGATCCGCGCCGCCTTCTTGAGGAAGTAGGAGGCCGGGGGAGTCTTGGTCTCAAACGAAAAGCTGCGGTCGGCATAGACGGTGATGACGGTGGGGATGGGCATGCCCTTCTCCATCTCGCCGGTCGCCGCGTTGAACGCCTTGCAGAAGTCCATGATGTTGACGCCGCGCTGGCCCAGGGCAGGGCCGATCGGCGGCGACGGGTTGGCGGCGCCCGCGGGCACCTGGAGCTTGATATAGCCCGTTATCTTCTTCGCCATTTTTCTCACTCTGTAGGTCGGCGGCGCGCTGAGCGCCCCGCCGGGTTCAAGTTTAGCGGTCCAGACGGCCGGCCCTGGGGGCCAGCCTCCCGCACGATGTTCCAACCAGGTCGGAAGCCCGGCGCCCATAGCGCAAGACGTCCGCCGGGGCAAATCGGCGACAAGAGGCGCCCTCTCGTGAAGAAATGTCAGACCCTAAGTGATTATATTAACAAGAAATTTAGGGAAACGGTAAATTTTTTAGTAACCATGCGACATGTTTCGCGGAAGGCGCGGACTATTTGAAGCGAGGAAGGGTTGGATACCGTCCCGGTAGGCCAGTCGGACCCGGCAAAAGGAGCGATCCTGGAACCGACCAACTGGGAAAAACCACCGGCTGCTTTTGGCCAAGCGGTAGGGAGCCAATCGCCTCTTGGATATTCAGAGGGAGGTTAACATGTGGGCATGGATTTACGGCGGCGGCACCTGGCGCTAAGCCAGAATTAGCTGTCACAAATCAAAGAGAAAGGCCCCGCCTCGGCGGGGCCTTTTTTCGTACGCGGCCGGTCGCGTCAGTGAGTTCTTCGGCCCCAGGCGCCCTCAGGCAGCCTCTTCCGCCCCGTGGTGCGGCCTGAGCCGCTTCAGCAGCGCCGCGAGCGGCATCGGTCGGCCGGTATGGTAGCCTTGGACGATATCGCAGTTCATCCGCTTCAGCTCGTCCAGAATCTCCTGGCTCTCGACGCCTTCCGCGACCACCTTACGCCCCAGCGAATGGGCGAGCTGGATCGTCGAATTGACCATGATCCGGTCGCTCTGCGAACTGCTCAGCATGGCGATGAAGCTGCGGTCGATCTTGATCTCGCAGGCCGGAATGCGCCGCAGATATTCGAGCGTGGAGAAGCCGGTGCCGTAATCGTCGATCGAAAGCTGCACGCCCATGTCGCTCAGCCGTCTCAGATTGGCGATTTGGTCGGCTTCGCTGCCCAGCGTTGAGGTTTCCGTCACCTCGAGCGTCAGCAGCCTGGGATCCATCTTGTGCTCGCGAAGCAGCGCCTCGACGGTCGAAACGAGGGTGGCGCTGTTCAGCATGAGCACGGACAGGTTGACCGCGATCGTGAACTGCGGGTCGCGCTGATGAAGCTTGGTGGCCGCGGCGAGGGCGCTGTCGAGTACGAAATAGGTGAGCCGCTCGATCCGGCCGCCGCGCTCGGCCGCGCCGACGAACTGGTCCGGATGGAGTTGCCCCTTTTCGGGGTGGGTCCAGCGCACCAGCGCTTCCGCGCCGACCATGTGGCCGGTCCGGGCGTCGATCTTCGGCTGATAGGCGACCCACAGCTCGTTCCTGTCGATCGCATGGTCCAGGCGGCCGAGGAGGGACATCGCCCAATCCGCATCCTCGATGCTGGCGGGGTTGAAGCTCGCCCAGCGCTTGCCGTCGCGCGCCGCCTCGTCAGCCGCGACGAGCGCGCTGGAGACGCGCTGGGCCAGCGTGCGCGAGGCGTCGTGATCGAGGCCGAAGGTGACGGCGAGGTCGATCAGCCGCGTGGCGACGACGATCGGGCTGCGGAACAGTGCCTGCAGCCCCTCGATCTGCTGGACGATGCTTTCCTCACGGCCGTCGCTGGCGATCCACACGAAAACACCTTCGTCGGCCTGATAGATCTGAGCCCCATCCGCGCCGAATTCGAGCCTGCCGAAAATCTGCTCGACCAGTTCTTTCTCGTCCTGCGGCGGCAAGGTGGCGGTGATCTGGGCGTAGTTCTTGATACGAGCGGAAACGACGATCCCGCCGTTCAGCTCGGTTTGCCTGAGCGCCTGCAGATTGGGCTTTCCGGTCACGATATTGGTGGTGCCGCGGGTCTGGTAGGAGCGGCGCAGCCGGCCGATGAAGCGGGTGATTGCGGCGGTCAGGATCAGGGCCAGCGGTGGCAGAATCTGGACATGGATTCCCTCGATCTCAAGCAGCAGCGGCCCTGCGATCGCCCCACCGACGGCGAGCGTCATGATGCCGGCAGCGACCGCCCTTCGCCGCGTGTAGAGCAGGGCTGCGGCAAGCAGGAGCGCGAAAAGGAACGGCACGCCCCAGCCGAGATCGACCGGCGCGCCGGCTAGCAACGTCTCGGCGGCGACGAGGTGGATGAGGATACCGGGTACCAGGGCGATGCCCGGCGTGCGGTAATGCTCAACGCCGATATCCGTGCGCGCGATGACCACCTGTTTGCCGGCGAGCTGCTCGGGCCTGATCCGGTGGTCGAGGACGTCGCTCGCGCTGACCACGGGGATCGAGCGGATATCGATCGCATAGTCTATCAGGAACAGATCCTCGCCGCTGCTGCTGGCACCTCCCAGCACGCTGCTCAGCGCGGGCAGCCTGCGGTTACCGACCTGGGCCGCGTAGGGATGGCGCCAGACGGCATCGTCCCACCACACGAACAGGTTGGTGTTGGCGAGGCGCGCATGGCGGGCGAAGCGTGCCGGCGGCAGGGATTCGGATCGCGCCCCCGACACCGGGTTAATCGTGAAGCGCGCCGGCAGCAGGATCGGCGCCCGCGCGGTCGCCAGCGCCGCTTCGAGATCCGCCTGCTGAGTGGGGGTGCCGACGTTACCGAGCTCTGCGTCGAGGTGGATGCGCCGCGCCCCGGCCGCGTCGGCCTGGCGGACGAGGCTGGCCAGCTGGCTGCCGTTCCAGTGCGCGCTGCCGGATTCGCCGACGCTGCGGTCGTCGATCGCGATCAGCACGATCGATCCGCTCGCCGGATGGCTGCGCACCTTGGTCCGCACGACCTTGATCGCGTTCTCGAGTGGTTCGCCGACCTGGGCGACGCCGAAGACGAGCCCGACCACCAGCGCCAGAACCAGCGCTTTGATCGGACCTCGGGGCAAGATTCTTTTGATCCTCACGTCTTTGCGTCGAAAACTCAGCCAAGGGAGCGTTTGCCGTAGCACGCAAACCTTACCGAATTGGACCAAACGTCCCGTTTTGACCCGCGTGAGACCCGCAGACGCGCCGTCAGGCAACCATAGTAAAGAAACGTCCGCCCTTCTCCCGCATAGGGGAGAAGGACGGACGCAGCTTCTTTCGACGATCGATCAGGCCGGCAGCGGCACCGCGACGGCTCGGTCGAGCACAGGCAGACGGGCGCGCAGCCCCTCGGGCAGCGGCTTGACGACGGCGCGGCGGGCGCTGGCCCAGAAGGCCGAGAGCAGCAGCAGCGACGAGCCGATCACCAGAGCGGTCAGCGCGACGTTGAGCTCGACGACGCCGTAGAGTTCGAACAGCCGGTTGAGCGCGAACAGCACGTAGGCGAGGGCCGAGACGAGCAACGCCCGCCGGTCGATCGCCAGCGCGATCAGGCCGAGCACGACGTAGAGCAGCACGACGGTGATCGCGCCCAGCGCCGAGGCGGCGCCCTCGTTCAGCCCGAGCAGCGAGAAGATCGGGTGGACGATCAGCGGCGCCGCCAGCAGGTGCAGCCAGAAGGCGACGTCGGAGCGTCGGGTCTCGCGACGCGGATCGGATGCATCCCAGCGCATGGCGAACAGGAACGTGCCAAGGCCAAGGACCAATGCCGCGGCTTCAAGGACGCTTTTCAGCCTCTCGCCGTCCGCGTCGGTCATCTCCGGCGTGACGAAAGCCGAGGCGAGCAGGCCGAGGATCAGCGCGACCGCCGTCGCGGCGCCGACGGCGACCGTGATCGGTACGCGGAAGCGCCGCCAGTGCAGCCAGGCCATCCCCGTGGCGACCGCCGCTCCGATCGCGAACAGGATCGGCGCGGACTGCGCGTTTTGATCGAAATAATCCTCGCCGATCGCGGTCACGGCGCCGAACACGATTGTGGCGAAGACGCCGCCGACGAAGGCGAGCAGCAGGATGATGCTGGGCAGCGCCATGCGCCGCTGCCGGGTGAAGAATTCGGCCAGGCCCCAGGCGGTCGCTGCCACGAATAGGCCCATGAACAAGGTCGGGCCGTCCTGATCGATATGCGGTCCGACATAATAGCCGAGGGCGCCGACCGCCGCGAGCATGATCGCCGCGGCAATGCCGACGAACACGTCGTTGAATCCGGTCAACAGCCGGAAATGCTCCTCGTCGACCACGGGCGCATGGCGCCCGGCCGCGATGTAGTTCCTGAAACTCGCCGCCTGCCCGGCGGACAATGCTCCGGCCGCCACGGCGGCCTCGAGATCGCTTTCGCTGTACATGGAATTCTCCCTCCTGCGGGGAGAGCATTTATCATGAGTGTATTGGTGACGCAATACAGCAAAGCGGGACATGAAAAACCCCGGCCGGGGGCTGCCCGGCCGGGGTGATTCCTTGCTGTGGAGACCGGCTTAACGGGTCGGCTTGCGGCCGCGCTCGTAGGCCTGCAGGCAATTGTCGGTCACCGTCCGCGAGCAGGCGGGGTAGGAGGCGTCCGAGGGCTGCGGAGCAGGCGGGGTGGACGCGTCGACCATCGGGCCGCCGACGCCGTTCATGCCCGGGGCCTGGTTGAAGCCCGCCGGGGCCGTCGCCGGATCAGAGATCACCGGGATGCCGCGCGCGTCGCGCTCTGGATTGGCGTTGCTGGGCGCCACGGTCTGGCTGGTCGCCGACGTGGTCGTGGTGGTGGTCGTATAGGTCTGGGCCGTGGCCGCGGTTCCGAGCAGGAGAGCGGTGGCGAGCAATACTGACTTCATGAGAGTCCTCCTTGGGCTAAGGCGCTCGAATCGGGCGCCGTCACACGTCACCGCGGCGCAGCGCGGGGTCGATGGAGGCTCAACGTGCAATGCAGTTCTTTGATCCATGTTCACGCATGCGGATCGGAATCGATCGCGTATCCCGCCGAGCGTACGGTGCGGATGATGTCGGCGGCTTCACCCGCATTGATCGCCTTCCTGAGGCGGCGGATGTGGACGTCCACGGTCCTGAGTTCGATGTCGCTATTCTGCCCCCAGACCGAATCGAGCAGCCGCTCGCGCGAGAAGACGCGCCCGGGATGCTCGAGGAAATGGCGCAGCAGGCGGAATTCCGTCGGGCCGAGGCTGAGCGGCTGGCCGCCACGCTTCACCCGGTGTGAGACCACGTCCATCTCGATGTCGGCGTAGGACAGGGTTTCGCCGGCGAGTGCGGGGCGCACGCGGCGCAGCACGGCGAGCACGCGCGCCACCAGTTCGCGCGGGGAAAAGGGCTTGGTGACATAATCGTCGGCACCGGTTTCGAGCCCGCGGATGCGGTCCCCTTCCTCGCCGCGCGCGGTCAGCATGATGATCGGAACGTTAGCGGTTTCCGCCGCGCGGCGCAGCCGCCGGCACACCTCGATCCCGGAAAGGCCTTCGAGCATCCAGTCGAGGATCACCAGATCGGCCGGATTCTCGCGGGCGATCAGCAGCGCCTCCTCGCCGTCCGGCGTGCTCTCGATCTCGAATTCCTCGCGCTTGAAATGATAGGTCAGCAGTTCGACCAGCGCAGGGTCGTCTTCGACGAGCAGGATCCGGCCTTTAGCTGCCAAGGTCGTCGGTCCCGATCGCGGTCGTGTCCGCGCCCTTCGGTCGGTCGGCGAGATGTTCGCCGGTCGCCGCGAAATAGACCATTTCGGCGACATTGGTCGCATGGTCGCCGATCCGCTCGAGATTCTTGGCGACGAACAGCAGGTGCGTCGCCGGCGTGATATTGTGCGGATTCTCCATCATGTGGGTCAGCAGCGAGCGGAAGATGGAATTGTAGAAATCGTCGACCGCGGCGTCGCGCTCGCACACCGCGGCGGCCTTGGCGGAGTCGCGCGCGGCGAAAGCGTCGAGCACGTCGCGCACCATCTCGCCGGCGATCCGAGCCATCTCGGGCAGCAGCGACAGCGGCCTGATCTTGCTGTCCTCGACGCTCGGCACGCGCTTGGCGATGTTCTTCGCATAGTCGCCGATCCGCTCGACGATGCCGGCGATCTTGAGCGCCGCCACCACCTCGCGCAGATCGTCGGCCATCGGCGCGCGCAGGGCGATGATCTGGACCGCCTGCCGCTCGATCTGGACCTCGAGCTCGTCGATCCTCTTGTCCCGCTGGACGACCTGGGCGGCCGCCTCGTGGTCGCGGCGGACGAGCGCTTCCATCGCGCCCTGGATCGCCGCTTCGGCGAGCCCGCCCATCTCGCAGATCGTGCCGCGCAGCGTGTCGAGCTCCTCGTCGAACGCTTTGATCGTGTGGCCCGTCGTCGCCATGCCGCTTCTCCTCAGCCGTACCGGCCGGTGATGTAATCCTTGGTGCGCGTCGCCTTCGGATTGGTGAAGATCTCGGACGTCTCGCCATATTCGACGAGCACGCCCAGGTGAAAGAATGCGGTGCGCTGCGAGACTCGCGCCGCCTGCTGCATATTATGGGTGACGATGGCGATCGCGTAGCGGCCGCTGAGCTCGTGGATCAGCTCCTCGATCCTGGCGGTGGCGATCGGATCGAGCGCCGAGCAGGGCTCGTCCATCAGGATCACCTCGGGATCGACAGCGATGGCGCGGGCGATGCACAGGCGCTGCTGCTGGCCGCCGGACAGCGCCGTTCCGCTTTCCGCGAGGCGGTCCTTGACCTCGTCCCACAGGCCGGCGCGCTTCAGCGAGCGCTCGACGATCTGGTCCATCTCGCTCTTGCCCGATGCGAGCCCGTGGATGCGTGGGCCGTAGGCGACATTCTCGTAGATCGACTTGGGGAAGGGGTTCGGCTTCTGGAACACCATGCCGACCCGGGCGCGCAGCTGCACGACGTCCATCGACGGCGCGTAAATGTCTTCGCCGTCGAGCGTGATTTCGCCTTCGACGCGCGCCGAGGGGATCGTGTCGTTCATCCGGTTGAGACAGCGGAGGAAGGTCGATTTACCGCAGCCGGATGGGCCGATAAAGGCCGTGACATGCTCGCTGCCGATGTCGATCGAGACGTCGTCGATCGCCTTCTTGGCGCCGTAATAGACGCTGACTCCGCGCGCGGACATCTTCGAATTCGTATTGGTTTCTATGTCCATCACCAGCGTGTCTCAAATCTGTTGCGAAGGTAGATGGCGATTCCGTTCATCGCCAGCAGGAAGACCAGCAGGACGATGATCGCCGCCGAAGTCTTCTCGACGAAGCCTCGGCTGACCTCGTCGGACCAGAGGAAGATCTGCACTGGAAGGGCGGTCGCCGGCTGCTGGAATCCGCCCGGCGGGGCAGCGATGAAGGCGCGCATCCCGATCATCAAGAGCGGCGCCGTTTCGCCGAGCGCGCGGGCCATGCCGATGATCGTGCCGGTGAGGATACCCGGCAGTGCTAGCGGCAGGACGTGGTGGAAGACGACCTGGATGCGGCTCGCGCCGATCCCGAGCGCCGCGTCGCGGATCGAGGGCGGCACCGATTTGATCGCGCTGCGCCCGGCGATGACGATCACCGGCATGGTCATTAGCGCGAGGGTCAGGCCGCCGACGAGGGGCGCCGAGCGGGGCAGGTGAAACGTGTTCAGGAACACTGCGAGGCCGAGCAGGCCGAAGATGATCGAGGGCACGGCGGCGAGGTTGTTGATCGACACCTCGATCATGTCGGTCCAGCGGTTCCGCGGCGCATATTCCTCGAGATAGACCGCCGAGAGCACGCCGACGGGGAAGGCGAGCAACAGGGTCACGATCATCGTCAGCAGCGAGCCCTTGAACGCCCCCCAGATACCAACCCTAACGGGCTCGGTGGCGTCGGCACCGGTCAGGAAGCCCCAGTCGATGCCGCCGTCCTCGATGAAGCCGCCGAGGCCGTTTACGGCCATGTTGCCGAGCAAAAAGGCGAGGAAGCCGGCCGAGACGAGAATCGCGGCGAGTCCGGTCAGCTTGAATCGGCGCTCGGCCGCGTAGCGGCGGCGGATGCGGCGCTGGATCGCCGCGCCGTTCCAATCGGTCGGCGCCCGGTCGAGTCCGTCGTCGAGAATCATGTCACTCATAGGCTTCGCGATATTTCTTCACCACGCGCAGCGCGACGATGTTGAGCGCCAGCGTGACCATGAACAGGACGAGCCCGAGCGCGAAGGCGGCGAGCGTCTTGGGGCTGTCGAACTCCTGGTCGCCGGTCAGCAGCTGGACGATCTGGGTGGTCACCGTGGTCACGCTGCCGAACGGGTTGGCGGTGAGGTTGGCGGCGAGGCCCGCGGCCATCACCACGATCATCGTCTCGCCGATCGCGCGGCTGACCGCGAGTAGCACGCCGCCGACCACGCCGGGCAGAGCGGCGGGCACGAGCACCTTCTTGATCGTCTCCGAACGGGTCGCGCCCATCGCCAGGCTTCCGTCGCGCATCGCCTGCGGCACCGCCGCCAGGCTGTCGTCGGCCATCGAGGAAACGAAGGGGATGATCATGATGCCCATGACGAGGCCGGCGGCGAGCGCCGACTCGCTCGAGGCCGGGATGCCGAGCGTCAGGCCGAGGTCGCGTACCGCCGGCGCCACGGTGAGCGCCGCGAAATAGCCGTAGACGACGGTCGGAACGCCGGCGAGGATTTCGAGCAGCGGCTTCATCCACGCACGTAGCCTGGGGCTCGCATATTGGGTCAGGTAGATCGCGCTCATCAGGCCAAGCGGGATGGCGACGATCATGGCGATGATCGCGCCGATGAACACCGTACCCCAGAACAGCGGGATCGCGCCGAACGCGCCGGAGGAGCCGGCCTGATCGGCGCGGATCGCCATTTGCGGGCTCCAGTGGAGGCCGGTGAGGAATTCCAGTGGCGAGACCGTGCCGAAGAAGCGCAGGCTTTCGAACAGCAAGGAGATGACGATTCCGAGCGTCGTGAGCACCGCGATCAGTGAGGCCAGAAGCAGCAGGGCCATCACCGCACGCTCGACGCGCGTCCGAGCCCGGAAGGCCGGCGAAACGCGGCTGTAGGCGAGGGCCCCGCTCGCAAACGCCACGAGCAAGGCGACCGCGAGGCCGATCCAGGCATAGAAGGCGATTGCCTGGGCATAAACGGGCGCAAGCGCGCGCGCTTGCGGGTTGAAGGCGGTCGTCGCCGCGCCCGTGGCCAGCGCATACGCCTCGCCGAGAACCGCCGAGCGCTGCATGCCGAAGCCCGGCAAGGCCGCGGCCTCCGGGCTTGCCAGCACCCGCTGATAGATGAGGCCGTCGGACACCTCTCCCCAGACCAGTACGAACAGCAAAGCGGGGACGACCGCCACCAGCGCCACATACCAGCCGTGATAGGCGGGGAGCGAATGTGGCCGCGCTTGGTCCGGGCGGAGGAATGCCCGGGCCTTGGCGCGCGCCGCCAGCCAGGCGATCAGCCCGAAACCAAGCAGCAGCAGTGTGATCGTGGTCGTCGTCACTTGCCGTTCGCCTTAGTGCAGCCCCTCGGCCGTGATCGGCGTCGGATTCTGCACGGCCTGGAGCGCGGCCGCGCGATCCGCGTCGGTCAGCGGGATCAAGCCGTGCTGCGCGAGATAGCCGCCCGGCCCCCAGGCCTGCGAATAGGCGGTCAGGAACTCCCGCAGACCCGGGATCGCGCCGAAATGGTCGCCCTTGACGTAGATGTAGAGCTTGCGCGCGCCCGGATAGGTGAAGTTCTGGATCGTCGCGGAGGTCGGCGCCACGCCGCCGATCGGGATGCCGCGCACCCTGTCCTGATTCTCCTCGAGGAAGGAGTAGCCGAGGACCCCGATCGAGCCCTGATTTTCGGCGACGCGCTGCATCAGCAGGTTGTCGTTCTCGCCGGCTTCGATGAATGCGCCGTCCTCGCGGATGTGGGTGCAGACCTGCTTGTGGCGGTCGGAATCGCTGGTCTTGAGCGCTTCCATCGCCGGATCGCTGTTGCAGCCCTTTTCGAGGATCAACTCGGCAAAGCTGTCGCGCGTGCCGGAGGTCGGCGGCGGGCCGTAGACCCGGATCGGCACGTCGGGCAGCGCGGGATTGACCTCGTGCCAGCTGTGCGCGGTCTGCGGGCGGCCGAACGGATTGGCGGCGAGCGCCACGTAGATGTCGCGCGGGGTGAGATTGAAGTTGGTCGGGCGCTGCGAGGATTCGATCAGCGCGAGGCCGTCGATGCCGACCGGGATCTCGATGATCTGGCGTACACCGTTGCGGGCGCATTGCTGGAATTCGCTGGCCTTGATCCGTCGCGAGGCGTTGGCGATGTCCGGGTGCTGGGCGCCGACTCCGTTGCAGAAGAGATTGAGGCCGGCGCCGGTGCCGGTCGATTCGACGATCGGCGCGTGGAAACCCGCATTGCCCTGCGCGAATCGCTCCGCGACGGCGACTGTGAAGGGGTAGACGGTCGAGGAGCCGACGATGCGGATTTCCTGGCGCGCGGCGGTCTCGCCGCTGGTGCCCGTCGGGCTGCCGCAGCCCGCGAGCGCGAGCGCCGCGGCGAAGATCGTGATCAGCGTTTTTTTCAAGTGAGCCTCCCTGGCCACCCTCAAGCGGGTTCGGCGCCCGGACTAGGTCCGGACGGGGAGCCTTCTGTGACACCGGCGTGACTCTTTGATGACAGCGGCTCCGCGAGCGGCAGGCAGACGCCGACCGTCGTGCCCAGGCCCGGTTGGCTGGCAATATCCAGCCGGCCGCGGTGGCGCAGCACGATATGCTTGACGATGGCGAGCCCCAAGCCGGTCCCGCCGACCTGGCGGCTGCGGCCCGCGTCGACGCGGTAGAATCGCTCGGTGAGGCGCGGAATATGCTCGGAGGGAATGCCCTCGCCCTCGTCCGATACGCTGAGGCGGACGAGGCCGCCCTCGGCGGGGGCGATGCCGATCCGCACCGGCGTTCCGTCCCGGCCATATTTCAGGGCGTTGACGACGAGGTTGCTCAGCATCTGCGCCAGCTGGCCGCGATCGCCGGTCACCAACGCCCCGCTGGCGCGGTCCTCGACCAGGAGGGCGCGCCCCGCCGCGACCACCGCGACCGCCGTCTCGACCTCGGCGACGACGTCCGCGAGGGCAACTTTGTCGCGCGGTAAGGTGTAGCGATCCGCCTCGATCCGCGAGAGCGACATCAAATCGTCGATCAGGTCGCGCATCCGCCGCGCCTCGCCGGACATGATACCGAGGAAGCGGTTGCGCGTCGCCGCGTCGCCGCCGGCGGCTTCGTCCTCCAGCGTTTCGAGAAAGCCGAGCAGGGTGGCGAGCGGAGTCCTGAGCTCGTGGCTGGCATTGGCAACGAAGTTGACGCGCATCTGCTCGGCCGCACGGGCCTGGCTCTGGTCGCGCAGACGCACCGTGCGGCTGCCGTCGGGAAGCGGCGTCACCACCATCTCCCATTGCCGGCCAAGGTCGCCAAGGCCGATCAACTCGGTCACCTCGCCCTCGCACCCGTCGTCGATCAGCCGCTCCGCCGCCGCCGGGTGGCGGATGGCGAGGCGGACATCGGAGCCCTCGACATGGTCGCCGAGCAGGGCGCGGGCCGCGCGGTTGGCGATCAGCACGCGGCGCTCGCGCACCAGCAGCATCGGCTCGCTCACGGCGTCGAGAAGGTCGTTGGGGCCGGGCAGGGGTATCGGCGGCGCTTCGGCGGGAGGCGGCGTTGCTCCGACGGCAGGCTGGCCCGGTGCCGACACGGCATAGGCCCCGATTCCCGTGAGAAGCGCGATCGCGGCTGCGATTTCGGGCGCCCCGGCGAGCGCCGCCACGGCTGCGCCCGCGGCGCCTGCCAGCGCCGTCGCCGCCACCTTGATCGCTCTCGTTTCCGCCATGCGCCCCGTCCCGATGCGGGACAGCCAAGGTTGCCGCCGCTCGCCTCGCTGTCGCTTTACCCTTATTAAAGGGCGCGGGTGTATCGGAAATTCCATGAGCGGCACTGAGGAAGAGGCGAACGGGAAAAGCGGCTTCGTTCCGAGCCGGCGCACGGTGCTCGTGCTCGGCGCGGCGGCGGCTTCGACGGTGATTACCGTGCGTCCGGCGCTGGCCCAGACCGCGGGCTCCGTGCTCAATTGCGAGATTCCGGTGCCAAGCCCTTCGGCCGGCGGCTCCTATGTCGCCCCCGATGGGAGGCTGGTCGCGCCCGGGACGCCCGGCGCCGCGCCGCCGCTCGCGCGTCCGCTGCGCGGCGAGGAGGTCAAGAACCTGCTGCGGTCGGGCGTCACGCCCGCGGGGGTCGATCCCACCGCCTCCCAGGCCTATGCCAATTACATCCGGCGGCTGCAGGCGGGGATGAGCGGCTTCACCTGCTACGCCTCGCTGCAGATGCCGCGCTGACCCGGAACCGGCCGATGGGCGATCCCATCTACATCGCCGATTCCCGCGACGTGCGCTCCGTTCCTCTCGACGGCCTCACCCTCATCTATCACGCACCCTCGGGCATGACCCACATCGTTGCCCCGCCGGCGCCCGAGATCCTCGAAGCGCTGGATGCGGGCCCCGCCGACCCTGCGGAGCTTCTCCGCCGGCTCCGCGCCCGCTTCGAGTTCGAGGGAGAGGATGCGATCCACGCGCGGCTCGAGGAACTCGAGGCCTCGGGGCTGGTGCGACGGGGATGAAGGAGATTCTCAATCTCCAGATCGGCCCGGTGGCTTTTCGCATCGGCAGCGCCTGGCGCGCGCCGATCGAGGCGCTGGCAAAGCTCTACGAAGGCTATCCCGCGCCGGCGGGCGGAATCGCCGATTTCACGGTGCGGCTCGAGCCGGAAAAGCCCTGGCGGCGCTTCGTTCGGCCTTCAGTCGCGATCCGCGGCGACTATATCCTGCCGGACGCCGCGCCGCTGCCGCTCAGCCTCGGCCTGCTCGCCGCCGAGATGGGGATGAACCTGCAAATGGCGCTGGGGCAGAAGAACTGGCTGCTGCTCCACGCGGCGAGCGTCGAGAAGGACGGGCGCGCGCTGATTCTCACCGGCGAATCCGGCGCCGGCAAATCGACGCTATCGGCACTGCTCGGCGAACGCGGCTGGCGGCTGATGGGCGACGAGTTCGCCTTGCTCGATCTCGACAGCGGCATGCTGCTGCCCTTCCCGCGCGCGGTCAGCCTCAAGAACGGCGCGATCACGGTAATGGAAGCTGAGGCCGGGGCCGCACGCTTTGGCCCACGGCTCGTCGGAACCCCGAAGGGCGACATTCGCCACCTTCGGCCCAATGATGAGGCGATTGCGCGGATGGGGGAGGGGGCGATGCCAGCGCTGATCCTGTTCCCGCGCTTCGGTCCGGCCGCAGCGGTGCGCGGGGTCGGCCAAGCCGAGACGTTCATGCGCCTCACCCAAGCCTCGACCAATTACGTCGCGCTCGGCGAGCCCGGCTTCAATGCCCTGACCCGTCTCGTTCGCGGAGTTCCCGCGCTGGCGATCGACTATCCCGACACCGCGACCGCGGTCGGCCTGGTCGAGGACTTTCGGCAGGAGTTGGCGGCATGATGGCCGCAAGGCTCCTCGTCCGCGCGCTCCGTGACCCGCAAGGGGTGCAAGTCGCCGACTGGAATGCGCTGGTCAGCGCGGCCCGCGCCGAACAGCTGCTCGGCAGCCTGGCGGCCCGGATGGAGGGGCGCGCCGTGCCGCCCCGCGTCGCTGCCATGTTCGAGGCGGCGCGCCGCGATTCCGAGCGGCAGCGGACGCAAGCCCTCTGGGAAGCCGAGATGGCGCGACGCGCGCTCGCCGCGCTCGATGTTGCGGTCGTCCTGCTCAAGGGCACCGCCTTTCACGTCGCGGGGCTGGAGGCGAGCGCCGGCCGAAGCGTCGGCGACCTCGATATCCTCGTGCCGCGAGACGCGCTGGGCGCAGTCGAGACGGCGTTGCTGGCGGCCGGGTGGGAGCATCTGAAGTCGGCCGGCAGCTATGACGACGCCTATTACCGCCGCTGGATGCACGAGCTGCCCCCGCTGATCCACCGCGACCGCGACCGGATGATCGACGTCCACCACACGATTCTGCCGCCGACGGCCCGGCCGAAGCCGAATTCCGCCAGGATGATCGCCGACAGCGTCACGCTCGAAAGCGGCTTTCGCGTCCCGTGCCCCGCCGACCTGATCATCCACGCCGCGGCCCATTTGTTCGCCGATGGCGACCTCGCCGGCGGCCTCCGGAATCTTTGGGACATCGATCGGCTGCTGCGCGAGTTCGATTCGCCTGATTTCCGGCAGACGCTCGACGAGCGCGCCCAACTGCACGGGCTCGGGAGCGCGGTCGCACTTGCGCTGCGCCTCGCTCACCGCCTCTACGGCAGCCCCGTCGCCGACAGCCGCTCGCGCCTGTCGGACCGTCTGTTCGAGCCCCGGCTGCTCGCTCGCAACGGCTGGGGGCAGGAAAAGCGCAAGGCCCTGCGCTTTGCCTTCTACGTCCGCTCGCACTGGCTGCGCATGCCGCCGCTAATGCTGGCGCGCCACCTGTGGATCAAGGCCACCCGCTAGAATAAGAAAGGCGGATGACAGAGCTCGTCTGCTACACCTACGAAGGCTGGGCTCCGCGCCTGCGCCCGGCTTCTCCCACGCGCGACTGGATGGATGCGACGGCCGAGCGCTTCGCCTATCGCTGCCTGCCGCTCGCCATCGCCAATGCGCATGGCTGGGAGATGCTTTCGCCCTGCGGCTTCGAGGCGCGCTGGACCGGCGGCGAGGGGCCCGAGGCGGTCCAGATCCGCCCCGATCCGGGCACCGACACCCGCCGCGCGCCCGTTTCCATGTTCGGTCAGGGCGTGCTGACCTTCCACATCGAGGGTCTGTTCCGGACGTCCGAGGGCTGGAATCTCTGGCTCGGCGGCCCGCCCAACGCGATCAAGGACGGCATCGCACCGCTGGGTGGCGTCATCGAGACCGACTGGTCGCCCTACAGCTTCACGATGAACTGGCGCTTCACCCGGCCTGGGCACGTCATTCGCTTCGAGGAGAACGAACCCTTCTGCTTCTTCTTTCCGGTGGAGCGCGCGCTGGCCGAGCGGGTGGCGCCAAAGATCGCGCCGATCGAGGCGGAGCCGGGCCTGGAACACCGGTTCAAGACCTGGAGCACTTCGCGCGACGCCTTCCGG
>Ga0190266_10000042_pt1 | contig 18453 bp, 29 predicted proteins | sample Popmic220T_FD_132448 | JGI IMG/M metagenome (GOLD analysis project Ga0190266, IMG submission 132448) | Populus adjacent soil microbial communities from riparian zone of Indian Creek, Utah, USA - 220 T | ecosystem: Environmental > Terrestrial > Soil > Riparian zone | place: USA: Utah | collected...
GCCGCGCTCGTTCACGACGTCCAGCGCGTCGGCGAGGTCCTGTGCTGTACAACCCAGTGCGTCGAGCGCGCGCGACAGCGTGGCCACCTCGGGGTTCCAGCCTTCGCGCACGTACTTGGTGATTGCCGTCGGGCCGATGCCCAATCGTCGGGCGAGCTCAACCTGACTCACCGGTGGTGCTCGCGTCGCCATGAGGCGCCGAAACGCCTTGTCCAGCCCATCGAAAGCACCCATTGATAGCGGCAGTTTAAGAGCTAAAGCGCTATCAGGGCAGAGGATAGCCGAATTGGGCATGTCAATCACCGTTAAGCCTTGACAGACAGGCTTAAGAGACATCTAATTCCACTCGGTGGACATCAACTTTCGATCGCACAGCCCCGGTGAGCTGTTGCGCATCTGGCGCGCGGCCCAACAGCCATCTATCTCGCAGAACGAGCTTGCCGATCGCCTTGGCGTCTCCGGCGGCCGCATCGGCCAGCTCGAGACCGGCGGCCCCTCGCCCGGGCTCGAGCTCGCGACGCGAATCGAGGAGCTCACCGGCATCGCGGCCACGAGCTGGGTGCGTCAGGAGCACGTCGCGTGAGCGCGCGGCGCCATCGCACCGAAGCGCAGGAGCGCGCTCGCCTTCGTCGCCGGCGCAAGGTCGCGGCGCGCAGAGAGCGCTGGTATCAGAAGCACAAGGCGATCTGTTTCTACGTGAGCCGGGCGGCGTTCGAACGGCTGCCCTGGCGCATCCGGCTTCGTCTGCAGCGCGAGTTCAACATCCCCGGCGGGCGCAGGTCCACGAAGCTCGTCGATCGGGTGCTCGCTTGATTCTTCGTCTTCACGCGCGGCCGCACTCCAACCGGGCGATCGCTGAGTCCGGAAACAACGCCTCGATCAACGGCCGCCGCGCGTCGTCGGCCATCCAAGGAACGTGTCGAGGCGACCAGGCGCCCACGGGGAGCGAGATCTCCGTTACCGCTGGCATGGAGCAAGACAGGCTCGCCGCGCTCATAACGCGGACATCGCCGGGTGGAACTCCCGGGCCGGCCACCACTCTCACATTCCGCCGGCGAGCCACGCTCGCGCGGCGCTCGCGCCACAACGGAGCTCGCAGCGACTCGCGCGAGTCCCTCCGCCCAGAGCGAATTTCGAGCCGGGCGCCGCGCGTGCGGCTCTGCGAGACCGGCCGGCGTTTCAGCGGGAGCGCGGTCCGATGAGCGGTTCGACCCCCGTCGTGCTCCTCGGCCGCGCTCCCGCTGGTCGTCCTGTCGGTCGGCCCGCAAGCGCCGCGCCGAAGTTCACCGCCTGGCGCGTCTCGCGCGATCTCTCCTGCGCCGAGGTCGCCCACCTGCTCACCCGCAAGGGCGAGCGCACGTCCACGTCCTGCGTCCACTCCTGGGAGCGCTTCGCCGCCGGCTCCGAGCCGCGCGCGATCGCCCGCCCTTCGGAGCGGCGCCTCGAGATCCTCGCGGAGATCGCCGGCGAGTCGGTGCAGGCCCTCTCCACCTGGTTCGACCTCGACTTCCGCGCTGCCGCCACAGCGGAGACCGCCTGACATGGCCGCAAGGCTGACTCACGACGATCGCGCGCGCATCTTGCGCATGGATCTCCGCTGCAAGACTGCGGCGGTTCTCCACACCGTCTACGCGGGCGTCGTGAAGATGGTCGCGGCCAACCGTCCGCCGAACGGCGTCTCGCGCCAGCGCGTCGAGGAAGAGACCAGCGGAAGCGCGGCCAACCGGCTCGAGCTCATCTGCCAAGACCTCGACCGCGTGGTGATCGAGAAGGGAACCGACGGCGTCCTGCCCGCCGTGGCCTTCCTCAACGAGCGCTACTCGTCGAGAAACGGCGACGAGCAGCCCGGCGTGCTCGTGTCGTTCACCCGCGCGGTGGTCGAAGGCGGCGAGGCCGAGGCCGCGCTGATCACCGCGCTGAGCGACGGCTCGCTCGCCGGCGATCGCCCGCGTCTCCTCGTCGAGCTCCGCCAGTGGCGCGACCGTGTCGACTCCCTGATCTGCGCCGTCGAGCACGAGAAGGAATTGCCGCCCGAGCACGGCGCGCCCTGCTGACTACCACCGAGAGAGACATGAACGAACCCAAACCCGAGCTCTTCACCTTCGAGGATCCGAATTTCGTGATCCTGCTCGCCCTCCTCGCGTTCCTGGTCGGTCTGATCATCTGGGCAGTGCCCGCCCGTTCGTGGCCCCGCCCGCTGGCGCACCGTCGCGTACTCCGCGAAGACCGGCGGCGCGCCCGCGAGGTCAACCTGCTCTACGACGACCTCGACCTCGCCGACCAGCGCCTCTGGGAGCTCAGGCGGCTGCGTGAGATCGGCCAGCTCCGGCGCGTCGGACTCGTCGAGCTGCACCGGCTCGAGGACACGCGTCGCGAGATCCACGCGCGCTTGATCCAGCTCGGTGCACCCTGGACGGACGATCTCCGGCCGCGCGGCGTGGAGCCCACAACCAGCACCACCCGAGGCGCCGCGTGATCGAGCCCACCACCAAGCGCCGCACCACCGCGGCCCGCTTCGACGTCGTGTCCAGCCCGTTCGGCCGGCCCACGCTCCTGCGCGTGCGCATCGTGCCGCTCGGGCGCGACGCCTCGATCGAAGTGCGCCAGGAGCGCCGCCGCGGCGCCGTCGTCGTTTCGCTCGGCGAGGTCGCCGGCATGCTGATCGAGCGCGAGGCCCGCAAGCTGGCCGACGAGCGCACGCGCGCTCGCAAGGCCCGGAGGCGGAGTCGGTAGTGGCGCGCATCCGCACCCTCAAGCCCGAGATCTGGGACGACGAAGATCTCGCCGCGACCTCGCACGAGGCGCAGCTGCTGTTCGTGAAGCTCATCACCCAGGCGGACGACGAAGGCCGCTTCCGAGCCAAAGCCCGCTTGCTTCGACCGAAGCTCTACCCGTACGACGACGGGGCCACCAGCTCACCCGAGACCACCACTCGTCAGATTGAGATCTGGCTGAATGAGTTGGCCACCCGGAAGCTGATCCAGCTCTACTCGGACGGTAAAGAGATCCTCGGCCAGTTCAAGCCAGCGAGTTGGCTCCGCCACCAGAAGATCGACAAGCGCACGCCGAGCCGGCTGCCCGCCCCGCAGGAGGAGCAGAGCGTGCTCTTCCCGGTCGGATTCGACGAGGGCTCCACGAGTCCTCGCGAGGAGTCGTCGAGTGCTCGACGAGCCCTCGACGCCGGAAGTGGAAGGGAGCAGGAGCTGGGAAGGGATCTGGACCTAGGAGCTGGGAAGGGAGCACAAAGCGCGTGCCCGCCCGCGCGAGGACCGGAACCGAAAGAGCTCGACCTGCAGCCCTACGTTGAAGCCCTGCGACGTTGGCACCCCGGGTTCTGCGAGGAGTACTCCGTCTCCGCGGCGGTGTACGAAGCCCGGCGCACGCTCCAGCCGATCGCCGAATTCGAGGAGGTTCTGCAGGCGTGGGCGCAGTCCCGCGAATGGGCGCCCGATCCTCAGACCGGCAGGCGCTTCCACGGCAAGGCGGCGAACTTCATCCGCAAAGGCGGCCACCTGGCGCCTCCCCCTTCGTTTCGCGCAGCGGTCGGACGCTTTCCGGGCGCTGCATCCGCGCCCGAATGGATCGACGATCCGCCCGAGGCCGCGGCGATCGACTGCCCGCGTTGGCTGCGAATCGCTGCAGCCCTGCCTGCGGTCGCTCACTTTACGCCGATCTTCGAAACCGAGCTCGAGATCGTCGTCGCCGCGCCGAGCTCGCGCGACGTGCACGACGCGGAGGAAGGGCTGCGCGGTGCGTTGAATCGCGCGGCCGCCACCGTCGACCCGCTGCTGTCGATCGTGATCACCGCCGCGCGCATCACCCGCCCCGCAGCCCAGGAGGCCGTCGCATGAATCGCCACGCCCGCGCCCGCTCCACCGACCCCATCAGCTCGCACCTGGCCGCGGCCGATCAGGATCTCTCCGGCCGGCGCACCGCGCACTGCGCGCTCATCGCCGCCATCCTCCGCGCCGGTCACTCCGGCAAGACCTACCGCGAGCTCCACGCCGTGCACGAGGCCGAGAGCACGCTCGCCGGCCGGATGCCGATCGAGGCCGTGGAGTTCGAGCGCCGGCTCGACGATCTCCGGAAGGACCGCACCGTCCGCAGCGACACGCCCCGGGTCTGCACCGTCTCCGGTCGCCCCGCGCAGATCTGGTTCTCGCTCGAGCGCGGCGTCTGCCGCGTCTGCGGCAAGCCCTTCGCCCCGCGGAGCCGGAAGCACCTGCACTGCTCGAAGGCGTGCCGGCTCCTGAAGCGCCCGACCGCGACCGCCTGGCGTATCGATCCGACGCACGCCGGCCACGAGCTCTACTTCGAAGGCCGCGCCGCGCGCGACTGCGGCCTCGGGATCAAGGCCTGCCCGTACGACGTCGATCCGCTCGCGACCACCGAGCCCGGCCTGTTCGGCGCGATCACGAAGAGCTCGAGCCGCCGTCGTCGCGACTCGCGCGCCTGGTACTGGATGGCCGGCTGGAAGGATCGCCAGCTCGAGCTCGAGGGTGAGTTCGCTGTGCGCTCCGCGAAGAGGAAGGCCGACCTCCCCTCGAAGCCCGGGCAGTACCTGTTCACCTGGCGTCACGACGGCCGGCGACTCGCCGTCGAAGTCGTGCGCCGCGGCAAGAGGCTCTACGCCCGCGAGCTCGCCGCCAAGGCCCGCGCGCTCGCCGCCGGCGACGATCCCGGGCCCGGTCTCGCGTTCGAACGCATCCCTGCCGGTTCGATCGAGTGGAAGCTCGTCATGGAAGGGGCCGCGGAGTGAGCATGCGGCTCTGTCGGGACCACAAGGTGCTCGCCCGGTGGAAGAGCGGGCAGCGCTTCTGCCTGCTGCTCGATCTCCAGGACGCCGGAGCGATCGCGGTCTACGAGCCGGCTGCAGAAGGGCCGCTCGTCGAGCTCGAGCGCGCCGACGTTGTCGCGGGCATCGTCGCCCTTCGGAAAGCTCTTCAGCTCTCCAGGCGCGTGATCGAGACCGGCAAAGACGAGCGGTACGCCTTCCGTCGCACGGTCGAGTTCGCCGGCCTCGAGCTCGACGGGCTCTCCGATCCGTCCACGGCTTACAGCAGCGCCCTTTCCGCCTTCGAGGCGCGCTACGGCGCGCGCTACCCGATCACCGAAGACCTGACGAAGTAGGAGACCGAACGAATGCCCCAGCTCCCGCAGAACGGCGCGGCTGCAGCGATGCACCACGCCGCCCAAGCCGCCGGCGCGATCCTCGAGCACCAGCTCGGTGGCGCCCTCATCACCGCAGGCATCTTCGGCCTGCGCATCCCGGGCGCCTTCGTCATGGAGTCCGACCGCTACCGCGTCACCCTCGAAGAGCGCGCGATCGTCCCGGCCAACGCCGGCGAGCTGCCCGCGGCTCCGATCGTCCACGGCTGAGAGCGCGAGTAGTGCTCACCACCGACCAAGAGAAAGCCGTTCGCTTGCTACGCGCCGAGGCCTACGCTTTGGCGCGGGCGTTTGACGCGGAGCGCGGCAACGCGCTCGAGGTCGCGCGCCTCCGCTCGTTCTCGCTCGAGAACCGAAAGCGGGCCGAGCTCTTGGACCTCGATCGAATCGAAGGCGTGCTCACGTACCACTGGCTGCAGTGGCCCGACGAAGCGAGCGGCGTTCCTGGGTTTCGCCGGCGGCTCACCGCGCTGAGCGAGAACGTCGCGAAGGCGCGGCGTTGGATCGAGGCCGCGACGAAACCGCCGGCGAAGAATGTCGGCCAGTGATCAGTCGCCGGCGGGTCCCGTCCCTATCGCTGCTGGCCTTTCTCGGTACGGCTGTGCTCCTCGCCAGCCGCACCTACGTTCCGTTCGCGGCCGGGTTGAGACTGACTCGGCGAGCCGGAATCGCTGCTATCGCGTCCGCGGCTGCGGTTGGCAGATCCGTCGCCACTCTTCTGAGTGGCTCGGACGCTGGGGTTCTTGTCGGCGTTCTTTCCCATCTTGCACCTCCGAACCCAGTGTGCGCGCCTCGAGCGCGTATGGCAAGTGGAAACCTGCTTCTGTGAAAGACGGGCGATGAACTGCAAGTCCTACGGCAACGCGCGGCGCTGGATCGAAGAGCGCCTGTGATCTCCCTCGCCGAGTGCCGCGAGATACTTGGGCCCGACGCCCAGGACGCGACCGACGAGGAAGTCGAGCTCGCGCGCGGCGCGCTCTACCTGATCGCCGAGGCGGCGCTAGAGTCCGAAGAGAAGAAGCTCCAGGAGGACGCCGCGTGAAGCGAGCCGTCGTGTACGTGCGGGTCTCGTCGCAGGACCAGGTGCACAACCTGTCGCTCGACACCCAGGAGAAGCACTGCCGCGACCTCTGCGCCCGCCAGGGCTGGCAGGTAGCGCGCGTCTTTCGCGAGGAGGGCGAGAGCGCGAAGACGGCCGACCGCACCGAGCTGCGCGTGCTCCTCTCGCATATCGCCGAGGCGCGGCCGCGGGTCGACTTCGTCGTGATGTACGACACGAAGCGGTTCATGCGGAACTGGGTCGAGTACGCGATCCTGAAGGACTCGCTGAAGAAGCTCGGCGCCGAGCTCCGTTACGTCGCGCTCGAGGTCGACGACTCGACGCCCCAGGGCGTGCTACTCGAGGGCTTCAACGCGCTGCTCGCCCACGTCGACAATCTGGAGCGCTCGAAGCGCACGCGCGACGGAATGCGCGAGGCGCTCGAGCGCGGCCGCTGGCCCTGGCTGGCGCCGCTTGGCTACCGGAACCGAGTTAGCGAGGACGGCCGGAAGAAGTGGATCGAGCCGGACCCCGCCACCGCTCCGCTGATTCGCTGGGCGTTCGAGCAGGCGGCGACCGGTCTGAAGTCCAAGGACGAGCTCCGCGCCGAGCTCGCCGGCCGAGGACTCGAGGTCAAGCGCGAGACGTTCTACCGGATCCTTCGCAACCGGATCTACCTCGGGCGCGTGGCGGCCCCGCAGTGGGGCATCGACCTTCCGGGCGAGCACGAGCCGTTGGTCGACTGGCCCACGTTCCGCGCCGCGCAGCGCGCGATCACCCAGCGACGCGCCTACGTCACGGGCCCGACGTCGGAGTTCCCGTTCCGCCAGGTCGTGCGCTGCTGTGGCTGCGGTCGTGGTCTCGCCGGCTACTTCGCGCGCGGCCGGCGCGGGAACCGCTATCCCTTCTATCGCTGCCAGGGTTGCAAGGTGAACGCGAGCGCGGCTCGCGTCGAGACCGACTTCGCCCGGCTCCTGGATCGGATGGCCGTCCCGCCGCGCGCGCTCGACCTGCTCGAGCGAATCGTGCGCGACGTCGTTAACCAGCGCCAGGCGCGGCAGTCGGAGATCGCCGAGGCCGCGAACCGTCGCCTCGCGATGGAGCGCACGAAGCGCGAGCGGCTCTTCGAGGCGTTCGCCTACAAAGACGCGATCGACGAGCGCGAGTACCACGCGCGCCGCGCGGTGCTCGACGAGCGGATCGCCACGCTCGAGCACGAGGCCTCGGCCAGCGCATCCCCGATCGTGAATTTCGAACCGGTGCTCGCCGCGTCGCGCCAGCTCCTGCAACTCCCGTTGATGGAGTGGGATCGCGTGAAGCCCCACAGTCGGCCTGCCCTACTCAGAGGCCTGTTTCCGCGTGGTCTTGGATGGGAGCCCGCCGGGACATTTCGAACCCCCGACAAGTCCTTGCTGCGCTTGCCTTTGCCCGCCGTCTCGCGGCCGGATGTAGCGGGTGGTACACCCGACTCAGCAGACTTTGAGTCTATTGGAGAGTGGTTTCAGGAGCTCGAGGCGGTGCTGCCGCTCCTCGGTGAGCAGCGGGCGTGAGCGAGATCGTGCTCTCCCCCGCCGCCGCCCGGAAGGCGGTTCGTTCGTCTCAGCGCAGCCGGCTGGAAGATCTGCTCGTCGCCCGAATTGCCCAGGCTGGCCTTCTCGCCCCCGAACGTGAGCTCCGCTTTGCTCCGCCTCGCCAATGGCGATTCGACCTGGCCTGGCCGGACCTGCGCCTCGCGCTCGAGGTCGACGGCGGGATCTTCGTTCGAGGCCGGCACACCCGCGGACTCGGCCAGCTCGCTGACATGGAGAAGTTCAACCGCGCAGCGCTGAACGGCTGGCGCGTCCTCCGAGTCGGCCGGCAGCACATCGTTAACGGCCAGGCGCTGGAGTGGATCCGCGAGGGGATCTCCGGTGCTCGGTAACGCCTCTCCGGCCTCCGCCCTGGAAGGCTCTCCAGCGCCAGCGGCGGCCGATGAAACCGTTGACAACGGTTTGGGCCGGGGCTTGGTCGAGTGCGCCCGGTGCCACCGACTGTTCCGCCCGTACTCGAGGCGCCGCAGCGCACAGAAGTACTGCCCCGGCGGGAAGTGCCGGAACGCCCAGTGGGCGAAGAGCCATCCGCGAATCCGCCTGGACTCCGCGGCGCCCGCAGCCACCGCGCCGAAGCGCCGCCGCCAGGCGGTCGGCCGGCGGATCGGGGCAGTGCTTCAGAACCCGGACGCGATCGCGTCGCTCGATCGACTGACGCTCGCGAAGGGATCCCTCAAAGCCGCACTCGAATACGCCCTGCGGCTCGCCGGCTGAGCGGGCGAGTCGCTGGCCTCACCCACCAGCCTGGATTCGCCCGCAAGTAAGATTCCGGCATGGACCGGAAGGGGCCTCGAGGCGAATGATCGAAGTCACCATCACCCCGCTCGAGCGCGGCGACCACGTCGACGTCGTCGTGATCGCCAGCCAGGCCGAGATTTCCGGCTTCGTCGAGCGTGTCGACTTCGGGGCGCGTTACCAGCGCGTCGACGTCGGAGGCGATCGCGAGCTCGAGCTCGGCAAGCTGGTCCACGTCGGCTCGATCGAGTTCCGGAAGGACGGCCGCTGGCAGCTCGCCCTCCGCACGCCGGCGGCCGAAGTCGTGAAGCGCCTCCCGGTCGGATCGACCCAGAGAAGCGAGAAATGACGGCCGAACGCGACTTCGTGATCCGCAACGCCGCCGAGTATCTTGCGGGTCGGCTCTCCCACCAGGACGACGTTCTCTTCAGGCGACACCTGAAGCGGCTCTGGCACCTCGACACCTACAGCAGGACGAATCACCTTTTGTACGTCTGTGCCGAGACCGGGCTCGATCTCGTCGAAGTCGCGAAACGCCTCGCTGACCACGACAGCGGTGAATAGACGAAGCCGAGCCAGCACCGACTTCCGCGCCACTACCGGCTGGTGGAGGCGCCCTACTCGTCGCTCGAGCGGATCCTCCAGCGCTCAGCTCCGAGCGTGAGAAGCGCGAAGCCGGTTGGCTCTCCGTGCTCGTCCATCCCTCCGAAGAGTCGAACAGTCCCCAGCGCCTTCTTGATCGTGAACGCCTCGAGCTCGACGCCGGCGCCAATCGCCGGCACGAGCTCGCGGTCGCGGTAGAGCCCGCCGACGCCGAGCCAGATCGCCGACCGCTTGCCGGCGCCGAAGAGCGGTGCCTTCTTCTCGGCCGCCGTCAGCTCAACCTTTCGCGGCTTCGGGTTCCCGGCCTCGTCGGTCTCCTGCTCTTTCGGAATCGTGGCCGCGATCTTCCAGCCCCAGCGGCTCGAGCCGATGTCGAGCGTGCGCAGAAGGTGGGACTCACCCAGGTCGACCTTGCCGGCGAAGACGTCCTCGAAGCGCTCGCGTTCCTTCTCCGCCCGGCGCTCGTCACGCTTCGCCGGCTCGGCCGGCTCGTCGCCTCGAGGCGTGAAGCCACCCTCCGTCGCGCCCTTCGGCAGGAGCTCGACCAGGTCGACGCACGGCACCACGCGCTCGCGCCACTTCGCCACCTCGCGGATCTCGACGTTGCTGACGATGCGCGTTCGCGAGCGGCCGACGATCACGCCGTCTCGAGGCGCCGGAAACAGCGAGTGGATCCAGGAGACGCCGAGCGCGATCGCGTAGACGGCGGCGAGCGCGAGCCCGCAGAGCAGCAGCCGGCGCATCGAGCGCACGCCGTCCCAGAGTGTGCCGTAGCGGTTCCAGTTCATCGCGGTCTCCTCAGCCTCCGATGCCGCCGAAGTCGCCGGTCGGAGAGGTGATCAGTGGCGCTCGAGCGGAGCGCCCGGTGGCGTGCAGGATCACGGCGCCCGCGCTGGTGATGCCGATCAGCGTGGCGTAGAACATCCAGGCGGCTTCCCAGAGCTCGAAGAAGCGGCCGACGTTGAGCCCGGCGAGCACTAGGTGCGTCGTCGCGAGCGCCACGCCCCAGGTGGTGTAGAACCACTTCGGCGGACCGGAGCTCCAGGCCGTCTGCAGCACGCGCGGGCTCACCAGCTCAGGCCGCCAGGTCGAGCGCGCGCCGCAGCCAGCCCACGGCGAAGAGCAGTTGCGAGCGATCGCTGGCGATGATGTCGAGGAAGTGCTCCGCCTCTCGCCGGCGGAACGCCTGCAGGAGCTCACCCATCAGCGCGGTGCGATCGACCTGGAGCACCGCGGTGTAAGTGCGCGGGCCGAAGCGGCCGTCGACGTCGACCTGCGCCCGGCAGTCGAGGAGCGCCTTCTGCAGCGTCCGGATGCCCACGCTCGGCCCGGACACGACCGAGAACTCGAAGAGCTTGGTGGCGATCGTCTCCGAGATCTCGGCGAGCTGGTCCGCCCCCGAGGCCTTCCAGAAGTCGCGCTCGTACAGCGCGCGCGCATGCTCCGGCCGCAGCGCCAGGATGTCTGCCGCGTCCACGTCGCCGTCGAGATCGATGTCGCCGCCGCGGTCGGCGCCCAGGTTGCGCAGGTAGCGAAGCGAGACGCCGAAGCGTGTCTTCCCGCCGCGGTCGGCGGCGACGTCGGCGTCACCGCCCTCCAGACGGAAGACCTGCGCGAGCGCGCGGTCGAACGCCGTTCCGCCCGTGGTCAGAGAGTTCCCGGTCGGAGCCATCGTCAGGTCGCCAAGTCGTCTTCGAGAATGAACGTGATGCTGCCGTCGGTCGGCACGGTGAGGCGCGCTCCGCCCGAGAAGGTGAGCACTACCTCGAGCTGGTACTTGCCCGGGGTGAACGGCGTGCCGCCCGACCAATCGCCCGAGACGAAGGTGTAGCTCACCTTGCCGTCGGTCGCCGGAGATTCGATCGCGCCCGTGCGGGTGTAGAGCAGCGGACCCAGCTTGAAGACGAACGACACCGCGGACACCGGCGTCAGATCGAGGATCGCGCCGCCATTGTCCTGCAGCGCGAGCACGATCTTCGGGCGGTGGTCGCCGCGCTTGAATCGGATGGTGAGCATGCCTATCTCCCGAGAAGGACCAGAGCCCGCTTGAGGAACCGCCAAAGGAAGCCCACGAGCCAGCGCGCGCGCACGAGCGAGAAGCCCATGTTGTCGACGAGCTCCTGCGCCATCTCGTTGCGCAGCGTCACGACCTCGTCGCGCTGGTCCTCGGTGCGCGCGGTGAACACGCGCGGCGCGCCGTCGTAGTTCTGGAACGAGACGCGACGATTCGCGGTGTCGACAGTCGCCGTCCCGTCGTTCAGCTTCGCCAGCTGGATCGGCGAGCCCAGCGCGCCGAAGTACTCCGGGTCGAGCTCGTGGATCACCTGAAACTGCGCGGCGCCATCGAGCCGGAGCTCGCCAGCGAGCGAGCCGTCGTTGAGCGAGAGTCGAGCGAAGGTGTAGGTCATCAGCTGCTCCACCTGATGCCGAACATGGGCATGGTCGCGGTTGCGGATGCGGCGCTTGCAGGGAAAGTGGAAGGCATGGCCCCGAACGTCCGGGCAATCTGTAGCCCGTGTTCGTTGCTAGAGCCGCCGGTGAAATCGACTCCCGTCACTAGACCGCCACCGCTGTTCCCGACGCCGCGGAGCGTGGGCGCACCATCCGAGTGCAGCGCCAGCCAGTAGAAGCGCCCGGGAGTCAGCACCACCGAGGCGCCCGGAGTGAACGAGCGCAGCTGGTTGTTGGTCGTCGACGTCAGAACTCCGGAATCGGAGTTGGCGACGAGCGCATCCGGATAGAGGTTCGACTCCGAGACGGTCGTGTAGATCCCGAAGCGGATGTTGGTCGCCGCGACCCCCACTGTCACGTAGGCGGCCATGTCCTGAATCGTCGAGACGTTGAACGGGCAACAGATCAGACGTCCGTACAGCCGATTCGCGACCAGCGCGACGGTCCCGTTGGTTGCGGCGAAGGGAGCGCCGATGTAGTAGTTGGCGAAGACGGCATCCTGAACGCAGCCAACGAATGGACCGCGCGCCGGCAGGTACGACTGCGCTCCCGACAGGAAGTTGTACGCGCTCGGCGAGCCACTTCCGAGGCGAGCGGTCGCCATCGTCCCGCTCACGACATCGCCCGCCGCGTGGGTGTGCGAGATCGGCGTGCGCGAATCGCTCAGCCGCGTGTCGTCGCCCTTGACCACCTCGCCCGCTGCCGCGTTCCCAGCGGCCGGCACGTCCTTCGTCGCAGCGGTGCCGAGCCCGAGGTTGGTGCGCGCGCCGGCCGCAGTGCTCGCGCCGGTGCCGCCGTCGGCTACCGCGACGTCGGTCCCGCCGGCCTGGTAGAGCGCCGTGGTGTCGGCGATGCCGTGCACGTTCGTGGGGTCGGACCCGTGCGCGGCGAGCGCGGCCGCAGCAGTTGCCTCCGCCGCCGCCTGCGCCGCGGCAGCCGCGCCGGCGGCGTCGAAGGCGACGGCGTGCTGGCCGTCGAGTGTGTCGGCGTCGAGCCCGTTGCCCGAGCCGGTCGCGAGCCAGCCGTTGGCGATCTTGCCGGCGCCATCAGCCTTCGGCACACGCGCCGCCCCGGGAGTTGCGGAGATCGTCTCGAGGTCGGTGACGTCGGCCTTGACGTGGGTGTGCGAGAGCGGCGTGCGCGCGTCGCTCAGGCGGGTGTCGTTGCCTTTCACCACCTCGCCCGCCGCTGCGTTGCCGGCAGCCGGGACGTCTTTCGTCGCGGCGGTGCCGAGTCCGAGATTCGTTCGTGCGCCGGCCGCGGTGCTCGCGCCGGTGCCGCCGTCGGCTACCGCGACGTCGGTCCCGCCGGCCTGGTAGAGCGCCGTGGTGTCGGCAATGCCGTGCACGTTCGTGGGGTCGGACCCGTGCGCGGCGAGCGCGGCAGCAGCGTTCGCCTCCACCGCGGCGGCCGCTCCCGCCGGATCGAAATCACTCGAGCTCGCGCCCGCCGCGCTGCCGAGCTCGACGTAGACGCCTGCGCCTCCCCGGTCGGCCGGCACGGCATCGCCCGCCTGCGCCGGCGAGCCGTTCGGCTTTCCCTTGATCGCTACTTCGGCCATCGGAGTCTCCTCAGTCCGGCCACGCCACGACGTCGCCGTCCGGCCACGCGATCCGGTCGCCGTTCGGCCAGAGAATCGCGAACGCCTCGCTGCCGACCGGGTACTGCCCCTCGTAGCCCGCGACGTACTTCGGCGTGAGCGAGCTCGCGGAGTACTCCGGCGTGTCGCCCTCGGCCAGGTAGCGCGGCGTGGTGCTGCGCGCGGTCGGCATTCGTCACCACCCCACCACCCACGCGCTCGCGGCCGCGGCCCCGAAGAGCGCCAGCAGGATCACGACGCAGCCGCCGCCCTTCTTCTTCCCGCCGCTCGAGCTCGAGCCGCCCGTGCGCTCCGGCACGACGCTCGGCTTCCGCGAGCGGTCGATCGCACCCGCGAAGCCCGGCGTCGCGGCCCAGCCCTCGGAGCCGTCAGGGAAGAGGGTGAAGACCTTGAGCGCGGCGCCGAGCGGCTGCCGCACGGCTGCCGCGGCCTCGCCGACCAGCGAGCCCTCGACGAAGTTCCTCCAGGTCACGTAAGGGAAGAGGCCCTCGCTCGAGATCCCGAAGCCGTACTCCTCGACGTTGACGTGCGGCGCGAGGCCCATCGAGTCGCGCCGCACGAAGCCGGGCCCGAAGCCCGCGGCGCCCAGGTTGCCCGTCGGCACGAGCTCGCACCGCGCGGACACCTTCGAGTGCTGGATCGCCGGCGTCGGCGAGGTGTGGGTCGGCAGGCCCTCGCTCGAGCCCGAGACGTTGTTGAAAACCGCCCAGCCCTCGGAGTCGAACCGGCCCGGCTCGACCAGCGCCGGAAGCCAGGCCACGCCCGGCCTGCCGTTCGGGTCCCAGAAGGTGCGCACGTTGCGCACGCCGCCCTGCGGGTCGTAGCCGACCTCGCAGAGGAGCGCGAGCGAGCCGTCGGCGCGCGCGTGAATCGTCTCGGTCGACCAGGGCCGCATGCCGGCGCCCTTCCGCACGACGAAGAGCCCAGCCTCGCCCTCGAGCGGCGAGATCCCGGTGATCGAGCCCACGTCCGCGGCGTTCGCGCCTCCGCAGCCAGCGCCGCTGCAGAGCGTCAGGAGTTCGGCGATCCGACGCGCGCCCGGCGTCGGCGCGGGCTCCGTTCCAGCAGGGCCGCCGATCTCGATCTCGACCTTGCCCTGCCCGGAGAGGACACGAAACAGGCTCGGCCCTTCCGGCAACGCGCCGCGCACGGCGCCCAGCGACTTGTCGTCGCGCTGCGCGGTGGCCGTGCGCTGTGTCCAGTCGACGAGCGTGTGCGTCGGGTGGACGTTCTGCGGCTCACGCCCGCCGTTGTTGGCAACGGCCCAGCTCGCGCTGGTCGGGGTCCAGGTGGCGAGCTCGCAGCTCGCGGTCGAGCCGCCCTTGCCGTCGAGGAGAATCGTCGCTACACCGGCAGCCGCGCGGTCGAAGATCGTCGGGTGATCGAGCGGCCAGGGGCGGATCCAGTCCACCACCTGGCGGAGCGCGACGACGTCATTCAGGATCGCCCGCTTCGCGATCTCGACCTCGTCGTTCGTCAGCCAGGAGGACCAGACGCCCCTCGCCTTGCAAGCGTCGATCAGCTCGAGCGAGCGTTCGCAGAGCGCCGCGGCGAGGTAACGCGGTGCCGGCGCGACCGGCATCGACCAGCCCCAGCCCTTGGCGCCCCGCCGCAACCCCTCCTGCACGGCGCACCGATGCCCAGCCCAGACAATCGGGCGCAGTCCGGCAAGCGGAGAGATCGGCGCCTGCCGGCCAACGAACAGCCCGGGGCCTGGTGTGTTGTGTTCGCGCTCTGCCAGGTCGAAGCACCGCCCGTTCGCTGCCCCGAGAACGAGGTAGCCGGCGGCGGCGCGGAGCCACTCGCCGGCATCCGCCACGAGGTCGGAATTGCCGAGTGCGCTGAAGGCAGCGCGCGCGGCAAGCACTGGCTCGCAATGGTGCGGGAAGTAGATGGCCGAGAGCTGCTCGCCGCGCATGAACTTGCGAACGGCGAAGAAGCGTTTCCACCAGTCGCGCTGCTCGGCGAGCGACTTGTCGACTTGGAAACCGTTGATCGCGTTCCAGAGACGGTTCGCGGCACCGACCAGGGGCCAGTTGTCCGAGCCCGTGTCGCCCGGATCGTCGGTGAGGAGGTCCGAATCGGGAACGACGTGCGCGCGCTTTCCGATCTGTGAAGGGAGCGCGGCGAGCGCGACGTTGACTCCTGCTGTGTCGACGGCCATCAGCGTGCTCCGTTACCGAGGCCCATTCGCTGCCTCCTTCCGCTCGAGCTCGCGGATCCGGCTCGCGAGCGTTTCGATGGTTTCGTTGAGCTGCTTGCGTTCCCTGTAGAAGTCGCGCTCGAGCGCAGTGAGCCGCGTCTGCAGCTCGTCGGCGCGAGCCTTCTGTTCCTCGTAGAGCTCGCGCCACTCGCGCGAGACGCTGAGCGCCGTTTCGGTCTCGACGTTCGCGGCCTCGGCGCGGACCTTCCGCACCGAGCGCGCAGCGTCGAACGCCTTCATCAGCAGTGCGCCAGCGCTAGCCGCGATCGCGTGCCAGAAGCTCACGCCGTGGGAGTCGGGCGTCTCGATCATCCGTGCCCCCGGAGCTGCGCAGCATGGTCGCGGCGAACTCGCCGCAAGAGAAGGGAGAGGCCGACGAGCTCAGAGGCGAGCCCGCCTGCCGCGCCCAGAAGGAAGACGGGAGCGGCGAAGCCAGCGCGCACCGCGAAGAAGCACGCGACGGCCAGCTGCATCTCGCCCAGGAACCAGAAGAGCCGGTGGCGGCGCGTCTGGACCAGCGCGAAATAGACGACGAGCGGCGCGCAGAGCAGGACCACACCCAGCGCGAGGCCGAGCACGACCGAGCCGAGGACCGCGACCAGGAGCTCGCTCATCCCATGCTCTCGATCTCGAGCTCGACCCGGTACTCGGCGCCGCCGTTGACGTACTTCGGCCGCCCGATCGGCTGCAGGTTGCGCAAGACGCCGTGCACCACGTTCTCGTGGAGGTAAGCGGTGTTCGAGGGATCGCTTACCGTGATGACTTGCTTGGAGGTTCCGCGCAGGCGAAAGATCTTCCGGAGCGCCCGGTACTCGGCCGGCGTCAGGCTCTTGAACTCGTAGCTGGCCATCGCCGGCCGCGGCCCTGGCTGCGGGTAGACCACGCCGCCGATCGAGCGCGGGTGGTCGGTCGGCTCCATCTCGGTCGGGTCCTCGAGTCCGTAGACCCAGGTGCGCGCCGGCTTGAAGGTGCTGCCCACGATCAGTACGCCCGCCTGCAGGTAGCCGTCCGGGTGCGTCGCGTCGGCTAGGTCGATCCGCAGCCAGCGCCGGTTCACGCTCGAGCCCGAGAGGTAGTACAGGCCGAACGCGCCGCGCGGCCAGTCGGTGGCGAGCGTCGAAGGCGAGCTCGTCGGCCAGAGGTCGATCAGCGTCGAGTCGTGGTTCGGCGCTGCGGTGAGGTTGCCCTGCGTATCGGCCGCGCGGATTCGCCAATCGGTGGCGCTGCGCGCGTTCGTGTAGCCGAGCCAGACGAAATTCCAGTCGCGCGCAACGCCGAGATCGACCTCGAAGAAGACGTTCGAGAGCGAGCTCGAGCGCGCCTTGAGGTGCGGGTACGGGTTCAGCAGCTGCGACCAGGCCATCGAGCCCGACACCGCCGAGCCCGTGATGGCGACGCCCGACTGCTCGAGGTACTCGGGGTGCGCAAGGAGGAATTCGTTCGCCATCGTCAGCTCGTCAGGGTCCGCGCTTCGAGGAGCTGCGCGACGCAGCCCCGGTCCGGGACCTCCCGGGTGACGCCGACGCAGAGGCAGAGAACGCCGGCGTCGAAGTCGTGCTCGGGAGTGGTCAAGCTCACGACGTCGCCGATCGCCGGCCGCTCCGACGGCTCGAGGATCTCGACGCTCACCACCTTGTTCATGCAGTCGTGGGTGTCGAAGACGCCGCTCGCGTAGGCCGCCACGCCGAAGTCCGCGAGGATCAGCGTCTCGACCTGGAGGACCCGCGCGTCTTCCTTGTAGTTCGAGAAGGCGTTGCCCAGGCGATCGACGCCGCGCTGGAGCGAGATCTGGCGCCACTCCCGTTGCAGGTCGTCGCGGTCGCTGGCACTCGCTCCGCCCGCGATCTCGCTCGGCCCGTGCGCCGGCGAGTAGGGCGCGAACGAGGCCTGCACCGTCTTTACCGCAGGGAGGACCGCGAGCAGCTCGACGCTCCCCTTCCGGATGTCGTCGCTGGTCAGCGTCACCGCCGCCGTGTTGGCGACGTCGGTACGCGTGACCGCCTTCGCCCGGAACACGCCGTCGAATCCGAAGCCCGCCCAGGCCCGATAGCTGGCCGCGAGCTGGGCGATCGCCTGCGAGCACGAGATCTCGGTGCCGTTGCGAAACCAGAGACCGGCGTCGACGATCGAGGAGTAGCCAGCGAAATCGCCCGAGTCGACGTCGACATCGCCACTCGAGAAGCCGGCCGATTCCTTCAGGATGGCGTTCAGCGCCACGTCAGGCAGGCGCGAGGCGCTGCCCGAGTAGTTGGCCGAATCGTTCTGCGCCGCCAGGCGATAGCCCGGCGACGAGCCGAGACGGATCAGCCCGCGGGTGAGGTCGTGCTTGAAGTGACCGCCGGCGGGAGCGCCCGTCGAGTGGAGGTCCGCCACGGCCCCGTCGTCGGTGAGCGCCAGGCCGCCGTCCCAGACGGCGATTGCCGCGCGGAACCCGCGCACGTCCACCTGGTAGATCAGCTTCGCGGCGTCGATTAGCACCGGCTCCATGCGCCGGAAGACGCCGAGCCCCCACGGCTTGCCCACCCCGCCCAGCGTCGACTCGCCTTCGTAGGTCCCGATCCAGGAGGCGCCGGTGATCGTGCCGTCGGCGTTCGTGGCCGTCTCGTCGTTGAGCGTCGTGCCCGTGCCCTCGGCGAAGCGCCACCACCCGATCAGGCCGGTGTCGGCCGCCTGCACCCCGCCGTACATGTAGCGGTTGATCTGGTCGCTGGTGCGCGCGACGTTCCACATGCGCACCTCGGCGATGTCGCCCTCGAAGGTGTTGCCCGTGTTGGCGATCCCGCCGATCAGGAAGTTGTGCGCCGTGTTCGACGGATCGACCACCGCGACGGCCGCCGCGTCCTGCACGCCGTTGAGGAAGATCTTCATCTCACCGGTGCTGCGGCTGATCACTGCCGCGACATGGGTCCCCTGGCCGAAAGGCACCGATCCGCCCGCCGTCTCGAGCGTATCGTTTGCGCCGCCGCGGAAGCTCGAGAGATGGATGTAGCCGCTCGAGTTGAGCCAGACGGAATAGCCGCGCGCGGTGCTACCGTTCGGACCTTCGTCGTTGGCCTTGTAGACC
>Ga0190266_10000043_pt1 | contig 18193 bp, 18 predicted proteins | sample Popmic220T_FD_132448 | JGI IMG/M metagenome (GOLD analysis project Ga0190266, IMG submission 132448) | Populus adjacent soil microbial communities from riparian zone of Indian Creek, Utah, USA - 220 T | ecosystem: Environmental > Terrestrial > Soil > Riparian zone | place: USA: Utah | collected...
CATCCCCTCCAGGGCCTGAGGACGAGGTCCTTGTGGACAATCGCGCGTATCGGCCAGCCGGGACGAACCCTCAACGTCGGCTGGATGTCGAGATTGCGCTGCGTGATCCGATCGCCCGCGCGGGCGGCATTTTCCTGGATCGACTCCCGGAGCGAGCGCAAAAGATCGCCTTCGCCCTCGCCAAAGCCGAGTTCGGTTCCAACGCCAAGCAGGGTGGAGAGGCCGATCCCGCGAAGCAGACGCCAGGTGTGGAAGTCCACGCTGTCGGCAATGCCGGCATAGCCGGCCACGTCGGTCGCCGGGACATTGTCGAGTTGGACAGAGGAGCCATCCGGGAAGACAATGCGCTGCCAGATGAGCAGCGCCCGGCTCTGGCCGAACGCGACCACGCTGTCATAGCGGCCGATCAACCTTGCACCTTGGGGGACGAGAATGGTGAGCCCGGTAGCGGAGTCATAGGCATTCTCCGTCACTTGCGCGACCACCAGACCCGGAAGGTCAGAGTTCAGCCCGGTAATCAGGCTCGCGGCGATCATGCTGCCGGCGGACAGCTGCCAACGCGAGGCCGGCGCCTGCAGACGGTGTGGATTGATGGCGCCGCCGGTCTCGCGCGCGCTGACGAAGGCAAGGTTCTGGGCCTGTCCCGGACCGGCAGCGGAATTTCCATTCGAACCACGCGTTTCGTCCGGCATCGGCGCCGCGGGGTCGGCGACCGCGGGCGCCGGGGCATTGCCCGGCACGGCGGCACCGGCACGCGCGAGCTGCATCAAGACGGGCGCCTCGCGCGCCTGGCGCGCTTCGGCGAGGCGCCTCTGCCGCTCCGCTTCGGCGGCTTGCGCGGCCGGATCCATTCGCGGCGCCGGCCTTTCGGTCGCCATTTCCCGCTGCCGCTCGAGGATGGGCCGCCCGAGGTCTCCGGGAAGCGGCGGCCCGAGCCGAGGAACGTCGCCATAAGTGCGCGGAGCGCCGGCGAGGGCGTCCGGCGCGGCGCCGACCGCCACGGACCGATCCTCGCCGGACGCGACCAGGCTGAACGTCGCCGGCTTCAGCGCGAGCCAGGCCGTCCCGACGAGCGCGGCCGAGGCAAAAGCGGCAAGTCCGACGATGACGCCGCGCCGGAAGCGGACGACCCTGGCCGGACGGCCCCGCAGAACGAAGGATTCAGGATCGACCTTGGCGGCTCCGCCGGGCGCTACCGGGGCCTGCTCGTCGCTCATGACGGCCTCCGGCCGCGCCGGGAGTTCCGGGAGGAGTCGTCGCGGCTGATCCGAACGACCGACTGGCGCGCGGCACCGAGCCGAAGCTCCGCCCGGGCGAACAGGCGATCGACGACATAATAACGCCCCGCCATCCGATAATTGACGAGCTCGGCCTCGCCGCGCTCGCCGAGCACGAACAGGGGCGGCGCCTCTCCTTGCGCGATGCTCGCCGGAAACTCGATGAACGTCTGGCGCCCGTCGTCGAACGCGCGCAGCGGCCGCCAAGCGGGATCGTCGCCGCTTATCCGGTAGCCGAACCGCAGTTGCTCGAGCGCGAGCCCGCTCGCGACCGGCGCCGCAGTCTCGGCGGCGGCGGAGGCGCGCTGAAGCGCGATCAGCTCGTCCTGCGGATAGGTCCAGGACAATGCCGCCATCGCGGCCCTGCCGGTGCTCTCGAGCTGGACATGATAGACCCGCCGGTCGGTGGTGATGATGAGGTTGGTGCTGAGGCCCGCCGAGAAAGGCTTCACGAGGATGTGGGTGCGCCGCCCGGCAGCGCTGCCGCTGGTCGTGTCGCCCACGGTCCAGCGCAAGGTGTCGCCGGCCGCAACGGCGGTCACGGCCTCGCCTGGCTGGAGCGCGATGTCAGTCACCCGGCCGGGCGCCGCATAGAGGCGGTAGAGCGTCCCTTCGGACCATGGATAGACCTGAACGGCGTTGACGAAGCCGGCCCGCGACGGCTCGCGCGAAGCCGCGCGGTTGGCCGACTGGACGCGCGCGGTCGGCGCGGCCTCGCGGCGTGCGTGGCGCGACGGACTCGCCGACGCGGGAGCCTCGCCGCCCAGCAATGCAAGCAGGCAGATGGAGACCGCAATCGTTCTTCTCATCGGGCATTCCTTTCGGATGGAGTGGGTTGATCCGCGGGCTCCGCGGCCAGGCCCGGGTCGAGCGGCGAGCCTCGCGGAATCGCCGCTCCTTGCGGCGCTGGAGCAAATGCCGGCGCCTCGCGCGGCGGCGCGGGCGCCACCGGCACGGGCGCTTCGAGCTCGCGGCTCCAGTCGACCGCATCGACATAAAGGCCGAGAGGGTTTCTGCGCAGCATGTCGGCCGAGCGCGGCGGCCGCAGCCGGACGGTCAGGATCGCGGTCCAGCGCGCGCTGCTCGCGAGGCTCCCGCGCTCGAAATCGCTCTCGGTCCATTTGACCTGGAAGGACGCGTCCGAGGCGCGAACCACGCTGGTCACCTGCGCCGAGACCGTCCTGTCGCCGACATCGGCGAACGGATCGGAGGCGCGGGCATGCTCCCCGAGGAAGAGCGCGCCGCGCTCGGTCGCGAAATCATAGGCCGAGAGCCAGTTCTCGCGCATCAGCACCGGGTCCAGCGACTTGGAGCGAATGTTCGTGATGAACCGCGCCAGGTGCCAGGCGATCTGGGGATCGGTCGGCCGATAGTCGGCGGCGGCGGGTGACACGGCGCGCGCCTCGCCGAGCTGGTCGACCTCGACCACATAAGGCACGACCCGGCTCTGCATCGACTGCCAGACCAGGGCGCCGGAGAGGCCGGTCGTCAGGAACAGGCCGCCGAACGCCATCAGCCGCCAGTTGCGGGCCTGCACCCGCGCCGAGCCGATCCGCTCGTCCCAAAGCTGGCCCGCGCGCTGATAGGGAGTTACGGGTTCGGGCGTCCTGCCGTAGCGCTGGGGCGCGCGCTTGAATCGCATGATCAGTCCCTTTCCTTGATGTCCGGAGTGGCGCCGGCCCCGCTGCTTGGTCCGGAGCCAAGCACGTGAACGGCGGCCTGGCGGCGGTGCCTTGAGGTCTGCTCGGTGCGCAGCCGCTGCGCCCAGGCTGGCGCCTCGGCGCTCCCGCCGGCAGCCTGACCGGGGGTGCCGCCGGAGGACGAAGAAGCAGAGGCCGGCTTGCCGGTCATCGCCGACCGGGCCGAATCGCGGCCGCGCTCGGCCGCGGCGCCAAGACCGAGCGCCCCGTTCACGCGCTGGGCCATCGCGCCTTTGGCCGCGGCGGCGATCCCGCCGAGGCTCGAGCCGCCGGTCTCGCGGCCGAGCTGTGCGGCGCTCGAGGCCGCAGCGCCCATCGCGGTTCCGGCGCGGATCGCGCCGAGCCCGGCGCCGGCCGCCCCGCGGGCACCGGCAATTGCGGCGGCGCCGCCCAGCCCGACGACTGCTCCGGCGCCGATCACGGTGCCGGCGGCGGCACCGGCGCCGAGCTGGGGCGCGCCCGAGACGAGGCCCGAGGCGATCGAGGGTCCGAATATGCCAAGCCCGAGCAATGCGAGGCTCGCCAGCATCAGCGACAGCGCCTGGTCCAGATCCGGCTCCTGCCCCTGCAGCGAGCCTGTGAACTCGGAGAAATAATTGGAGCCGATGCCGACGATGACCGCCAGGACCATGACCTTGATGCCGGAGCTGATGACATTGCCGAGCACGCGCTCGGCAAGAAAGGCGGTGCGGTTCCACAAGGCGAACGGGACCAGCACGAACCCGGCGAGGCTGGTCAGCTTGAACTCAAGGATCGTCACGAACATCTGCACGGCGAGGATGAAGAAGGCGACGATCACCACGACCCAGGCGATCATCAGCACGGCGATCTCGACGAAGTTGGTGAAGAAGGCGACCGGCCCGACCAGTTCGCCCGCCTGGTCGAGCAAGGGCCTGGCCGCCTCGAAGCCGGTCCCGGCGAGCCGCCCCGGCCGCAGCAAATCGCCGGCCGTGATGGTGCCGCCGCCGGCGGTGAGCCCGAGGCCCGCGAACGAGCGGAAGATGATGCCGGTCAGCGTCGCGAAGCTGTTCAGGATCAGCGCGAACACCCCGACATAGAGGATCTTCCGGAGGAACTTGCCGATGACGTCGTCCTCGCCGCCCAGCGCCCAGAACAGGCCGGCGAGCGTGATGTCGATGCCGATGAGGATCGTGGTCAGGAAGCCGACATCGGGACCGAGCAGCCCGAACCCGCTGTCGATATAGCGGACGAAGCTGTCCATGAACCGGTCGATGACGTTTAAGTCGTTCATTAATCCGCCTGTGCTATCGGGGGTGCCGCGGGGCTCTTCGGCCAATGGGGTGGCCGGAGGGCCCCGCGACGAGACGGCCGCCGGGCCGCGGGGAGCGTCGAGGGGGCAGCGCTTCCGCGGGGGCGGCCCGCCTCAGCTCATCCGCGCGGCCGCGGCGTGTAGGCGCGCCCGTCGCCGAGGAAGCGGCGCAGATTCTCGCGCGACTCCCGCTCGACCTGGGCGCGCTGCGCCTGCTCGACCGCCTGGCTACGGAACTGCGCGGCCATCAGCTCCTGGATCTGCATCTGCTGCTGCGCCGTCAGCGCGAGGAGCTGGTTGGCGGCCTGCTGCGCCTGCAGCGCGCCTTCGGCGCCCTGGCTTCGCGCGACGATCTGCGCGAGCGCCTCGCTGTCGTCGCGGACATTGGCGACGATCTGGCTCTGCACGCTCATCGTCTGCCGATAGGCCGACATCGCGGCCTCCAGGCGCTCGCGCGCGGCGGCCGCGCGCCCGTCCCGCCGCAGCAGCTGATCCAGGCCCTCCGGATAAAGCTGCCGGAATTGCCGGTCGAGCTGGTCGAGGCGGAAGTCGATCCCCCGGGCCTGGCCCATCAGCGCATCGATCCGCTGCAGCCGCTGCTGGAGCGCCCCGAGCTGCGGAAAGTCGATCCGCGACAGGTTGCGCTCCATATTGGCGAGCATCCGCGCCTCGTTCTGAAGCTGCTGGATCTGCTGGTTGATCTGGGTCAGCGCGCGCGCGGCGCCGAGCATGTTCTGGGCATAATTGGAGGGGTCGAACACATTTATCTGCGCCGCGGCCGGCGTGGGCGCCGCCACCAGGCAGGTGCCAAGCGCGGCCGCCGCCAGGCCGAGCAGGCCCGATCGCATCCCATATTTCATGGTCATTCTCCTTTCAGGTTTTGGGTGGCGTTGAAGCGGGCGGCCAATGCGGCGGCCCAGGTGAGGCCGGCACCGGCCAGGAAGCGGCCGGCGAAACCGTCCGCGCCATGCTCGGCGAGGAGCGCGTCGATGCGCGCCTGGGTGGCGGGACCGGAGGCGCCGCAAAGCGCCAGCGCGACCGGGCCGAGGCCGAGCTCGAACAGGCGATTGCCGCGCGCCGACTGGAGATAATATTGGCTTTTGGGGGTCGCGCGGCTGACCAGCTCGACCTGCCGCGCATTGAGCCCGAACCGCTCATAGGCCGCGCGCGACTGCGGCTCGATCGCCCGGTCGTTGGGCAGCAATATGCGCTGCGGGCAGCTCTCGACGATGGCCGGCGCGATCACGGAATCGGCAATGTCGGCGAGGCTCTGGGTCGCGAACACCACCGCGACATTCTTCTTGCGCAGCACCTTCAGCCATTCGCGGATGCGCGCCGCGAACAAGGGATGGTCGAGGAACACCCAGGCCTCGTCGAGCACCAGCAGGGTCGGCCGGCCGGTGAAGCGCTCCTCGAGCCGGTGGAACAGATAGGTGAGCACGGGCGCGACGACGCCCGCCTGCCCCATCAGGGCCTCGGTCTCGAAGCACTGCACGTCGGCGATCGCCAGATCGTCCTCGGCCGCGTCGAGCAGCCGCCCGAACGGCCCTTCCAGCGTGTAGGGCGCCAGCGCCGAGCGAAGCGCCGCCAGCTGCAACAGCAGCGACAGGCCGGTCAGCGTGCGCTCCTCGGCCGGCGCGGACGCGAGGCTGGTCAGCGCCGACCAGATCGCCTCCTTGATCTCGGGCGTGACCAGCACCTTTTCGTGGGCGAGCAGGGCCGCGACCCATTCCGCGGCCCAGGCCCGCTCGGCCGCCCGGTCGATATGGCGCAGCGGCTGGAAGGCGATTCCGCGGGCCTCGCCGGCCCGGCCGCCCTCCTCTTCACCGCCAAGGCCAAGCGCATGATGGGCGCCGCCCATCGCCAGCACCGCGGCGCGGGCCGAAAAGCCCTTGTCGAATATATAGACCTGGCTGTCCGGATAGCGGCGGAACTGGAGCGCGAGCAGAGCCAGGAGCACCGACTTGCCCGCGCCGGTCGGGCCGACGATCAGCATATGGCCGACGTCGCCGACATGGGTCGAGAGCCGGAACGGCGTCGAGCCGCTGGTCTCGGCATAGAGCAAGGGCGGCCCGTCCAGATGCGCGTTGCGCGCGGGCCCGGCCCAGACGCTGGAGAGCGGCATCAGATGGGCGAGGTTCAGGCTGTGGACGAGCGGCTGGCGGACATTGGCATAGACATGGCCGGGCAAGGACCCGAGCCAGGCTTCGACCGCGTTCACGCTCTCGCGGATCGTGGTGAATCCGAGCCCGTTGACGACGCGCTCGACGGCGCGGGCCTTCTCCTCGACCCGGGCGCGGTCCGCATCGGCGAGCGTGATCGTCGTGGTCAGATAGCCGAACGCGACATGGTCGCCGCCGAGCGCCTGCAAGGCGAGGTCGGCATCGGCCACCTTGTTGTCGGCGTCGCTGTCGAGCAATAAGGCCGGCTGGTTGTAGATGACCTCGCGCAGCATCGCGGTGATCGACTTGCGCTTGTTGAACCATTGGCGGCGCAGCCTGGTCAGCGCCCTGGCGGCCTCGGTCTTGTCGAGCGCGATGAACCTTGTGACCCAGCGATAGCCGAAATCCTGATGATTGAGCGCGTCGAGGATCCCGGGCCGGCTGAGACCAGGAAAGCCGAGGATGGTGAGCGTTCGCAGATGCGCCTCGCCAAGCATCGGCTCGAGCCCGCCCGTGAGCGGCGTGTCGGCGAGCAGTCCGTCCAGATAGATCGGCGTCTCCGGCACCGCCACCGGATGCCGCCGCGCCGAGATCGTGCCGTGCAGAAAGGTCAGCGTCTCGGCGTCGTCGAGCGGCCGGACCTCGGGCATGAAGCCCGAGAACAGGTCGAGCGCGCGGCCGGTTTCCGCGGCATAAGCGGCGAGCGCCTGGCGCCAGTCGCGGCCGCGCACGTCATCGCCGCGCTCGACCAGCGCCCGCCCCGCCCGGTCGGCCTGGTCGACCGGCGGAAGGAAGGTGAGCGTCAGATAATAGAAGCTCTCGAAATGGGCGCTCGCGGCCTCGAAGCTCGCGCGGCGCTCCTCGTCGACCAGCCAGGAGGCGGCCTCGGGGAAGCGGCCCGGCGGATAGCCAGGCGCCTCGCGGCGCTCGGCTTCGACATGGAGCGCCCAGCCCGAGCCGAACCGCTTCAGCACATTGTTGGCGCGCGCGCACGCGGAGACCAGCTCGGCCTCGGTCGCGCTTTCGAGGTCGGGGCCGCGAAAGGCGGCGGTGCGCTGGAAGCTGCCGTCCTTGTTGAGGACGATCCCCGGCGCGACCAGCGCCGCCCAGGGAAGATGGTCGGCGAGCCGGTCGGCGCGGCTGCGATATTCGCGCAAGTCTAGCACGACAGATGCCCCTTCTGGCGCAGGTGGCGGACCAGGACCGGGGCGAAGTCGGGATCGCGCCTGGCGGCGAACACCGCGAGCGTGTGGCCGGCCGCCCAGAGCAAAAGGCCCGCGATCCATTGCTGGAGGCCGAGTCCCAGCGCGGCGGCGATCGTGCCGTTGACGATCGCGATCGCGCGCGGCGCGCCGCCAAGCAGGATCGGCTCGGCGAGCGAGCGGTGCAGCGGCGCCTCGAAGCCCTCGATATGCTGACTGGCGCCGGTCATCCGATCAGCGCCCCGCCGCCGAAGCTGAAGAAGCTCAGGAAGAAGCTCGACGCCGCGAAGGCGATCGAGAGGCCGAAGATGATCTGGATCAGCCGCCGGAAGCCGCCTGCCGTCTCGCCGAACGCCAGGGTCAGGCCGGTGACGATGATGATGATCACCGCGATGATCTTGGCGACCGGGCCCTGGACCGATTCCAGCACCTTCTGCAGCGGCTCCTCCCAGGGCATGCCGGACCCGGCCGCCTCTGCGCTGGCGGCGACGGCCAGAGCGACGGCGATGGCCGCGCCGGTGCGAAGGGCGGTTCGTCGATCGAAATGCTTGAAGGCGAGCATGGTCATTCTCCTGCGGGCTCGGCTGCGATTGGGGGGGTGAGATCGAGGACGGCATAGGCTCCGCCCGGATCGACGCCGCCGACGCTGGCGATCGTCTCGACCCGCCGGCCAAGGCCGCGCCCGGCGATGAAGACGATCATGTCGATCGCCTCGGCGATCAGCCGGCGCGGGACAGCGAGGACCGACTCCTGGACGAGCTGCTCGAGCCGGTAGAGCGCGGAGATCGCGCTATTGGCATGGACCGTGGCGATCCCGCCCGGATGGCCGGTATTCCAGGCCTTGAGCATGTCGAGGGCCTCGCGGCCCCGGACCTCGCCGACGATGATCCGGTCGGGACGCAGCCGCAAGGTCGAGCGAACCAGGTCGGCCATGCCGACGGATCCCGCCCGCGTGCGCAGCGCCACCACGTCGTGCGCGGCGCATTGCAGCTCGCGCGTGTCCTCGATCAGGATGACGCGCTCGTCGAGATCGGCCATCTCGGCGAGCAGAGCGTTGGCCAAGGTGGTCTTGCCCGAGCTGGTGCCGCCGGCGACCAGGATGTTGCGGCGCTCGGCCACGGCGCGCGACAGGAGACGGGCGGCCCGCGCGTCCATGATGCCGTCGCTCACATAATCGGCGAGCATGTAGACGCGCGCCGCGGGCTTGCGGATCGAGAAGCAGGGGGCGAGGCTCACCGGCGGCAGCACGCCCTCGAACCGCTCGCCGGCGCCCTGCCCATGCGGCGGCAGCTCGGCCGAGACGATCGGCGAGCCGGCGTGGACCTCGGTGCGGGCATGGCTGGCGACCAGGCGGATGATCCGCTCGACCTGGGCGGGGTCGTAGCGCAGGCCGGTGTCCGTCCGCCCTTCCCCGAGCCGGTCGAGCCGCAACGCGCCGTCGGGATTGACCATGATCTCGACGACGAGCGGGTCGGCGAGCGCCGCCGCGATCTCCGGCCCCATCGCGGTTCGCAGCATGGCCCGGCGCCGCTCGTGAGAGGCGCCGGTCATGAGCCGGCCCCGGTCCCGCGAGGCTCGGCCGCGGAATAGTCGAAGGTGCGGCGGCCGCTGGCCAGCGCCTCGCCGACCCGGGCGACGAAGGCGTTGAACCGGTCGCGCCCGACCGCGCGCGCCGCTTGGTCGCCTTCCGGCAGGGGCGCGTTGATCATCAGCTCGTAGCGGATGAACAGAGCGAGGGATTCGAGCAGGACATGGCCGTCGCGCTCGATCCGACCGAGCGCCAGGGAGTGGCGGTCGAGCCGCCCACAGAACCTTTCCTCGAGCTCGCCCGCCGCGCGGCGGTTGAGCCAGGCGGTCAGCGCGTCGGCAAGGATGGAAGACCTGGAGACGCCCGGCCTGGCGGCGAGCGCTTCCAGCCGTTTGCTCAGATCCTCGGGAAGGAAGAGCTGGTGCCTGATCCTGCGCGCGCGCATCGCCACCGCCCCTCAGAAGCTCGGAAGCGGGTCGCGGCCCGCCCCCTCGTTCATCGCATGGGCGCCGACGACGGCGCCGAGATCGCGCACTCCCGCCATCACCCGGGCGTCGGCGGCCGCGTCCAACTCGTCGTCGATCCCGAGCGGATCGGCCGGCGCCGTCTCGGCGGTTTTGGCGGGTGCATCCTCGCCGAGGCCCGGATGGCGCTGCTGCTGAAGGCCGCCTTCGTCCTCGCCGGCGCCGCTCTCCGCCCGCGCCGAGAGCCGGCAATCGGGCGCGCGCACGAGGCCGCCCCAGTCGTCCGGGCGTGCCGCCGGGCGGTCGGCATAGCCGGAGTCGAACAGCGCGGGCGGCTCGAGCAGCCGCGCGCGGAAATTGCAGTCCTCATAATGGCGGAGCTTCCGGGCACGGAGCGGCGCCATTCCCGAGATCAGCACCAGCTCCTCGCCCGGCGGCAGCTGCATCACCTCGCCAGGGGTCAGCAGCGGACGGGCGGTCTCCTGGCGGCTGACCATGACATGCGCGAGCCAGGGCGCGAGGCGATGACCGGCATAATTGCGCATCGCGCGCTGCTCGGTCGCCGTCCCCAGCGCGTCCGAGATGCGCCTCGCGGTGCGCTCGTCGTTGGTCGCGAAGGCGACGCGCACGTGGCAATTGTCGAGAATGGAGTTATGCTCGCCATAGGCCTTCTCGATCTGGTTCAGGGACTGGGCGATCAGGAAGGCGCGCACGCCATAGCCGGCCATGAAGGCCAAGGCGGTCTCGAAGAAGTCGAGCCGCCCGAGCGCCGGAAACTCGTCGAGCATCATCAGCAGCCGATGCCGACGCTCGCCTGCCCCCTGCCCTTCGAGCCTCTCCGTCAGCCGGCGGCCGATCTGGTTGAGCAGCAGCCGCACCAGCGGCTTGGTCCGGCTGATATCGGACGGCGGAATGACCAGATAGAGCGAGACCGGCCGTCCGGACTCGACCAGGTCGGCGATCCGCCAGTCGCAAGCCGAGGTTACCGCCGCCACCGTCGGGTCCCGATAAAGGCCAAGAAAGGACATGGCGGTCGAGAGTACGCCCGAGCGCTCATTGTCGCTCTTGTTGAGCACTTCGCGCGCGGCCGAGGCGACGACCGGATGGACGAAGGGCGCGTCGGGAGTCCCAAGATGGTTGGTGGTCATCATTCGGCGCAAGGTGGCGACGAAGGTCCGCCGGGGATCCGAGAGGAAGCTGGCGACGCGCGCCAGGGTCTTCTCCTCCTCGGCATAGAGGATGTGGAGGATCGCCCCGACCAGCAAGGCATGCGAGGTCTTCTCCCAATGGTTGCGCCGCTCGAGCGCGCCTTCCGGATCGACCAGGATATCGGCGATATTCTGGACGTCGCGCACCTCGTGCGCGCCGCGGCGCACCTCCATCAGCGGATTGTAGCGGGCCGAGCGGGCGTCCGTCGGATTGAACAGCAGGCAGTGCGAGAAGCGCGAGCGCCAGCCCGCGGTCAGCGTCCAGTTCTCGCTCGTTGCGGCGGAACCCGGCGCGCGCGCCGAGGCGGCTGTCCAGGCCGAAGGCGACCTGCGCGACCTTTCGGCGCTCCGCCCAGGACGCGGCGAGGCGGTCGGCGCCCATGCCGTCGCCTCCATGGACGAGGACCATGTCGGCGACACGATCGCGAACCTTGTCGAGCGTCTCCCAGATGCTGTCGGCGAACGTCCTGGCATCCTCGGCCGTCGCGAACGTCAGGCGGCCGCCCGCGAAAACGACCGGCGTCCCCTGCGGCATGGCGGCGCTGCGCCGCGCTTCGGAACGGGCCCGAAGGAAGTCGCGGCCCTCGACGACGGCCGAGGTCAGGCCGCGCGAATGATTGAGCCGGGAGCCGCCGGCCGGCCGCCAGGACGAACCGGTCTCGGTCAGATAGAGCGATGCGGCGACCTCGCGAAAGGCCTCGAGGCCGAGCATGGCGACCTCGGCCGCGCGCGCCCGCTCGATCTGGGATTCGAGCTCGCTCGTGTGGACCTCGGAGCCGTCGGCCGAGGCGAGGAGGCAGCGTATCTCGTCGGTGGCCCGATCGATCTGGGCAATGCGCTTGGCCGCCGCGCGATGGAACAGGTTGACCATACCCCAGGCGAGCTCCTCGGCATCGTCCTCGAGCGCCGTGTCGGGGAAAAGAGCAAAGAGGTCCGACCAGATCGCGGCGAGCGTGTGCGTCACGGCCTCGGGTTCGGGCGGATCGGACGGAGCGGCAGGCCCTGCCCGTTCGATCGTCAAATGGCCAAGCTCGAGCTGTGCGAGCTGGGCTGCAAGAGTGGTGTGCATGACGCGTCTCCCTCGTTCGACGCCGGAAGATCCGGCGCCTGGAGCCCGAGGACCCGGCAGAGCCGCCTGCCCGCACCGCCGCAAGGCGGCGGGGAACTCCCGGCCAAGGCTGGCGCGGGCCGCCGCGCAAAGCGCGGCAACACGGGCCGAAGGCCGGCGGGTTGCGGGAAGGCGGGGCCGGGTCAGGGGCCCCTCTGGCGCCGGAGCCGGCGGCAATCACGGGTGATCTTGGCTACACCTCGGCCGCGGGGCCCCGGTCAGTCGCCGCCTGAAAGGATGTTCGCGAGCGCGGGCGTCACGCCATGTCGGGCGGTCGCCCCTTCCAGAGCTTCGTCGGCTGACTGCGTGAAGATAGGCTTCATGCCGCGTTCCGCATCGGACTCCTCGCCCCGGCGGACCGATCAAGCGATAGAAGGACTCGCGGAGCTCGGAGCAGGTCAGTCAGGTTCCTCCAGCGATCGGCTTCCTCGCGACACGCAAAGGCGCGCCCAACAAGGACGCCGTCCCGTCCGGCCAGTCGGGCGCCCCCACGCAAGCCGGGCTTTTGGGCCCGCTCAGGCTTTGTGTCGCGATAGGCCATTGGGGGGCCGCGCCGGCCGGCCCGACCGGAGCGGGCCGTTTTCTGCGATCAGCAGAAGAGACGCGCTAGGTCGCCCGGCATCGGCTGGGAAATCCACCCCAGCCGGCGGGCATCGCCGGCAGCTCGGCCTTGAGGCTGTCCGGCAGGGAGGGAAACACGTCGATACCCGCCTGCAGTTCCAGGTCGGCCAACGGGACAATGCGGCATCGCGTAGGATTCTCGTTCGAGGCGATGAAGGCGAGCGCGAAACCGCGCGAGGGCACATAGATGGCCTTGAACAGATGCGAAGGCACCTCGATCGTGCCCATCCGCCGTCGCGGAGCACCGAAGATCGGGCCGGTCACGATGAAGATCTCGCCTTCGCCGATGGCGAGATCATGAAGCGCCCCTTCGAGCCCCGCCCACAACCCGCTGTTAAATCCGGGCACTTGCGGCACGATGTTCGTCACCCAATAAGTGTCGGCCTGCGTGGCGCAGGTTGGCGCGTCATTGTCCGGCGTCATATGGCCGCGCGCGAATCCCGTATTGGTCCAGTTGCCGTCGCGAGGCTGCTGCGAAGAGGCGAGCCCTTCCTGCCGGGCGAATGTATATCCCCGCCGGCCAAATCTGTCGGACTGTTCCGACATCTCGCCGGTAAGCCGGTACGAGGTCCAGACCGGGTTACGTCGCGCCGGGGAATAAGAGAGCGCGTAGAAGCTGTGGCAGAAGATAGGCTCGCTCGCCCCGGCCGAGGGGGGCGATGCCGGCGCGCGCCTGTCGAGGTAGAACTGCCGGCATGGCGCGGCCATCGGCGGTGCGGGGTCGGTGCGCGGACATTTGGGCAGAGCCGCTGTTGCGGCCGACGACGCTAGGGCAATCGCGACCGGCAGCAGATAGCGCATTAGCATGACTCGCCTCCCTTCGTCTCACTCGCTCGACACCCTCAGCGCATCAAGCGTCTCGGGCGTGATGGTGCCGGTCACGGCAAGCTGGCGCGCCGCCTGGAAACGGCGCAGCGCAGCGCGCGTCACCGGCCCAACGGTGCCGGTGATCGGCCCCTCGAAAAATCCCTGCGCCATCAGCGCGATCTGCACACGCCGCACGATCGCCGCGAAGCGCTGCGAGCGGCCGGGCAGCGCGGGAAGCGTGCTGTCCGGAGCCGCCGTCTCGGAGGGCGGCGTGGCGCGGAGCTGGCCGGGCGGAGTGGTCGAGCGCGGAATTTCCGGCCCCGCGGGCGGCGGCGGTGGCGATGGCGGAGAATAGACCGGCGGCGGCGGCGCGGGAGCGGGATAGGGATCGTAGCCGCCCGTGCTCGACCGGTGGCTGGTATGGCTCGAATGGCTGTAATGCCCGCCGCCGCCCGAGCGGTGGCTCGAATGGCTGCTGTGGCTCGAATGGCTGCGATGCTGCGCCAGCGTCACGAAGTGATCCTGCTTGAAGGTTTGCAGCAGCGTACCGCTGTTCGGATCGTCGGTGCCGGTGGAGGTCGCCTGCGTGAAGGCGGCCTGTGCGCCATCCTGCGCGCCGAAGCCCGCCGCCAGCAGCGACGGGATCAGGAAACGGGTTGGTCCTGTAGGTGCTGTCATAGCGGCGTCACCTGCGCGTCCTTATCCGGGTGCCATTCGAAAAAGCCGCAACACGCCTCGCGTTCGCGGCAGCCGGCGCAAGCCGGCATGAACTTGCGCTTCCAGTCAGAAATCGAAGCCACCGCGTGGTCGCGGAACGGCCCGGGCACCGAACAGCGCGGGAAATTGAAGAGCTGCGCCGGCACGCCATGCAAAGCCGCCAGCTCCAGAGCCTGCCCAATGGCGTCGAACTTCCCGCGGTGATCGAGATAAAGCGTCGACCAGCGGTTTTTGGCGAAGCCGGTATTTTCGAGCTGCATGATCGACCACATTTCGATAAAGCGCAGCCGCCCCGAGATATGCCGCGCCAGCGCCGGCAGCGCGTCGAGATTGGAGCCGAGCAGCACGGTGCGCAGCTCCACCCGCGCGCCCGCCATGACGAGATGCGCAAAGCTTTCCTCGAGCCGGGCAAAAGCGCCGGCCTTGCCGACGATTTCATCATGCAAACCGGGCTCGGGCGCATAGAGCGGGATTCCCCAGCTCACGCGCCGGTAGAGCGCGTTGCGCAGCCGCGCCACATCCGCCGCCTCGAAATGCTGCGCGTTGCTCAGCACATGGAATTCGAGATCGGGCCGCGCCGCCAGCACGCGCTCCATCATGCCGAGCAGCGCATCCTTATACAGCGTCGGCTCCCCGCCCGAGACGCCGATCAGCGTGCCCGGCTCGGCCAGGAGGCAAGCTTCCTCGAACGGGCCGAAGCGGTCGACATGCGTTTTCTTCGGCGGCTGCGAGCACATCACGCACAGCTGGTCGCAGCGCTCGGTGACGAGCAGCGTATTGTGCGGTGAGCCCGCGCGCAGGATGCGCTCGATGCGCCCCGGCCTCTCGGCGGCCGGATGGACCAGCACCACGTCACCGTCGAGATCGCCGGCCGGAACGCCGTCGATCGCGATGAGCCCGCGCGGACCGGCGAAGGCCGCGCCGTCCGGATCCTCGCCGACAAGATAGGAGTCGGCGGGAGCCAGGGCGCCGTCGCGCGCGACGCGGAGCCGCGTCACGAAGGGCCGCTTGGCTTCCGCCTCGGCCGGAAGAACCAGCGGAATCATAGACGAACCCCCAACGCTGGCGGCGTTCCCGGCAAACGCAGCCAGCGGCTGAGCGACCAGCGCACGGCCGGATCGTCTTCGTAGATGAGCCGGAAGATGAAATCGAACAGGTGCCGGTGCTTGCGGCAGAATTCGGTTTCGGGGCGCGGCAGATCGACGCGCCCGTAGCGGGCGATGTCGTCGACAAGATCACGCCCGCAGAAAGGCTGGAAGGCGCAACGCTGGCAGGCCGGGTCGAACTGGTTGGTCGAGGCGGCGTTGAGCTGCGCGCGCGCCTCACTATCCCAGCCGGTGGCGACGTCGCCGATAGCCAGATCGATGACTCCGGAGCGCGACAGCATCCGCGCCTCGTCGGTGGGGTAAACCTGGCCGTCATGATCGACCACGATGTAATCGACGCCAAGCGGGTTCGGGTTGCGCAGATCGACATGCCGGTCCGCACCCGGCTGGAAGATCCGCCGCAGGCAGATACTGAAATAGGTCTCTTCCAGCACCCGCGTCCGGTCCGCCCAGTTGTGCGCGATGATCGCCCGCACGAAGCGCTCGTAATAGCCGCGCCACGCCGCGCCCTGTTCGCGCGAGCCGCTGTGCCGCTTGCGGGCGAAGCCCTGGTAATTGATCGGGCGCAGGAAGATGCTTTCCAGCCCGAATCCCGCATAGGCGTCGATTAGCGCGTCGGGCGCGGGCGGATCGAGCGGATCGACGGTCGGCAGCGCCGACACCTTGTGCGGCCCGTAGCGCTCGATGATATTGCGCAGGTTCTCGAGGAAAGCACCCGTGGCGGCTTCGCCGCCCGTGCGTTGCCGTTCATGCGTGGCGAAATCCCCATCCAGCGACGTGCTGACATAGAGATTGGGCCGGTCGAGCAGCCCCAAGATCTCGGGCGAGAGCTTCTGCAGGTTCGTGCAGATCACGAATTGCGCCTCGGCGAGCTCGCCGGTGGCGAGCCGCGCCTCGCAATGCTCCACCACCGCGCGGATCAGGTCCGGCCGCAGCGTCGGCTCCCCGCCCTGGAACTCGATCTTCACGCGCTCGGCCTCGAGCCCGTCGATCAGCCCCAACACCGCGGCGAGGGTTTCGTCCGTCCAGTCGAAGCCGCGCGCGCCTTCATTGGCGCGCGAGACCTGGCAGTAGCTGCAACTGAGATTGCAGCGCAGCGTCGGCACGAGGATAAGATAATCGAGCGGCCCCGCCCGCGTCAGCCGCTCGGCGACATTGTAGGCATGCGACGCATGGCCGAGCGCGTCATCCCCGGCGAGAAGATGTCCCTCGCGTGCGAGAAAAGCGCGGTCTTCGGTGGTGAACGCCTCGCCCGCAAGCCGGTCGAGAAATTCGGCCGGCGCCGCGAAGAACCGGCCGCCATCCCCGACACACAATGCCTGCTCCCGCAGGGGCGCCGTCCGCAGGGGGAGGAAGGCGGTCACCGCACCAGCGCGTCGATGACGGCGGCGCGGCGGCTTGCGCCGCGCGCGTGCAGCGCCTCGTTGGCGAGGGCGCTGCGCCAGATCAGCCGCAGCGCCGACTCATCGCGCTCGACAGCGGCGAGCTGCGCCGCCACGCGGTCCACCGTTACGGCGATGTCGGGATAAAAGCGCTGCACCCATTCGCCGGCGCGCCGCGCCATCGCGAATTCCGCTTCATGCGTGCAGATCGCCGTAGCCAGAGCGACTCTCCCCCAAGCCGCAAAGTTACGCGTCGAACAGCGCGCCAACAAGCGCGATTTCGACCGAGCGCGATCAAGAATTCTTCACGATTGCGCCCGCGAAGGACTCAAGTAATGTAACTGTACGGCCAGACAGGGGGAGTCGCCGCGTGCCAGACAAACTCGGAATTGCGGGCGGCCGCAACGCGGCGCGCGGCCACGTCGCAAGGTGCGGTCCCACCGCAGGGTGCGGGCTGGGCGCATGGTAACGCCCGAGCCTCCGCCCTTTCGCGCGCCGAATGTCCAGACGGTCAAAAACCCCGACAATGGCTGTGCGATCTGGGGCACCATCGGCATCGTTCTGCTGCTGATCTATGCCGCCAGCCGCTGTTCGACCGGCACCTCCGGGACCAACGTGGCCGACGCGATGAACACCGCCAACGCGGACATGACGAATTCGATAGCCGCCCAAACCCCGCCACCCGTCGAGCCGCTGAATGCCGCCAGCATCGCCCGCGGCGCTGCGCATTACCGCACCGCCTTCGCCGCCGAGAGCTTCCCCGGCGCCATGATCTACAGCCAGAACTGCTACGATGCGCTGACCCGCGAATTCACCTGGGCGAAGCTCGACCGGTGCGGCGCCTTCGACCAGCTCGCCGCCCGCGCCATCGGCGCCCCCGACGCCTACGCGCCGACGAGCGAGCAGGATTATTTCCAGAGCGAAGCCGCCGCCGGGCGCTACCTCGCCGCCGCCACCGGCGCCGGCCAGCCGGCCGACCAGGCCGACCAGCGCCTGAGCGCGCTGCAGGCGCAGGCGGCGCGCCAGCGCGCGCCCGCGCCAAGGCGGCCGGCGGCGGCGAACGACGATGGTGAACTCGGCAACGCCGTCAGCAACGCGCTGGACGAGGCGGAGGACGAGGCGGTGGGGAATAATTTGGGGAATTGACCGATGAGGAAGGCGAGATATCCGCGTCAGGTGGGTTCGAAATGGCAGAGTCGGACCGGTACCCACCACGATACCTGGCACGAAGCCTTGAAGGACCTGATCTGGCGGCTGTTCGCTGCCCTCGCCGATCTCCACGTCTCGCACGGCTCGTCGCTGCGGCGTATGTCCGCATGGCCGCGCGAGAGGATTGTTTTTGAGGACATTCATGCCGCGCGCAACATGACCTGCCCGAGCTGCAAGGAGGATCGGGAGCCGATCCGGCATTTGCGGATGCTTGCCGGATCCAGCCCAGTGCAAGCGAGCGCATGAAGCTGCCATGGCGGAGCGTAAGGCAAAGGCCCTGCCGCCCGCGCGCGGGACCGATACGGGAGGCGCACGAGGCTCAAATGCGGATCATGCGCCAGCAGACCTGGGCAAGCTGGGCCACCGTCGCATCGACGATCCTTCTTAGCACGGCCCTGCTGACACTGACCTACTGCCAATGGCGCACGGCAG
>Ga0190266_10000044_pt1 | contig 18036 bp, 16 predicted proteins | sample Popmic220T_FD_132448 | JGI IMG/M metagenome (GOLD analysis project Ga0190266, IMG submission 132448) | Populus adjacent soil microbial communities from riparian zone of Indian Creek, Utah, USA - 220 T | ecosystem: Environmental > Terrestrial > Soil > Riparian zone | place: USA: Utah | collected...
AACAGGTACAGGAAGACCAGGACGACCAGGATGGTGAAAAAGAGTGTCATTGGGACCCCTCCCGAAGATGCAGATATCATGTAGACAAACAGGGCGTCTTCCAAGCAGAATCGGACACGCATATGGACCAGGCCGAACTCCGCCGCTGCCGCTCGCTGCTGTTCCTCCCAGCGTCCAACCCGCGCGCGATCGAGAAGGCGCGCACGCTGGACGCGGACATGATCGTGCTCGACCTCGAGGATGCGGTGAAGGACGAGGACAAGGCCGCCGCCCGCGAGGCTGCCTCGGCGGCGACTCACGAAGGGTTCGGGGATCGCCCCGTCGCAATCCGCATGAACCCGACCGGCTCGGTCCATTATGGCGAGGACGTGGTGGCGATCCGGCGCTCGGCGGCCGATTTCGTCATCCTCCCCAAGGTGGAATCGGCCAAGCAGGCGGTCGATGCCGTCTGGCTGGTGCAAAAGCCGGTCCTGGCGATGATCGAGACTCCGCGCGCGGTGATCGACGCCGCCTCGATCGCCTTGGCGGCGCGCGGGCTGGTCGCCGGCACCAACGATCTCGCCGCGGGCCTCGCTTTGCCGCCGGGATCGGGGCGGGCCGGGCTGGTCTACGCGCTGCAGCGCATCGTCCTCGCCGCGCGCGCGGCCGGAATCCCCGCTTTCGACGGGGTTTATAACAGCCTCGCGGATGATGCGGGCCTCGCCGCCGAGTGCGCGGAAGGGCGCGCCTGGGGGTTCGACGGCAAGTCCGTCATCCACCCGAGCCAGATCGAGACCGCGAACCGCGTGTTCACGCCGACCGCGGCGGAGGTCGAGGCCGCGCGCCGGCTGATCGAGGCGTCGTCGGGCGGCGCGCAGCGCCACGAGGGGCGGATGGTCGAGCAACTCCACGTCGACCAGGCGCTTGCCGTCATCGCCAAGGCGAATCGCTTGCCAGCCTGATCGGCGCTCCTTAAGCAGCGCCATGTTCAAGCCGCTCCTCCGCGCCGCCGCGCCTTTCAGCCTCCTCGCCGCCACTCCGCTCGCCGCGCAATCGATCGCTCCGGCCGATCTGCTGCGCCACATCCAGCCGCTGGCGAGCGACGCGTTCCAGGGCCGCGCCCCGGGCTCCGCCGGCGAGCGGCTGACCACCGATTACATCGTCCGCCAGCTCCAGCAGCGCGGCTTCGAGCCGGGCGGGGAGAACGGGACCTGGTTCCAGCAGCTGCGCCTGATCGAAACCGTGCCGGGCCGCAGCGAGGTACGCTTCACCGCACGGGGCGCGCCGGTCGCGATCGACGCAAGCGAGCTGGCGTTGATCGGAGGCCAACCGGTGGTCACCATCGGCGACGCGCCGATCGTTTTTGCCGGCTATGGCGACCAGCCGCCCGGCGCCGAAGTCCGGGGCGCGGTCGTGCTGATCCTCCAGAGCCCGCAAACGGCCAGCCGAGCCGCGCTCAGGTCCAAGGTCAAGGCGCTGGCCGACGCGGGCGCGGCTGCGGTGATCGTAGTGGCCGCTGCCGAGCTGCCCTGGGAGACGGTCTCGCGCGGCTTCGCCCGCGGCAGCACGCGGCTCGAGGCGGACGCGCCGACGATCATCACCGGAATCATGCCGGCCAGCGCGGGGCGGCGGCTGATCGGCGCCTTGCTCGACCAGCCTCCCGGACCGTCCTTCCGCCCTGTGACGCTGCCGGCGCGCGCGTCGATGACCGTCAACACGACGGTCAACCGCTTCGCCACCAACAACGTGCTCGGCCGGCTGCGCGGAAGCGGATCCACGAACGAGAATCTGGTGCTGATGGCCCATTGGGACCATCTCGGCTTCTGCCGGCCCGAGGGCGCGCCTGACCGGATCTGCAACGGCGCGGTCGACAATGCGAGCGGCATCGCGATGCTGATCGAGGTCGCCGGGCGGCTCGCCACAGGCCCGAGGCCGGTGCGCGACGTCATCGTTCTCGCCACCACCGCCGAGGAGGTCGGGCTGCTCGGCGCGACCCATTTCGCCGCGCACCCGACCGTGCCGCTCGCGTCGATCGTCGCGGCGATCAACATGGACACGGTCGCGATCCAGCCCGCGGGAAGCCCGGTCGCGGTGATGGGCCGGGGCCTCGCGCCGCTCGACGCGGCGATCGACGCCACGGTCGCGGCGATGGGCCGGCGGCTCGACAGTGACGACGAGGCGGCCGAGCTGGTCCAGCGCCAGGACGGCTGGGCCTTCACCCGCGCCGGGGTGCCGGCGATCATGGTCGGCGGTTCCTTCTCGGACATGACCCTGCTCGGCGGCTTCCTCCAGGGCCGTTACCACAAGCCCGACGACCAGGCGGACGGGACGCTCGTCCTCGATGGCGCGGCCGAGGACGCCAATCTCACCGTCGCTCTGGCCCGTCGGCTGGCCGATCCCGCAACCTACCAGAGGCCTGCAAGAGCTCCGCAATGAGTGTTGAAATCCCCCTCGGCCTGACCTTCGACGACGTCCTGCTGCGCCCCGCGGAATCGCGCGTGCTGCCCAGCCAGGCCGACACGCGGACGCAATTGACCAAGCAGATCGCGCTCAACATCCCCGTATTGTCCTCGGCCATGGACACGGTGACCGGCGCGGACATGGCGATCGTCATGGCCCAGCTGGGCGGCATCGGCGTGCTCCACCGAAACATGGACATCGAGGAGCAGGCGGCGGCGGTGCGCGCGGTCAAGCGCTTCGAAAGCGGGATGATCGTCAACCCGATCACGATGACTCCGGAGCAGACGCTGGCCGACGCGCTGGAGCTGATGAAGCGGCATAACATCTCCGGCATTCCGGTGACCGAGAAGGGCGGGAAGCTGGTCGGCATCCTCACCAACCGCGACGTGCGCTTCGCCGGCAATCCGCGCCAGCCCGTCGCCGAGCTGATGACCGCCGAGAATCTCGCGACGGTGCGCCCCGGAGTCGGCCAGGAGGAAGCGCGCCGGCTGCTCCACCAGCGGCGGATCGAGAAATTGCTGGTGGTGGACGAGGAGGGCCGCTGCGTCGGCCTGATCACCGTCAAGGACATCGAGAAGGCCGTCGCCTCTCCCGACGCAACCAAGGATGCAGGCGGGCGGTTGCGCGTCGCCGCAGCGACGACTGTCGGTGATGCGGGCTTCGCGCGCAGTCAGGCGCTGATCGACGCCGAATGCGACCTGATCGTGATCGACACCGCGCACGGCCACAATGTCGAGGTCGCGGCCGCGGTGGAGCGGATCCGCAAGCATTCGAACGCGGTGCAGATCGTCGCCGGGAACGTCGCCACCGCCGAAGCGACCAAGGCGCTGATCGGCGCCGGCGCCGACGCGGTGAAGGTCGGCATCGGGCCGGGCTCGATCTGCACCACGCGGGTCGTCGCGGGCGTCGGCGTGCCGCAGCTGACGGCGGTGATGGAATCGGCCGAGGAAGCGTCCAGGAGCGGCACTCCGGTGATCGCCGACGGCGGCCTCCGGAGCAGCGGCGACGTCGCCAAGGCGCTGGCCGGCGGCGCGGCGGCGGTGATGATCGGCTCATTGCTCGCCGGCACCGAGGAGGCGCCCGGCGAGACCTTCCTCTACCAGGGCCGCGCCTACAAATCCTATCGCGGGATGGGCTCGGTCGGGGCGATGGCGCGCGGTTCGGCCGACCGCTATTTCCAGCAGGACATCAAGGACCAGCTCAAGCTCGTGCCCGAGGGGATCGAGGGCCAGGTCGCCTATAAGGGCCATGCTGCCGACGTCATCCACCAGCTGGTCGGCGGGGTGAAGGCGGCGATGGGCTATACCGGCGCGGCCACGATAACGGAGCTTCAGCAGAAGGCCCGGTTCGTCCGCATCACCAATGCGGGCCTGCGCGAAAGCCACGTCCACGACGTCACGATTACGCGGGAGGCGCCTAATTACCCTTCGCGCTGAGCCGCTTGGCGCGCGCTTTTTCTTGCCTTCGGCGGCGGGATGGTGAACCCTGACCGGGCCGGCGCCGTTCGGCCGGCGAGAAGAGGGGGAATGCGCATGAAGATCATCTCCTGGAAGACCGCCACCGCCGCGATCACGCTCGCCGCGCTCTCGGGCTGCACCAACGTCTCGAGCCTCGACTGCAACGAAATTGCCGAACAGGCGAAGCGCATCTCGGAGCAGCAACCGGTCAAGATCCAAACCCTCGCGAACGTCCACGAGACGGCGCGCGCCGAACATGAAGCGAAGTGCGAGGGCAATGCGACGATGAGCGACGGATCGACCGGAACGCTCTATCTGCGCGCCTATGAGGAGAACGGCAACACGATGGTCGCCTATCAGGGCACGCCCTATCCATAGCGCCAGCCCGGAGCGGCCGTGACGCCGTCGGCGCGCACGCAGGCCGCGATCGAGCTGCTCGACGAGATTATCGAGGCGGCCCGGGGCGGCGGCGCGGCGGCGGACACGCTCGTCTCGCGCTATTTCAAGACGCGCCGCTATGCCGGCTCCAAGGACCGGCGCGCGGTCCGCGATCTCGTATTCCGGGCGATTAGAAGGGCAGGGGAGCGTCCCGTCTCGGGGCGGGCCGCGATGCTCGGTCTCGCGCAGGACATGCCCGAGCTGCTGGACACGTTCGACGGCTCACCGCACGGCCCGGCGAGCCCGGAGGCGGACGAGCCGGCTGCCGCGCCGGGCATTGCGCCGGCCTGGATCGTCGATCGGTTCGACCCCGCGATCACGGGCGCCGAGCTGGAGGCGCTGCTCGGCCGCGCGCCGCTCGACCTCCGGGTCAACCGCCTCAAAGGCTCGCGCGCCGATGCGCTGGCGCAGATTCCGGATGCCGAGCCGTCCCCGCTCTCGCCGCTCGGGCTCCGCCTTCCCGACGGTCGCCGCGTTGAGGAGAGCGATGCGTGGCGCGACGGGCTGATCGAGATTCAGGACGAAGGCAGCCAGCTTCTCTGTCTCGGCTGCGAAGCCAGCCCGGATATGCTGGTGGTGGACCTTTGCGCCGGTGCGGGCGGCAAGACCCTGGCGCTCGCCGCCGAAATGGCCAATTCCGGGCGGATCGTCGCCAGCGACACGGACCGCGGCCGGCTCGCACGGATGGACCCGCGCCTCCAGCGGGCCGGCGTGACCATCGTCGAGCCGAAGCTGCTCGATCCGGCCAGGGAACAGGCGATGCTCGTGGACCTGGCGGGGCAGGCCGATCTGGTGCTGGTCGACGCGCCCTGCTCCGGCAGCGGCACCTGGCGGCGCAATCCGGAGACAAGGTGGCGGCTGACGCCGGAGCGGCTCGACCGGCTCACGGCACTTCAGGCGCGGCTGCTCGACATCGGCGCGACCTTGCTGAAACCCGGCGGCCGCATGGTCTATGCGGTCTGCTCGCTGCTTTCGAGCGAGGGGCGCGACCAGGCCGCATCGCTGACCGCCCGTTCATCGCTGGTTCCTGAGCCGGTGCCGATAGCGGCCGGAACGCCCTCGGGCACCGGATTGCTGCTCACCCCGGCGCGGGACCAGACGGACGGCTTTTTCGTCGCGCGCTGGCAGCGGCCGTGCTAGATGAAGCGCAAGAGTGAGATGGAGTTTGTGATGCGCCTTACGCCGATTTTCCTCACGGTCGCGATCGCCGCGGCGACCATGGCCAGCGCCGGCCAGGGCCAGCGCCCCGACGACCAGATCGATCCGCGCTCGTCCACGCTGGTCCAGCAGGCCGAAGCGCAGCGGACCGCAGGCCGCCTGGACGAGGCGAACGACCTGCTCGAAACCGCGCTGGCGGTCGATCCGCGCAACCGCGGCGCCTATATCGCGCTCGGCCGCGTCGCCCAGGCCCAACGAATGCCGGGCAAGGCGGTGCGTTATTATGCCGATGCGCTGAGGATGGAGCCCAACGACATCACCGCGCTGACCGGCCAGGGCGAGGCCTATGTCCAGCGCGGCGCGTTGGAGCGCGCGCGACGCAATCTCGAGCGGGTCCAGACCCTGTGCGGACGCAATCCCTGCCCGCAGGCGCAGCAGCTCGCGGCTGTGATCCAGCGCGGCCCGCCCGCGGACGTGCTGGCGGCGCAGCGGCCCGAGCAGGGCGCACCGCCCGCGACGCCGGCACCGCGGCCTAACTGAGCAGGCGCGCCAGCGCGACGAAGTCGTCGACGGCGAGCGTTTCCGCACGCCGTTCGCTGTCGATTCCGAGCGTCTCGAGCGCCTCGACCGCACCCGGCAGACTCGCGAGCGAGCGGCGCAGCATCTTGCGGCGCTGGCCGAAGGCGGCGGCGGTCAGCCGCTCGAGCGTTGCCGCTTTCACGCCTTCGGGCTGGGTCGCCGGAACGATGTGGACCACGGCGGACATCACCTTGGGCGGCGGCACGAAGGCGGATCGATGGACCTTCAGCGCCAGCTTGGCCGTGCTGCGCCACTGGGCGAGGACGGCCAGACGCCCGTAGGCGGCCGTGCCGGGCCGGGCGACGATCCGCTCCGCCACTTCCTGCTGGAACATGAGGGTCAGCGAGCGCCAGCGCGGCGGCCAGGCCTCGCCGCCCAGCCAGCGCACCAACAGGGCCGTGCCGACATTATAGGGCAGGTTGGCGACGATATGGGCATCATCGGGGGGCGCGACCTCCAGCGCGTCGCCCTCGACGACTTCAAGGCGACCGGGCGCCGTTTCGCCGAGCTCGGCGAGCGCCGGCAGGCAGCGCCGGTCGCGCTCGACCGCAATCACCTTCGCGCCGGCGCGCAACAGCGCGCGCGTCAATCCGCCGGGGCCCGGTCCGACCTCGTAGACGATTTCGCCGTCGAGCGGGCCGGGCACCTTCGCGATGCGGTCGAGCAATTGTTCGTCGAGCAGGAAATTCTGGCCGAGCGCCTTTGACGCGCTGAGTCCGTGACGCGCGATAACCTCGCGCAGCGGCGGAAGGCTCACGCTTCGGCGAGCCGGCGCGCGCACTCGCCCGCGGTGCGGATCGCGGCGATCATCGCGCCCGGATCGGCCAGGCCCTTGCCGGCGATGTCGAAGGCGGTGCCGTGATCGGGCGAAGTGCGGACGATCGGCAGGCCGAGCGTGACGTTGACCCCCTCGTCGAAATGGAGCGTCTTGAGCGGGATCAGCCCTTGATCGTGGTACATGCACAGGGCCGCATCATAGGTGGGGCGGCGCTGAGCGCTGAACATGATGTCCGGCGCCTGCGGGCCGAACGCGTCATAGCCTTCCTCGCGCAGCCGTTCGACCGCCGGGGCGATGATCTCGATCTCCTCGCGGCCGAGCGTGCCATCTTCACCGGCATGCGGGTTGAGCCCGGCCACCGCGAGACGCGGGCTGGCGATGCCGAACTGGCGCTGGAGGCCACGGATTGCGGCGCGGCCCTTGGTGACGATCCGCTCCACGCTGATTAGCTCGCTGACCTCGCGCAGCGGAATATGGGTGGTCACGGGGACGACCTTGAGGCTCGGGCCCATCAGCATCATCGCCACCAGCTCGCTCGCCACGCCGCAGCGCTCGGCGACGAATTCGGTCTGGCCGGGATGGACGAAGCCGATCGCGTAGAGCTGCGCCTTTGACACGGGGCCGGTGACCAGCGCCGAGGACGAGCCCGCGCGGGTCAGACCGACGGCGAACTCGAGCGCGTCGAGCGAGTTGCGCGCGCCTTCGAGATCGGGGCGTCCGGGAACGACTTCGGTGTCCGATTTGACGCGCAGGATCGGCAGCGCCATTTCGAACGCGGCGATGGCTTCGGCAGGGTCATCGATGACCGCGACTGGGCCGTCCCAGACCGCTCGAACCGCCGAGACGCTGCCGACGGCGAAGAACGGTGGTACGGCGTGGCGGCGGCGCTCCTCCCAGCTTTTGGCGATGACCTCGGGACCGATCCCCGCCGGATCGCCCAGCGCGACGGCCAGAGGCATGTCGGCCGCCTCAGCGATAATCTATCACCGCGTCGCGCCGCAGATCGCGCAGATAGCGCTGCGCCCGGCGGTTGACGCGCTCCTGCTCGATCTGGTTGGTCAACTCAGCCGCGTTCGGGCCGGCGACCGGGGCCGGATCGTCGCGACCACACAGGACGAGGCTGCTGATGCGCTCGCGCGAGCCGAACACCGTCGTCGCCTGACCGACGCTGAGTCCGAGCAACATCGGCTGTAGCGCAGCCGGCAGCTCGCGGACGCGGACGGAATCATTGACGAGCACTTCGCCGCCGAGCGCCCGGCCTGTCGCGGCGGCGCCGCCGCAGCCGCCCATATTCTGCATGGCCGCGCCGAGCTGCTGGACCTTGGCCTGGATCTGAGCGTCGGTCGATCCGGCGGGAAGGTTCAGTGAGATCTGCGTAAGGCTGAGGACGGCGTCGCGCGGATCGGCGACGAGGATCTGGCGCGTGTCGACGAGGGCGATGATCGAAACCCCGCCCGGCACCGGGATCGGTTCGCTGAACGACCCGACCGGCATCTGCCGTACGACCGCGGCAAGCTCGTCGGGGAGCTGGCCGGCGCGGACCCAGCCGAGGTCGCCGCCGACCGCGGCGGTCGAGGCCTCGGAATATTGCCGGGCATAGGCCGCGAACGAGGTGCCACCGCGAAGCTGCTGGAGAATCCGGGCGGCGTTCGCCTGGACCTGGGCCGCGGTCTCCGGGGTGGAGGACATGAAGATTTCGGCGACGTGATATTCGGCCGTGCCCCGTTCGGCGTTCAGCCGCTCCATGAGGAGGCGCACTTCGTCCTCGCCGACGTTGACGAACGGCTCGATCTGACGGCGCTGCAGGCGCTGCCAGGCGAGTTCGCCGTGGATCTGGCGCTTCAGCGAGGATTCGGAGGAGCCGATCGTACGAAGATAGGCGCTGAATTGCTCGGCGGTGCGGTGGAAGCTCGAGGCGAAACGGCTGTAATATTCGTCAATGTCTCTTTGCTCGACCGTGATCTCTTGCTGGTTCGCAGCCTGAATCTGAAGCGTTTCATCGATCAGGTTGCGCAGGATCTGCGCCCGGACGCGCTCGATCTCTTCCGGCGGAATCACGGATTGGCTGGAGGCGATGACCAGCGCGAGGCGATGATCGATGTCGCTACCGGTGATGATCTCGCCGTTGACGACCGCGGTCGCCTTGCGGACACCAGGCTCCTGCTTGCCGACAAACTGGATGTTGCCGGGGATATTGAGCTGGCCCTGGGGCGCTCCGCTCTGTGCCGCCGCCACCATCGACAACACCGGCGCGATCAAAACAATCGCCGCCCTTGGAAACCAACCGAGCTTCATCATTCCTCCAATGAATGCAGGCCCCACGTCCTACACAATACTAAGTGAACCGCAGCTTAGCGGATTTGCGGCACTCTCTAGCGTCCCAAATTGCGAAGCGCCACCCGGATGAGGAAGGTGTCGCCGCGGCGCGCGTCGCCGCTCGTTTCATAGTCGCGCCGCCAGGTGAAGCCGAGCTCGATGCAGTCGTCGTCGTAGGAGATGCCGAGCCGGTGGCGGATCGGATCGAAGCCGTCGGCGATCGAGAGCGGATCCTCGCGCCGGCTGGTGAGGTCGATCACGGTCGAACCGAAGATCGACCAGTAGCGGGCGAAGCTGACGCGCCCGCCGAAGCGCACCTCCTCGCGGTCTCGCAGGTCCTCGATCGCCGGATCGATGTCGCGGTCGAGCCGCAAATAGCCGACCGTCGCATAGGTCCGCCGCCCGCCGACGGTCGCGTCGACCTCGTTGCGGCGCAGCGCGAAGCTGTCCTTGTCGATGCGGAAGCGGTGGACGAAGGTGACCAGCCGGCCGACCTGGAGCGTGGACCGCCCGACGAAATCGGAGAAGCGGTCCGACAGGCCGGTGCCCGGCGGCAGGATCGTGGCGCGGTTGTTGAGCCGGTAGCTCTGGCCGATCGTGGTGGTGACCGAGATTCCGGGCAGCTCGAAATCCCAGTCGGCGCCGTAGGTCAGGCGCACGCCGTCCTCCCAGCGGTCGTAGCCGGGGAAGCGGTTGAGCGCGAACAGGTTCGAATCCTCGAGGTCGACCGACCGGGCGTCCTCGTTCGGAATGTCGAGATTCTCGGTCGGCGGCGAGGCGACGAACTGGACGCGCGGTGTCAGGCGCTGGGTGCCGCCGAGGAAGGTGCCGATCAGCGGCCAGCGCAGATCGGCGGCGATCGCGCCAATGAAGCGCCCGTTCCAGCCTTCCTGTCCGCGATAGCTCACCGTCTGGGTGAGCAGGGTATCGCTCGCGTGATAGACGTCGCCGCGGGCATAAGCGGTGGTCACCAGCTCGAGGCCGAGCGGCGCGATCATCCGCCGGTCCCACCGCGCTGCGGCGAAGGCGCGCTGGCTGTCCTGCCCCTCGGGCCGGACGATCGCCAGGCTGTTCGCCTGAAGCTCGATCCGGCCGCCGAAGAATGGATCGGCGAACCGCCAGCGCGCATCGATCGCGGGGAGGGCGATCGGCTGGGTTCCGGCGACGTCGGTCAGCCTGAGGCCCTCGAACGCCCAGCCCGCGATCGAGATGTAGGAGTCGACCGTGATCCGCTCGAAATCCGCGACCGAGCGCAGCCGGTCGTCGCGCGAGATGTCGTAGCGGCGCATGAAGGTGCGGTCGGTCGCGTAGCGGCCGGAGAAGGTCACGCTCCAGTCGGGGCTTAGGATGAAGCGCCCACTGCCTTCGATATAGCCTCTGATTCCCTTGTCCTCGCTCAAGGTCGGGGACGCGAGCGGATCGAGCTGAAGGCGCGAGCCGTAGGTCAGGTAGCCGTGGATCTGGAACGCGCCGATTGGCAGCAACTGGCGGTATTGCGCCTCGAGCATCGGCAGCACGCCGGTGAAGACGTGCGGCGTGACGGTGAGGTCGCGGTTGGGCGCGAAGCGGATGTAATAGGGGACGCTGAGCTCAAGCCAGTTGCGCCGGCCATAGCGGATTTCGGGTACTAGCAAGCCGCTGCCGCCGCCCTGGCTGCCGTCGGGATGCGACAGGCCGGGCAGGCCCAGCACGGGCATTCCGAACAGGTTGAGTGTCGCGCCCTGGTAGGAAATGCGGTGCCGGACCGGATCGTGGGTCACGCGCACGGCGTTGATCTGCCAGGTCGGATCCTTGGGGCAGCCCTCGGGCGTGATCACCGCACAGGCCGTATAGGCGGCGCGGTAGAGCGTGGTGTAGCCGTTGTCCCGCCGCGCCTCGCTCGCCGCGAGCCGGCCACCGTCGGCGAGGACGAGCAGCATGTTCTGCACCACCCCGTCCTTCAGCGTGTCCTCGAGCTGGACGCTGTCGGCATAAGCGGTGTCGCCCTCCGGGCTGATCACGCGCACGTCGCCATTGGCCCGGACCTCGCCGCTTCGGCGGTCCCAGCTGACGCTGTCCGCGCGCAATCGGTAGCCCTCGCGGGTCATACGGACCTCGCCCGAGGCGGTCACCGTGTCGCTTGTCTCTTCATAGATGAGCTGATCGGCGCTGAACGCGACCTCGGCCGGTTCTTCGGCAGCCGGCGGGGTCAGGTCGAGCGCAGGCGGCGGAACGGCTTCGTCGGGCGCGTCGAGGGCCTGCGCGAGGACGCCGCTGGGGGCACACAGCAGCACCGGCAGCGCGGTCCACCAGATCGATTGAAATCTCTTCACAAAAATGCAGCTCTGCCCCAGGCAACGAGCCAGCCTATTGCACCTGAGGCCGCTCCCTGCAATGGCGCCTGATTGTCTTTGGAGGACCAGCAGTGATCAAAGTGAGCTTCGCCGCTTCGCGCCCCTCGGGCGCCTATGCGCTGGCCGTGCCCGTGAGGAGCGAGGAGAATGTCGCGGACCGCTTCGGCGGGCTCGACGATGCGGCGCGCACATTGCTCGCGCGGGCGGCCGACGCCCAGCGCTTCGAGCGCGAGTTGGGCGCGATCGCTGAGGCTTTTGCCAGCGAGGGCGAGACCGTGCGCCGTCTGCTGGCGGTCGGTCTCGGCGCCGATCGGGACGCGCCGGGACTCTACGAGCGCGCCGGCGGCGCCCTCACCGGGCGGTTGCTGACCTCGGGCGAGACCAAGCTGGTCATCGACGTCAGCGGCAGCGGCCTTTCCGCCGAGGAAGCGGCGCGGCTTGCCTATGGCGCGGCGGCGCGCAGCTGGCGCTACGACATCTACCGCACCAAGCTCGGCCGCAAGCAGAAGCCGACGCTCGAGGAGCTGGTCGTGGTCGGCGCCGATGGCGCCAAGGCCGCCTGGTCGCATCTCGCCGCGGTGCTCGATGGGCTCGACCTCACCCGCACGCTGGTGACCGAACCGGCCAACGTGATCTACCCCGAAAGCTTCATCGCCCGCGCCCGTGAAGCGCTGGAGCCCCTCGGCGTCGCGTTCGAAGTGCTCGACGAGAAGGCGATGGCCAATCTGGGCATGGGCGCCCTGCTCGGCGTCGGCCAGGGCTCGGTCCGGCCGCCGCGGCTGCTGGCGATGCGCTGGAACGGCGGCGCGGCGGGCAAGGCGCCGGTCGTCTTCATCGGCAAGGGAATCACCTTCGACACGGGCGGCATCTCGATCAAGCCGGCGCTCGGCATGGAAGCGATGAAGTGGGACATGGGCGGCGCCGGCGCGGTGACCGGCCTGATGAAGGCGCTCGCCACGCGCAAAGCGAAGGCCAATGTGGTCTGCGTCTGCGCGCTCGCCGAGAATATGCCCGACGGCAACGCCCAGCGCCCCGGCGACGTCGTGACGTCGATGTCGGGTCAGACGATCGAAGTGATCAACACCGATGCCGAAGGCCGGCTGGTCCTCGCCGATGCGATGACCTGGGCGCAAGGGGCCTTCAAGCCGGAGGTGATGGTCGATCTCGCCACGCTCACCGGCGCGATGATCATCAGCCTCGGCCACGAATATGGCGGCATGTTCGCCAATGACGACGGCCTCGCCGCCGGCCTCGATGCGGCGGGCAAGGCGACCGGCGACAAGCTGTGGCGGATGCCGATGAACGACGATTACAACAAGATCATGGACAGCCAGATCGCCGACATGCGCAACAGCGCGTCGCGCGAGGGCGGTTCGATCACCGCCGCCTGCTTCCTCGGCCGGTTCGTGGAGGAGGGCGTCAAATGGGCCCATCTCGACATTGCCGGAATGGTCTGGTCGGACAAGGCGAGCCATCTCTACGACAAGGGCGCGACCGGCTACGGCGTCGCCCTGCTCGACCGCTACGTGGCCGACAATCACGAGGGGTAGGGCGCTTGCCCCGGGGGCGCGTTCCCTCTAGGGAGCGCGCCAATTCCACCCCATCACGGAGCTTCAGCGGGCCATGGCCACGACACGCACCTTTTCGATCATCAAGCCCGACGCGACGCGTCGCAACCTGACCGGCGCGGTCACCCAGATGCTGGAGGATGGCGGCCTGCGCGTGGTCGCTTCCAAGCGCATCCGCATGACCAAAGAGCAGGCCGAGGGCTTTTACGGCGTCCATCGCGAGCGGCCGTTCTTCAACGATCTCGTCGCGTTCATGACGTCGGGCCCGGTCGTGGTTCAGGTGCTCGAGGGCGAGGACGCCGTCGCGCGCAACCGCGAGATCATGGGCGCGACCAACCCGGCCAATGCCGACGAGGGCACGATCCGCAAGGTCCACGCCGAATCGATCGAGGCGAACAGCGTCCATGGCTCCGACAGCCAGGAGAATGCCGAGATCGAGATCGCCTTCTTCTTCAGCCCCGACGAAATCGTCGGCTAACGGCCCGTACCCGGCCAGAGCGCGTCGATCCGTCGGCGCGCCGCGGCCGGGGCGATCGTCTGGAGGCGCGAGAGGCCGCGCAGGCGAAGTTGGCGGCCCTCGAGCAGGCCCCCGCCCTCGACGCGATAGACTAAATAATAGATTGCGGTGTCGCTGAGCAGCGCGCCGTCACGATAGAAGCGCGTGGTGATCGCGACCGGGAGGCGGCGATCCTCGCGGCTATCGCCCTCGACCGCCTCCAGAACCGGTCGCCTGAACCAGGCGGCCTCGATCCGCGGGTCGGCGAGCGTCTCCATCGGCGCGACTGCCAGCGCCGAGGGAAACACGATCTGCTGTCCCTGGATGGTTTGTTCGGCATCGGCCGGGGCGAGGGCCAACCGCCCGCCCTCGCGGTCGGCCGTGGCGCGCAGGACCATGGTTCGCGCCTCGGCTTGCGCCTGCGTGCGCTCCGAGGCCTTGTCGCTCTCCTCGCCCGCCCGCTCCTGATAGCTGTTCCACAGAGCAAGGCCGGAGATCAGCAGACCGATCACGGCGACAATCTCGGCGAGGTTGATCCACCGCCGGCGCGTCGCTTCCTTCTCTGCTTCGGTCTTGGGGCCGTCAGTCGTCATCGGAGCCTTCTTCACCATCGCGCAGCGCGCGGCAATATTCGTCGAGCGCGAGCGGGTAGAGGGCGTGCTCGGCCTCGAGCACGCGCGCGGCCAGAGAGTCCGGGTCGTCGCGCGGCAGGATCTTGACCTTCGCCTGGGCGAGGACCGGACCGGAATCGAGGTCCGCGGTGACGAGGTGGACCGAGCAGCCGCCATGTTCGTCGCCGGCGAGGATCGCGCGACGGTGGGTGTCGAGGCCCTTGTGCAGCGGCAGCAGCGAGGGATGGACGTTGAGGATTCGCCCCTCCCACTTGTCGACGAAATCGCGCGAGAGCAGGCGCATGTAGCCGGCGAGCGCAATCAGCTCGACCTTGTGGTCGAGGAGGGCGGCATCGAGCGCGGCATCAAATGCCTCGCGCGCCATGCCCTCATGGCTCATCGACCAGGTCTTGACGCCGAACCGCTTGGCGAGGACCAGCCCCCGCGCCGTGGGCACGTTCGACGCGACCAGCACGATCTCGTAATTCCGCTCCGGATCGCGGCGCTTATATTCCGACAGAGCGAGCATGTTCGTGCCGCGCCCCGAGAGCAGGACGGCGACGCGTAGCTTCTCAGCCATTGTGGATGGCGGCCCAATGCTGGCGGGCGCCCCAGGTCTCGGTTGAGCCGGTCACGGTGCAGCCCTTGGCGCCTGCCTCGACGCGGCCGATGTGGGAAACAGTTTCTCCCGCCTCTTCAAGCAATTGCGAGACGTTGTTGATATCGTCTTCAGCGACGATCAGAACCATGCCGATGCCGCAATTGAACGTGCGGGCGAGCTCCTCGGGCTCGATATTGCCCTGGGCCTGGAGAAAGGCCATCAGCCGCGGCTGCGGCCAGGCGTCGGCGTCGATGACGGCATGGAGGCCGCCGGGCAGGACGCGCGGCACATTCTCGAGCAGGCCGCCGCCGGTAATATGGGCGAGCGCGGCGATCTTGCCAGCGCGGATCACCGGCAGCAGCGAGCGGACATAGATGCGCGTGGGAGCGAGCAAAGCCTCGATCAGCAGCCTCTCCTGATCGAACAAGGCCGGCCGGTCGAGCTTCCAGCCCTTGTCGGCGGCGAGGCGTCGGACGAGGCTGAAACCGTTGGAATGGACGCCCGACGACGCCAGGCCGAGAATGACGTCGCCGGCCTTCACCCGTTCGCCGGTCAGCGCCTCGCCGCGCTCGACCGCGCCGACGCAGAAGCCGGCGAGATCATAGTCCCCCGGCGCATACATGCCGGGCATCTCGGCCGTCTCGCCGCCGATCAGCGCGCAGCCGGCTTGGCGGCAGCCCTCGGCGATCCCGGCGATCACCGTCTCGGCGACCGCATTGTCGAGCTTCCCGGTGGCGAAATAGTCGAGAAAGAAGAGCGGCTCGGCGCCCTGGACGATGAGATCGTTGGCGCACATCGCGACGAGGTCGATGCCGACGCCCTCGTGCCGGCCGGCGTCGATCGCCAGCTTGAGCTTGGTGCCGACGCCGTCATTGGCGGCGACTAGCAGGGGATCCCGATAGCCCGCGGCCTTGAGGTCGAAGAAACCGCCGAAGCCGCCCAGCGAGGCGTCCGCGCCGGCGCGCGCGGTGGCCTTGGCGAGCGGGCCGATCGCCTTCACCAAAGCGTTGCCGGCGGCAATATCGACGCCGGCCTTGGCGTAGGTGTAGGATTCTTCTTCGCTCATGAGGGAAGGCGCTAGCCACAAGCCGCTTGGATTTCCACGGCCAACTCGCCAAAAGACGCGCGTGACGCCCGTTCGCCGCCCGCTCGTCTTCGTGATTCCCGCCGTCGCCGCCCTCCTGGTGGGGGCCGGAATCCTCTACGCCCAGCTCGAGGGCTCCGAGCGCGGCATTCCGCCGGTCGACAGCACGAGCAATTTCGAGATTCTGGGCGTCGAGGTCGACGTCAGCGCCGAAACGGCGGAAAAGGCGCGGATCGAGGGCTGGCGGCGCGCTCAGGCGCTGGGCTGGCGGATGCTCTGGGCCCGAACCCACAACCGTCCGATCGCGCAGGCGCCGGCGCTGACCGATTCGGTGCTGAACGACATCGTCTCCGGCATCGTGATCGAGCAGGAGCAGATCGGCCCGAACCGTTACATCGCCCGCTTGGGCGTGCTGTTCGACCGCGCGCGGACCGGGCAGATGCTCGGCGTGCAGGGCCTGGCGCGGCGCTCGGCACCGATGTTGGTCATTCCGGTGATGGTCACCGGCTCCTCGGCCTACAGCTTCGAATTCCGCAGCGAATGGCAGCGGGCCTGGGCGCAGTTCCGCACCGCCAACAGCGCGATCGACTATGTCCGGCCCTCGGGCGCCGGGATCGATCCTTTGGTGCTCAACCGCGGCCAGACCAAAAGGCGCGGGCGCGGCTGGTGGCGGATGCTGCTCGATCAATATGGCGCGGCGGACATCGTCGTACCCGAGGTGGAACTTCGCCGCGCCTATCCGGGCGGGCCGGCGTTGGGCGTGTTCAGCGCCCGCTACGGGCCCGACAATCTGCTGATCGGGCGCTTCACACTGACGGCGCGGAGCAGCGCCGAGATTCCGCAGATGCTGAACGAAGGCGTGAGGCGGCTCGACATGCTCTACATCAGCGCCCTAGACGCCGGCCTGTTACGGCCCGATCCCAGCCTGGTGATCGTCCAGCCGCCGCTTCCGCCGCTGCCGGCCGAGGAGGTCGAGCAGACCGCCGAGGACATGGGCCAGCAGGTCCCCGTCGGTATGACGACCACCATCAACGTCCAGGTGCCGACCGCCGACGCGGCCGCCGTGCAGCAGGCGGAGATTTCGGTCAGCCGCGTCAACGGCGTGACCTCGGCGATCACCACCAGTCTCGCGCTCGGCGGCACCTCGACCATGCGGGTGACCTTCGTCGGCGACGCCTCGGGGCTTGCTGCCGCGCTCCAGGCGCAGGGCTGGCAGGTCCAAGGCAGCGGCAGCACGCTAAGGATCTCGCGCTGAGGGCGGATGGGCCTGCGGTGAGCCAGATCGCGCTTCCGTTCGCCTGGCCGGTCGCCGACCGGGACGAGGATTTCCTCCTCTCCGACGCCAACCGCGCGGTCTACGATCATCTGACGCGCTGGTCGCTCTGGCCGGTGATGGCGACCCTGGTCACCGGCCCCCGCAAATCGGGCCGCAGCCTCCTCGGGCGGATATTCGTGCGCAAGACGGGCGGGCGGTTGTTCGACGACGCCGAGGATCATGACGAGGAGGACCTGTTCCACGCCTGGAACGAGGCCCAGGAAAAGCGCAAGCCGCTGTTGATAGTCTCCGGGCGACCGCCGCCGCAGTGGAAGATAACGCTGCCGGACCTGCGCTCGCGCCTCGCCGCGACGCCGCAGATGGAGATCGGCCTCCCCGACGACGCGTTGATCGGCCAGCTGATCATCAAGCTTCTGGGCGACCGCGGGATCGCCGCGCCGCAGGAGGTCGGCGACTTTCTGGTGCCCCGGATCGAACGTTCTTATATTTCTGTTATGAGGGTCGTGGATATTCTCGATCGCGTCATGCTCTCGCATCATCGTAGGATGACCGTCCCGCTCGCCAAGCGCGCGCTGGACGAAGCGGGGATGATCGGGCGGGCGCGAAGGATGGGTTGAATGACCGCGATTGCCGCAAGGGCTGCGAACGATGCCGAACTCCCGACGCAGGGGGACTCGGGGGTGTCGCCTTATTTCAACCGTGAGCTCTCCTGGCTGGCGTTCAACCGGCGTGTGCTCGAGGAGGCCTGCAACCCGGCCCATCCGCATGCTCGACCGATGGCCGCAGCTCGCGTCGGTCAGCTTCGACGCCCAGAACCGGCTGTGGGATGTTGGCGCCGAGGCCGACGACGGCACGACGAAGACGTACGCCGATCCGCGGCCGCCGTTCGGGCACATCGGTCT